>Ga0302324_100023422_pt1 | contig 11944 bp, 7 predicted proteins | sample Palsa_T0_1_FD_201949 | JGI IMG/M metagenome (GOLD analysis project Ga0302324, IMG submission 201949) | Peat permafrost microbial communities from Stordalen Mire near Abisko, Sweden - Palsa_T0_1 | ecosystem: Environmental > Terrestrial > Soil > Palsa > Peat permafrost | place: Sweden: Abisko... | reverse complement strand
ATCGGGTTAGCTGAGCTCTGGTGCAGCACCGAGCGGCGCGACTGGGCCGAGGCGCTCTTCCCGGAGGCCGGCTTCGACCCCGACTACTGGTTGCCCCAGGCGGTCCGCCCCCGCTCCGACGACAGTCCAGAAGCGCCCGACGCCGACGTGGCCGCAACAATGGCGGTCCGCGGCCACCTCGAGATCACTGGCCCGGCGACCGCCGAAGGTCTGGCTCTGGCCAGCGCGCTGACGCTGGGCCAGGTACAGATCGGGCTCGCCCGCCTTGAGGCGGAGGGTTTCGCAATGCGAGGGCGCTTCGACCCGGCACTCGGGGGCGGCGAGCAGTGGTGCGCTCGCCACCTTCTTGCCCGCATCCACAGCTACTCGCAAAACCGGCTTCGCCGCGAGATAGAACCGGTCAGTTCGCAGGACTTCATGAGGTTCCTCCTGCGTTGGCAGCATGTGACCCCTGGCACGCACCGCCAGGGCCGGGCAGGGCTGCTCTCGGTGGTCGAGCAGTTGCAGGGGTTCGAGCTCGCAGCCGGCGCTTGGGAGGAGGCCGTCTTGCCGGCTCGGGTGGAGGGTTACCAGCGGCGGTGGCTGGAAGACCTTTGCCTTTCGGGAGAGGTCGGCTGGGGCAGGCTGTCGCTGCGCACACCCGAAGCGGACGGGCAACCGAGGCGAGGTGCCTCCACCCCCTCCCGGGCGACCCCAGTCACCTTTACGCTCCGTGCGGACCTGCCATGGCTCACGATGGCAACCCGGGGTAGCGCCTCGCCCGAGGAACCTGCCCACGGAGCCGCCCGCGACGTACTCGACGCGCTCCGTTCGCAAGGTGCGATGTTCTCCTCGGACCTGCCCGCCGCAACGGGCCGCCTCCCCGTCGAGGTGCAGGAGGGGTTGTGGGACCTGGTCGCGCGGGGGATCGTGACGGCTGACGGGTTCGCCGCGGTGCGGTCGCTGTTCTCGCGCCGGGAGGTATGGGCCCGGAGGCACCTACCCGAACGCCGGCGCCTCGGGTTACGGCCCAACCCGGCCACCCTGCGGGCCCTGCGCCAGCCCGGGGAGGGCCGTTGGGCACTTCTGGCGACCTCCGCTCGCACCGCCGGCCCACCACCGGCCACCGACGAGCTTGCCGAGCACGTCGCCGGTCAACTCCTGGCGCGCTGGGGCGTCGTGTTCTGGGACCTGGGTTCTCACGAGGACCTGGCCGTGCCGTGGCGGGAGATCCTCTGGGCACTGCGGCGCTTCGAAGCCCGCGGCTTGGTGCGCGGCGGGCGCTTCGTAACAGGTTTCGCCGGCGAGCAGTACGCTCTGCCGGAGGCGTTGGACGAGCTGCGCCACGTGAGGCGCACCGAGCGCAAAGGTGAGATAGTGCGCCTCTCGGCGGCCGACCCGCTCAACCTTTCGGGGGTCATCCTCCCGGGGAAACGGGTGCCCGCGCTCCGCACGAACAGTGTTGTCTTCCGCGACGGACTGCTGGTCCCGGCGGAGCAAATTGCCGAACCAGTGGTCGGCGCCCTCGACCGCCAATAAACAAGCCGGTGGCCCCCAGAGCGGAAGCCACCGGCTAGCAGGTAAAAGAGGGTCGTCTAGCCGACCAGAGTTACCTTGACCGTGATTGTCTTGCCGCCGGTCACGCTCACCTTGGTATTCACCTTGATGGTGTGGGCCTTGGCACCCTTCAGCAGCTTTATCCCTGTCGGGTTCAACGCGATCGGGTAAGTGTGGCTGTTGCCAGCCTTGAAGCTGTAGGCGGTGCTACCGACTTTGGTCGTGACGTCGCTCAAAGTTATGTAGCCCTTGCAATTGCTGACCTCGCACTCCACCTTGATCCCGGGCTTGTCGGCCTTTCCGACCGTCGCTGATTTTGTGACCACCACCACAACTGGCACAGGTTTCGGCGCGGTCGTGGTCGTTGTCGGCGGCACTGTGGTGGTTGTCGTGGTTGTGGTCGCGACGGCGCCCGGCCCGGTCACGCTACCCACGATGGTGATCGTGTAGGTGCTACTGGCAACGCTCGGGTTGATGACGTCGTCGGCCGTAATGGTCAGCACGTCACCGGCGTTGATGCTGTGGGGCACCGTGAGCGTCACGGTGTTAGTCGAACCGCCGCTCAGGGCCGCAACAGTCCCAGAGCCGGCTGAGTTCGTCGTGTCCACGATGCTGAAGTAACCCGCAAAATTGGAGAACGTAGTCCCAGTGGGGGCCTCCAGCTCCAGGGCGCTCGTGCCGCCCGCAAGCGCTGCGGTGGCCTCGACGTTGGAGATTGTGTACGTGGCAAGGGAGCCCGTAGTGGACGGGTTTGCCGCGACCACTACCCCGGGGCTCGCATTGGTGCTGATCGTGTACGCGGGGACACTGGCGTAGATGGGGTCGCCCGTCGTCTTGACCTGGAAGTCGCTGATAGTCCCGGCAGGGGGGTTGATGACCCCCGAAAGGAGCACGGTGACCGCGTCCCCAGCGTTAATGGCCTCCTGCAGGGGGATCGCTGCGGTGCCGCTCGTCAGGAAGCTCCCGGTGGCGACGAAGTTCCACCCGAGCGTCTGGTCGCTCACATCGACCCCTGTGACGTAGGTGAAGTTCGTTGGGCCGACAAGCTCGCTCAGGTAGATCTCCCCGCCAACGCTCACTGCATCCGCCGCACGGAAGGACACGGTGTAGTTAGTCGACGCTCCGGCGATCGGGTTAGAGGGGACGACACTGACGCTGGTGACGGTGTTGCCGAAGGCGACCGAGGCGGTCGTGAGGGGCGTGCCGTTGCCGGGTTGCACGGTGACGTCGTCGGACTCCGCACCGGCGTTGTACGCCGGGTTGGTCCCCTCGGCGGTGATGGTGAGCACGTCACCGTTCACCAGCGCTGTCGCGAGTGTCAAGGTAACGCTGACCCCCGTCGAACTGGCGGCGCTCACGGTGTCCGCGGTGGCCGAACCGCCCGAAGGCGTGTACGTCACGCTGTAACCGGCGGCCCCGTTGTAAAAGTTGATCGTCTCGGCTCCGGCGGTTGCGTTGGCCACCAGCGTGAGCGAGGTCCCGAGCGAGCTGAGGTTCGACACTGTCACGCTGTTGATCGTGTAGGTCGCGTTAGCACCGAACGAAAGCGAGCTGGCTGTCAGGGACGACCCCGAGGTGCTCACCGAGATTTGGTTGGAGGTCGCCGGATAGTCGTCGCCCGAGGTGGTAACGGTGAAGTTGAAAGTGCTCGTTACGGCGGGCGCGTCAGCGGTATAAATGACCTCCATCGAGGTCCCGGCGCTAATGGCGCAGGTGCTGTTGAGCTCAATCAAAACCGTGGCGGCGGTGGCAGTTCCCGCGCCGCCCGAGCCGGTGGTCCCCGACTGGATGCACGAACCGCCCACTAGGGCGATATTGGCGGGGACCGACCCCAGGCTTTCGGAAGGTGTCACGGTGACCCAGCTGTCGCTGGACCCAGCCAAAGCGGCGGGTGTAGTGAATGTGACCGTGAACTGGGTGGAGGCGCCCGTCGTCGCCGCAGAAGGCTTAGCGGCAATTGACGTCACCGCTCCTGTCGGCGTCCCAATCGTGTAGTCGCTGCTAGTCACGTCCGCATAGGCGGGCAGAGCGGTAGCGGCTAGCCCGGCGCCGAGGGCAACGACGGTCAATGCGAGGCCAGCACCTAACCACCTGGCCCGCCCCAATCCTCGCCTTCGTGAAATAGCCGAACGACCTGTTTCTTGCATTGACATCGTCTCCCTTACGGGCAAGCGGGGATCCCGCCCGCGAAATTTAGTGTACGGCCGTCTATCGCTTGAGCGACCTTATTGATTGCTAAGAATGAACGCGTCCAAGCTATGTACCCGCTAAAGCCGGCACTAACCGGCCGAGCAGGCTTGACCAACCTGGCGCCTGCGAGCAAGCTGGCACCGTGGCTATTCAGAATGACGCCCCGCGGAGCGCTATGTCACTGGGTAGCCGTCCCTAAATGGTCGGCATGGACGAGATCTCCCGAGCTGCCGAACGCCTCAGGACTGTCATCCGCCCGACTCCCTCGGTGTTTTCCAATGCCCTATCCAAGCTCGCTGGGCGCCCTGTGTTCGCGAAGCCCGAGCAATTTCAGCGAGCCGGCTCGTTCAAGATCCGGGGAGCGTTCAACAAGATCTTTGTGCTGGCCGAAGAGGGCGCCGTCGAAGAAATCGTGGCAGCGTCAGCCGGTAACCACGCCCAGGGGGTAGCTCTGGCAGCTTCGCTCTGCGATTTGCGTTCCACGGTATTCATGCCCGCGGGAGCGTCACTGCCAAAGGTCGAGGCGACTCGCAACTACGGCGCCGATGTGCATTTCGTGCCCGGCAACGTCGACGACGCGATCGCAGCTGCGCGCGAGTATGCGGCGAGCGGGCGTGCTTTCTACGTCCCGCCCTTCGATGATGAGCTCGTGATCGCCGGCCAGGGCACGATCGGCCTGGAGCTCGTCGACGAAGTTCCGGGAGCCGGGACAGTGCTGGTCCCAGTCGGTGGGGGCGGTTTGCTGGCAGGCGTCGCGGCGGGGCTACGAGGGCGCGGGAGCCGCGCCCGCATCATCGGGGTCGAGGCCGTCGGGGCGGCACCGATGCTCGCCGCCCTCAACGCAGGGCACCCGGTCGAGCTCGCTTCTGTGGAAACCATGGCCGACGGGATCGCCGTACGCTGCGTGTCGCAGCTGACCTTCGAGCACGCCAGGGACCTTGTGGACGGGATCGTCACCGTCGACGAGGAACAGATCAGCCGCGCGGTCCTTCTCCTGCTCGAACGGTGCAAGTGGGTTGTGGAACCGGCCGGGGCGGTACCGCTCGCGGCGCTTCTTGCCGGCCTCGTCCCTGGGGACGACCCGGTAGCACTCGTCGTTTCTGGCGGGAACGTCGATCCTCTCCTGCTCACCCGGCTGGTCGAGCACGGCCTGACGGCGGCCGGGCGCTACCTGATGGTGCGGGTGGTGCTGGCAGACAAGCCCGGTGCGCTCGCGTCTTTGACCGATGCGCTAGGCAAAATCGGGCTCAACCTGTTGACTGTCGAGCACCGTCGTTCCGGGGCCCCTGTAGGGGTGAGCGAAGTCGAGGTGATCCTCACCTTGGAAACGCGTGACCCGGACCATCGCGACGAGGTCGTGCCGGCGCTGCAGGCGCAGGGTTTCCAGGCGGAACCATACCGCCGCTGAGATCAGCTCAGGCGACGAGCGGGCCCCGTCCGAGCACGGAACTTTGCGGAAAAACAACGATAACTCGAAAAGCCTGCGCCCTGCCGGCGTTCCATGCCCGCGACCAAAGGCTCTGCCCTGGTCCTCGAGGAACTACGAGGCACCGGCAGCGGTCTGCCGGTGCTGGTCGTGTAGGCCGTCACCACCCGGGCTGAGGCACATGGAGTAAATGAACCGACCGATGCGGCTCAGTTGTTAGATGACGCGTACATTAACGGCTTGCAGCCCCTTAGGGCCTTGGCTCGTCTCGAAATCGACCTTTTGGCCCTCTTCAAGATTGCGATAGCCCTCGCCGGAAATCGCACTGAAGTGCACGAAGACATCGGGCCCACCAGCGTCCTGGGTGATGAAGCCGAAACCCTTCTCACCGTTGAACCACTTCACAGTGCCAGTTGCCATGACGAATCCCCTCCTTTCCTGGCCTTACTCGACCCGGGGATCAACGGGTCACGGCCTGGCTCTGTCGAGCCGGAGGGACATCGTCCAACTTTGGTGCGTTACCCTCGCCGGCAACGCTAGCACGTCGCTCAGAAGCTGGCCCAATCGCCCCAGGCCGCGCTATTATGGGCCCATCACTTGGTAGTCGCTCTTGGTGGGCCCGGGACCCCGGCAGGCCAACGCTCTCCCAGTTTTGGACAGCAAGGAAGGGGCCTGTGTGCAAGCCGCCGCGCAAACCGACACCGTTCTCACTGACGCCGCTCAGGTAGGTACCGTTCAAGCCAACGCAGAGTTGGCCGGTGCCATAGCCACCGGCGACCGGTCAGCCAAAACCACAATTGGTGGTGGTACAGCCCCGTCTCCCATTGCCGCGGTGACGGCTCGGTCCATCACGATCCTGCTCCTGGCAGGGCCGGTCGTTGCAGTTGCCGTCTCAGTGCCCCTGCTGTGGGGCCGGGCGGTCAACCTGACCGACATAATCCTCGGGGTCGTCCTCTACGCGATCACCGGCCACGGCCTTACGGTCGGGTTCCACCGCTTGTTCACCCACCGGTCCTTCGAGGCCAACCGGGGCCTGAAAATAGGCCTTGCGGTAGCGGGCTCCATGGGAGTCGAGGGCTCCGTCGTGAGCTGGGTCGCCAACCACCGCCGCCACCACGCTCATAGCGACAAGGTGGGCGACCCTCACTCCCCGCACATCCTCGACGAAACCGCAGTCGGGCAACTGCGGGGCTTCATCCATGCCCACATCGGCTGGCTCCTTGCCCCGGACATGACATCGGTGGAGCGGTACGCCCCCGATATCCTGCGTGACCGAGACCTGGTAGTCGTGGGCCGGATGTTCCCCGTGCTGGCGGTTGTCTCGCTGGCGATACCTTTCGGGATCGGCTGGGCCGTGACTGGCACCCTGGTCGGCGGCATCACTGCGTTCGTCTGGGCCGGCTTGGTCCGTATGGCCCTGCTTCACCACGTGACCTGGGGCGTGAACTCGATCTGCCACATGGTCGGCCGCCGCCCCTTCTCCACGACCGACGAGAGCCGCAACGTCGCCGCCCTTGCTGTGCTTTCCATGGGCGAGTCATGGCACAACCTCCACCACGCTTATCCGACCTCGGCCCGCCACGGCGTCCTACGCGGCCAGCTGGACTCGTCTGCTCGCATCATCTGGCTGATGGAGAAATTCGGCTGGGCTACCAAAGTGCGCTGGCCAGCTGCGGCAAAAGTGAGCGCCCTCACTGTACCGGCCGCTCCTGACAGCATCGCCGCCTGAGCGCGGCCTGCCGGCAAGGTCGGCGAAGGACGCTCAGCACCAAATCGAGCAAGCGATAGAAGTCCCGTAAACGCGCAACAGGGCCCGGTTAGGGGCCCTGTTGCTGTGTGGACCTTGGGCCGCGTAAGCGAGCACCCTTTTCGGACCGTTAGGTCCTTATGTAGTCGCCATCGTGATAGCAGCGCCTGACGGCGGTTGGAAGACCGACGACGAGGGGTTCGTGCTCAGCTTCGTGATCGTGAACGCCGAATTGTCGCTCGCGGTGCTACCGGTGTACTTGACCAACCCGAGGATGCCATCAGAAGTTATGCACCATTCGTCGTTCACGGACTGGCCGTTGCTCTTGCCGCTCAGCTTGGTGCACTTCAGGGAAATCCCATTGACACTCGTGCTCGAGTTGCTAACGTCGTAGCCCTCGAGGGCGGCGACCGCCGAGAGCGACTCGACGATGACGGCATAGTCTGCGCCTGTAAAGGCGAAGGCCGGCGAAGCGTCGATGGCATCGCTGCCCGTCGATTCTGCGCTCTCTTCGCAACTCCACTTACCACCGCTGGAAGCCTGGGTGCAGTCGTAGGTATCTTTACCGTTAGCCACCCAGGCGGTAGCTCCGCTGCCGCCGGCCGCGGGCGTGCTGTAGGACCATTTTCCGCCGGGCTCCTGGGCAATCGTGATGGTGGACGATGTCGAGCCACTGCCCGTCGACACATAAGTCGCCTCGTATTTGGCGTTCTCGCCCTTTTGGATCTGTGACTCGAGGTTTTTCAAGTTGTGGGCGGCGTCTGCCAGATTGTGGACGGCCTTTATGGCGTTGCCGATCGCGCAGCCTCCGGCGCCAAAGCTCAAGCTGAGGGTGGCGGCTAGTGCCGCCCCACGCCTCAGGACAACTGGACGAAAAGCCCGCCATGTACTGGTGTCCGGGCTCATAGAGTGGCCTCCTGACCTGGCCCCAGATTTCGGGGCAAAGCTAAGTCTTCGCTTAGCATAGATGTTGGGGTAAGCGCGCCCATGGATCCTCCCATTGAGAGCACATTCTTGGTTTTCGGCTATTCCTCCCGCGAAGTCAAATGTTTTTATGACGCCCGGGACGAACCTCTCAGTTACCCGATGGGGTAGGCGGGAGGGGATGCCCGACCGCGAAGATATGCACAGGCAGTGCGTCGGGCGGGCGTTCCGACTTATCGAGCAAACGGGAGTTGTAGCGCGTGAGGAGGGCGACGATCTCAGCACTGAGCCCCTTCAGCTCTTCAGCTGTCAGGTACGCGAGGCTATGTGTCGAAAACGCCGACGTGTGCCAAACCGGCGGGAACGAAAGGCGCCCTGACCGCCACTCGCGTAGCGCCTGGTAGGAGCGCTCCTGCACGCTCGCCTCAAGAGCTTCTTCAGCAGAAGCGAACTCGGGGTCGCTCGAGGGCCGTCCTTTTACGCTTACCGTCAGAGCCACGACCCGCCAGGGTCGGCTGCGGCCGCGCCCACCGCCCGCCTCCTCGACGAAGCCGTATTTTGCAAGCGTCTGAAGGTGCCAGGACATGTTGCCGGGACTGTCGTCGAGCAGCTCTGCGGCGCGGGTCGCTGTCAACGGCCCTTCCCGCCTGAGGGCCTCGAGCAGGGCCAGGCGCACGGGGTGGGCGAGAGCTCGCATGGTCCGAGGGTCGGAGATGTCCCGCTGGTCGTGGACATCCGGCTCGCCCCGAGGAGCGGGCAGAGACTTCTTCGGTATCATCGCGCCGCCCGCTTGCTCGTGCTTCACAAGATCTCTTGTCACAACACTAAGCGTCACAAGAACCCTTGTCAAGAGCTTTGCCTAGGCGAGGCCACTTCGGGCTCCCCAGGAGGGAAGCTTGTAGGCATCTGGTGCCTCGTGCCTCCAGAGGCGCTAGAGCCAGGTGCTCATCATGGGAGGAACGGCTTGCACGAGCGAACGCCACGGCCTCGCTTGACCGGCGCGATCGCCGGCGCCACCGCGGCGGGCTCGGTCCTTGGGGCAACCCAGCTACTGCACAGTGCCACCGGTTTTACGACGTTGCAACAAGTGACCTCGGGCGGCGTGCTGCGGCTCGTCCCTGGGACGGTCTTTGGTTACGTGATCGACGGGTTGCAAGAAAAGGCGCGGCCTCTTTTCCTTCTTGGCCTATCCGTAGCGATAATTGTGGCAGCGGCGTTGGCCGGCACAGTTCTCGCGCTTTGGCGAACTGCGGTCGAGCTCAGGGCGACCGGGCACGGCGAACGACGCCCGATAGCGGCGACGGCAATAAGGGCTTTAGCGTGCACCTCGGTGTTATGGGCGATCTCCATGCCCTTTGTGGTGCTCGGCAACCAGTCAGTGTTTTCCACTGCCGCCGTGACCGTATTTGCCGAATGGCTCGTAGTGGCCCTGCTGACCGAGGCAGCCCTCTCATCGCCCCGTCGCGCAAGCCATCGCCGGGCTGCTGTGACTGCGGCGGCTGCGGGTGCCGCGCCTGCGCTGGCTGCGGGTGCGCCCCGCGGCCCGCTCACCCCTCGAAGGGAGTTCATCGAAGCCGTAGGCGGTGGTGCAGCTCTTGCAACGTTGGGTTACCTCGGCGCCCGTGCGGCCCGCGCTAGCGCCCCGTCGCTGTCCGAAAGCGCCGGGATCGGCACACAGCTCCACCAAAGCGCCCCTCATCCGACGGGCGCAAAATCGTCGGTTTTTGGCGACCTTTCCGGGATAACTCCCACCGCCGACTTCTACATCGTGTCCAAGAACATCGACGGTGACCCGATGGTCGACGGCAAAACTTGGGAGCTACGAGTGGAGGGCGACAAACCCTACTCGCTCAGCTTGCCAGAGCTCCTCGCCGAGCCCCACGTCGAACAGCTGCAGACGCTCGAATGCATATCCAACTACGTGGGCGGGTCGCTGATGAGCACCGGGGTGTGGAAAGGCGTGCCACTTCACCGCCTCCTCGAGCGCGCCGGAATCCCATCGGGCACCGTCGAGATCGCCTTCGCGTGCGTGGATGGCTACACCGAAAGCCTCCCGCTCGAAGTGGCCCTCCAGCCGTCGACGCTCGTGGCGGACCACTTGAACGGTGGGCGGCTCCCGGACGAGCACGGCTACCCGGCCCGCATCCTTGTCGCCGACCGCTACGGGATGAAGAACCCCAAATGGCTGACGGTGGTGCGCCCGGTACATGACCCGATCACCGGGTATTGGGAAGGGTTTGGTTGGAGCGAGCAGGCGATCGTGAACACAACTTCGCGGATCGATTACCCGCTCAATACTCAGGTTCTTAGGGCGGGGGAACTCGTGCCCGTAAGAGGCATCGCCTACGCCGGCGACCGCGGGATCTCCAAGGTCGAGATCAGCCTCAACGGTGGGGCTAGGTGGCAACCGGTTACCGTCCACCCCGCCGCCTCTCGCTTCGCCTGGTCGATCTGGACGTTCCCGTGGGTACCCGCGCGTGGGAATTACACGCTCATGGTGCGGGCAACCGACGGTCAGGGGAACTTGCAGGTGGCGTGGCGAAGCCGCGGGACCTTCCCCAGTGGTGCGTTCGGCCTTGCCAATGTTCTTGTTACGGTCACATAAACCGACGCAGCCGTGGTGCGTCAGGGGCTGGCCCAGGTGCGCGCCTGTCCCAGGTTTGGGCCGCCCAGCGGCCGGTAGTTGACGCCGAGTGCGTCAAGGCGAGGCAAATGGGCCGCCAGCCGGCGCTCGAAATCCCCCCAGTAGCGGTCCCGGCCACCCCACGCCACCTCGGCGAGCGCGCATACTCGTGGGAAGTACATGTACTCGGCGTGCTGGGGCGTGACCACGTACTCGCTCCACAACTGGCACTGGGCGCCGATGACCCGGTCCTCCAGGTCTTTTTCGAGATCGTCGGGAACCGGCTCGAGGCTGTAGACCTGCTCCACGCTGATCGCCGAGCGGATGGCGAGCGGTTCACGGGGGTCATCGGAGTAGGCCCAGTCGAAGTAGCACCACGGTTCTGGGGCCATCACCACTTCAAGCCCGGCCCGGGCGGCTTCGACGGCGGCCCGCCAGGCATTCTTGCCTTCCCAGCACAAGATCACCGACCCCTTCGGTGCGCCGGCGTCCACGATCTCGTTCCACCCGACGAGCCGCCGGCCCTTGGCGGATACGACCTCTGACATGCGGGCGGTGAACCATCCCTGCAGCTCTTGCGGCCCTGCCAGCCCGAGCCGCTCGCACAACCGTTGGGCGCGCGGGCTCGAGCCCCACTCGGTCGTCGGGCACTCGTCGCCGCCGATATGGACGTACTTGCCCGGGAAAATCTCCATGATCTGCTCGAGTACGTCGGTGCAGAAACGGATGGCATTTTCCTCGAGGTTGAGCACGTGTTCGCTGATGCCCCAGTCCGTGAGCACCTCCAGCTGCTCCCCGGTGTTGCCGAGCTCGGGGTACGACGCAATGGCGGCTTGCATATGGCCCGGCATATCGATCTCCGGCAAGATGGTCACAAAACGCCTCGCTGCGTACGCCACGATCTCGGCCAGGTCGGCCTTGGTAAAGAACCCACCGTGAGGAGTGCCGTCCTTGCGCCCCTCTTTGTAGTGGCCCGAAGGAGACTCCCGCCGCCAGGCGCCCACTTCGGTCAAGCGCGGGTAGCCGTTGATTTGTACCCGCCACCCCTGGTCATCGGTGAGGTGAAGATGCAGGACGTTCAACTTGTGCAGGCTTGCCAGGTCGACGAGTTTCAGCACGAATTCCTTGGGAAAAAAGTGCCGCGACAGGTCCAAGCCCATCCCGCGCCAACCAAAGCGCGGAGCGTCGGAGATTTCCACTCCCTCAACGGCAACCGTCGTACGGGCGGTTGAAGGAGCGGAGCGGAACAGGTCGGCAGGGAGCAACTGGCGGAGCGTACGGGTGCCATAGAAGACCCCCGCCGGCGTGGGGGCCACGACCTCAACGCCCCGTCGGCTGACGGTCAATCGGTACTTGTCGCCCGGAGCGGGGAACGCCAGGCCCTCGGCTGCTCCGTTACCCTCGCGATGGGCCAGACCGTCGCGGTTGCCCTGCACTTCGAGCCGGACCACGCCGTGCACGCTTTCGGCGCCCGGCCCGGACCTGTTCACCTGCCAGC
>Ga0302324_100023421_pt1 | contig 11944 bp, 9 predicted proteins | sample Palsa_T0_1_FD_201949 | JGI IMG/M metagenome (GOLD analysis project Ga0302324, IMG submission 201949) | Peat permafrost microbial communities from Stordalen Mire near Abisko, Sweden - Palsa_T0_1 | ecosystem: Environmental > Terrestrial > Soil > Palsa > Peat permafrost | place: Sweden: Abisko... | reverse complement strand
GTCATCCGCGGACCCGGCGGCACGATCTGGGGGCCGAACGCCGTGAACGGCGTGATCAACATCATCACCAAGAACACCAAGGATACACATGGGCCCATGGTCAGCGCCGGCAGCGGAGATCAGGAGCAAGGCTTCTTTAACGCTCGCTACGGCGGGGGCAATTCGAACAACCTCAACTACCGGATCTATGAATTGGGATTTGACCGCGGCCCCGAGTACCATTCGGATAAAATTGACTTCGACCGCTGGCGAGCTGTACAAGCCGGCTTTCGTACGGATTGGGCGAGGAGCAATCGCGACAGTTTCACCTTTCAAGGCGACATCTACGACGAAGGGGCGGGTACGGGTGTAACCGCAGCGTATTACACGCTTCCTTACAGCCAGACTCTGTACGGTACCGAACGCCTTTCCGGCGGTAACATCCTGGGGCGCTGGCAAAGAGTTTTTGAACCGGGGAAAGATTTTCAGCTTCAGGCTTTCTACGACCGAACCAACCGCCACCAGCCAAACTTCACAGACCTTCGCGATACCTACGACATCGATTTTCTGGATCGTTTTCGTGCGCCCGGCCGAGAGCAGATCTCATGGGGACTCGGAGCGCGATTCAGTCGCGGAGACAATCCGGTGGTGGTTCCAGGCCTGACCTTCGAACCCGATCCTCGAACGGATCGTCTGCTCACCGCTTTTCTGCAAGACGAGATCGCGCTGATTGATAAGCGCCTTACCCTGACCGTGGGCACGAAATTTCTGCGCACGAACTACACCGGTTGGCAACTACAACCCACAGGCCGAGCGCTATGGACGCCGACCAACCAACAAAGTTTGTGGGCTGCCTTTACGCACGCAGTTCGGACACCGTCGGATGCAGAAGAAAACTTCACCCTGGTTGGATATACCGGCCAGTTTGCGGACGGACTGCCAGTGTTTGCGCGCTTCAATCCCAATCGCAACTTTGTGTCGGAAGAACTCAACGGCTATGAAGCCGGCTATCGCTTCCTGCCGCGCAAGACTCTCTATTTCGATTTTGCCGCGTTTTACAACCACTACAGCGGACTGTTTAGCGAAGATATCACGGGAGCTCCGTTCATCGAGACCAGTCCGGGCCCTCCTCACATTCTTATACCCGCCGAGTTTGGAAACGGCCTCTTGGGTACGACCAAGGGAATCGAGTTCGCCCCGGAATGGCGACCGCTGCCTTACTGGCGATTGCGCGCGTCTTATTCCTACCTCCAGATGGACATAAAAAAGTCTCCCGGGTCGCAGGATGTTGGCACTGCTCCAATTGTCGAAGGATCAAGTCCGAAACAGCAGGTCTCGCTGCAATCGGCCATCGATTTCGGGAAGGCCTTCGGCTTTGGCCTGACGTATCGTTATGTCGATAGCTTGGCGGGAGTGATGGTTCCGTCCTATTCCACGGTCGATGCACGATTCGACTGGCAAGTGAGCCGCCAGATCAAGTTGTCGGCCGTGGGCCGAAACCTATTTCAACCTTACCATCCAGAGTTTGGAGGAGTAGACCCTGGACCCTCGGTGGGAATCAGGAGAAACGCCTACGGACAGATTACGTGGACTCGGTGAAATTCCCGACTCATAGATCGCGGTCGTGGCTCGTGCCTGTTCCCAGCTCGCTCCTTTGTCATCTGCGACCTGGATCTCTGGTACCGCAGTGCGCCTTTGTTCTAACTACCCAGTTGTTGCCCATCGTTTTATTGCCCATCTTCTTATTTCCCATCGTTTTATTTCCCATCGTTCACCTTCACGCGCAGGATGTGCATCCCACCGAGTCCCAGGTAAAAGCCGCCTATCTTTACAATTTTGGAAAGTTTGTCAGGTGGCCAGTGGACAATGGCGCGCCACCCCTGGACTCACTCGACATCTGCATCATCGGCAAAGACCCCTTCGGCACGATTCTCGATTCCACCGTGGCCGGGGAGAAGATTGACGGCAGAAGAATCGCCACGCGAAGGATTTCGAATATTCAGGAGGCGCGGCGATGCAGCGTTTTGTTCGTCAGTTCATCGGAGGAGAGTCATCTCGCAACCCTTCTGGTTGCCGCCGAGCGCTGGAGCGTGCTCACCGTGAGCGACATGCGAAACTTCGTCGAGCGCGGGGGAACGATTGGTCTGGTGATGGAGCAAGGCAGGATCCGGTTCGAAGTGAATCGCAGGGCAGCCGAGCAGTCCCATTTGGTGCTCAGCTCGGAACTGCTGAAGGTCGCGACGAAAGTGATTGAACAGCCGATTCCGGGAAGTTAGAGATGACAGCCGCATATATGCGATCGATCTCAACTCGGCTCACGATGATGAACATGCTTGTCAGTGGCGTGGCATTGTTGCTGGCTTGTTGCGGGTTCTTCGCATATGACCAGATCACGTTTCGGCAGAGCCTGGTTCGTACTCTTTCGGCGCAATCCCAACTGATTGGATCGAACAGCATTTCCGCTCTTTTATTCAACGACCCTCAATCCGCGGCGCAGACGCTTTCCGCGCTGAAAGGTTCGAACATGGTAGATTCGGCCGGTGTTCTGACCCTTGAGCGTCGTCCCTTCGCAGAGTACGTGAGAGATCAAGGGGATGACCTGCTGACTTTGCCGCTTTTATCCGGCGATCAGATCGAAACCTATCGATTCGGACGTCAACACGTAGTATTGATCCGACAGGTTCTGTCCGAAGGTAAGCCCATCGGGTTTGTATATATACGAGCGGACCTGAGTGAGATTGACAAAAGACTTAAGCGATACGCGCTCATCGCATTTGCCGTGTTGTTGATCTCGCTTTTGGTGGCTATGTTGATTTCATCCGCCTTTCGCAGGTCCGTAGCACAGCCGATTATTCAGCTTGCCGAAACAGCGCAAAAAGTCTCCCGTGACCGGGATTACAGCGTTCGTGTCACAGACACGCGCGAGCAGGATGAGTTGGCGGTGCTGATTCGTTCATTTAACGAAATGCTGCGCGAAATTCAGCAGCGCGACAGCGCGCTGCAGAAGGCCCGCGACGAGCTGGAACAACGGGTGTCCGAGCGCACCAGCGAACTGGTGACCTCCAACCGAGAACTCGAAGCATTTTCCTATTCCGTGTCGCATGATTTGCGGGCGCCGCTCGATACCATGAGCGGGTTCAGTTACGTGCTGATGAAGAAGTATGAAGATAAGCTCGGCGAGGATGGGAAACAATCGTTGCTGGGCATACGTGCCGCGGCCCGGCGCATGTCGGAATTGATTGACGATCTGCTGAATCTTTCGAGAGTTACCACCAGCAGCATGCGCCGTGAGAAGGTCGACCTGAGCGCCTATGCCCGAGCCATTGTGGAAGAGTTGTTTCGCCTCCAACCCGATAGAAAGGTGGACTACATCGGACCCGAGGTCGCGGAAGCCTACGGCGATGGGCGCTTGCTGCGCATTGTGATGGAGAATCTGCTGCGCAACGCCTGGAAATACACCGCGCAGCATGAGCATTCTCGGATTGAATTTGGGGTAGAAAGCAGGGATGGCCGGACGGTGTATTTCGTCAAAGACGATGGCAGCGGCTTCGATCCGCGATCCCGAGACCGCCTGTTTCAGCCCTTTCAGCGCCTTCATTCATCGGGGGAGTTTTCAGGAAACGGGATCGGCCTGGCAACCGTGAGGCGCATCGTTCAAAGACACGGCGGCGAAGTGTGGGCCGGGGGAGAGGTTGAGAAAGGCGCGACCTTTTCCTTCACCCTTGGGTCAGGCCGGAGCGCGAATCCCGGCAGTTCCTCTGTCTGACGCTTTCGAATTGAAATGCATTCCTGTCATCACCTCGACGATCACATGTAGCGTTCGATACCGGCGTGCCCGAGTTCGATGGTCAAGCTCCTCGATTATCCCCCAAGCCAGGGCGCAACCAAGGCGCAACCAAGGCGGAGCCCTCGGCACAGGAAATCAATACTTGCGATAATTGGGGCTGCGGCACGGTTGCCGCCAAGCGAGGTTTCCTGCCATGAGCCCTGACCGCAGTGGGCGCCTTGTGATTCTCAGCGGACCGTCTTGTGTGGGGAAGAGCCCGCTCCACAAGGCGCTGGCCAAGTTCCATCCTGAGCTGAATCAACCACTGCACAAGCTCGTACTGGTGAATAGCCGCGAGCCGCGTCCGGGCGAAATCGACGGGGTGGACTTTCATTTTCGAGCGCGGGCGCAGGTGGAAGCGCTGAGGGCAGACCCGCGCTACGCCGTGTTCGAGGCGCGCAGCGATCTGCAGGCTGTGAACCTGGAGGAACTCGAATCGCGGTTGAGGCAGAGCGATGTGTTTTTCGAGGGGCATCCATCTGTGGGCCGGGCGTTACAGACGCACCCGCGGTTGGCGGAAATAAAGCGGCTGAGCATTTTTGTCTCGCCGCTGGCGAAAGAAGAGATCGTCTATTTGAAGGCGCCGGAGAGGAATGTGTCCCTCGAGGAGTTGCTGACCGACGTTATGCGGCGCAAGCTGTTGCGGCGGACGCGGCGGCAAAAGGGCGAACTGTCGGCGGCAGACCTAAAAAATATTGAAGGGCGGGCGTCGAGCGCCTACCGCGAACTGCAGACCGCGTGGCACTTCGATTATGTGATTCCCAATCACGACGGAGAAGATTCCGATCACTGGGAGGCCTTTTATTATTTGATTGGAGATGCACGAAAAACTCTGGAGGCTTTTGCCGGCTTGCTCGAGGGCGTGGTTCAAGCGGGTGTGGAGAAATGGGAAGAGGAGCTCGTGCCGCCGAACGGGGTGAAATAGACTCGCCCCTCAGTTTTTCGGGGGTTTCATGGAATTTCGCGGCAGAGTGCGGCACCGCCGGCGATGCCGGCGTCGGCTCCGTAGTGGGCGGGCACCATCGGGATTTCCTGGCAATGCGAGTTCACGCACCAGGTCGGCAGCAACTCGCGGATCTCTGCGAAAAATGGGCGGAGCATGGAGCCTGCGCCCCCGCCAATAATAATCACATCGGGTTCGAGGAGATCAATGATGTTCCCCAGCCAGACGGCGAGGAACAACGCGGTTTCCTCAAGGACCTCTTTGGCCAAGGCGTCACCCTCGGCAAAAGCGCGCGCGACCATCTCGCTTGTGATGTGGGTGTCAGGGCCTGCGGCCCGTTGAAGGATAGAGATAGAGGAGGCGCGTCCGGCGGCAATTTTCTCACCCGCACGGCGGGCGATCGCGGGACCGGAGGCGAGAACTTCGATGCAGCCCAGCTTGCCGCATCCGCAGCGCGGGCCGCGGTAATCGATGGTGTTGTGGCCTCCCTCGGCGGCGGCGCCAGTGCGGCCATGATAAATGTGGCCATCGAAGACGATTCCGGTGCCGATTCCGGTGCCGATGGTGGTGCAGAACACGTTGCGATAGCCGCGACCGGCACCCCACAAGGCTTCGGCCAATGCGGCGGCGTTGCCGTCGTTGTCGACCCGAACCGGTAAACCATAGACCTTCGACACTTCGGCCGCCAGCGGGAAATCCCGCCAGCCCGGGAGATTCGGAGGATTCACCACGACGCCGGTCCGGGGATCGAGTGGGCCGGGAGCGCAGATCCCGATGCCGGAGACTAAGCGTTCGAACTCGGGATTGAGGCGGGCCGCGGCTCGAACCGAATCAATCGCAGCGATCACGGCGGCAAGACCGGCAGCCGCGTCGTTCGCGACCATGGGAGTGCGGGTCTGGCGGCTGATTTCACCGGAGGAATTCACCAGGCCGGCGGCCACTTTCGTGCCGCCCACGTCAACGCCGATGATGCAGGTATTTTCTGAGATTTGCGTCATGCGCGGTTGCGCGAAACTTCCACGGATTCGCGTCGGCCCCCGGCAATTGAGACTGGAAGAACTGGCAGTACCCAACAGCATACACCGATGGCCGAGACATGCCACGTTTGGGCCGGACGGTTGGCTGGAATTCGGTTGCCGGAAAACAATTGCTGCCAAAGCGAAGAGAAAGGTAATCCCGGCGAGGAGATTGAGCATCGAATAGTCAGGCAAAAAGTGGCAAACGCGAATGAAAGAGCCTGGGAAATCAATTTTCGACGAGCAGTACCGGGTTGTGTCGATCGAAGGAGATCGCCTGAAGGTTCGGGGAATACTCAGCGGGCGCGTGCTGATCATTGTTAATCCCGAGCCTGAGATTCCGCTGAGCGAGCAAGAGTATCCTCCGGGAAAATTGATTGCCTTGAGTGATCCCTCTCTCGCGCCCCAGAATTAGCGTTGTCCATCCCAACCGGCTTGGAAAGCGCGACCGACGCATTCCGGCGGTTCCAATCCACGGTCATTTCGTAGAGCAATAGAATGCTGAGGAGAACGAGCAGCCACACCTCATGTGGCATCACGACCCTTTGCCACCACCACCGGCTCGCGAATGTGGAAGGAATGCGGCCGGCGCTCTCGAGTGATTCGAGAATCGTTCCGCCGGGAATCAGGAACGGCAGCAGCAATAGAAGGGTGAGGGAAGAAAAAGTCCGCGCCTTTCGAAAAGAAACCATCGCCCAGCACAGAGGCAAAACCAGAAGAGCGGCGTCGTAGAAGCGATGATAGATCGGAAGCAGACTTAGAACGGCGATGGCGCCCGCGTCCAAAAGTTCCAGTTCCTCTTCGTCTCGACGGTTCCTGCGCAGAATAACGACGAGCCAGACGACTAGGAACGTTGCCCCGATCGACACCGCCAGACGATTCGCCACGCTGACACTGCCAACCAGGGAATACAAGACCACCTGCAGATTAATCAGCCCGAAACGCATCGGGTTCGCGGGGGTGAAATGGGAGAGAATCCCGCTCTCAAGCAAAACCTGGTTGTCTTTAAGATAGTTGGCTAACCAGGGAGTATGGGCGAGCGCCATTCGGAGCAGGCCCAGAGCGGTGAGAAACATCAGCAAGGCCAGCGTCCGACCCAGGAGTCTCCAGCGGCGGCGCATGAGGTAGTAGAGGAGGAAGCAAAATCCGATCTGAGGCTTCAGCCCGGCGGAGACGGTGAGCAGAATAGCGGTCAGAACGTCATACCCCTGGCGCGCCGTCCAAAGTGAGATGACGGCCGCTTCGACTGCGATCAGAGCGGGGTTGCCCGTCACAAGTCCGGTATGGAATGGCGCCAGCGCCAGAGTGAATGCAACCAGCAAAACTGCAAGAGGATCACGACAGGAAAAACCGGCGAGTGCCACCAGCGCGGGCAACATCAACCCGAAGAGTGCAAGATGAATCGCTAACCAGAGACCGTAGGCCAGTCCCCATGGAAGCCGGCTGAGGGGCGCGATGAGCACCAGGGAAGGTATCGGGTAGGCGGTTGGAATTCCTCTTTTCCGAAGGATCGAGCCGTCCGCCACTTCGATCGGCAGAAAGAGAAAGCGGGGCGCTCCCTCCGGCCACAGTGCAAGAAGAGTCTCGGGGCTGTAGGGGTCGAGGCCACGGGTCCAGGCGCTGGCTTGGATGTAGGGAGAAAGAAAGTCATTAAAGTGGGTTGCAGTCCGAATCGCGCGGACTGGCCCCCTTACGACAAACTCTGCGCCCGCCAGAACAAGGAATGCAAGACAAAGCGCCATCCATTTATCGGTGGTTGGTTTATCGTGGGCGATTCGCGGAGCGGCTTCGTCAGAAGGTGGCATGGCTCATCGTGCTAGGTCGTCGGCTGCTGCAGATGCCGCGGTGGGGCAAAGGCAGAGAAAGGCCTGGACGCGGGTATTCGGAGATCCCTTTTGGGGGCAGGAGCGAGCTCGACCAGCAGAAATGCCATGACCCAAAAGAAAAAACAAAGGTAGGATCCCGGTGCAAACAGCCAGTCTTCAAAACTGGCGTGAACCAGACCCGCGAGGACGATCATGGCCAACGCGACAGAATAATGATTTGGACTGCGGGTTTGGCGCATCCAGAGATAGACCCGCCCCCCTGCCCGCAGCAATAGAAACAGGAGGAAAAGGAACGGAACGATACCCAGCAATCCCATATATTGAATGATGGCGAGATAGCTGCTGCCATGTTCGATATTCGAAGCCTGCCCTTGGGAGATGGATGAATACTGAACCTCGGAGAGGGTACTTCCCAAATCGGTGGTTCCGAATCCGGTGCCAAACCAGGGATGCTGTTTGATGGCGGAAATCGTCTCTTCCCACGGCCCTTCGCGCGATCCGAAGATCCCCTGGTGCGTGCGTGGGCCGTCGGATTTTAAAATAAGCCGGCCGGCGAGGGAATTGGTTAGTTCGACCATGTGAGATGGGTTCGCAATGGCCATCGTCTCGAGAAAGAAGGCTGCAACCAGACCGGCTCGCAAGAGAAGCTGCGGCCGACGGAGCGCGAGGGTGAGAACAATCACGAGCATCGCATCGGCAACAATAGCTGCGCGGCATACGGTAACGTAAAGCAAGACACCGCAGAGCGCCAAGGCGACGTAGCGGCGTTGCCGCTCAGGCCGGGTCTGCGCCACCAAAGCCGCCCAGAGCATCACCGGAAGTGCCGCAACTCCTATCATCGCGCCCAAAGCATTGGGGCCGCCGATGATCTCGCTGTGCAGCACGAGCGTGCAGGCCGCGCCGAGATAGATCAACCCTTCACAAGCCAAAACAAGACCGCGGACAAACGACGCTTCGTGCCCGACCAGGGCAACTCGTCCGCCCGACGATGCGTACAAAAATAATAAGAATAAACTCAGCACCTTTAGAAAAGCGGTGAGAGGCAGGGCCGAGGCGCTGGCTGAGGCCAGGGCAGAAAAAATACAAAACAACGCAACCAGGTGGAATAATCCAAAATGCTTTTCGCGGTTGCTTCCCATCCACAGAATGAGGCCGGCGAAGGCTCCGACGCCTAGAAAAAGCCATCGAAGAGTGACGCTCTCCGCCGCGAGTGGCAGTCCTGTACCTGCCACAAGAAAGCATGCCATGGTCACCGGAAGGAAAGCCTTTTCGAAGCGCCATAGACAAGCAGTCATGACTTCGAGCGCGAGAAAGCCGCCCAGGTACTTTGAGTTCGCAAACAGGCCGGGACGCCGCTCGAGTTCCACAAAAAATACCAAGACCACGAGCAATGCCATCGGAATGAGAAGAATTCGAGGTTGCAATTTCATCGTAGACTCGCGAATCCGACTCTCAAACGCTTGCACGACTTCTTCTCACGAACCATCCCACGAACCTTCCCACGAATGATGGAGCGGCTCCCGCCTGGCAAATTGCGAATCGTTTCGGGCAGTATACCCTTCACGCACCGGATTCGCGAATGCCTCGAGGGGATCCCCACAGGCCTGATAGAAGCGCGATGTTGAGCGCCAAAAGCAAGCAGGCAAAGCACTTCGCAACCAGAAGATTCCAACCACCATGCTGCTGTGATCGAGGCGCTCCGATGGGGAGCGAGGCGCATCAGGAGCGAGGGCGCGGGCAGCATGAGCAGCAGGAAAAGGACGCAGGTTCGGCGCTTGCTCCAGCTTGGTGATTCCTGTTCCCGAGGGAAAGCCCAGCGCAGTGCGAGGGTCAGGGCGGTTCCGTCTGAGACACTTTGATACCAGGCAATAAAACTTAGTGCCGCCAACCGACGAAACGGCCAGAGGCGCGGATATGCGGATATATGGAAGCGCTCCCGCCAAACCGCGACGCTCCAGATGACCAGGCCAGACGCAAACCCGCAATGGGCCAATCGATTGGCGGACTGCGCGCGGTGCAGCATTTGATAGAAAATTACCTGACTGGTATTTACGTGAAAGGCAAGCCGCGCCTTCAGTGAAGCCATGCAACCTGCCTGGCCCAAACCAGCAGTGTTTTTACGGAGCGTCGGTTACGGCATTTTCGCAGCGGGCTAAAGCTCTTCGAGTTGCAGGCGCCAAGTTGCGGGCGCCGGAGTGCTACACTAGTCGGCGGTGCTTCAGATGCGTTCTTCGGATTTCTTTCCCAGGCTTTCCAGGCGGAATCATTGCTGTTGGCTTGCCGTCGCGGTTGTCCTTTTCGCGTCCGGCTTCGGCATGGCGCGCTCTTCTGTGCCCGAAAGATACAAGAAGTGGCTGCAACAAGACGTGGCTTACATCATTACCAACGAGGAGAAGAGCGCATTTCTGGGCCTGGCCAGCGATGCCGATCGCGATAACTTCATCGAGCACTTCTGGAGCATTCGCAATCCTACGCCGGGCTCGCCCGACAACGTGTACCGTGCCGAGCACTATCGCCGGATCGCCTATGCGAACCAGTACTTCGGCCTCATCTCGCACAGCGAGGGCTGGCGAACCGACATGGGCCGGACCTACATCACTCTCGGAGAGCCCGCCCAGAGGCAAAAGCTGTATGGGTTGCAGAAGGTTACTCCGATGGAGATATGGTTCTACTCGAATGCAAATCCGGCATTGCCGCCGTTCTTTTACATCATTTTCTATCAACGCGATCGCATGGATGAGTTTCGCCTTTACCATCCCTATAGCGACGGCCCGGAAAAGCTCATCACGGCGGTCGTTGGCCCTACCCGGCAGGACGCTTTAAAAATACTCAGCGATGACGCTGGAAAGGACGTGGCGCGGGAAACTCTTAGCCTGCTTCCGGATGAACCGGTTGATTTCACCAGTGGCACCATCAGCCTTGCTTCGGACGTAATGCTTGGAATCATTCACGATCTGCCCAATAACCCGCTCTCGAAAGATGAGCTTAACAATCACCGGCGGATTCTTGAGGACGTTACGACGCGGGTGGTACTGGGGGAAGAGTTTCTGGATGTTCTCACTGTGCCTCTGCGCGATCCCAACGGAAATACAAACCTGCATTACCTGCTGCGGCTGAAGAAACCCGAGGATTTTACCTTGGGTCAGACCGGGACGGGAGGCTATTACTATTCGATACTGCTTTCGGTCAAAGTGAAGACCGCGGACGGCAAGCTCATTTTTTCCGACGACAAGAAAATTTCGAAGCCGGTCTCCTCGGCGGAGTTCGATGAGGTCAAAGGGAAGATCTTCGGATACGAGGGTTTTCTGCCACTTCCTCCCGGCAAGTACAAGGTGGATTTTGAACTGGCAAACCGATTAAGCAAGGTAGGGTATCGTCGCGCGATCGAAGTCGCGATTCCGGCGCTTTCGGCCAAAGGTCTGCAGGTTTCAAATATTGTTCCCTTCGTCAATGCACGAACCATCGACCAGCGCTCGGATAACACACGACCTTTCACCGGGGCGGGCGTGAAGTTTGTTCCCCGGGCCGGCGACGAACTGGAGCTCACCCAAGGTGAGCCTTTGAGATTTTTCTACCAGGTGTGGGCACCCCTCCTCCTAAAACCTGCGAGCTCAGGAAACAGCAAATCGATCGAGGTTGAGTACGTCTATGGCCGCCTGGAAGCGCAGGATACGAAAACCATCTCGGACCACCTTCCGCTCGAGCAACTGGATAAGGCGGGTTCGGTGATCAACGGCAAGCAGATTCTCACCGGCGACCTGGCACCCGGTCACTATCGTCTGGTGATGACCCTGCGGGATCCAGAAAGCCAAACCAAAGCTTACGGCTCTCTCAACTTCAGCGTCACGATGACGAGGACCTCTACGCCATCGTGGGATGTGGCGGCCGATGACAACGGAGCCTCCGGAGAGCAGGAGTGGCAGCGAGCGTCATGTTACTTGGCCGAGGGTGAGAAGGCTCAAGCGACTGATTGGTTTCGCTCCGCGTATGCAAAGGATCCGGCGAACGAGCGCTTTCGCGATAAGCTCATCGAGGTTTATTTCGAGCAACAGGAATTCGCCAAGGTGGCGGAGATTTATGGCGGCAATAAGTCGAGCGACCCTACCGACGAACAGACCATCATCCGAGTCGCGGAGAGCTTTTCGAAGCTAGGAAACCTGCCGAAGGCCGTCGGTGTCATGGAGTCAGCGACTGCCCTCAACCCCAAGAGCGCCACTCTGCAACTTGCACTATCGGAGTACTATCTGAAATCGGGGAACCGCGAAAAAGCCGCTGCCGCCGAGCAGCGGGGAAAACAGCTGATGGCCGCCTCCCAGCGCTCGAACCAGACTACCCTTCCATAACACGTACCGCT
>Ga0302324_100023420_pt1 | contig 11945 bp, 11 predicted proteins | sample Palsa_T0_1_FD_201949 | JGI IMG/M metagenome (GOLD analysis project Ga0302324, IMG submission 201949) | Peat permafrost microbial communities from Stordalen Mire near Abisko, Sweden - Palsa_T0_1 | ecosystem: Environmental > Terrestrial > Soil > Palsa > Peat permafrost | place: Sweden: Abisko... | reverse complement strand
CATCGCCACCCTACGCATCATCCTCGCCCGCTCCCTGCTCCGTCAGCTCTGCCAATGCCCGTTCTGCGGCGGTCTGCGTTTATAACACAGTAGTACTAGGAGCAGGTTTTTCTATTCCCTATTCCCTATTCCCTGCCTTCAACAGATTCTCGGCAACTGCTCGCCAATTTGCGTCGGAATGACGCGATTTCCGCCGATAGATGTGCGCTCTACCAGCATGCGCTTGTGCTGCGAGGTGACCTGGCCGATGCACGCCGCCTCGCGCCCGAGCGGATGTGCTCGAAGAACCCGGAGTACTTGATCTGCGGCCTCCGGCGCGACAAAGAACACCGCTTTCCCTTCATTGGCAACATACACAGGATCGAGGCCAAGCAGTTCACAAGCCGATTGCACTTCCGGCCGCACAGGCAGACTCGTCTCATCAATCTCGATGCCCACGTTGGACGAAGTCGCAATCTCATTCAGAGTTGAAGCGAGCCCGCCGCGGGTTGGATCGCGCATCGCATGGACCGCTTCTCCCGCAGCATCGAGCACCTCGGCAATCATCCCATTCAGCGCCGCGCAGTCCGACCGAATCTGACTTTCAAATTCCAGCCCCTCGCGCACGCTCATGATCGCCATGCCGTGATCGCCGATGGTTCCGGAGATAAGCACCATATCGCCCGCCTGCGCGCGATGCGGCCCCACGTTGACTCCCGGCCGCAGCATGCCCACACCCGCCGTATTGATATAGCAGCCATCGCCGTGCCCGCGCTCGACAACCTTCGTGTCGCCGGTAACGATCCGGACGCCCGCCGTAGCTGCAGCCTCCGCCATCGCATTCACGACAGCGGCCAACTGTGCCAGCGGAAATCCCTCTTCCAAAATGAAGCTGGCGCTCAGATACTTCGGTTCCGCGCCCGAGACCGCAAGATCGTTGACTGTCCCATTCACGGCCAGCGCGCCAATCGATCCACCAGGAAAAAACAGCGGCTGCACGACAAAGGAATCTGTACTCATCGCCAGCTTGCCGGGACCCAGCTCGAATACCGCTGCATCGCCAAGATTTTCAAGCGCAGGATTGCGAAAGGCGGGCAGAAACAGGTGCTCGACGAGCTCATTGCCTAGCTTACCCCCGCCCCCATGGCCCATCACGATGTTCGGATAGCCAACCAGAGGTAAGGGACACGACCAATTCGAAAAGTCTGGCGTACCGCTCTCAGCCATGCGCCGCTCCGGATAACGCCGCACCCGCGCTCGCCAACTCTTCCGAAGACAGGAAACGCCCATAGTTGAAGTAGGCCGCGCAAGCACCCTCGCTCGACACCATGGTCGCGCCCAGCGGATGACGCGGTGAACATTCTTTGCCAAACGCCGGGCACTCCGCCGGCTTGATCGCGCCGCGCAGCACGTCTCCGGAATGACAAAGCGGCGATTCTTCCGTATGAATGCCAGAAATCTGGAATCGCTCCTCGGCGTCAAATTCTCGATAGGCATCGTTCAGCCGCCAACCGCTCTTCGGGATAACGCCAATGCCGCGCCACGCGCGATCCGTCACTTCGAAGACCTCTGCCAGCAAATTCTGCGCCGCGCGATTTCCATCGAAGGTCACGACGCGGGCATACGCGTTCTCCACCTCGTGCTTGCCCGCCTCAAGCTGCACCACCGCGCGCCGGATACCATCCAGCAGATCGAGCGGCTCAAAGCCCGTCACTACGATAGGAATCCCATACTTCTCGGCCAGTGGCGGATACTTCCAGTAGCCCATCACGCTGCACACATGGCCCGCCGCCAAAAACGCCTGAACTTTATTCCCCGGCGAACTCATGATGGCTTCAATCGCGGGCGGCACCAGCACATGCGAAACCAGCAACGAAAAATTCTTGAGGCCCCGTCGCTTCGCCAGGTGCACGCTCATGGCGTTCGCCGGAGCAGTGGTCTCAAACCCCACACCAAAAAACACCACCTGCCTGTCGGGATTCTTTGCCGCCAACTCGACGGCATCCAGAGGCGAATACACCACGCGCACATCGCCACCCGCGCCTTTGATCTGAAACAGATCGGCGTCAGTCCCCGGCACACGAAGCATGTCGCCAAAGCTGCAGAAGATAACGCCCGGCTGGGCCGCAATAGCCAGCGCCTTGTCAATCAGTTCGAGCGGCGTCACGCATACAGGGCAGCCCGGCCCGTGCACCATCTCGATGCCGGCCGGCAGCATCTGGTCGATCCCGTTGCGAATGATGGAGTGCGTCTGTCCTCCGCACACCTCCATGATCTTCCACGGCCGCGTCGCGACCAGCGCAATCTCCCGCGCCATGCGCTGGGCAATCTCGCCATTGCGAAACTCAGTAAGGTACTTCATCCTTCAGCTTCGACCTGCACAATCTCGGGTGCCCCATCCAAGCTCCGCTTGGGTGGGAAAGCACGAACCCCACAAGCGCCGTTTTGCAAAACCTCAATCCGCACGACCACCGGGTGTGGTTGAGACCTGGGAAAGCAAGAACCTCAATGATGGATCGTCGGGCTTGGCTCCACAGAGCAACTGCCGTCCGGGCAATTCGACTGTGGAGTTCTCGCAGCCCGCGCAAACTGCTCCTCTTCATCGGCCAATTCTTCGTCCAGCACGCCCATCGCGCGAAAGTCTGCGAGGGTCTTCTCGGCAGTCTCTTCATCGATCTTTGAGAGCGCAAACCCGACGTGGACGATGGTATAGTCGCCCACCTCCACTTCCGGCACGTAGTCCAGGCAAACACGCTTGACCACGCCGCCAAAGTTCACGCGGCCTAGGCGCAGACCGCCCTCGTTGGTGATTTCTTCCACTCGTCCGGGAATCGCGAGACACATGGCAACTACCTTATACCCCCTGAGGCACAGGCGAAGTGTGATCCAAATCACGCGACGGCCCTCGAGCTTCCTTTCGAAACATATAGTCTGACTCCGATATTCATTCCCAGAGGAGCCTCTGGCGACAAACCCGCTGTCGATCGCCGACTGCCCTATCCCCCGCCACCCCCCAGGGTGTTTTCTCGAATTCCCTGCATCGAGGAGAGTTGCGAGCACGGATCTGCCGCAATGTCTCTCGTTTCAGGAAGCTCAATCCCAAGATCTTGCCAGAAAGGAACTTGCGGCCGGCCGAAATTGGGGCGGAAGGCCGAAGTGCGCGGGGTCGTGAGCGGCCCTGAAACCAGCGTAGCGCATTCAGAGAAATAGTCGGCAATGGGTGGGATTCTGTAAGGGATAGCCTGGAGAAGTTCGCCTGTTGCTCAAATAGTCATTTCCGATTGACGGTGATCCGCCCGGAAACCTCTTGATAATCCAGCCCCAACATAGAATGCTACATAGGCTGCCCAAAGGGAGATCACCGATGAACGCGACTGCGCTCTACAGAACTGCCAGCGCCCTGCTCGTCGTGGCGGCCGCAGGCAACACATACGGAGTAGTGAGATTCTGGCAGGCTGGCGGAGCACTGAACTTGGTGCCTCTCCCAGAAGATCACCGTGTCTCACACGGCCCAGTGGTTCTCGCACTCGGGGTCTTCTGTTCATTGTGTGTTGTGTTTGCGGCATATCTTGCTTGGAATTTGGGTACGCTGGCAAGAACAACCCCTCAAGCCATTGGTGCTCTGGGATGGGCTCTTTTCGCATATCATCTACGTGAGCTTCAACGAACTTTCTGGTCTCGTACGGATTCTTTCTGTTGCACTTGCAATCTGCACTGGCTGGGCTGCCTGGCTGACAAGAGGTGCACGCTCAGCGTCGCCAATCACCGATTGAACGGGCAGCGTCCCATTCGTCAATAACGGAAGGATAACGTCAGGGTAGACGTTGACTCGCCCGAAATGCCGATTCCTAGCACAGACTCGCATACATCAAACAACCGCTCGGAGCGCGAATCATACCGCAGAATGCTCATCGATGCGGACAGCCCGGCCAGCAGCACGGCCGCCGCATCCCTTCTTTGAGCTCTGAGCACACCCTTTCGACATGCTGCCGCCTTGTCTCATCTTTCTTGACGGAGATGGTCCAGCAGATCCACTCATTGCGCGCGAGCGCCGTTATGTCTTCCCAGGCCGCCAGTGCCTTCGCATCGGACGCGAGCGCCCTGCGGAGATCAGCCGGAAGGTTATGTACGACTCCCCCGGAGATTCGAACGGTGGTATAGAGTTATCCCGCAGGCTAGAGGATCAAGCATCGGATGCGAGATTGCAACTCGGATCGGGGAAAATCCCTTCGGTCTATAAGCTTCTAAGACGCGACTTCTTCCCTTCATTCTCCGCCACCCGCGCTTTCACCATCTTCTTCACCAAGGCGGCCGGCAGAGGCTTGTCGACTGGAAACTGCAGCGTGCCCTTTGAGGTGCGGTAACCCTGCAGTTCCTCTTTCATCGTGTCGGTCAAGGAGGCCTGCATGGGGAAAAAGCTGCAACGCTTCTTAAATGCCGCATAAGCCACCAGCGCGCCCCTGTAGTGAAACGCCGGCATGCCGTAGCTCAAGCCCTCCGTCGCCTCAGCAGGAACGGCCGACCGAATCGTCGCGCGGATCTTCTCCAACGTGGTGCGTGCGGGTTCAGGCACCTTGGCAAGATAAGCATTCACGGCGGCCTCGCCCTCTGCCGCTGCGCCGTCCGATTTTTTCGAGGCCTTCAACATGCTTCCTTGCCCTCCGCGGGCGCGCTAGCTCCCTGCGTGGCTGACCCTCAGCTCCTTGAGATACTCCAGCCATTCCGCCATCCCGGCGCCAGTCTTGGCCGACGTCTCAAAGACGCGAATGCCAGGACGGATCGCACGAATATTCTTGAACGCCGCTTCACGGTCGAACTCGCACGGTCCGGCCAAATCGACCTTGGTGATCACAGCCGCATCGGCCGAATTGAACAGCGTGGGATACTTCAGCGGCTTGTCTTCTCCCTCGGTCACACTGAGCAGCGCCACACGCACCGCTTCCCCCAGGTCGTAACTCGACGGACATACAAGATTGCCGACGTTTTCAATAAAGAGATAATCTAGACCGACGAGGTCCCAGCCTTCCAGGTGCTTCGATACCATCTCGGCTTCAAGATGGCAGATGCCATGCGTATTAATCTGCCTTACGGGCGCGCCGCTCGCCGCCAGCCGCCGCGCGTCGTTGTCGGTTTCTAAATCCCCCACTAAAGCAGCGGCACGAGAGCCGTGCGCAAGCAGATCGCGCAGCGTCCGCTCCAAAAATGCCGTCTTCCCCGTCCCCGGACTCGAAACGAGGTTCAACACCAGCACGCCCGCCGAGGTGAATTGCTGCCGAAGCCCACGCGCCAGCTCGTCGTTCTTCTTCAGAATGCCTTGCCGCAGCTCCACAATGCGCGTGGTCATGGAGTCACTGCCTCCCCGGCTTTTTCGATTTCAGCGTCTTCGATCTCGAACGACTCGATCTCCAATTCCCTCCCCTGGCGCAGGTCCGACACCGGTTCCCCGCAACGCGGACAGCTGAAGCTCTGCAAGCTCTCAATCTCCCCATCGGCGTCGCACGCCCCGCAATGCATCACCACCGGCAATATCTGGACCACCAGCTTCGACCCCTCAAGCAAGGTCCCCTCAGTGGCAATGCCATAGCAGAACTGGAGCGAATCCTCGACCACCGCAGCGAGCGCACCCACCCGCAAGCGGACTTCAAGCACGCGCGCGCCCTGATAGACAGCGAGCGATTCGGTCACGGAGTCCACAATGCTGCTGACAATGGAAAGCTCATGCATGACAGGAGGATTCTACGCCGCGCGTCCAAGCCCCTGTGTGCCGGACCGCACTCGCCATCCGCGTGCAGGCCACATTGTAAGATGGCTCTGGAGATCGGAATTCCCATGTCCCGCACCGTCGCGCCCCATCCGCAAACCGCATCCCGCCTGGCTTTGAGCGAACTTGCGCCCGGCGTCATGCAGTCTGAAATCCGCGCCATGACCACGGAGTGCGACCGCATCGGCGGCGTCAACCTGGCCCAGGGCGTGTGCGACACGCCAGTTCCCGCGCCCGTCGAGGCCGAGGCCCATGCCGCCATCCATGCCGGCCACAACATCTACACGCGCCTCGACGGCATTACGCGGTTACGCAACGCCATCGCGACGAAGCAGCAGCGCGACTATGGTCTCGACTACGATCCCGAGACCGAAGTCCTGGTAGCGAGCGGCGCAACCGGAGGCCTGCATGCGGCGTGCATGGCCCTGCTGAATCCCGGCGACGAAGTTCTGCTCTTCGAACCGTTCTACGGCTACCACGTGGCCACCCTCAAATCCATGCGCGTGAAGCCCGTGCCGGTGCCGCTGACGGAGCCTGACTTCGCTCTGGACACGTTCGCCCTGCGCGCAGCAGTCACCCCGCGCACCCGCGCCATCCTTCTCAATACACCCGCTAACCCCAGCGGCAAAGTCTTTAATCGAGCCGAGATCGAGCAGGTCTCCGCCGTCTGCAAAGACCACGACTTGTTCCTCTTCACCGACGAAATCTACGAGTACTTCGTCTATAACGGCGCGGAACACATTTGCCCCGCCACGCTCGACGGCATGCGCGAGCGCACCATTGTGATGTCAGGATTCTCAAAGACATTCAGCATTACCGGCTGGCGGCTCGGCTACGTCACCGCCGACGCCAAGTGGATGGCGGCGATGGCCTACTTCCACGACCTGACCTACGTCTGCGCGCCGTCGGCATTTCAACATGCAGCCGCAGCAGGATTGGAGCAGTTGCCGCCTGAGTTCTACACGCAGCTAGCCGAGGACCACCAGGACAAGCGAGAGCGGATTCTTTCGGCGCTACGCGATGCGGGCATGGAGCCCAGCGTTCCCGCCGGGGCGTATTATGTGCTGGCCAAGGCGACGCATTTACCGGGGGCAACATCCGCTCTCAAGGCACGCCATCTGCTGGCAGCTACCGGAGTGGCGTCGGTAGCTGGGTCGGCGTTTTTCCGGCCAGGGCGCGGTGAGGATTTACTGCGGTTCTGCTTCGCCAAAAAGGATGAAGATTTGAACGACGCCTGCGCACGGCTGCGGCGGCTCTAAGGAGAATTGCGATGAAGCTGATTCGGTTTCGCACCTGGCGCCCGCGCGCGTCCAGGCTACTCAGTGTGTGGGGACTGCTCGCGGCATTTCTTCTAACCGGCACTGCAACTCTTCGCGCACAAGATCCTCTCCAAGGGCTCTGGCAAGGCTATGACGCCGAATGGCAGCACACCTCGGCACAGCTCATCGCGTTGGCCGAGGCCACTCCGGCGGACAAGTTCGCGTGGCGACCCGCGCCAGGTGTGCGCTCGACAAGCGAAGTCTACATGCACATCGTTGATGCGAACTTTTACCTGCTCAGCATTACCGGCCCCAAAATGCCCGATGACCTGAAAGAGAACATGGACAAGACGGTCACCTCGAAGGAAGACGAAATAGCCACGAAACTTCCGCCCTGGTTATCCACGAATCAGCCACGATTCCCAGAGGGCGCCAAAGGAGCAGCCGCTGCTATTCTTCAGAATCTCCGTAGTGTGGAGACGTGCGTCGTTTTTTCGCGCGGAGTTCAGAGTGAGTGCTAAAAGCTAGAGGCGCGCGCGCAATCGCGCCAAGATCGTTGATAGTTGGAGGAAGAATTGACATCAGAGCCTCTGTTCCCCGAACGAAAGCCGACCGGCGAAGGCATCCTGCCGTCCCAGGAGATCGTTCACCTGGTGCAGACGGGCAAGATTTGTTCCTCCCTCGACATCACAGACGATCAAGTACAGCCGTCGAGTCTCGACCTTCGCCTCTCCCACGAGGCATACAGAATTCGCGCCAGTTTTCTGCCGGGCAAATCGACGACGCTGCTGAACAAGGCCCGATCGAACGGAATGCTGATGGAGACCATCGACATTTCCGATGGTGCGCTTCTCGAACCCAATGTCATTTACATCATCCCGTTGATGGAAAGCCTCGCTCTTCCGCCTGACATCTATGGCATTGCCAACCCGAAAAGCTCGACAGGAAGACTCGACATTTTCACCCGCCTGCTGACGGAATTTGGTGATGAATTCGAGCGCGTGCGCAGGGGCTACAGCGGCGGGCTTTACATCGAAGTCGTCTCGCAGACATTTCCGATTCTTGTGCGCGCAGGCATGAAACTGAACCAGCTACGATTCGGGCGCGGGCGCAGAGCTGTGGTCGGCGAGGAGCGTCTCCGTCAACTGGGCCAAAGTAATTTCCTGATTCATTCCGATGAAGATACCAGCCAGGCAACCGTCGATCGCGGCCTGCGCCTGACCGTCGACCTTGAGGGCAATGGATCGGGCGTGGTTGGCTACCAGGCCAAGAAGACGAAGCAGCCCATCGACCTCGGCTTGATCAATCACTACGAAGTCGATGACTTCTGGACACCCATGTACAAAGGAAAAGAGTGCATCCTCGTCCCCGGCGAGTTTTACATTCTGGCCTCGAAGCAGCGCGTGCGCATCCCGCCGGACCTCGCATCGGAGATGCTCCCCTATGACCTTTCCACGCAGGAATTCCGAGTGCATTACGCGGGGTTCTTCGATCCCGGCTTCGGCTATGGCGAGAACGGAGAAATCTCTGGTACCAGAGCGGTCCTCGAAGTGCGTGCCAACGAAATGCCGATTCTTCTCGAAGACGATCAATTCGTCGGCCGCCTGAACTACTACTACATGTCCGCCAAACCGGACAAAGTGTATGGCGGGTCGATCGGTTCGAACTACCAGCAACAGGGATTGGCATTGAGCAAGCAATTCAAGCGCGAGCAGTTCACGTCAGGCTCAAAGGCGGGCTTGAATTCAACGGACAGCTCCGCCGTTCCGCGAGCGGCAGCCCGCGAAAGCCACACAGCCGCAGACTCGGATGATGAAGAGCCCAAGGACCGCAGCCGTTTCGCTTTTGCAGAAGACGATTTCGAACATTCGATGCGCGCACTAAACCGCGAAGACTGAATTGATCTTGTGTCGCGTCCATCGAGTGAGAACTTACTCCGCCCGCAGTGCCTCCACAGGATCGACTGATGCAGCGCGCCGTGCAGGCAGATAACTCGCCAGCGCGGCAGAGGCAACAAGCACCAATGGAATTGCGATGTAGGTGACGGGATCGAGCGGGCTGATGCCAAACAGCAGCGATTTCATCGATTGCGTAACCACGCCGGCTGCGCACAGGCCGAGACCAACGCCGATGCCCGTGAGGCCAAGCGCGGAGCGAACGAACATCCATTTGAGATCGGTTTTTTGCGCGCCCAACGCAAGGCGAATGCCGATCTCGCGCGTGCGCTGCGAGACGGTGTAGGAGATGACGCCGTAAATGCCGAGAATGCCGAGCGTCAGCGCCATCGATCCGGCAATAGCGAGCATCACCAGCGTGAAGGACGTGCGAGCAAGAGATTTGGAATAGATCTCCTGCATGGTGCGCACCGAAGCGAGCGGCAGGCTCGCATTGACTGACCCCACGGCCTGCTGGATTTCCGCGAGGAAACTCGAGGTGCCGGCGCGGCTGGTATGGATGGCGATGGTGACCGAGCGCGGCGCATGAATGCCGTTTTTCATGTAAGGATTGGAAATCATCGACGCCCAATAGACGATCGTGGGTGGTTCCGCGGAGACATCATCGTGATGCACGTCCTGCACGACGCCGATGATCTCCTGCCAAGGCATGTTTGAGAATTGGCGGAAACGCTTGCCGACCGCAGCAGAGGGTGAGCCGAATTCCGTGCGGGAGAGATTTTCCGAGAGCATAGCGACGGGACGCAGGCCATAGACATCGGTCCAGGTAAAGTCGCGGCCGGCGACGATGCGCGTGCCCATGGTGTGGAAGTAATTCGGCGAAACGTAATTGAACAGGCGCAGCGGCGGATGATCGTTGTTGTCGCTCTTGCCTTCAAAGCGAATCTCGTCCCACCAGGGATCGATGCCTTCCATGGGAACGGCTTCGGCGAAGCCGACCGACGTGACGCCGGGAATCGCTGCAAGCTTGTCGTCGATCGCGTTCTGCAGGTGCGTCACAGCGACCTGATCGGTCACAAGTGAATCAGGAACGGAGATGCGCAAAGTCTGCAGATGCGGGGCGTCGGAGAAACCGGGATCGACATTGCGGAGGCGCCAGAAAGTGCGAATCATGAGCACGGCGCTCACCAGCAGCACGAGCGCCATCGCGACCTGGGCGACGACGAGGGTTTTGCGCGCTCGCTGACGGTCGCGGCCTGCGCTGGCGCCGCGCGCTGCTCCGCTGAACACGTTGCGAGCACGGGCACCGGCGTATTTGATCGCAGGAATGGCGCCGAAGAAGAGTCCGGAAAAGACGGACAGCAGCAAGGTGAAGATCAGAGACCGCGCATCAAGAGAGATTTCCGTGAGGCGCGGCAGGTCGGCAGGACCGATGGCTACGAGGAGGCGCAGACCTTCACGAGCGACGATGATGGCGAAGAGGCCGCCGATCAGTCCGAGCGCGAGGCTCTCCACAAGGAGCTCGCGAACGATGCGCGCGCGGCCTGCCCCGAGCGCAGCACGAATAGACAGCTCCTGCTGACGGGACTCCGCGCGCACCAGAAGCAGGTTCGCTACGTTGGTGCAGGCGATGAGCATCACCACGCCAATTGTCGCCATGACGACCCAGAGCAGCTTGCTCACATCGCCAACCACCTGCTGCTTGAGCGGGCGAAACGCGGGCGTGATGCGCCAGATTTCGTACCAATGTGGATTGGTGCCGGGTCCGTTGGTCCAGGAATCCATCCAGAAGTTAATAAGACGCCCAACATCGGCGTCAGCCTGCCCGATCGTCACACCTGGTTTGAGCCGGCCTATGCCTTGAAACCCAAAGCCGGCGAGCGGCTGGTTGTGGGGATCGAGTCCCATCGGCGTGAGAATGTCGAAGTCCCGATCGACGAGGCGGAAGCCACGCGGCATCACGCCTATAATGGTGCGCTGCCGCGAATCGACCATGATGCTGCGGCCGACGACGGAGCGGTCTCCGCCAAAGCGCCGCCGCCAGTAGCCGTAGCTCAGCATGATGTTGTTTGCGTTCTTGGGATCCTGATCGTTCGCCGACAGCAAACGGCCGAGCATGGGCGCGACACCGAGCGTTTCGAGCACGCCATCGGTCATGTTGACGGCTTTCACTTCCTCGGGCTGCGCAAAGCCGGTCACATTCGATGTTCCCGGCGTCCAGACGCCAAGCGATTGAAATGTTCGGTTGTGCTCGGAGAAGGTGAAGTACATCGATCCGGAGAGACGCAGGCCGCTTTCAAAACTTGCAAGCCCTTCGGCGCCAGGTGCATCGAGGTTAAGAGAGACAAGCTGGTCGGGTTCTGGGTAAGGCAGCGGCTTGAGGATGACGCTGTTCAGTACACTGAATACCGCCGTATTGGCGCCGATGCCAATGGCCAACGTCAGAAGAACCGTGACCGCAAAGCCCGGCGATTTGCGCAGCCGTCGCAGCACATACTTCAGGTCAGCGAGGATCGACTCGAGCGCCGGCCACTGCCACGCTTCACGGCTCTTCTGCTCGATCAGACCGACATTGCCGAACTCCCACCGCGCCATCTTCTCCGCTTCGGCGCGCGGCATCCCCTCCCCGACCAATTCGTCCGCACGCTCGGCAATATGCTCCTGGATCGAGACGGAAAGGTCGTCGTAGCGCTGACGGCGGCGAAAGAGTCGTGTGATCGAATTCATCATGATCGGATGGCTCCGGAACTAGACGTTGGTTGACATACGAAAACTGCGCTCACTTCGATCCAGACCGGCCTACTCACTGCGCAGTGCCGCCGTCGGATCCACACGGGCCGCACGCTGCGCAGGACCAAAAATGGCACCGAAGGCCACAACGAGCATGGCCGCGAGAACGATGGGATAGACTTCAGGCGCGCCAACAATAAGCCCTTGAAACATGGACTCGAACAGCCTGGGCAGTGGCAGCGCGAAGACGAAGCCGATTTCCGATCCGATCGCTGCGACTTTAAAGCCTACCCGCAAAATCATGCGCGAAATATCCGCCGC
>Ga0302324_100023419_pt1 | contig 11945 bp, 5 predicted proteins | sample Palsa_T0_1_FD_201949 | JGI IMG/M metagenome (GOLD analysis project Ga0302324, IMG submission 201949) | Peat permafrost microbial communities from Stordalen Mire near Abisko, Sweden - Palsa_T0_1 | ecosystem: Environmental > Terrestrial > Soil > Palsa > Peat permafrost | place: Sweden: Abisko... | reverse complement strand
CCAGGCGGTACTCCAGACCCTGCGGACCATGCGCGCCCAGGTAGTAGCAGGTGGGCGAATTCAGCGTGACCAGGCGCAGTTCCCCACGGGCGCGGATCTGTTGCATGCTCGAGTTGTGATGCGTGCAGCCGGCAAACAGCATCACGGCTGCGGCAGCCGTAACGCGCAGCGACAGACGTGACTGCACTGCGCCGGGCCGCCGCCTGGTGGCTTGCTCGATGACTTCCCCGGCTCTCATGTTCAGACTCATCGTCTTCCCCTCATACGCTAGAATACCAGCCAACCCCCGGAGAGGTACCGAAGCGGTCATAACGGCGCCGACTCGAAATCGGATGGTCGGGTAATACCGGCACGTGGGTTCGAATCCCACCCTCTCCGCCATTGAGCTCAATGTCTGTCGGTGATCTGCGACAGTTTTATGACACAAATCCTACTGTCGGTAGGCAGGACGGAATGCAAAGGGGCGCAGATCGGCCGGTCATGAGTGCTTAATATGCGCATCGAGCAGCTCACATGGAATGATCCAGGCGGTTGGGTCAGCGACCGGATGCTGCAGGGCAATGCGAATCTGGTGCTGTATTTCGGCGCTAACGAAGCGCTGAGGCAGGCGGCAGTCTGGCAGGACCTGGCGCGACAATTCCCGACCGCGCTGATCGTAGGTTGTGGCACCGGCAGTCATATACAGGGCGGGGAGATCCGTGACGGCGGAGTGGCTGCGGTAGCCATACGCTATGCCGCCACGTCGCTGAAGCTGGCGCGTGCAGCCATCGAGGCGGCCGGCGCTTCCTTCGCTTGCGGTGCCAACCTGGCAGCGCAGCTGTTGCAAGCGGATCTGGCCGGCGTGCTGGTGCTCAGCGACGGCGTTGCCGTGAACGGTAGCCGGCTGATCGCGGGCATGGCGTCGGTGCTCGGCAGCAAGGTGCCGTTGAGCGGCGGCCTGGCGGGTGACGGTGCCGCTTTTCGCGAGACCCTGGTGGGCGGCAACGATCAGCCGCGGCCGCAGCGTGTGGCTGCCGTGGGGTTCTATGGCACGGCAGTGCGATTCGGCTATGGCAGCGCCGGCGGCTGGGACGCCTTTGGTCCGCCGCGGCAGGTGACGCGGGTCCGGGACAACGTGTTGTACGAACTGGACGGCAAACCTGCGCTCGATCTGTATGCCCATTACCTGGGGGATGAGGCGGCAGGTCTGCCGGCCACGGCGCTGGTGTATCCACTGACCATTGTCGATCCGAGCTGCACGGGCGATGGATTGGTTCGCACCGTGCTCGGCGTGGATCAGCAGTCGCGCTCGATGATTTTCGCGGCCGATATTCCGGCTCATGCCACCGTACAGCTCATGCGAGGAACGCTGCAGCGTGTGACCGATGGTGCAGGCGAGGCCGCGCGCCGCGCGCAGATCGGTTTCGCCAGCGATATTGCCGGCGATACCCTGGCGCTGCTGATCAGTTGCGTGGGACGCCGACTGCTGCTGGGACAGCGCACCGAGGAGGAAATCGACGCCGTCGGCGAGGCCCTGCCGGTCCGGTGCGCGCGCCTTGGCTTTTATTCACACGGTGAGATTGCCCCATATGCGGCCACCGGCGGCTGCGTGCTGCATAATCAGACCATGTCGATAACGCTGATGGCCGAGGCGGTCGAATGACCGAGCATCACAAGCTCCTGGCGAGACAGATCGCCAAGGCCGCGGCGGGTCGTGAGGACGTTGATCTGCAACGTCTGTTGCCCATGATCGATGCGGTTTACCAGGATACGGACCGCGATCGGCTGCGCACCGACCGGGCCAACATACTGATGGGCGAAGAGGTGGTGGCGCTTGAGAAGGAGCGCAAGCAGCTGCTGAACGAACTGCGCGTGCAGAACACCCGCTTTGAAGCGGCGCTGGAAAACATGTCGCAGGGACTTTGCCTGCTGGACGCCGAGAATCGACTCATCGTCAGTAACCGGCGCTTCCAGCAGCTCTATCAGCTGCCCGACAGTGTGCTGCATGCCGGCTCCCACATCGGCGAGGTGCTGGCGGCTTCGGCCGTGTTGGACGACGCCGCGGCCTACCTGACGCTTTCGGCAGCGCATCACTACGACTTTCAGCGCCAGGAATTGAACAACGGCCGCATCATTGCGATCGTCCACCAGCCGTTGCCCGGCGGCGGCTGCGTCGACACGTTTGAGGACATTACCGAGCAGCACCAGGCGCAGCTGCGCGTTGCGCACATGTCGCAGCACGATCCATTAACCGATCTGCCCAACCGCCTGCTGTTGCATGAGCGCCTGCAGCAGGCGCTGTTGCGCTGCTCGCGCGGCGAGCGTTGCGCGGTGCTGTATTTGGACCTGGACCGATTCAAGAGCATCAACGACACGCTCGGTCATCCGATCGGTGACGCACTGCTGCTGGCAGTGTCCGAGCGCCTGCGCAGCTGCGTGCGCAAACCGGACACGGTGGCGCGCATTGGCGGTGACGAGTTCATCATCCTGCTCGACAAGGCTGGCGAGACGGCACAGATCGCCGAAGTGGCGCAGCGCCTGATCAGAGAGGTCAGCCGCCCTTACCAGCTGCAGGATCAGCACATCGCCATTGGCGCCAGCGTTGGCATCGCCGTGACATCCCCCGAGGGGGGTGATCCCAATCAGTTGATCAAGGACGCAGACCTGGCTTTATACAGTGCCAAGAACGCGGGGCGAGGTTGCTATCGCTTCTTTGAACCCTGCGCCGGTCAGGGCGTGGAGGCCAGGCGTTTGTTGGTACGGGACCTTCGGCGCGCGGTCAGCGAGCAGCAGTTCGTGCTGCTCTACCAACCATCGATGAATTTGCGCACTCGCCAGCTGTACGGTTTTGAGGCGTTGCTGCGCTGGCGCAGCCCGGAACGTGGACTGCTGCTGCCGGAGAGTTTCCTGACGCAGGCCGAAGAGAACGGCTTGATCGAAGTGATCGCTGAGTGGATGCTGCGCACCGCCTGTCGCGACGCGGTGAGCTGGCCCAATCACTTGAAGCTGGCGGTCAATCTTTCGTCAGCGCAATTCAACAGCCCCAACCTGCTCGCCACGATCAACACTGCGCTGGAACGCTCGGGGTTGCCGGCCTCTCGGCTGGAACTTGAACTGACCGAATCGACGCTGATGGAGGGCCGCGAGGCCACTCTCGCGACCATGCAGCAACTGCGCAAACGCGGCATCAGCGTCGCGCTCGACGATTTTGGCGCCGGTTACTGCTCGCTGAGTTTCCTGCTGCGTTGTCCGATCGATCGCATCAAGATCGATAGCGCCTTTATCAGCGATATCGGTCAACGTCCCAATTCCATCGCCATCGTGCGCGCGGTCATAGGGCTGTGCAGCGGCCTCGACATCAGCAGCAGCGCCTCAGGCATTGCCACCGAACAGGAGCTGGCGCTGCTGGGGGATGAACAATGCCAGAGCGGCCAGGGTCCGCTGTTCGGCGAAGCGCAGCCGGCGCAGGATCTCGCGCCGTTGATACACCGGCGGCAGCTGTCGGACGGCGCCGATATCCCGACTGCCGCGCAGGCTGCACAGTATTAGTCCGGCGCAGTGATCATGGCGGCGCGAGCTGTGTTGCGCAACAGCAAGGCGCGGATCGGGTTCACGCGCGCAGCGAATACCGCCGCTCCGGGCTGCTCGCTCAACTTAATCCGCAGCATGTCGCCGCGGACAGTGCACGGGGTCTCAACTCTGACTCCAGGACGGTGATTTATGTCCTATCGTACGACTTGGGTTGAATCGTACATTGCTGGTGCACGCACGCAGGGGCAGGATGCCAGTCTGCGACAGCGCGCGACGAGGACTGCACGGTGCAGCTAGGATAGGCGGCGTATGCTCGACGAAGCAGCACGCATGACAGAAATGCTTGTGGACAATTCCGCGGCGCTGAGCCGCCTCGGTCTGCTGATCGAGACGGTGACCGCGAGCGTCGCCGCCATCAGTACGGCGCCGTCGGTGATCGATGCCTTGCCCGACATTCTGACCACCCTCGCCCGGGTGGTGCGCATCGACCGCGTGGTCATGGTGGAAACACTTTCGCGCAGCGATGGCTTGTACTCGCATAGCCGGCTGTTCAGCTGGAGCGCGTCGGAAGGGGTACACGCCCCGGCGCGCGCCGAGGCCCTGATTCCCGAGTCCGATATCGCGGCCTTGCAGGAATGGACACTGCCGCTAACGCGCGGTCAGCCCGTGGTCACGATTCGTAGCAGCGCTCCTGATGCCGTGCAGCGGCTTCTGAGCGAACTCGGTGTGCTGACCTCATTGATGGTGCCCATCATGGTTGAGGGACGCCATTGGGGACGAATCGGCTTTGACGATTGCGACAGTGAGCACGACTGGGCCGACGATGACATCAAGTTGATGACCATGCTCGCCCAGGTCATCGGCGCGGCAATCACCCGCGAACGTTTTCGGCGGCAGGCGCAGCAGCGCGAGCAGTTGCTGCAGGCAGTGACCAACTGCGCGGCGCAGATTGGAACCGCACCGGATCTGCGCCAGGCCATCACCCGCTCGCTGAGCATCGTTGCACAAGCCGTAGCCGTCGATCGAATTCTGCTCATGGAGTGTTTCGCAGGCGGTGCCGACGACGGCGTGCCGCGCACACTGTTGCGCAACTTCTGGCACGCGCCGGAGACACCGCTGCGCCTGGCTCAGATTGCGCAAACCACAGCGCTGGCACCCGATGCCGATGTCGCCGCCTGGATGGCGCCGTTGCAGCGCGGCGTTGCGGTCGAAGGCCAGCTGGCCAGCGCCCAAGGCGGCGTCAAGGAACTGTTCTCGCGGCTCCAGGCCCGTTCGGTGCTGCTCGTGCCCATCATGGTCGACGCTCACTATTGGGGTCACATCGGACTGGATGTGTGTCGTCACGAACGGGTTTGGAGCGGCGCCGAGGTCGATGTACTGCGCATCCTGGCCGATCTGATCGGCACGGCCATCACCCGCGAACGCTACCTGGCCGAACTGGCGCGCGCCGACACCATCATCCAGAGCAGCCCGACCATCCTGTATCGCCTGCGCGGTGAGCCCTCGCTGCCCATGATCTATGTGTCGAAGAATATTGCGCGTCTCGGGCACGATGCGGCGCAACTGCTCGGCACTCCGACGTTGTATCGCGATTTGATCCATCCTGAGGACCGCGAGATCGTGCGGGTTGCCATGGAACAGCTGCTACAACGCAGTGCCCCGGCCTCGAGCGTGGAATTTCGCATGCTGACCAGCGACGGGGACGTGCGTTGGTTCGAGAACTGCTACACGCCAGTGCGCGATGAGGCGCAGCGGCTGGTCGAGATCGAAGGCATTTTGATTGACATCAGTGAGCGCAAGGCGGCGGAGGTCAGGATCGCACAGTTGGCGCGCACCGATGTACTCACGGGGCTCGCCAATCGCATGACCTTCAGCGATCAGCTGCACCAGGCATTCGCCAGCGCTCAACGCGGTTCGCGGCCGTTTGCGGTGCTGTATCTGGACCTGGATCGCTTCAAGGAAGTCAACGATACCCTCGGGCATCACGCCGGCGACCGGCTGTTGCAGGAGGTGTCGCGCCGGCTTCGCGACGTGACGCGCGAGATCGATCTGGTCGCGCGGCTGGGCGGCGATGAATTTGCGATTGTGCAGTTGGGTGTCAGCGATTCCGCAGCCGCCGGTACCTTGGCTGAAAAACTCATCGAGATCGTGTCGGCGCCCTATGCCATCGAGGGTAACGATCTGCGTATCGGCGTGAGCATCGGCATATCGATGTATGCGGCTGACGTCGGTAGCCCGGACGCGCTGCTGATGCAGGCCGACCAGGCGCTGTACCGGGCCAAGCACGCCGGCCGCGGGCAATATCGCTTTCATTCGGACGAGATCGACCTCGAGGTGCGCGAACACATGATGCTGGCAGAGGATCTGCGCAGCGCCTTGGCCCGGCATGAGCTCGAGATGCGCTATCAGCCGCAGGTCGAGCTGGCGTCGGGCAAGATCGTCGGCATGGAGGCGTTGCTGCGCTGGAATCATCCCACGCGCGGACTGTTGCTGCCCGAGGATTTCCTGCCTATCGCCGAAAAGTACGGCATCATGCAGCAGCTTGGCCGCTGGGCCATGGACACGGCCTGCCGTCAGATGTCGCTATGGCGCGCTGCAGGAATGCAGGTGCCGGTGGTCGCCATCAATGTGGCGCTGGCGCAGATCAAGATGGGGCGTGAGTTCGTACGCGATGTCATCGACAGCATCGCCCGCTGGGGCCTGAAGGCTGGCGATATCGAACTTGATGTAACCGAGCTGGTGCTGGCCCGCTCGACCCTGGCACAGAGCAATGTGCTCGATCAGCTGCGCCGTATGGGTGTCGGTATAGCAATCGATGATTTCGGCGCGCAATACTCCTCGCTCGACTATCTGCGCAGCTATCGGGTCAATCGCCTCAAGATCGCGCGTGGCATGATCGCGGCGGCCGATGCGGAGCCGGGCGGCGTCGCCATGGTACGCGCCATCCTGAGTCTCGCCGGTGAGCTCGGCATCGCCGTGGTGGCCGAAGGGGTGGAGACCGATACCCAGCGCAAGCTGCTGGTGCAGGCGAGTTCGCACGCTCAGGGGCAGGGCTTCTTCTATAGCCGCGCCGTGCCCGCGGACGACACCATGCCAATGCTGCGCGCCGGTGTCGTGCGGCCCGATGATCCGAGCATAGACAGATCCCTGATCGATGACCCCGCCGCCGGCGTGGCCGACACCAGCAAGCGCGATGACAGCGGCGCGAGCGCGGTCGTGGGCGTCAAGCGAGCCGCCGCGAGTTAAAGCTCGGCAAGTCCGGCCCGGGCTGCTATCCCAGCGCCCGCACGGCATAATAGAACCAGCCACTGCCGCAGCGCCTGCGGCTGCAGGAACTTGCGCCCAGCCGTCGATGTCTTTGGTGTTCGGGTTGGAAGGGAATTTCTAGCGATGTGGATCGTCAGGCTGGCGCTGCGCCGACCCTACACGTTCATCGTGCTGGCCATGCTGATCGTGCTGCTGGGCGTATTCAGCATTTTGCGTACGCCCACGGATATCTTCCCCAACATCAATATTCCCGTGATCAGCGCCGTCTGGTCGTACACCGGTCTGCCGCCGGAAGACATGGCCAATCGCATCGTCGCCAATGCCGAGCGTTATGCGCAGACCACGGTCAATGATGTCGAGCACTCCGAGTCGCAGTCACTGCCCGGGATATCGGTGGTCAAGTATTTCTTTCAGCCCAATGTCAACGAGGAGCTGGCGTACGCACAGATTACCGGTGTCTCACAGACGCTGCTGCGACAGGCTCCGCCCGGCACCACACCACCGTTCATCCTTGCCTACAATGCCTCGACCGTGCCGATTCTGCAGTTGGCACTCGAGAGCCCGAGCCTGTCGGAATCGCAGATCTTCGATTTGGCCAACACCGTGGTGCGTCCGAGCCTCGCCACCGTCGCGGGCGCCTCGCTCCCCTATCCCTACGGCGGCAAGCAGCGGCAGATACAGGTCGACATCGATCCCGAGGCGCTGCGCTCCAAGGGCCTGGCTGCCGCCGATGTCAGCAATGCAATCGGTGCGCAGAACCTGATCATTCCGGCCGGCACCGAAAAGATCGGCGACATCGAATACAACGTCAAATTGAATTCCAGCCCGCTCAAGGTCTCGGATCTCAATGACGTTCCGATTCGCGATGTCAATGGCACCGTGGTGTTCGTGCGCGATGTCGCCAACGTGCACGACGGCGCCAGTCCCCAGACCAATCTGGTGCGCCTGAACGGCCGGCACGCGGTGCTGATGTCCGTGCTCAAGACCGGCAGCGCCTCGACCCTGGAAATCGTCGAGAGCATCAAGCGACTGTTGCCGAACATCCAGGCGCAGCTGCCGCAGGATCTGAAGGTCACGGCGATCGCGGATCAGTCGCTGTTCGTGCGCGCGGCAGTCAGCGGTGTGATTCGCGAAGGCGTGATCGCAGCGGCGCTGACCGGACTGATGATCCTGCTGTTCCTGGGCTCGTGGCGCAGCACTTTGATCATCACCATCTCGATTCCGCTGTCGGTGCTGACCTCGATCATCTGCCTGTCGGCGATCGGCGAGACCATCAACATCATGACGCTCGGCGGGCTGGCGCTGGCGGTCGGTATTCTGGTCGATGATGCCACCGTGGCGATCGAGAATATCAACTGGCATCTCGAGCAGGGCAAGGAGGTTGAGCCCGCGATCCTCGACGGAGCGCACCAGATCGCCCTGCCGGCGCTGGTCTCGACCCTGTGCATCTGCATCGTGTTCGTGCCCATGTTCCTGCTGAGCGGCGTATCGCGCTTCCTGTTCGTGCCGCTGGCCGAGGCGGTGGTGTTTGCCATGCTGGCCTCGTATCTGCTGTCGCGAACCCTGGTGCCGACGCTGGCCAAATACTGGCTGCACAAGCATGTCGAATCCGCGCCCGGAGCCGCCTCCGGCGGTGTTCTGATGCGCTTCCAGCGCGGCTTCGAGCACCGCTTTGCGGCCGTTCGCGACGGCTATCGCGACATGCTCGCCGCCGGGCTGCACCATGGTCTGGCGTTCATCGTTGTCTTCATGGTCATCGGCTCCACGGCATTCGTGCTGTTGCCGTGGCTGGGGCGCGACTTCTTTCCATCGGTGGACGCCGGACAGGTGCGCCTGCACCTGCGCGCGCGCAGCGGCACGCGTCTGGAGCAGACCGCGATTCTGGTCGATCAGGTGGAGTCGCGGATTCGCCAGATCATTCCAGCGGACCAGCTCGACACGCTGGTCGACAATATCGGCGTGCCCTATAGTGGCATCAACCTGTCTTACAGCACTTCAGCGCCTATCGGTCCGGGCGACGCCGATGTGCAGATCGCGCTGCGCCTGAACCACCACCGGCCGACGGTCGAGTATGTACGGGCGCTGCGTACGCAACTGCGCGATCAGTTTCCATCCACAACCTTCTCGTTCCTGCCGTCCGACATCGTCAGCCAGATCCTGAACTTCGGACTGCCGGCGCCATTCGACGTGCAGGTGATCGGCAACAATCTCAGCGACAACCGTAATTTCGCCAACTCGCTGCTGGCCAAGCTGCAGACCATTCCCGGCGCGGCGGACCTGCGCATCCAGCAGGCCTTCGACTACCCTCAGGTCAATGTCACGGTGGATCGCGTGAACGCCGCGCAGCTCGGTTTCACGCAGCAGGATGTGGCCAGCAACGTGCTGATCTCCCTTTCCGGCAGTCAACAGACCGCACCGTCCTACTGGGTGGATCCTTACTCGGGAATTGAATACAACGTCGCCACGCAGGCGCCCCAATATCGATTGACCTCGATGCAGGATCTGGCAGTCACGCCGGTGACCAAGGGCACTGGCGGCAGCCAGCAGTTGCTGGCCAATCTCGCCACCATCGATCGCGGTGTGGGGCAGGGGGTCGTGAGCCATTACGACGCTCGTCCGGTGATTGATATCTACGGCGCGGTCGACGGCACGGATCTGGGGACGGTGGGTGACGCGGTGCATCGGCAGGTCGAAGCAGTGCGCCATCAGCTGCCCCGAGGCAGCAATCTGACCGTGCGCGGACAGATCGAGACCATGCGGACCTCATTTAGTGGTCTGGCGTACGGTATGATCGGCGCGATTCTGCTGATCTATCTGCTGATCGTCGTCAACTTTCAAAGCTGGCTCGACCCGCTGATCATCATCAGCGCGCTACCGGCGGCGCTGGCCGGCATGGTCTGGATGCTATTCGTGACTCATACGACCATCAGTGTGCCGGCGTTGATCGGCGCCATCATGTGCATGGGCGTTGCCACCGCCAACAGCATTCTGGTGGTCAGTTTCGCGCGTGAACGTCTGGATCAGGGTGTCGAGGCGGCCGCAGCCGCGCTCGAAGCCGGCTTCGGGCGCTTCCGGCCGGTGCTCATGACGGCGCTGGCGATGGTGATCGGTATGCTTCCCATGTCCCTTGGGCTCGGTGAGGGCGGTGAGCAGAACGCGCCACTGGGCCGTGCCGTCATCGGTGGCCTGCTATTCGCCACTTTTGCGACGCTGCTGTTCGTGCCGGTGGTGTTTTCAGTGGTTCATGGACGGTTCACGCGTGTGTTGCGCGGAGTGACTGCGCAGCAGACATGAACGAGGCCGAACAAACCCGCCGCCAGACGCGCCGGCTCAAGCGTCTGGCGCTGTACGTGTTGATCGCGGCGATCGCGGTGGCGGCGTGGGGCATCGTCTCGCGTCTGCATGCGCGAACCGCGCTCGAGCACAGTACCCAGGCGGCGGCGGTGGCCAGTGTGATCGTGGTCAGCCCGCACCACAGCGAGGGCGGCAATGAGCTGGTGCTTCCCGGCGACGTGCAGCCCTATACCGATGCGCCGATCTATGCGCGCACCAGCGGTTACCTGAAGCGCTGGTATGCGGACATCGGCAAGCAGGTCAAGTCCGGCGATCTGCTGGCGGATATCGAGACACCCGAGGTGGATGCGCAATATCGTCAGGCCAAGGCGGATCTCGCCTCGGCCGAAGCCAATAACCATCTCGCGCAGACCACCGCGGCGCGTTATCAGGAGCTGCGCAAGACCGGGCTGGTCGCAGCGCAGGATGTCGACAATGCGCAGGGCGATGCCGACGCCAAGACCGCGCAACTCGAATCCTCGCGCCAGAATCTGCAGCGGCTGGCGCAAATGGAAGCCTTCAACCGCATCACCGCACCTTTCGACGGCGTCGTGACGGCGCGCCGCATCGATGTCGGGGCGCTCGTGACCCAGGGCAGCACCAGCGGACAGGAACTGTTCCACATGACCGCGACCAGCCGCCTGCGAGTCTACGTCCAGGTTCCACAGGCCTATGCGGACCTGGTTCAGCCAGGGCTGAGTGCCGAGCTCAGCTTCCCCGAGCACCCAGATCGCCGCTTCCCGGCCAAGGTGGTCAACACGGCGCGCTCGATCGACGCCACCACACGTACGCTGCTGACCCAACTCGAGGCCGACAACGCCAAGGGCGAAATGCTGTCCGGTTCATTTGTGCAGGTCCATCTGCCGTTGCCGGTAGGTCTTACCAGCTGGCGGCTGCCATCCAACACCCTGCTGTTCAGAGCCGACGGCCTGCACGTCGCCACGGTCGATGCAAACAACCATGTACAGCTCAACGTGGTGCACATTGGCCGCGATTTTGGCAGCGAGATCGAAATCCTGAGCGGCGTGGCGGCCGAGGATCGCGTTATTCTCAATCCGGCCGATTCGCTGCTGAGCGGTACGCCGGTGCGGATCAACGCCCCCGCACACTGACTCAACTGGCGCTGGAACCCTTGAACTCGGCAGCAAATACCCGCGCGAATGCCTCGGCAAACAGATGCGGCAGTCTTCCGGCGGGCATCTCGGTAATACTGCGGAAGCGATCGCTCAGTGCGTCGGAAGCGGCGATCGGCGCCAATGTCTTGGGATCCAGGCGCGGCAGGAATTCGGCCAGCGCGGTACGCAACGCGCGCGCGAACGCCAGATCGTGGCGTCGCGTGCTGGCCAGAGTCTCGCGCAGCCACTGTACGGCATCGAGCTTATGCGCGTTGTGCCCCTGCAGCAGCCGCAGCAGCAGATCCTCGACCGGCAGGCCGGTCAGACCGATCTGCTGCGGGTCCTCGCGACCGACCTCGATCTGGCTGTGATCGCGCATTTCACGCTGCGCCAATGCCAGTCCTTTGAGCCCGACCAGAGCCTCGCGCATCATCAGTCCGGCCAGATGCAGAATACGCGACTGCGTATCCTCTGCGAACACCTTCACATCGATGCCGGCGCCGCGGCAGAATGCCTCGACACCGGCGGCGTTGTCCGCGGCGCGCAGCTCGGCCCGCGCCGCGCTTGAAGGATGCGCGCGCACGGGCGCTCGCCGCCGGTCGCTCTGATCGTAGGCCAACAGACCCGGATCATCAGTCAGGACCGGTTGGCCGAAGCCGTCCATCGGGCCGATGCGGCTGCTGCTGGCGGGCTCCGGGCTCAGCAGGTCGCGCATGCTGA
>Ga0302324_100023418_pt1 | contig 11945 bp, 9 predicted proteins | sample Palsa_T0_1_FD_201949 | JGI IMG/M metagenome (GOLD analysis project Ga0302324, IMG submission 201949) | Peat permafrost microbial communities from Stordalen Mire near Abisko, Sweden - Palsa_T0_1 | ecosystem: Environmental > Terrestrial > Soil > Palsa > Peat permafrost | place: Sweden: Abisko... | reverse complement strand
GCGCATACCCAGGTCCTCGGCAAGCTCGCGGCGGGACTGGCGCCCCCTGAGCCGGAGTTGCAGCACGCGGCGCTGCGCCTGACCGCCCGGGGCTGGGAGACGGCGCCGCTGCCCGCCCCCGACGGCTCCGGATCGCTGGTCGTCGCGCTCGACCTGCGGGTGCACGAGGCGCTGGTCGAGCACAGCTCCGGGCGTACCGAACGCATCCCGCTCACCCCCGACCGCGCCGTCGGCTCGGTGACCCGCGACGTGCTGGCCGCGGTCCGCCGGGTGGCCGGCCCGGTTGAGATCGACCCCACGCCGCAGGAGGTCCCGTGGGATGTCCCGCTGGACGCGGACGACCAGCACGCTTCTTACGACCGGGACCAGGTCAGTACCTACTTCGCGGCGGCCACCCAGGCCGCGCTGGTCCTGACGGCGTTCCGCGCGCCTTACCGCGGCCGCTCCACGCCGGTCAACGCGTGGTGGGGTTCGTTCGACCTCGCGGTGAGCCTGTTTTCGGGAGCGTCGGCCGATCCTCCGTCAGACGACTTCATCATGCGCAACGCGATGGACGCCCAGGAGGTCGCCATCGGCTGGTGGCCCGGCGACCCGCGCCACGACCAGGCGGCCTTCTACGCGTACGCCCATCCCGCGCCGGAGGGATTCGCCCAGCTGGCCCTGTCACCCCCGGCTGCGCGCTGGGACGCCGCCCTGGGCGAGTACATCCTGGAGTGGGACGACGTCCGCTCCGCCCCGGATCCGTCCGCGGCGGCCCTGGAGTTCGCCCGCTCCGCGTTCCGCCAGGCCTGCGCGGCCTGCGCCTGGGACATGACCCTGGCCGCGAGCGCCGACGGCACACCGCCGCCCGTCAGATAGGGCTAGGCGGGATCTGATCCGCCGAGCGGCGTCAGTTGAGTCCTTGTCTCTCGCAGACGTTGCGGACGGCGGTGATCAGGTCTACCGGGGTTGGGCTGTAGTCGCGGGGTGCGGGGGTGGCGCTGTCCTGGTCTGGTTGCTCGTGCCCGCGCTGGTCTTTGTCGTCGCGGTGGCGGGCTTGGTAGTCGGCGTTGGCGAAGCAGGTGTAGATGGCGTCGTGCAGGTTGAGCCGCTCGCCGTACCAGGGGGGGATGATGGTGTCCGGGGTGATGCCGGCGTCGTGGCAGTCTTCGATGGCCTGGTTGCCGCTGGGGGGTGAGGTGGGGCTGGCTGGCAGGACGGTGCCGTTGGGTTGGCGGAAGGTGAAGGTGCCGCCGGGTCCGGCGGCGATGAGGTGGCCGCGGTCGTGGATGAGCGTGTGGTGCCGTCTGCACAGGTTGATGAGGTTGTCCAGGCTGGTGCGGCCGCCGTGGGTCCAGTACTGGATGTGGTGCAGGTCGGTGCGGCGGGATTCGCAGCCGGGGTAGCGGCAGCGGCAGTGGTCCCGCTCGCGGGCGGCGCGGCGCAGCGCGGCGGTCGGGCGGCGGCGGCGCCGGCCGAGGTCCAGGATGGTGCCGTCGCGGTCGTGCCGCATCCAGCTTAGGGCCGCGGTGCAGGTGATCATCTGGGCGGTGCTGACGCTGATCGCGGGACCGTCCTCGACGTGGCAGCGGCCCGGGTCCGCCGGGTCGGCGGGGTGACCCGGCCGGGCGGGCGCCGGCGTTCCCGCGGAGACGTCCGCCGGGCCGGTGGCCGGCGTTTCCGCGGAGACGCCGGCCGGGACTCCGTCCTGCGGGCTGCCGGGACCGTCAGGCGGGCCGGCGGCCTGTCCGGTCGCGGCCCGGCTATCGGCGCCGGCCTGTTCGGCGGGGGGCAGCACGTCGGTGCCGACGTGGAGGATGACCTGGTACACCTCGGGGTTGCCGGCCGCAGCCTGGCCGGACAGGAAGTCCTCGGCGATCACCAGCAGCGCATCGGCCATGCTCGTGGACGTCACCACAGGCGTTGGCTGGGGTCCGTCCGCCGCGGGGGGTTCCCCGGGCGCGGGCTGCTCCCGGCCTGGTGTCGTCCGGGCGGGGACGCCTTCCTCGCCGTCGTGGCCGGGGTGGGGGTGCTCCAGGTCGCCGGCGGCGGCGCGCAGGGCCTGCAGCAGCACCGCGCCTGGCAGCGGCGGCAGCCGGAAGGTGCCGGCCAGCGACCCGTCGTCTTCGAACCGCCAGGTCAGCCGGCGCCGGATCCGGGCGGCGGCGTCGCCGGCCCGGGTCACCTGGCGGTGGGCGCGGGCGAACCGCTCGAGCTGGTTCCCGGTCATCGGCCCGGCGATCTCGGCCAGGCCCTGCTCGGTGTCCGGGGTCGCGATCCGGGTCAGCGCCCGGATCTTGGCGTAGGACAGCCGCCCGGCGCCGAACTCGGCCCGCAGGACCGGCAGGTCCCGCAGAGCGCGGGCAACCCGGACATGCTCCCGCGCCGTGCCCGAGCTCATCTGGCATTTCCAGGAAAGCCACTCTGCGCAGCTGTTCATCTCCCACGATGCCCATCCCCGGCGGGCGTCGAAATCACCGAGCAGGACCAGGAACCGGCACGTCGCCGCGGTCAGGTGCCCGGCCAGCTCGCAGATCTGCGCCTCCAGCCGCTCCAGCGGCACCCCGTCCGGCGGGCCGCAGTCAGCATCCGGCGGGCCGCAGTCAGCATCCGGCGGGCCGCAGTCAGCAGAGAGCGGACCTGGGCTAGCGGACAACGGCTCGGCTGTGGTGGTGTCGGGATCAGCGCCCGACTGCTTTATATCGAACATGTATTTGATGTTAGTACCGGGGTATGACATTCTGACGGCACCAGAAACCACCGCGGCGGACAGGATCTCGGCCGTCTGAGCGCGGAGCGCGAATCCCCGGGTGGCCCACATCCGCCTGGGGAGATCCGGGCAGTGTTACCCGCTGGGATGCGCCTTGAGCCAGGCGGCGGCTCGCGTGGGCGAGGCTTGAGCGAGCCAGGCGTCCTGGATTACTTCGGTCAATTCCGACAAGGTGAGTTCGCCGATCCGGCTGCCCCGCACCAGCACCGACGGGTGGCCATCAAAGTGCGAGGTGGTGAAGAACGGCGACGTCCGGTCTTGAACCAACGCTTGCTTGTCAGCCTCCGACGGCACCCAGAACACGATCACGTCCGGGTAGCGCTCGCCCGTGCCGGGATCGGTGGCATCCGGACGAGGGTTACGGAAGAAGACGAAGGATTTGCTCCCGACCTGGTAGACCGGATTGCCTTGCGGTCCGTACCCGACCTTGACATGAGGCATGCCCAGGGCTAGTTCGTGCACGTCCTCGATCCGCGCACGACGTGATCTAGCCGCCATGCCGGTAGCGTAGCCCGTCGGCCTCAAGCTGACGCGCCGCGCATAACGGCCGTTCCCGCCACCCACCGGGGAGCGGCCAGTGCATCTGATTACAAGATCATCAGTCGCCCGGTCGCCCGGCCCGGGGCCTCGCTGTGCGGACCGCGCGGCAGCGGCCCGCAAGCTCGCCGTTGGGATTAGCGTGGACCTCTGAGCCCGGTCCGCAGACGTCATGGAGGTCGCATGCGTATCAGCCTCGGCGATGTGTCCTTGTGGTTCGATGTGTCCGGGCCTTCGGTCATCCCGCAGGGAGACACGACCGCAGAGCGCCCGGTCGTGGTGGCCGTCCACGGCGGCCCTGGGCTGGATCACATGACGGTGAAGTCCGCCCTGGGGCCGCTGGCCGAGGATTTCCAGGTGGTGTACTTCGACCTGCGCGGTCACGGCCGCAGCGATCACAGCAGCGCCGAGTTCTGGAATCTGCGGACCTGGGCTGATGACCTGCGGCGGCTGTGCGACGCGCTCGGGCTGGACAAACCGGTGGTGCTCGGCAGCAGCTTCGGCGGGGACGTCGCGCTGACCTACGCGGAGCTGTTCCCCGATCACCCCGGCGGGGTCATCCTGGCCAACACCACCGGGGGCCGCAGCGACCAGCAGCGCGTCATCGAGGCGTTCGGCCGCCTCGGCGGCCCCGAGGCAGCCGACGTCGCGCGGCGCACCTACGCTGATGAAACCGGGGACTATCAAGCTGAGTTCAACCGGGTCTGCTACCCGCTGTACAGTGCCACGCCCGGCTGGGCCGGGGAATCCCGCCAGTTCCTGGCCCGGATGATCAAGAACATGGACGTCAGCCTGCACTACGCCAGTCAGCGGGCCGGCGGCTTCGACCCCTGGAGCGTGACCGGCGCCGTCCGGTGTCCCGTGCTGGTCCTCGCTGGTGCAGACGACCCGATCTGTCCGCTGCCCGTAGTCGAGGAGCTAGTCAGCCAGCTGCCCGGGGAGACCACCCGCCTGGTGCGTCTTCCCGGTGCTCGCCACACCATTTTCCGCGACCGCCCAGACCTCGCCTTCCCGGCCGTAAGAGACTTCGTCTCCCAGATCAAGGCAAGCCAGCCCGCCAGCTAACGGCGGCCCGCGAAAAGCCGACCGCTAGATGGATCTTGGCTAAATCCCCCAACCATCAGACCAGGTCAGCGCGCCGTCTGGTGATCGAGGCTGTTTATCAGCTCTGACGGCGCCGGCCCGTCAGCTCACCATAGAGGACACGGTCCAGCCTTGACGCCGCAAGGATACGGCCGCTTCTCCGTCGCGTAGATGGGGAAGCGGCCCAGTTGGCAGACGCTCCAAACGCGGCACCGGGCGACGGCCGGTCACGAGCTCGCGGCGGGCTTGCGGGCGATGAAGACCAATTCGAGGCCGGGGCGGCCCGGGGCGTCGCGGACATCTGTCAGCTCGTAGCCAGCTGAGATGAGCGAATCCTCGATCGCCGCACGCGGCGGGTAGCGCCGGGTGGAATCCGAAGTCAGCGTGGTCCCGTCTGCCGCGAGGTCCAGCAGGCTCTCCACGTCACCATGGACCCATCGCACCCGCTGCGCGCCTGGCTTGCCCCTGGCTATGTCCAGTGACGCCGCGGCCGGGTCCAGCCCGACGACCTCAAAGCCGCGTTCGGCCAGCATGCACGCGAAGGTACCCGTACCGCAGCCGACATCGAGCACGCTGCGCGCGCCGAGCTCAGCCGCGATCGCCAGGTAATGGGGCAGGTCGAAGCGGTCCCCTTGTCACAGGTCATAGATCCTGGCCAGCCGCGGCTCCGCGAAGATCGCATCCTGCACGGGAACCAGCGTAGCGAACAGCCGTATCTGACATGATCTTCACGAGTCCTGGCTGATCGTCCTAAAGGACGGGTAGAATGGCACATTCATTGAATACCTGAACGATAGCGTGGCTTGTGGTGAGGTTCATAGGTTAGTGGGTCGGGTGAGGTAAGGCCGAGGCTAACGCACCGGGATCTCTTTGCTGCCGTGGCCCTGGAAGAGCACCGCGGTGGACCAGGTACGGACCATCGTGACGGCCGGGGCGTTCCGGCGCAGCAGCCAGTGCAGCACCGACCACAGCGAGGGGCGCAGCCCGGTCAGCCGGAGCCGGACCCCGTGGCGGGCGCACTCGGCGACCAGGACCTTCCGGTCGACGAACAGCGCCGGATCATGCAGGCCCGGGGGCGCGGCGCCGGGAATCCGCTCGGCCACGGTGATGACCAGCAGCCGGGCTAGGAAGGTGGCGGCCAGGGTGTCGACGACCAGGACCCCGCCCGGACGCAGCACCCGGCACGCTTCCCGCACCGCGGCGCGCAGGTTGGTGACGTGCTCGAGGATCTCGCCGGCGCAGACGACATCCGCGCAGCCGTCCGCCACCGGCAGGGCGGTGACGTCGCCCTGGACCGCGGCCTCACCGTGCCCGGCCGCCTGGACCAGGGCGGACCTGGTGAGGTCCACGCCGACCAGCCGGTAGCCGAGCCCGGCGACATGCGGCGCCAGCAAGCCCGCCCCGCAGCCCATGTCCACCAGCACCGCCCCGGACCGGGCGGCCGGCGGGACCAGCGCCGCGCGGGCTCGGGCCAGCCAGTGCAGCATGGCGAACGTCCCGCGCGGATCCCACCACTGACCGGCCAGGTCGTCGTACTGGGCGGGGTCGTTGCGAACCCGCGGTGGTACTGGTGTCATGCTCTGATCCTGCCATCACGGATCTTGGCATCGCGTAGGTTGGCGCCATGGGCGGGGAGAGGCAGATCGAGGTGACCGGCGTGCGGCGCACCGGCCCGGCTCTCGCGTTGCTCCGCGCTTCCCACCCGGAGCCGACGGCCATGGTCACTGCCCTGGCGGTGGCGCTCGCCGTGAGCACCGGGCGCGCCGCGCCCGGCGTGGCCGCCGTGGGCGCGGCGGTGCTGGCCGGGCAGCTCTCCGTCGGCTGGCACAACGACTGGCTGGACGCCGGCCGTGATGCGGCCTCCGGTCGGCCGGACAAGCCCGTCGCGGCCGGAGACATCTCCCGGCGTACCGTCGCCCGGTGCGCGCTGGCGGCCCTGACCGCCGCCGTGCCGCTGTCGTTCGCGTCCGGGTGGCGGCCGGGCCTGGTCCACCTGACGGCGGTGCTGCTGGCCTGGACCTACAACGCGCGGCTGAAGGCGACGGTGGTGTCTTTCGTCCCGTACGCCGTGGCGTTCCCGCTGCTGGTCGCCTTCGTGACGTTGGGCGGTCCGGCGGCCTCGTGGCCGCCTTGGTGGGCGCTGGCCGCGGCGGCCCTGCTCGGCTGCAGCGCGCATCTGGTCAACGTGGTCCCTGACCTGGCCGACGACCTGGCCACCGGCGTGCGGGGCCTGCCGCACATGCTCGGCCGCCCCCGCAGCGTGGCGGCCACGGTGGTCCTGCTGCTGGCCGCCACCGTGATCGAGTCCTTCGGTCCGGGTCGTCCCGGCTGGGGAGCGGCGGGAGCAATGATCGGCGTGGCCGCGGTCATCACGGCCGGGATCTTCCTGGCCCGGCGGCCTGGATCGCGCTGGCTGTTCCGCGCCGTCCTGCTGGCCGCTGCCATCGACGTCGCCGAGCTCGTCGCCCGCGGCAGCCGCTTGTGACGACCGCTACCCCGTCCCCCCAGGTAGACGTGGCCGTCATCGGCGCCGGCCCGGTCGGCCTGCTGCTCGCCCTCCTGCTCGGCCGCCAAGGCTGGCAGGTGGAGGTGCTGGAGCGGCAGGCCACCGGGTACGGGCGGCCCCGTGCCGTGCACCTCGACCACGAGGCTGCCCGCATCCTGCAGAACGCCGGCATCATGGACGACCTGGCACCGCAGACCGAGGTCATGGACAGTTACCTGTGGCGCAATGCCGCCGGGACGGCGCTGCTGTGGCTGAACGGCGCCCCAGACGTCCCGACGGTGTCCGGATGGCCCGCGTCGACCATGTTCCACCAGCCCGACCTGGAACGGCTACTGGCCGAGGCCGTCAGCAGGCAGCCGGGCGTACGGGTCAGGATGGGCCATGACGTCCGGGATGTCGTGGCCGGCCCAGTGAGCGGCCCAGTGAACGGCACAGCGGCGGGCGAGAGCGTCAGCGTGCAGGCTGACGGGCCTGGCGGCGCCCGCGCTGAGGTCCGCGCGCGCTGGGTCATCGGCTGTGACGGCGCCGACAGCCGCATCCGGCAGCTGGCGGGCCTGGACGTCGCCGACCATCACTACCAGGCCCAGTGGCTGATCGTCGACGTCCGCCCGGCCGAGCCGGCCCGCTGGTCGCCGCTGAACATCCAGGTCTGTGACCCGGCCCGGCCGACCACTGCGGTGTCCGGGGGCCCTGGGCGGCGCCGGTTCGAGTTCATGCGCCTGCCGGGCGACGCCGAAGACGACTTCGGGTCGGCGGCGACCGCGTGGCGGCTGCTCGAGCCGTGGGACCTGACCCCAGCCAACGCCGTCCTGGAGAGGCACGCGGTTTACACCTTCGGCGCCCGCCTGGTCGACCAGTGGCGCCGCGGGCGGCTGCTTGTGGCGGGCGACGCCGCCCACCAGATGCCGCCTTTCGCCGGCCAGGGACTGTGCTCGGGCCTGCGGGACGCGGCCAGCCTGGCCTGGAAGCTGGACCTCGTGCTGGCCGGCCACGCGCCCGAGACCCTGCTTGACAGCTACGGCAGCGAGCGGTGGCCCCAGGTCCGCGCCGCGATCGACTTTTCCGTCGAGCTAGGGAAGATCATCTGCGTGCTCGACCCGGCCGCGGCCGCGACTCGGGACCGGGACTTCGCGCCGATCGCCGAGGCGGGCCCCATGCCGCTGCCGGACCCGCCACCCCCCGGACCCGGCGTCTGGCTTCCCGGCGATCCGCAGGCCGGCCAGCTGGCCCTGCAGGCACCGGTGGGCCAGGACGGATCGCGGGCCCGCCTGGACGACGCCACCGGCGGCGGCTGGGTCCTGCTCGGCCATGGGGCCGAAGGTTCGGCGGGGGCGGACCCGGCCGGCGATCTGCCTGCCGACCTGGCGCGCTGGTGGGCCGCGCTGGGCGGCCGCTGCTTCCAGCTGACCCCGGCCGGACCGCTGCAGGACAGCACGGGGGCTTACGGCCGGTGGTTCGGCACGCTGGAGCGGGACACCGTCCTGATCCGCCCCGATTCCTACCTCTTCGGCACGGCGGCCGGCCCCGGCGCGGCCGCGGGGCTAGTCGACGCGCTGCGCTCCGCGCTGGAAGGAGAAGCGATTGTCCCGATCGGGCGAGGGTAGCGAGATGATCATGAAGAGGGGCATATGGTGAGCATCCTGGGTCCGGTGGGCGGTTCTTTCCCGGTGATAACCGGAACGGCGAACGCGTACCCGCCGTCGCGCAGCCAGGAACAGCTCTGGGACGGCTTCTTCGCCCGGCATTACCAGCAGAACCGGTGGGCCCGGCGGGTGTTCATGTCTGCGGGGATCCGCCACCGGCACTCCGCGGTCGATCCTCTTCTCCAGGACGTGTCCTCCTGGACCACCGGACGGCGGATGGAGCGTTACGTGGACGAGGCCGTCCCGCTCGCGGCCGACGCGGTGACCAGGGCGCTAGCCGCGGCGGAGCTGAGTCCCGGCGAGGTCGGACTGCTGGCCGTAGTCTCCTGCACCGGCTATGCCACGCCAGGCGTTGATCTCCAGCTGGCGGCCAAGCTGGGCTTCGCGGCGTCCCTGCAGCGGCTGTTCATCGGTCATATGGGCTGCTACGGGGCCGTTCCCGGACTGGGAGCGGTCGCCGACTACGTGACGGCCCGCCAGCGGCCGGCCGTGCTGGCCTGCGTGGAACTAACCAGCCTGCACCTGCAGCCGCCGACCACCGACCTGGAACAGATCGTGGCGCATGCCCTGTTCAGCGACGCGGCCGCCGCCGTGGTGCTGGAGCCCGCGGCGGGGAGCCGGGACAGTCTTGGGGATCTTCGGGCTCTTCGGGCTCTTGGGGGCGGTCCAGCGGAAGGTCTGGCCGTGATCGACATCGCCGCGCACACGGTCGCGGACGCCGCTTCGCTGATGACCTGGTCCATCACCGACACCGGATTCCGGATGACCCTGGACCGGCAGGTGCCCGATGTCCTGGCCCGGCACGTCGGTCCGGCCATCGACGATCTGCTGACCCGCAACGGCCTGCGCCGCGGCGACGTGCAGGCGTGGGCCGTCCATCCCGGCGGCCCGCGCATCCTGGACGTGGTCGCCGACCGGCTGGGGCTGGCCGAGGGCGACCTGGACGCCTCCCGCCGGGTCCTGGCCGAGCACGGCAACTGCTCGTCGGCCACCTTGCTGCTGGTCCTCTCAGAACTCCGCCGCCGCCCGCTAGAGCCGGGCGCACCGGTGGTCGCGATGGCCTTCGGACCCGGCCTGACCCTGTACGCGTGCCTGCTGCGCTGGGCGGAAGCCGGCCACGCGAAGTGAGGGGCCTGGGGCACGCACCACCGCCCGTTCCGAAAAAATAAGGTTCTCACCTGGCTGGGGGCGAAGGCCGCGTTACTGTGTGCAGGTGACGGCACGGCTGACCCGGCGCCCGGGCGGGGCGGCCCGGCTGCGCGCTCTGCTGGAGTCCGGCCAGACCATCGTGGCGCCGGGAGCCTTCGATCCGCTCGCGGCCCGGCTGGTAGAGGAGGCCGGGTTCCCCGCGGTGTACATGACCGGATTCGGAACCTCGGCCGCGCTGCTCGGGCGGCCCGATGTCGGTCTGCTGACGATGACCGAGATGGTCGACAATGCCGGGCGTATCGCGGCCTGCGTGGACATCCCGGTGATCGCCGACGCCGACACCGGCTACGGGAATCCGCTGAACGTGATCCGCACCGTCGGGGCCTACGAGGCAGCCGGGGTCGCCGGGATTCACCTCGAGGATCAGGTGGCCCCGAAAAAGTGCGGGCATATGGAGGGCAAGCGCGTCATCCCGGCGGAGGAGATGGCGGCGAAGGTCCGGGCCGCGGCCGACGCGCGCACGCAGCCGGAATTCGTGATCATCGCCCGGACCGACGCGCGCGCGGTCGAAGGCCTGGAGCGGGCCCTCGAACGCGGGCGGATGTACCGCGACGCCGGGGCCGACGCGCTGTTCATCGAGGCCGTGGTGACCGAGCGGGAAGCCGAACAGGCCGTCCGGGCATTCCCCGGGGTGCCCATGCTGTTCAACTGGGCAGAAGGCGGCAAGACCCCGCCGCTCAGCCTCGACCGCCTGACCGAGCTGGGATACCGGATCGTCATCTTTCCGATCAGCACGCTGCTGGCGGCGACAGCGGCGATGCGCCAGGTGCTGCGGGAGATCGCCCAGGCCGGGACGCCGGCCGCGGCGATGCGCGAACTGCCGACGTTCGGCGAGTTCACCGATTTCATCGGGCTGCCCCAGGTGCGCGAGGCCGAGCAGCGGTACGCGGCAGGGCCCTAGCTGCCGACCGTGTACTCGTACGGGATCGCGGCTAGTTCATCGCCGCTCAGCTGGCCGCCCGGCGGGACTCCGCTGGCGTAGTCGTCGACGTACAGGTCACCGGAGACCACCGCGCCGACCGCGGCGGACGGCGAAATGGTGACGTCGATGGTGGCCGACTGACCCGGGTTGATGGTGACCGGCGAGAACGGCGTCGACGCGCTGGTGGCCAGCAGCCACAGGTCACCCGGCGCGGAGGTGACCGCCGGGTCGAACGCCTTGGTCTGCGCGGTCATCGAGATGGTGGCCGAGCCCGCCGGCGCCGTCGCCGAGTACGGCCCGCACTCGCTGGGCCCGCCAGCCCACAGCCCAGCGGTTACGGTCCCGACGGAGGGGCTGTAGGAGGCCGATTCCGTCGTCGAGCACAACGGACCTGACCCGCTGCTCGCGCTCGCGACATCCGGGTCCCCGGTGTACGGGCTGACGTCGAACACGGCGGGCAACGTCGAGGTCTGCGTCACCGAGAGGCTCGAGGTCTCGGTGGGCACAAACCAGGTCGGGAAGTCGCCCGTCATCGGCAGCGATACGGTGCCCGAGCCACCGGCCGGGACCAGCGTGATCGATTGCGTGGTGTCGAGCCTGGGGTCGACGAAGAAGTCCTCGGGCGCGGCACCGTTGTTCGTGATCGTGACGGGCACCGTCACCGGCACGGTTGCCTTGAGTGTCGTGCTGGCACTGTCCGGCAGCCCTGCCGCGCTGGCCGCGACGTTGTTGAACACGATGTTCCCGGTATAGGGATCGGACAGCTCGTTGCCCTCCACCGGCTCGGCGAAGTCGACGATCAGCGTCCAGGTGCCGGAAACCGGGTGCACGGTGTAGGCGGTCAGCGAGAGCCCGCCGCTGCCGTTCAGGCTGTTCTGGCCGTAGCCGACGGTATCGCCGTCCGGGCTGATCAGGTACTCGGCCACCGGGTCGTTTGCGTCGTTAGCGAGCGTCACGTTGGCGGTGATGTCGGTCACGCCGGCGCCGACGTCGAATTCGTAGTAGTCCTGCTGCCCCGCCCCGGGGTCGCGCCCGTTGCCGCCGGTCAGCACCCCGCTGAACACGCCGCCAGCGGCCACGTCCACCAGGGCGCGCAGCGTCACCGGGACCGAGGTGGTCCCGCCGCTGCTCGAGTTGACGACAATCGACCCGGCTGAGTCGCCGGGTGCAGCCGGGGTAGTCGCGCGGACCGTGACGGTCCGGCTCCGGCCGGGCGCGAGCGCGAGCGTGGCGGGTGAGACCGAACCGAACGAGTCGAACCGCTCGGTGGCCACCTTCCAGGGAACGGTTCCGGTT
>Ga0302324_100023417_pt1 | contig 11945 bp, 11 predicted proteins | sample Palsa_T0_1_FD_201949 | JGI IMG/M metagenome (GOLD analysis project Ga0302324, IMG submission 201949) | Peat permafrost microbial communities from Stordalen Mire near Abisko, Sweden - Palsa_T0_1 | ecosystem: Environmental > Terrestrial > Soil > Palsa > Peat permafrost | place: Sweden: Abisko... | reverse complement strand
TTTGCCCAGCCAAACGACTATCGCGATGCCAAATCGTGGCTGTGCAAGCCCGGTCTGCATGCCGACGCCTGTGACGTCGACCTCACAACCACCGTCATCGACGCCGACGGCAAATTGACGCGTGAGACATGGAAGGCCGATGCGAACCCGCCAGTCGATTGCTTCTACGTGTATCCAACCGTATCCACCGACCCGACGCCGTTCAGCGACATGAACCCCGATGCCGCCGAGTTGAACGTGATCCGCCAGCAGTTCGCCCGCTTCGGATCGGTATGCCGGCGCTATGCTCCAATGTATCGGCAGATCACTCTGTTTGGATTGCGCCGCGTGCTTGAAGGCACCGGTGGGTCGCTCGATCATGGCCTGCAATACGACGATGTGCGGGATGCTTGGCGATCCTATTTGGAACATGACAACCAGGGACGTCCCTTCGTGCTAATCGGTCACTCGCAGGGCTCGTTCATCCTGGCCGAACTTATTCGCCAGGAGATCGATGGCAAACCGATTCAGACGCGAATGGTTTCGGCGATCATACCCGGCGCCACCGTCGCGGTGCCCCGAGGCAAGGATGTCGGCGGCGTGTTCCAGCACGTGCCCATCTGTCACTCGGCATCCCAGACCGGATGCGTTATTGCGTATTCGGCTTTCCGCTCCACCATACCGCCTCCTGCCAACACTCGTTTCGGGAAAGTCGCTGACACTAATATGGTCGCTGCGTGCGCGAATCCGGCGGCGCTCGGCGGCGGCAGTGGGGAACTGCACGCTTATCTCGCGAAGGATGGCCGTTCGATCGTGGGCGCCACTCCTCCCAAGCCTTGGGTGACCCCCGAACAGCCGATTGACACGCCCTGGGTCAGCGTTCCCGGCATGCTGACGGCTCGCTGCACATCCAATGACAACGCAACGTATTTGGAAATCACGGTGCACGCCGATCCATCCGGCCATCGCGTGAGCGACATTGTCGGCGATCTCGGGGCCAACGGTCAGATAGCGGCGGACTGGGGTCTGCATCTGGTGGACGTCAACCTCGCGATGGGCAATCTCGTGGACATCGTCGGCGGTCAGACCAAGGCGTGGCTGGCCGCGGCCGCAAAATGATTCGACGCCGGCGCCGGCTGCTCTTCCTGTTCGCGCTCGCCGTCGCGGGCACGCCGACGCCAGCGGCTCGTGCTTACCCCTCGGCATCCCTGCAGCCGAGCTCCTCTCCTTGCCGAATAAGGTCGTTCAGTCCCCAAGGATGATCGTCATCATCTACGAAGGCGACAGCACCCGCCAAATCTACACCGACGGCCGAGCGCTTCCCGCCGAAATTGTGCAGCCTGCCTGGCTCGGCTATTCCGTTGGGCATTGGGAACGCGACACGCTGGTGGTGGAATCGGCGGGCTTCAACGACAAGACCTCGCTCGATCTCATCGGCCATCCCATAGCGAAGGCCTGCGCATCCTGGAACGCTACCATGGCCGAAACGACCTTCGCCGACTCCGACATTTTCCAAAACGTCTGCAACGAAAACGAAAAGGATAGCGCCCACCTCGCGCCAAAGTAGCGCGACGCCCCGTCATCACTTGCCGGCAACGACGCACTTGAAGTTAGCGGCGTCGTCGGTGCTGCCGGATCCCGAGTAACGCGCGATTTGGGGATAGGGGCAAAGGGGCCGGGTGCGGACCACGTGGTCTTCCGCATATTTCGTCGCGATGATTTTGTCGGGCGGAATGCCAGCCTCCACCCAGCGCTCCAATGCCGCCGACAGGCTGTGCTGCGAATCCTCCTTAGGGCCGCTGGGCGTGGCTCCGAAACTATCCGGGCCGGGTCCGCCGCCGCAGTGCTGCATGCCAGGCGCCATGTAGAGGCGCACGAAGTCGGCGGTATCCTTCATGCCCATTTTCTCGACGACGCTCTGGTAGTAATTGATGGTGGCCAGCGGCGCCAACGCGGGATCGCTCCAGCCGTGGTAGAGGATGAGTTTGCCTCCGCGATCCCTCAGCGCCCTCAGGTTCGGATCGACGGCATTCAGCCGTTGGCCCGAACTGTCGTCCGCGATTTTAACGTCACGGTCCAGGTTGAAGGTGCGGAAGTCCCAGGCGGCGTTTTGGAACATCAGGTTCGCACCGCCTTGGGTGGCGAACGCGAACTGTATGCTCTTGCCCGGCGCCGGGCCCGAAATCCAGCCTTCCCAGCCGTTCCTTCCCGTCTCGCCGCCCGGCAGGAACCCCGGATAAATTTGCTGGCCTTGCGAGTTCCGCGGACCGGCATAAATCTTCTCGAGCGCCGTAATCTGCGGCTGGGTGAGACAAGCTGTGGATTCAGGTCCCTTGCAGAGCAGCGTAGCCGGCTTGAAATCGCACTTCGTCGGATCGTCGATCACGCCGTCCTTCACGCCATCGCGTGCGTCGCAGGCCGCCACGGCCGCAGCCTCGATCGCCGGATATTTATCGGACGGGATATAGCTGGCCGGATCAATCTCAGTGGCCTGCAGATCCCAAATAAAAGATGCTCCAATGTGAGTGAAAGAACCGGCCGGGGCGCCCGCGATGATGCCGTCATAATCGGCTGGGTAGCGCTGCGCTTCCATCAGCGCCTGACGCCCGCCGTTCGAGCAACTGCTGAAGTAGGAATGCTTGACATCCTCCTCATAGAACGCGCGAACGATCGCCTTGGATTTCTCGGCGGTCTCGTGAACGGCGCGGTAACCGAAGTCCACGATCTTCTCCGGATGTCCGAGCGCCCAGCGGGCATCGGTAGCCTCGCCCTTATGGCCAGTGTCGGTCGAAGAGCTGGCATAACCGCTCAGCACGGAGCCCGTGAGGCCGGCATAGTTGATGGAGCCCGCGTATCCGCCATTGCCTTCGCCATGATACTTGCCGTTCCACTTGAAGGCGGGCAGCCAGAGCTCGAATTCAATGTGCGAATCGCTCGACGGCTGGATCACTCCTTCGACGCGGCAGAAATCCGGCAGCTTCTTGAAGGATGACGCGAGTGACGGCGGTGGCGGCGGGTCCGCGGGCAGCTTGAAGGCGCCTGCCGCGACGGTCTTGGCCGAGGTGATAGTCGTATCGGCCAGTTTCAAGGCAGCCAGACTGTCGCAGGTCGCGGCGGCCAGCGGCGCGGCCAGGAGCGCGATGGTGAGCAGAGCTTGGCGAGTGATCATGGGTCCCTCGGAGGAAGAATATCACGCTGCGGTCAAACTAGGTTGGTCCGAGATGCTCGGAGTTCCCTCTCAGCCAGGCTGCGAAGTCAGCCTCACTCATGTCGCTAGCCGCGAGCGCGAGGCGCTTTCCCGTCGACAAAAGGGTGATTCTTCACAATTCCGAATGCGTACGCGGCCGCGAATTGATGGAGATCTGCTCCACCATCGAATTCATGCAACCATTGCGGCCGGTACAGAGCGGACTCCAGCAGACCTAAGTCACGGAGGCCTGGGGCTCCGCCGTAGCGATTGAGATTTGCCTGGTGAATTTCCCGAATGACATCGATGTCGAGCCAAACTGGCTCAGACACCTACTTCGCAAGCTCCCTGAGCGCCTCATCGTATTCATCCATCACTTCGTCAGCGATTTTCAGCATCTTCGCCTTGATCTGAGCTCGTATGGACAGAATGTTCTCAACGGATCGCTCGACTTGCGGGAGCATTTCCGCGGCTCTTCTTGAGAGCCTCTGGGAGTTAGCTTCGTCGGTATCTTGCAGCGCGCATGCCTTGTCCACTAACTGGGAGAACTCGGCAAACCCGTCGGCACGAAGACGAGGGCCAAGGCGATTGGCCAGTTCTTCCTTCTTTCGCATGAGTTCCTGACAGGAAGCAGTGGCCATTTTCTTCATCATTAGCCTTCTTTGTGCGAAAGTCAACCAGCCAAATAAAAAAGGCCGGGGTATTAGCCCGGCCTTTCACACGGAGGAGGAGTGGCTCGGCTTTACCGGCTCTATCGGGCAGCCAGCAAAGCTCTCAGGTGGCGCGCCCGTTCCGGAGATCGAAGCTGGCGCAACGCCTTCGCTTCAATCTGACGGATGCGTTCTCGGGTAACGTCAAACTCTTGCCCGATCTCCTCGAGAGTGTGCTCCCGCTCGCAGCCGATACCGAAGCGCAGCCGGATCACTTTCTCCTCTTTCGGAGACAGGGTCTTCAAAATGTTGGCCGTCTCGTCGCGGACGTTCGAATCGATCACCGCGTCCACGGGCGAACCCACCCAGCGGTCTTCAATCAGGTCGCCCAGCGCCGATTCGCCGTCCCGGCCCACCGGAGTTTCCAGCGAAACCGGATCGCGCGAAATGGTCTTCAGTTTCTGGACCTTCTCCACGGGAATATCCATCCGGCGGCTGATCTCATCGTTGGTCGGAGCGCGGCCCAGTTCCTTTTCCAGCTCGCGCGTGGCGCGCAGGAACTTGTTCATGCTCTCGTTCATATGCACCGGAATCCGGATGGTGCGCGATTGGTCGGCGATGGCGCGCGTGATGGCTTGCCGGATCCACCAGGTGGCGTAAGTCGAAAATTTGTAGCCGCGCCGGTACTCGAATTTATCGGCGGCCCGCATCAGGCCGATATTGCCCTCCTGGATCAGATCCAGCAGGTGCAATCCACGATTGACGTATTTCTTGGCCACCGAGACCACCAGCCGAAGGTTGGCTTCCACCAGATCCTTCTTGGCCCGCTCGGCTTCGATTTCTCCATGCCGGATCACCGACATGCTGTGCTTCAGATCGGTGAGCGACGCGCCGGCCGCTGCTTCCAGCTTACGGACCTCGCGGCGCAACTCGCGCACGCGGGCTTGAGCCGTCAAGCCCGAGCGCCCCTCCAGCTTTCGCAACTCGGCCTCGAGATGCGCCAACTGTTCCACCGCATGCTCAATTTCCTTGGCGAACTGCTTCCAGCGGGAAGGCAGCCAGGGAAGGCGGCGGATGGCTTGCGACATTTCCACCTTGGCGCGGTTCAGCTTGCCCTGCCAGCGGCGGCGGAGCTTCTTGTTGCTGAGCGGCACGTCTTCCACTTTGTCGGTCAACTGAAGCTGCTTCTTGTGCAGCACGATCAATCCGCCAAACTGCGCGCGCATCTCAGCCTGCTTCTTTGCATCCGCCGGACTGCCTTCTTCCACATCGCCGAAATCCACGAAGTTGTCGAGCTCGTCGTCGCCGCGCTTGAGCAGCTCGGCGATCTCGGAAACTCGCAGTTGCACTAGAGCCGACCTGCTGATCGACTTCTGCATGCGCAGTTTCCCGCGCTCCATGCGCCGCGCCAGGTTCACTTCGCCTTCGCGGGTCAGCAGCGGGACCGCGCCCATTTCGCGCAGATACACGCGTACCGGGTCGTCGGTGTAAATCGACTCCTCGGCCTGTTGAGCCGGGAACTCCTCTTCTTGAACTTCCTCGGGATGGAAGAAATTGGCTTCCTCGTCGAATGGAAGTCCGAGAGGTTCGTGACCTTCGGCTAAGAACTGATCTTCAAATTGATCCACTTGGATGCTCACCTCCCCAACCGGGCACAAAACTTCGCACTACGGATGTCCCGCTGGTGGGGTATGTTAAACTGTTTACAAACCACTACTTTAGGCGCGCGCGCAGCCACAGGTCCGGCCATGAAACGTTAGCAATCGATTATAGCATCGAACCGTTTACGAAGTTAAGCCCTATTTAGAAGATGTTTTCATTCCAGATTGGTTACACCTAAACGTCGCTAGCGCCAGCTGGTACCAAACCTCCCCATGTACTATGATCGCTTCTGCAACACTAAAGTCTTCAATTCATTGAGGAAAGCCTCCACGTCTTGAAAATCGCGGTACACCGAAGCGAACCTCACGTACGCTATCTTATCGAGCCCCCGGAGCCTTTCCATGAGCATTTCTCCGATCTCGGTGGTGGTGATCTCCCGATCTGGATTGTCGCCTAGTTTGGCTTCCACTGCGTCCACCACCTCGGCTAGCTTGGCCATCGGGACCGGCCGCTTCTCGCACGCCTTGAGGAGCCCGTTCAGCACCTTCTGACGGTCGAATTTCTCGCGCCGGCCGTCCTTCTTGACCACCATATATGGGATCTCGTCGCTCCGCTCGTAGGTGGTAAAGCGGCGCTCGCACCCCAGACACTGGCGCCGGCGGCGGATCACATCGCCTTCCTTGCTCTCGCGCGAGTCGATTACGCGATCTTCCTTGTGGCCGCAGAAGGGACACGTCATTTCTTAAGACTCTCTGCCATCGGGCTCTTCCAATATCTGCTTTGCTGACAGCAGCTTGAGTTTACTCCAATTGAGGCCCTCATGGAAGGCGCAGGCGAATCCAAAGGGGATGATAGCGAGCGAGCTGACCACCCAAAACAAGATGGCTACGCCGGACGCGGCTTCGAAAGAGACGCCGTAAATCCTGGTAAGTGCAAGCACAGTAGCCACTTGCATGCCTCCACCCAATCCCGGAACCTGAACCACGCTGCCCAGGCTGATGAACCCCAGCAGCACCAGCACGTCCATGGGCCCGAGCTGCCGAGTGACTGCGAATCCGCGCATGAGCGCGCTGCAACTTGCGACAATAATGGCCCACTCAAGGCCGGTATAGGCCACCAAAAGTGCCAATAATGGTCGATTTCTGGTGCATTCCACGCCCGTGGAGAAGGCATCCAGCATGCGCTCGGCCCGGGCGTAGCGTTCGGGCGGCAGAAAGGTGAGAGCGCTAAGAATGCGTAGCTGCGCGTGACGAGCTGGGTTGCGAAAGGCCAACAAAAGAAGCAGGCAGATCGCTCCCGTGGCGCCGAAAACATAGCCTCCGGCAGCCAGCACGGTGTGGATCTGCGGGTCAAAATCGCGGCTATGCAGCGGAACCCACAGCAGCGCGAAACCGAAGAACAACAGCACAACCAGAAGATCCAAGGTGCGCTCCAGCAGCCAGGCTGCCGCCTGCGAGGACAGCGGGAGCCCCGTTTGCATCGCAATGAGATAGGGGCGAACCACTTCGCCCACGCGCCCCAGCAGGACCACGGCTGTTAGGCCGATCGCGGTATCGGAGGTGAGTTTTGCCACGCCCAGGGTTCGTCCAAAGGGCCGCAGCATCACCTGCCAACGCAAAGCTCGCCCCACATTGCTGAGCAGTATCAAACAAATAGAGAGGGCCAGCCAGCTCCATTCCACCTGGTCCAGGGTGCTCCAGAACAGATCCCAGCGGAAACTGGAGCCTCGCATCCGGTAAGCTATAAGGATCAGGATCAGCGCCATGGCCGCGACCGCCAGCAGGATGGTCCTGGGAGCAGTGTGCCCGGTTCTGTCAGGCACGAGTGGCTCTGTGGAATGTAAAGCTTGGATTCAAGTGAACTTCTTATCATAGATCCTCGTTTCCTTAGGTGGAAGCAGGAGATAGGAAGCATCATGGCAACGGTAGCGATTCCGGCGGCAAAATGGAGTTGGGAAGCACCCTATCCAACATGCTGGGAGAGCGGCCGGACGAGCGACAGTTTGGATGCGGATCTCCAACTCGTGGAACGCTGCCTGGGAGGCCAGGAAACTGCTTGGGAAGACCTGGTGAGGGTGCATACCCGGCGGGTGTACTCTATTTGCTATCGCTTCACCAACAGCGATTCGGAAGCGCAGGACTTGACGCAGGACGTCTTCCTGCGAGTGTTCAAGAACTTGAAAAGCTTTCGCGCCGGCGAGGGGTTGTTCATCGTTTGGCTCACGCGGCTGACGCGCAATCTGCTGATCGATCATTACCGCAGGACGCGGATGGACCGGGCCACCGAGTCGATTGAGGATCAAACCTCGGCACTCGAAGAAAACACGGCCGCGATGGCCAGGACCGAGGGAATGCTGGCCGGGCGCGAAGCCAGCGAGCTGTTGCAGGCCGCGTTGCAGAAGCTTTCGCCGGAATTGCGGGAGACCGTTATCCTGCGGGACCTGGAAGAATTAGAATATCGTGAGGTCGCGCAAATCCTGAACGTTCCGGAAGGTACCGTGAAGTCGCGATTGAATCGCGGGCGCGCCGAGCTGGCTAGGGTGCTCCGGAGACAGAAGATTAGTATATGACCTGCGCAGAGCTCGAAATCCTGCTGTGCGACTACGTGGACGGAACGCTCCGCGCCGAGCAGAGGACTGCGCTTGAAACTCACCTTTCAGGGTGCGCGGCTTGCACCCAACTGACCGCCGACGTTCAAGGCGTGACGGCTTTCATCGAGCGTGTGGCTGAGGCCGATCCGCCGGCCGAGCTGATGACCCGCATTCTGCATTACGCGCCCACCGGCCGGCGAGCCTCGGCGGAGGAGCGCGCGAGTTTGTCGCCCTCCTGGGCCAAGCGGCTGTTCGGCGGATTCGTCCATTCCGTGCTGCAGCCGCGCTACGTGATGGGCATGGCGATGACGATTCTCTCGTTTTCCATGCTCGCCCGCTTCGCTCATATCGAACCCCGGCAGTTGCGTTCCGCGGACTTGGATCCGGTGAAAGTGTGGCAAGGCATAGATGACCGCTCGCACCGGGTTTGGGACCGGTCCATGAAATATTACGACAACCTGAAGCTGGTGATCGAGATCCAATCGCGTCTAAAAGAATGGACCGATCAGGATCCGGGAGCCGGCACAAAGACCGGCACGGGAGCGAACGAAAGAGGGAGTCAACAATGAACTGCGCGAATCATCCAGAAGCGCCGGCCATCGGGTATTGCCGCGAATGCGGAAAGCCGCTCTGTGAAGCGTGCCGCCGCGATGCCGGTGGGACTCTCTACTGCGAGGAGCATTCGCCGGTAGCTGCGCCGCAGCCCGGGCCTCCACCCGCTTCACAACCCACGGCATCGCCATACACCGCTCCATACACGGCGCCGGAAGCCACGCCATATATGGCTCCCATGGCTCCTCCGCAAGCGAATCCCGCGATATCGGACCCGGGAGCATCGCCCGGATTGGCGTTTCTTCTCGGCTTCATTCCCGGCGTCGGCGCGATTTACAACGGGCAATATGTGAAGGGCTTGATCCATGTCGTCATCATGGGACTGCTCATCAGCATCGTCAGCAGCGAGGATATGAGCGGCAATCTGCAGCCTCTGTTCGGAATGATGATCGGGGTCTGGGTCTTCTACATGGCCTTTGAGGCTTACCACACCGCCAAGCGGCGGCAACTCGGCCAGCCCGTGGATGAATTCTCCAGCATCGTTCCCCGGCACGGACAGCATTCCAGATTCCCGCTGGCCCCGACGGTCCTCATCGCGGTGGGTCTCATCTTCTTACTTCACAATTTGGATATTCTGCGCATCGGCCAGATCCTTCGTTACTGGCCGATTGCATTGATTGGTCTGGGAGTGTACATGCTTTACGAACGGATGTCGGGACCGGCCGCGCCCAGAGACCACAGCGCGGCAGCGCCGCGGGAGGCTGCCAATGAACAGCACTAACCCTGTGCAAGCCGGCAACTTTGTGCAAGCTGGCAACTTTGTTCAAGCTATCAGGGGGCCCATCATGCTGATCACGCTTGGGGCGCTGGTGGAGATCGATTATTTGGGCATCTACGGGTTCTGGCGTACCTGGCCGCTTCTCATCATCGTGTTCGGCCTTTTGAAGCTGCTGGAACACTCGGGCGCCAAACCGCCCGGGTCCTTTCCTGGCGGACCCTCCGGATCCTATCCTGGCGGACCCTCCGGGTCATTTCCTGGCGGACCCTCCGGGTCCTTTCCTGGCGGACCCTCCGGGTCCTACCCCGGCGAGTATCCAGCCGACAGACCGCCCGGAGGCAACGTCATATGAGGCGCGGCTCGGTGATTGGACCGCTGATCCTGATCGGATTCGGCCTTCTCTTTTTGTTTCGCAATCTGTGGCCCGAGATTCCCCTGGTGGATTTCATCTCGCGCTTTTGGCCGTTCATATTGATCGCCTGGGGCGCCATCCGGTTGATCGAAGTTCTGGTCTGGACCACGACCGGAAGACCGCTGCCGCGCAACGGCGTCTCAGGCGGCGAATGGATGCTGATCTTTTTGATCTGCGTGGTGGGCGCCACCATGTACACCGCGCACAACTATTCGTCCTGGTTCCCCACCGGCCACGCGCTACGCCGGATCGCCATCAACATGGGCGAACCCTACGACTATACGCTCGCGCCCGTGGAAAAGCCGTGCGCGAAGAACTGCCGCATTGTGATCGAGAGTTTTCGAGGCAACGCCAAGGTCACCGGGAGCGCGGACGCCAGCACGGTGAAGGCCAGCGGCCAGGAAACGGTTCGTTCGTTTCAACAGACCGACGCCGACAACGCCAACAAGCAAACCCCGCTCGAACTGATCCAGCAAGGCGATCAGATTATCGTGCGCACCAACCAGGACAAGGTCAGCGATCGCGTGCAGCCTAGCGACGATTTGGAGATTTCGGTTCCGCTGGGGTCCTCGATCGAGGCGCATGGCCGTTATGGCGATTTCGACATATCGAGCGTGGATGGCAATGTGGACATCAACAGCGACAATGCCGGCGTGCGGCTGGAAAACCTGGGCGGCAATGTGCATATCGATACCGGAAGAAGCGATGTCATCCGCGCGGTGGATATCAAGGGCAGCCTGGAGCTGAAGGGCCGCGGCGACGATGTGGAGCTGCAGAATATCGCGGGATTAGTGACGGTGAATGGGGTTTACGTGGGGGAGATTCAGTTGCGCAACTTGGCGCAGCCCTTGCGCTGGGAGGATCCGCAGAGCTCGTTCAGTTTTGAGAAACTGCCCGGGCAAGTCCGGGTGACTCGGGGCGAGATGACCGGGAACAACGTTATCGGTCCCATACGCGTGAAGGCTCGATCCAGCGATGTGCAGCTGTCGGAATTCACGCAGTCGCTGGATTTGACGCTGGACCGCGGCGATATCGATCTGAAGCCCGGCAAGAATGTGCCGAAGATGGAAGTCCACACCAGGTCCGGTGACATTACCTTGGCGCTGACGCCCGGTTCGAAGTTCGATTTAAAAGCCACCACCAATCGCGGGGATGGCGACAACGAATATGGCGAACCGCTACGCGAACAGGAATCGGGCCGCGGAAACATCATCCAGGGAAACACGGGCGGCGGGCCGGAATTGCGCCTTGAGACCGGCCGCGGATCCGTCACCGTGCGGAAAGCCAGCGCCGAGGACACCACGTTGCCGGACATCCCCAACGCGGAGCCTCCACCCAAACCGCCGATTCCGCCGAAGCCGGCCAGACCAGCCAACCCGCCGTTGACGGTGGAGCACCAGTAGTTCACGGGGCGGGGGCACTCAGGGCAAAGACTTGCGCGAGCTTCAGGAGCAAGTGACCGACGCCGTTCGCTGTCACTTTGATCCGGGAGGCGTTCGGCGGAAGATTCGCCTTCACTTCAGCGCAGATCCTGTTCTGGTTGAACGTTGAAGCTTCCGCGTGACCTATCTGGAGTAGCGGTCGTAAAGGTTCTGGAACGTCGCATGTACGTCTGGTTCTCGGCGATCGTCACGTGACCGTACCTGCGCATGGCGCTGTTGCCACCGGCGCGTTGAGAAGCATTCTCCGGCAGGCCAAGATCGACCTTGGGGTGTTCTTAGAGAGTCTCCATTGAAGGCAGGGCTAGCCCCAATACTTTTCACTTTATGAGACGCTGGTACACGCGACTTTTTAGTCGCGTCCCTAAGATACCGAACAAACACGGCTGAAGCCGTGTGTACCTTGGGTGCGACCTATCAGCACCACTTGCACGTCGACGTTGGTGCGTGAGGCACACATCAGCGATCGTATAACCCGGTTAGCGCCCGAAGGCGCTCGGAGATTGCGGGCGTTAATGCGCCCGGGCGATAGCGCCAGCGCCAGTTGCCGCCCAGCGTGGCCGGCTGATTCATGCGAGCCTCCGTGCCTAATCCCAGCACATCCTGCAGCGGAAACAGAACTGTATCCGCCACCGAAGCCAGCAGCGCGCGGATGAACACCCAATGGATCTCGCGGCCATCGGTGTTGAGGTAGCGCATCGCATAATCGCGCTCGCGGCGAATGTCGTCGTCCGAGCGCGTGCTCTCGCCGCGCCC
>Ga0302324_100023414_pt1 | contig 11946 bp, 13 predicted proteins | sample Palsa_T0_1_FD_201949 | JGI IMG/M metagenome (GOLD analysis project Ga0302324, IMG submission 201949) | Peat permafrost microbial communities from Stordalen Mire near Abisko, Sweden - Palsa_T0_1 | ecosystem: Environmental > Terrestrial > Soil > Palsa > Peat permafrost | place: Sweden: Abisko... | reverse complement strand
CGACGAGAACGAACTCGGGAACGAACTGGGCGTTCAGGAACGCGAACAGCGCACCGCCGACGACCAGCACGGCGTCGAGCGCGCGGTCGCGGCGCCAGACGCCAAACAGCGCGGCGACCGCGACCAGCCCGACGACGCCGAGCGTGTACGCGTGCGCGGGCATCAGTGCCGGCTGCCACGCGTGCAGCCCCGAGAACGTCGGGTCGATGCGCAGGTACGTCGCGCCGCGCAGCGGCAGGCCCAGGAACGCCGGCGTCAGCGCCATCGCGACCACCGCCAGCGCGCCGGCGCGAATGAGCGTGCGAACCCGCGGAGAATCGGCGCCGGCGCAGGCCCGAGCAGCGCCCGCCGCGGCGAGCAGGATCCCGGGGACGAGCAGCCCTTGGGCGCTGACGTTGCACCAGACGATCGCGAGCGCAACGCACACGTAGGCTCCGCGTGCACCGCCGCGCTCGACGAGCAGTAGCGTCGCGGAGAGCAGCAGCCAGTCGAGGGTAGCGGTCGGCGACGTCACGGTGCCGAGCGCGGCAACGGTGGACAAGGCCGCCACGGCGATGCAGGCGATGGCTCCGCCGCCGCGCTCGCGCGTGCGGACCAGCGCCACGGCGAGCGCACCGAAGAACGCGGCGACGCCGACGACCGCGACGCCGCCCGTGAACGCACCGGCGAGCGCGACGATCACCGCGCCGAGCCAACCCTCGTATGTGTGCGCGCCAGGGGCCGTGAAGGTCTCGGCTCCCAGGCGCAGGTCGACGGCGTGCGTCGCGAGGATCCGGTGCCCGAGCCACGCCGCGCGCGCCGAGTTCGCGAGGTTCGGCGCGAACGCGAGCACGCCGACGAACGAGGCAAGGATGGCGGCAACGACGGCCGATGAGCGCAAGGACTCGCCCGGATGCGCGATCGCGGGGGTCGCCTGCAGCTCGCCGACGGTCATTCGATCGTGAGACGATCGCCGACGAGGACGTCGCGACCGGTGTCGCCGCCGGCGCCGAGTTCCACGACGGTCACCGCGTCCCGGCAGGCGACGAACGGGCGAAACGGTCGCACCGAGTTCGCGATTTTCAGGACGTGCCCGTCCTTGTCGAGGAAGAACAGATCGAGGGTGGCGCGCATGCCCATCGTGTGCACGGCGGAGCAGCGGTCGATCCACAGCCCCTCGTGCGCCCCGAGCGCGCTGCGCATCAGGAGCCCTATGCCGCGGCTGAGGGGATTCGTGGCACGGTCGACCGCGCTCGCGATCACCGACCCGTTCGATGCGTTGCGGACGATCATTGCGGCACCAACCCGAAGAAGAGACACACGCCGATCGCTGCGACGAGATACGGAGCGAAGGCGATCGGCTCCGTGCGCCTGCCGCGGAACCATGCGATGGCCACCGCGACCACGCACGCGGCCGAGAACGCGAGCATCGACGTTCCGATGCCGAGAACCGCGCCGCCGAGGGCGGCCAGCTTCACGTCGCCCCAGCCCATGCCGCGCCCCTTCGACGCGGCCGCCGCGATCGCGAACGGTACGAACGGCACGAGCGCGGCGAATAGATGCCACCATTCCTGCTGGAGCACACCGGCCAAGATGACCGCGGCGAGCGGGGTGAGCGTGAACACGTCCGGGACGACGCCGCAGCGCACGTCGCTGCACCAGCACGCGACGAGCGCGACGACCAGGATGGCCGCGAGCCCCAGCCTCGTGGGGTCGTCGCCGTGCGCGACCAGCGCGGCGCCGAGCGCGGCGCAGGCACCGATCAGCCACGGCACGGGCGGCTGCCCGGGGTGCGGCCCGTCTTCGAACGGTGCGAAGCCCGCGCACACTGCGTCGCCGAGGCGCACGCCGGCATAGCCTGCGGCGGCAAACGCCGCGGCACCGAGCACGATCGCATAGATCACTGCGGGAAATACTCCGCGAAGACGCCGCCAAAGATCATCACGAAGAGCGCCGGCAGCATGAAGAGTGCCATGGGGATGACCATCTTGACCGGCATCATCTGCGCGATCTCTTCCGCTCGCAGCATCCGCTTGTTCCGGGTGTCTTCCGCGAGTTCTTCCAGCACGCTGGACAGGTTCGAGCCGAGGCGCTCGGCCTGGACGATGGCCGTGACCGCGGTCGAAACTTCCTGCACGCGGACGCGCTCGGCCATCGAGCGCAGCGCGTCGGAGCGCGACCGGCCGAGCCGGATCTCCGAGAGCACCGCGCGCATCTCCTCGCCCAGCGCACCGGGCGTCACCTCGGTCGCGTAGTTCAGCGCGGCGTTGAATGCGAGGCCGGCCTGCACGGTCGTCGAGAGCATGTCGAGCAAGTCGGGGAGCGCGCGATGGATGTCCGACTTGCGCTTGCGGATCGCCGCCTTGAGTGCGTAGTAGGGAACGTATGCGCCGCAGGTGGCCGCCACAAGGGTCAGCAGCACGAAGAGCCAGTCGTAGCGCCCGACGTACGCGCCGAAGCCGAGGCCGAGGCAGAGGCCGAAACCGAAGCCCGACGCGATCCTGAACCCGATCTTCGCCGGGGTCACCGTATACCAGCCCGCCTCGAACAGTTGCTGGAGCAGCTTCGTGCGCTGGCTATCGTTGAACAGCTTGTCGAACGCAGCCGCGCGGCTCCCCGACTCCGTACCGAATTTGACGCCTTCCATCTCTTCCAGCCGCCGCGTGACCGGGCTCTTGCTCGGAACGAGCGAGATGGCGAACAGGAACGCCGAGGCGGCGAACATGGCGGCGATGATGTAGATGACGGTCATGTCGGAACCCCTAGACGTCGAACTGGAGGATGCGGTTCAGCGAGTAGGCGGCGAGGGCTTCGAGGCCCGCGACGATCCCGAGCGCGATGTGCCCCGAATTCGTGTGGAGCAGTGCACCCCCCATGGTCGGCTGCGTGAACACGACGAAGCTACCGACGAGTACCGGCAGGCCGCCGATGATGTAGGCGGATCCGCGGCCTTGCGCCGTGAGGGCGCGCATCTTGCGGAACACGCGGCGGCGGTCCTTGATCGTGCCGGCGAGATTTTCCAACACCTTTGCGAGGTCGCCGCCGGTCTGGGTCTGCACGCGGATCGCCTTCGCGGTCATCGCCATCTCGGCGCTCGGCATGGCCACGGCCAGCTCGTCGAGCGCGTCGAGAATGCTGATGCCGAGGTTCGTGCGTCCGATGATTCGCATGAACTCGCGCCGCGCGGGGTCGGGAACCTCCTCGGTGACGAGGATGATCGACTGCCGCAGCCCGAGACCGACGCGGAGCGCACCGGCCATCATGCGCAGCACGAGTTCGAGCTGCATGGCGAAGCCGGCCATCCGCTGGTGGGCCTTCCAGTCGAGCCACAGATTTGCACCGATGCCGGCAAACGCGATCGTGACCGGCAGCAGGAGGAGCCCGATGACGAGCGGCGGCCTGAACATCAGCGCGGTCGCGACCCAGAAGATCGAGCCTCCACCGAGGATCGAGAGGACGACCTCCTCGGGCTTCAGCGTGATGTCGGCACGCTCGATCTTCGTTTTGAAGGCGCTCCCGCTGCTTGCAACCCGCGCGCTGATCGCGTCGCGGAATGCGAAGAAGCCCAGCGCCATGCACGCGGTGATGCCGAAAAAGATGGCAAACGGAGCAGCGGCTACCATAGAGCACCTGCGGAAGGAAGCTTGGTGAGCTCCCGGACGTCGTAGGGGATGCCCATCTCTTCGAAGCGCGTCAGCGCATGCGGCTGGACGCCGGAGTAGCGGAATTCTCCGATGACGCGGCCTTGCCGATCGAGGCCGGCCTGCTTGAAGTTGATGATGTCTTGCATCGTGACGATGTCGCCTTCCATGCCGACGACCTCGCTGATGCTGATGAGCTTGCGCGTTCCGTCGCGCAGGCGATCGGTCTGGACGATGATGTTGACGGCACTCGAAATCTGTTCGCGAATCGCACGTACCGGAAGGTCGAAGCCCGCCATCAGCACCAACGTCTCGAGGCGTGAGAGCACGTCGCGCGCGCTGTTCGCGTGGACCGTCGTGAGCGACCCGTCGTGGCCGGTGTTCATCGCCTGGAGCATGTCCAGCGCCTCGCCGCCTCGGCACTCGCCGACGATGATGCGATCGGGCCGCATGCGCAGCGCGTTGCGAACGAGTTCGCGGATGCGGATCTCGCCGCGGCCCTCGATATTCGACGGACGCGCCTCGAGGCGCACCACGTGGTCCTGCTTGAGCAGGAGCTCGGCCGCGTCTTCGATCGTGACGATGCGCTCGTCGTACGGGATGAAGCCCGAGAGGATGTTCAGCAGGGTCGTCTTCCCCGAGCCGGTGCCGCCGCTGACGACGACGTTGAGGCGCGCCTCCACGAGCGCACGCATGAACGGTACGAGCTGCGCCGGGATCGCACCGAACCCGACGAGGTCGTCGATCGTGAGCCGCTTCGTGCCGAAGCGGCGAATCGTGAGGGCCGCACCGTTGAGCGAGATCGGGTCGATGACCGCATTCACGCGCGAGCCGTCGGGCAAGCGCGCGTCGACCATTGGCTGCGCCTCGTCGATGCGGCGCCCGAGCGGGGCGATGATGCGCTCGATGATCATGCGCAGCTGGCGCTCGTCGACGAAGCGCTTGTTGCTGAACTCGATCTTGCCTTTGCGCTCGACGTAGATGTGGCGGTAGCCGTTGACCATGATTTCCGTGATCTCTTCGTCGCGCATCAAGTCTTCGAGCGGCCCGAGGCCGAGCGTTTCGTCGATGATCTCTTGGCGCAGCCGGCCTTGATCCTCGGCCGACGTCACGTCGGCGCGTTCGGAAAGCAGCTGGTCGGTGATCAGCGCGACCTGCTGGCGCAGTTCGGCCAGCTTTTGCCCGTCGGTGTGCGCGCGACTCGTGACTACGAGGTCGATGCGCCGCGAGAGCTGCTCGTGGACTTCGGCCTTCAACTGATCCCGCCGGCGGCGCTCCGCGTCGAAGCCGAGCTGGTCGTCGACGGAGATATCGGCGTGGCCGTTGCCAAAGGCGAGGCCGGAACCCTCGCCGGCAAGCGCGACGCCGTCGTCGCCCTTGCGGCCGGTCCGTGCATCGCCGAGCGGTGCGGAGACGGACGCGCGCTTGAGCTCGATCACGGGCTCCGGCACCGTGCTCATCATACGCTTCGCGAGGCCGTCGATCACGCGCCCGTAGGAACGGTCGCTGCGCATCGGGATCTCGCAGGCGACGGCGCTCCCCAGCAGCTTCTGCAGCTCGGCCGGGCGGATCTCGCTGCGACCGCTGCGCATGTTTGCAACCAGCGAGATGCGTCCCAGCGGAACGCCGAACCGGCAGAGGTCTCCGACGGTCGCGCGCGCCGCAGAGGCACCGAGGAGATTCGGTTCGAGCACCACGTAGAACGCGGACGCACGGGCGACGATGGGCCGCACGAGGGCGGCAAACGGCTGCGGAACGTCGGCGACGATCGCGATGTTCGTGTTGAGCGCGTCGACCGCGACTTCCACCGCTTCCGGACGCATCGCGAAGGTCGAGTCGAGCGTCTCGACGAGCTCCACGCCCGTGACGCCGTCGATGCTGACCGTCGAGGGCGCGCCGGGCCGGCGTGCTTCGTCGAACTGCCGGACCGCGTCCATCACGACCGCGAGGGCGCGGCGGCCGGTCAAGTCGCCGTCGATGACGGCGACGTTGCCGGACCGCTTGATGGCTTTGGCGACCTCCGCGGCGATCGTCGTCGCACCGGATCCGCCCTTGGCGTTGACGAGCGCTATGATCGGAGGCTGCATACTAATGTACCGATTCGGGACCCTGAACCACGCGATCGCCGTCGATTACGGTCACGCTGCCCATGTTCGGGCGCGCCGCGATCGTGTCGTGATCGTGCGGGAGCCCACCGGGGCCATACATGTACGGCGGAGGCACGTTCGCGGGAGCAGGCGCCGGCGCGGCCGCTGCACCGGCGTCGGCCGGTGCTGCCGGCGCGTCGAACGTCAGCTGCTCGGTCGGGAACGACCGGACCGGCTCCTTGGGTGGCCGCAGGGCGAGGCGCAGTTGCGAATTGATGTCGGCCATCTCCAGGAGGTCGGCCTGCTTCGGCGTCACCGCGAGCGTCACGGTGGTGAGATCCTGTGCGCCCGGTGCCGGGGTCGCGCCGGCCTGCTCGAGCTCGTTGCCGAGCGCCAGGACGACGACGCCGCGCAAGATGGTGTATGCCTTCGGATTCGTGCCCGTGCGGGGCGGGATCGCGATCACGTCCACGCGGTCGCCCGGCTGCACGAGCCCGGACACGCCTTTGACGCGATCGATGCCGATGCTGATCGCGCGCTCGCCGCGCTGAAGCCGCGGGGTCAGGCCGATGTCGACCGGACGTCCGATCTTCGACTGCGTGATTGCAGCGCCCGCGGGAATCGTGATGAGCGCGAGCGTTCCGATCGTCTGCTTGGGCTCGACGACCGCGTCGGGCTCGACTTCGTTCGTCGCGCGCTGGACGATCTTCAACATCTCCGGTGTGATTTTCGCACGGGCCGGGATGTCTTGGCCGGCGACCACGATGCTGCGCATCGTCACCTGCGGTGGGGCCTCCGCTCGCAGCGAGCCCAGGTAGCTGATCGTCAGATAGCCGGTGCCGAGCGCGAGAACGATCGCGATCAGCAAAGTCATGCGTCGTGTGTTCATATCGGCAACCGTAGGAAGGGAGCGACGGAGTTAGCCAGCGCGAGGACGGTCGCTCCGAACGCGATCGCGCATGCATACGGCAAACGAATGGTCTCGCGCGGAACGACGGCCGTCGTTCCGCGATACACGAATGGGCGGAGCATTCCGAACGTGCCGCCGAGCACGCCGCCCAGCTGCCCGCGCGCGACCGCGATAACGAGCGCCAGTAGGCCGCCACCGAGCGACATGTAGATGAGGAACGCGATGCAACCCGGGTAGCCGAAGGCGGCGGCAGCAGCGGCAGCGAGCTTCACGTCGCCCCCGCCCAGCCAGCCGAATGAGAAGGCGACGAGCCCGAGCGCCATGACCACGAGGTAGACGGCGAGCGCGACGCCGAGCGTCGCGAAGCCGGAGAGGCCGGCGAGCACGAACACGACCACGGCGAGACCGAAGCTGAGCGCGTTGGGGACGCGCCGCGATTTCAGGTCCGTCATGGCGCCGACCCCACAGGCTGCGAGAACGATCCACGCGCTCAAGGAGAGGCCGGCAACGGCGAACGTCATAGCGCCAGGTGGAGGGCGACGTTGTTGAGATTGTCGTTCGTCGCCTTGCCGATCAGGGTCAACGCCGCGATACCGAGGACGGACACCAGCGTGATGATCAGCGTGTATTCAAGGACTCCCTGTGCGCTTTGGCAACGCGCGAGTCGCATGGCCAGCAGTACGACGTTCATTCGAGCGAGCTCCGTTTCCCATCCGGGCGGTACTCGGAGGAACGGCCGCGAGGCCGTCCTCCGAGCGATGCGGGTTGTTTATCCGGCGTTTATCGCGCTTGCGGCGCTATTGAGCTGCGATTTGGCTCCGTTGCCAAGGAACAGCAGAGCGTGGATTGCGACGACCGAGACGAGAGCGATGATAAGCGCGTACTCGACGAGTCCTTGACCATCGTCGTTGCCCATCAGGCTCAGAGTGACGTTGAGCAACTGATCGACCTCAGTGTTGGAATTGTGGAAGAATCGACCCCATCCGTGGGGTCAGCCGGCGTCCGTACCGGGCGGTTGTTGCCCTTCGCGCCGGAGGTGACCGGCGCGAAGGGCAACTAGGCTGCTGTGACTAGCCTGCGTTGATGGCGCTGGCCGCGCTGTTCAGCTGCGACTTGGCCGAGTTGCCGAGGAACGTCAGCGCGGCGATCGCGACGACGGACACGAGCGCGATGATCAGCGCGTACTCGACGAGGCCTTGGCCGTCGTCGCTGCGGAGCATCGTGGTGAGGTTCTTGAGCAAGAGAGGACTCCTTATCCGAGCGGTGAGTGGTGTTGTGTTGAGATGCGGGTGCTACTTGATGCCGGGCGGCTCCGACTCCACGGGTACGGAGACGGGTCCGTTCGGCTGGCCGACGACGAACTGCGCGCTCGCTTTGCGAACGCCAGGGACCGACGTGGCGACCAGGGTGAGGATGCTCCCGCGCATGTAGTCGGGAGCAATGGGGAGGACGGCCGAAAACCGTCCGTCCGCGCCGGCCGCCAACTGGTAACGGCCCACGACGACGTCGGGGATGTCACTAGAGAACGTTCCCATCATGGTGACGAGCACCGGGACCGACGGCGGGGCCTTCCCCGATACCGCGACCGCCTCGCTCCCCGGCGCCTGCCGGACGTCGAGCGAGATCGTACCGCGCACGTCGGCCGGAGCCGCCGCCGACGACGGCTGCATTTGGCCGACGATGACGTTCGTGTGTTCGGTACGCGGATAGCGGCTCGCGATCTCGGCAAGTTGGTTCGCCAGATCGCGCGATACGTAAAGGTCGTTTAAGTAGAAGTGTGGTGCCTGGCCCGTGGTCTCGGTGCGATCGTTCACATCGAACGTCGACTCCCCCGGTCGAAGCAGTATGGTCACGCCTGGACGTGACAGCGTTACCGCATCCTGCGGTCCCAGGTACGCATATTCGTACCCGAGCTGCTCCGCGATGTGACGTAGCGCAACATCGTGAGTCGCAGCGGCCGCAGGAGCGGCAGCCACGATCGAACCGGCGACGAGGACGACGAGAGAGGCAAGTACCTTCACAAAAAAGACCTCCGCACAGGGACTCTACGGCTGCGGAGCATCCGAAATCAAGGCGGCCGGGCAAACCTTTACTTAACGTCCACGCCGCGTTGACGCGTTAACGCACACTTGAGCGTAAGTGTGAAGAAAGTCCGTTTGGGTGCCGAACGTCAACATCGCCATACGTACACACACGGAGGCCCTCGTCTTGATGTTTTCTCGCCCAGCCGTTACCGCCGCGGCCCTCGCGCTCGCGAGCTTGACGCTCGCCGTGCCGCAGACTGTTCGCGCGGACGCCGTTACTATAATGTCCGTCCAGTCCGGTCACTCGATCGTCCTGAATACGGGCGGCCTGACGCGCGTCGCGGTCGGTGACAGCCGCATCGCCGGCGTCGTTCCCATCGGGACGTCCCAGCTGGTGGTCAACGGCAAATCGCCGGGCCATACGACGGTGATGGTCTGGACCGGCAAGCGCCGGTCCACCTACGAGATCACGGTCACCGAACAGGCGCTCGACGATATCGCACGGATGCTGCGCAGCTCGATCTCGGACCCCGAGGTGCAGGTCGTTTCCTTTAATAACTCCGTCGTCGTGCGCGGGAACGTCTCCGATCAAGCGCGCTTCGCGGCTCTCAGCGACGTGGTGTCGCGCTTCGACAAACTCGCGGCCCATGGAAACTACGCGATCGTGAACGCCGTCACAATCTCGCATCCGCTCGGCAACGTGCAGGAAGAAATGAACGCGCTGCCCGGGACGAACGACGTCCGTCTCGACCCGGATGGGAAGGGCGACGTGATCGTGAGCGGCCAGGTGCACGACGCCGTGCAAGAGGAAGCGGTCATGAAGCGCGCGCGCGGCCTCGCCGGCGCGTACTTGGGCGCCGACGGCAAGGTGATCGACCGGCTCTCGACCGAGCTCACGAGCCAGGTCGACGTCAAAGTGTACGTGCTCGAAGTCGATAAGACGTTTGCGAACACGCTTGGAATCCGGTTGCAGGGCGCCCAGATCCAGCAGGGCTCGACGGCGCAGAGCATCCTCTATACGCTGACCCCGCCGAGCTTCGTCGGCCTCGAGGGAATACAGCCGTACCTGCCGGGCCGCGTCCTCAACATTGGCGAGCAGTTCAGCAGGCAGACGCTGCTCGCGCCGACGCTGGACCTGCTGCTCTCGCAGGGGCACGCGCGGATCCTATCCTCGCCCGACCTCGTGACGCTACCGGGGCAGGAAGCGACCTTCCTCGTCGGCGGACAGATCCCGATTCCGGTCTCTCAGGGGCTCGGCGCCATCTCGATCGAGTACAAGGACTACGGCGTCAACCTCAAGGTCACGCCCACGCTGCTCGGAAACGGGAGCGTCCAGACGAAGATCAACCCGGAGATCTCCGACCTCGACTTCTCGAACGGCGTCACGCTCAACGGCTACGTGATCCCGGCGCTGAAAGTGAGCAAGCTGAGCACGAACGTGATCACCCAGTCGGGCGAGAGCATCGTGCTGGGCGGGCTGCTCCGGCGCATGGAACAGAAGAACGTCACGAAGATCCCACTGCTCGGCGACCTGCCGATCCTCGGGAAGCTGTTCCGCTCCACAGCGTACCAGCAGGCGGACACCGATGTCGTGTTCGTGATGACGCCGACGATTCTGTCCCGCTAGCGGCCGCTCGCGGCCGGTCGGGCTCAGCATGCTGTGCTACCTCGCGGTGCTCGCCGCGCTCATCTGGGAATGGGCGGGCGGCACCGCGCCGTTTCTGGCGCCCCCGCTGGAGCGGGGTCCGGGGTTCGGGCACAAGCGACTTTCCGTCGCGCCGCTGGTGGCGGCAATCGTCGTGCTCTTTCTTTGCGAACTCGCGCTCGTCGCGTTCTCCGCCCACGCCGATGGCACGGCGCTACGCACGCTCGGCTTTCCGCTCGAGATCATCGAGGACCGGGGTGTTCCCATCACCGGACGGCGCGAGGCCGTTTCGATCGCGATGTTCGCGGTCGTCCTCCTGCAGGCGTTCGCGCTGTTCCGCCTCTACCGAGTGCTGACGTGCGTTGGCCGCAAGGCGGATGTCACCACGGTCGCCATCGGGGCCGGAGCGATGATCCTTGCCTCGCTACTCGCGCCCGCCCTGAGCAGCGCCGACATGTACGCGTACGCCGGCGACGCGATCTTGGGGACGGCTGCGTACAACCCGCCCGCCCATCCGTTTCACGGCGAATATACCGTGATCAGCGCGTGGTGGCGGCACCACATGGAAGCCACGCCCTACGGACCGCTTTGGCTCGCCTACGATCGCACGCTGCTATCCCTGGCCCCGACGCTTCTCGCGAAGATCGAGCTCACTCGGATCCTCGGCGCCGTCTGGTTCGCGGTGATCTTGGCGTGCGCATCGCGGCGCGTGTCGCCCGCCACCCTAGCCGTCCTTGCGCTGAATCCTGCGCTGCTCTCGCAGTTCGTGGCGAACGGGCACAACGACATCGTTGCGATCGCCCTCATCATGCTGGGCCTGACCGTCGCGGAAAGCATGCCGGCCGTTCAAGTCGCGCTCGGCATCGCAGCTGCCCTCGTGAAGCTCCCCTTCGTCCTCGTCGCTCTCGTAGCGCTGAGCGGCAGCCTGCGGACGCGGCTCGTCGCGGCGGCCATGCTCGTCGCGGGCACGATCGCCGCGTCGTATCTGTTCGGCGGCCACGCCTACGTCGACGCCCTGATGCAGCACGTGAACGACCGCCAGAACGCGTACGGCTGGCCGCACAAGCTCGTCGCCGTGGCCGCCTTTCTCGCCATCGGCGCAGCGTTGCTGCGGCAGGCTTGGTCGCGCACAGCTGCATTCACGTTCGCCGGCCTCGGTGCCGTGATCTTTCCCTGGTATGCAGCGTGGGGTTTGCCCTATGCGCTCGCGTCCCGGTCGCTCGCGGGATTCCTCATCGCGCTGCCGATCGCCGGCTTCCTCTTCGAGACCGTTCTGGATACGCGGCTTGCGCTGGCAGCCACGATCTTCGTGCTCTGCATCCTGTCCATCCGCGCACTTTCGATCGAGCGCGCGAAGGCCGCCACCCGGCACTCGACCTCGCCCGCGAAGTCGTAGCGTTCGCGCTTAGGCGTGGATCATTGCGGGCATGCGCGCATCCGTTTCTTGCGTGGTGGACGGCTCCCTCCGGCGCAGCGCCGTCGTGAACGGCCACGAGAGGACGACGATCAGTGCTGCCCACGCCGGCAGTTTGACGGCGACGAAGAGGATGCCGGGGCTGACCTCGCGCATGCGCTCGTCGATCTGCCAACTTTCCGAGGCGAGCGCAGCTGGCGCGACCGCGCCAACCGGTCGCGACGGATGGTGCCGCACGAGTGAGAA
>Ga0302324_100023412_pt1 | contig 11948 bp, 11 predicted proteins | sample Palsa_T0_1_FD_201949 | JGI IMG/M metagenome (GOLD analysis project Ga0302324, IMG submission 201949) | Peat permafrost microbial communities from Stordalen Mire near Abisko, Sweden - Palsa_T0_1 | ecosystem: Environmental > Terrestrial > Soil > Palsa > Peat permafrost | place: Sweden: Abisko... | reverse complement strand
GCATCACGTTGGTGGGATTCGCCGCCAATCTTCCAGCGGTTCTGTTGACCGGAATCGTCGTCCCTCTGGGTTTTCTTTCGCTGGGCGCGAACCTGATCTGGGGCGGATTGGGCCACGCCATGGGCCACGTGCTGGGCCTGCTCGTGGCAGCCTTGGTCGGCTCGGTCAATTGGTTCGCGCAGTGGACCCGGGGATCGTTTCGCGTGCCGTCTCCGCCGCTTCCGTTGCTTTTGGCATTTTTCATTTTGCTGGCTGTGTGCGCAGGGGCGATCCTCACCGGCAGGCGCTCGGCAACCTGGGCTGCGACTCTGTCCACGCTTGCGCTTGCCGCTGCGGTTGCCATACACCCGTTCGCGCCGCGACTGAACAAGGGGCGACTGGAACTCACCGTTCTGGACGTAGGTCAGGGCGACTCGCTGTTTTTGGCCTTCCCCGACGGCCGCACGATGCTGGTGGACGGAGGCGGCTTGCCGGGAAGCTTCTATGTACGCGGCGTTCGTCCGGGAATCGACGTGGGCGAGGATGTGGTCTCGCCATTCCTGTGGTCCAGGGGATTGAAACGAATCGACGTGGTGGCTTTGACGCATGCGCATGAGGACCATCTCGGCGGCCTGTCGGCGGTTCTGCGGAATTTTCGCGTCGGCGAGCTTTGGGTCGGGCGCGACGTGCAAACGGCTGCCTATCGCTCGCTGCTGGACGAAGCCGTGGCGCGAGGCGTGCCGGTGATCCATCACGTGCGCGGGGACACATTCGATTGGGATGGCGTGCGGGGGCGCGTCCTCTGGCCCGCGGACAACGACCCGGGAAAATCCCCCAGCAACGACGATTCGCTGGTGTTGCGGCTGGAGCAAAACGACGAAGCGCTTCTACTCGCCGGGGATATCGAGCGCCCCGATGAAAATGCGCTGCTGCGAGACCCCCAGCCGCTTTCCGCCGATTTTCTGAAGGTGCCGCACCACGGCGGAAAAACGTCCACCACGGAAGGATTTCTCGAGGCGGTGCACCCCAAGTTCGCGGCAATTTCCGTGGGCGATCCGAATCCCTACGGTCACCCCAGCCCCGAAGTGCTTGAACGCATCCAGGCGGAAGGCGCGCGCCTTTATCGTACCGACCGCGACGGCGCGGTTTCGATGCTATCCGACGGGCACAACATCGAAATACATACCTTCTTTAATTCTCAATAGCCGCGGGAATCGCCTCAGCCGTCGTCGCCCTGATTGTCATTATTCTGGTCCCCGCGCTCCGCGCTGGCCAGAAACTCGGCTATCAATTCGCGCGCCGCGTTCGCTTGGGACTGCAGCACGTGGATCTCGATTCCATACAGGAGAGGAGCCAGATCGGGGATTGGGCCCGGATTCCCCACTCCGAGCTCGGTGGCGGCAATTCCGGCGCTTTCCAGCAGGCCACGCACGACCACGGCCTCCGTCCATGACCGGGCGGTGTGCACGGAAACAAGCGCTTCGTTGGTCCGCAGGGGATCGGGTTGCTGCATTATGGGGCACTCGATATAATAGGAATCATGGCGGCCATGGGCTCGGCTTTCCCCACCCAGGCGGAGATTGACGACGAGTCGCGAAAGGTTCGGCGCCTGCGCATTGTTGTCAATCTATCGTTGAGTCTCATCGCCCAGGGCGATCTTCCCTATGCGGAAGCCCTCGAACTTGCCGCCGGCGCGCGGCGCCTGGCCGAGAATCTTTTCCCGGGCAAGGGCGACGTGTACGACCTGCTGTACGGGCCCAAATTTCGCCGCCTGATGAACGAGGTTTACCGGTTGCAATAGAGCATCGCTCTGTCCCTGCTCCGCACTTGCTCCATCCCTGCTTCACTTTTGCTCCGCTGGCACCGGTTGTGAGGAAGTTCCGGCAAGCTCATGCTCGGCAGCTTCCAGGACCTGTGCAACGGTAATCGCGAGCATCTCGGGAGAATATTCTGTGCCTCGCTGGTAGGCCCCGCGCGTGTCGGCCTTCTCGGCGGATGGAGCGGCTCGCAACACCGATCCTCGAGGCAGCGGCCCGTTGCGCGCCGGATCCGTGGGGCCGAACAAGGCCACGTTGCGCGCACCCAGCGCCGCGGCCAGATGTAATGGCCCGGTATCGGCGCCAATCGCAACTTTGGCTTGTAGAAGAAGCGCGGCCAGTTCGGTCAGCGGAAGAGAAAGCACCAGCACCTTCGCCGGAGCCGCCGCGCGAATCACCTCTTGCGCGAGTTGACCCTCGCCGGGCCCCGCATTGACGACCGTGCAGAGCCCGTGGCTGCGCCATAATTCGGCGGACAGTTGCCCGTAACGCTCCGCCGGCCAGCACTTGGACTGCCAGCCTCCCCCCGGACTCACTACGATAAATTCGCCAATCCTTTCGCGCCAAAGCGCCTCACGAACATTTTTAATCGCCTCTTCCGGCACGCGCAAGGGAAACCGCATGTCGCCCTGCGTGGCCGCGCCGGCGCCTTCCGCCAAACTCAGATTCATTTCCGCGATGTGCCTGCCCGCGGGATGGATAGTCTGCGTGTAAAACCATGCCGCTCCGGATTCGCGCGCGCTGCTGCGGTCGCGACCGATACGCCGCGTCGCGCCAGAGAGCCGCGTGAGCAGGGCCGACTTATACAAACCCTGAAAATCCACAGCGCAGGAATATCGCGCCCTTCGCAGCCGGCGAATGCAGGAAAGATAGCCGGCCGCGGTCTTGCGGAGCGGAATCACTTCATCGATGCCGGAGACCATTTGCACCAGAGAAAGCCATTTTTCCTCAACCACCCAGCCCAGGCGGGCCTTCGGGAAGCTGGCCCGCAGCGCCGCGGCTGCCGGCAGCGTGTGCACGATATCGCCCAGCGCCCCGAGGCGTACGATCAGAAAACTTCCGGATTCGATTTCATTCATGGGGCATACCGCGCAGCCGCGCCAGCAGGCCTGCCGTGGAGTGTTGCTTGGGGTCGCCCACGATGGCGATGCGCACACCCAACTGGCGCGCGGTGTCTCGTTCGGGCACGGTCTCCACGGTGTAGTCGGTGCCTTTGGCGTGCACGTCCGGCCGCAGCGCGGTCATCAAGGCCACTACGTCGGGCTCATCGAACACCGTCACGTAGTCCACCGCTCCCACCGCGGCTACCAGTTGCGCCCGCGCCGTGTCTGGCAGAATGGGCCGGCCCTCGCCCTTCAAAGGCCGCATGCTGGCGTCGGAATTCACGGCTACCACCAGGAGGTCGCCTTCGCGCCGCGCCCCTTCGAGGTAGCGCACGTGTCCCACGTGCAAAAGGTCAAAACATCCATTGGCCAGCACGATGCGCTGGCCGCGCGCGCGCTGCTCCCGCAGCCGAAGCAGGAGATCCTCCCGTGACAATATCTTTCGACGCGTGTCCATGGACTTTTGTTCGCCTGCTCTACGCCGTTGCGCTGCCCGGCTTCGCGGCAACGGCGCGCGACCCGGTGGCCTCGCTGCGGATCGCAGATAACAATTCCTCGCGCGTCACCGTGGCCGTGCCGCGCTTCATCACCACGATCCCTCCGGCGTAATTGGCAAGCTGCGCGGCCTCCAGCATCGTGGCCCCCGCAGCCATGGCCAGAGAAAAAACGGCGATGACGGTGTCGCCCGCACCGGTAACATCCACGGCCTGGTCGCTGCCAAAGACGGCCAGCGACTGCGCGGGCCGCCCGCGCTCGAAGAGCATCATGCCGTCGCGCCCGCGGGTCACCAGCACGGATGCGCCGCCCAGCCTCGCCGCGGACTTGCGCGCCAGCCGCTCCAGTTCTTGCAGGCGGGTCCCAATCCGCGCATGGTGCGCCGCTTCCAGTTCAGCCTCATTGGGTGTGGCGGCTGTAATCCCCAATCCGCCAAATTCGTGCAGCCGGTAGCGCGAATCCAGCGCCACGCGCGCCGGCCAGCCTCGCCTCCCCTTGATGCTGTGAAGGATCTGCGGCGCGGCGACGCCGTAGCCGTAGTCCGACACCAGGACAGCCGAAGCGCCGGATAATGCATCCTTTGCCTTGCGCACCAACGAAGCCGCCGTCTTGGCGGGCAAATTACCATTCGGTTCGCGGTCCATGCGCAGGACCTGCTGGCGCGCGGTGTGCTCCCAGCCGGCGAGAAAGCGCGTCTTGGTCGGCGTGATCCATCCGGGGGCGCGCACGATACCTGAAGTGTTTACGTTTTTAGACCGGAAATATTCCACTAGCGCGTCCCCTGCGGCGTCCTCGCCGACGGCGGATATGGCGCGGATGCGGGCGCCAAGGTCCAGCAAATTATTGGCCGCGTTGGCCCCCCCACCGGGAACGGTCTGTGTCTCACGGTGGCGCAGGATCAATACTGGCGCCTCCCGCGACACGCGGGAGATTTCGCCAAAGACGAATTCGTCGGCCACAAAGTCGCCCACCAGCAGAATGGTCTGTTGCGAAAACAGCTCCACGAGGTCCACCAGCCGGGCCAGGTCCGCCGAACGCTCCACGCTCATGGTCTCTCCGCAAGAATCTGTTCCACCGCTTCGCCGAGATTTTCCGCCACATAATCGGGCTGGCGTGGCCATCCCGCGCGATGCAGTTCGTACTCGCCGCGTCCATAGCCCGTGAGAACCAGCACGCCGCGGGCTCCCGCGCGATGCGCCAGCTCGACATCCACGTAACGATCGCCGACCACAAACGATTTTTGCACGTCGACGCCATGTTCCCGAGCCGCCTGTTCCAGGAGTCCCGGCAAGGGCTTGCGGCAATTGCATTGATCCTGGCGCGCATGCGGGCAATAGTAAAACCCATTCAGGCGCGCGCCGTGCCGCGCAAGTTCCTGCGTAATGCGCCGGTGCGTTTCGTTCACCAGCGATTCGGGGACAATTCCGCGCGATATACCGGATTGATTGGACACCACGATCACCGGGACCTGTGCGTCGTTGAGCCGCCGGACGGCCGCCGCCGCGAAGGGAAAAATCTGCAGCCGGCTGATGTGATTGAGATAGCCCACCTCTTCGCAGATGGTGCCGTCGCGGTCGAGAAAGACGGCCGGGCGCAGCGCGTTTGGTTCAGTCAATCGATGTGCTCCTGGGCTTCATGGCCTTGACGGAGACCGCTCCAGCGACGGGCAAGCGGCCGCGAAGACCTCGTCTACCGTGATTCGCGTCATGCAGCGATGATCGATCGGGCAATGCCTGAGAAAACAGGGACTACAAGATACCGTCTGGCGCACCAGCGTAAAGCTCGACGTCACCGGACTGGTGCCCTGCGGGTCGGTGGGGCCGAAGATTCCCACCACCGGCAAGCCCACGGCCGCAGCCACGTGCATCGCGCCGGAATCGTTGCCGATAAAGAGCTGGCACGCCGCAAAGTGCGCGGGCAATTCCGCCATGCTGGTCGCGCCAACCAGATTGATCGCCCGTCCGCGCATGGCGCCGGCGATGCGCGCCGCCATTTCGCTCTCCTGAGGGGCGCCGAAAAGTATCACATCGGCGTCATAAGCGGCAATCAGACGATCCGCAAGCTCGGCATAACGCTCTGCCAGCCAGCACTTTGCCGACCCGTAGGCCGCCCCGGTGGCAAAAGAAATCCAGGTGCGGCCCGGGGTCGCGCCCGCAGCGAGAAGTTTAGATCTGGCTTCCTCGCGAGCCTCGCCGGGAACCTCCAAAACAATGCGATCTACTATAGGCAGGTTTTCCAGCCAACCCGCGCGCCGAAGCAGTTCCAGGTAATAAAACGATTCGTGCGACGGTATTTCACCCTTGCGCGGCAAAGCGATGGCGCGCGTTAGCAGCCAACTCCTGGCGTCTCGCGCGTAGCCAATGCGTTCCGGGATGCGCGCGCGCCAGGCCAGCCACGCGGCGTCAAACGCGTTCTGCAGCAGCACTGCCGTGTCGAACTTTTCACGGCGTAATTCCCCTGCCAACCGCTCCCGTCCCCAAACCCCACGATGCCGGCCGCGCCATTCATAGACAATCAAGCGATCAGCGTAGTTCTGTCCGCGGTATAAATCCGTAATCGCCGGGCGTGCCAGCACGGTCACCTCGGCATCCGGCCAGCGTCCGCGAATGGCCCGAAGCGCGGGGATGGCCATCACCGCATCGCCAATCCAGTTTGTGGCCCGCACCAGAATCTTCATTTCCAGGTCTTCGGTTTACCCTTCAGCTTAACCTCGTTCCAGTCTGATGTCGCCGAACTGCCTCCAGCACCGCGCTCCAGAAAGCCTCACCGTCGGAAAGCGCCAGCCGAATCCTGCAGGCATAGACAGGGATGCTCGTCTCGGGAGTGCCGGCCAAATTGAAAATATCTTTTTCCGTGCAGATCATTGCGCTCGCCCCGGCGGCCATCGCGGCCTGCTCAAGTTTGGCGATATCCCGCGCCGTATAGTGATGGTGGTCCGCAAAGGAACGCACGCCTGCCACGGAAAATCCCCAGCGCTGAAGATCGTAGAAGAACGCCTCGGCATTGCCGATTCCGCAAAAGGCCAGGAATTTCAATCTCGTTCGATCCAGTTCGGCCCGATCCGTTTCCTGGAGCTGGCCGACCGCTCTCTGTTCGTCGGTACCGGCACCCCCCACACTTACAAGGGAAGCGAGTTCCGTGTGTGCGTAAAAAATCGGCGCGTCTGTAAACCTTCGTACGATGGATTCCACCGCCGGCGCATGATCCGCGCGGGTGATTACCACAACATCGGCGCGCCCGAGACTCGAGCGAGGTTCACGTAAGCGCCCCGCGGGCAGCAGCCGGCCCCCGCCAAAAGCATCCGTGGCGTCCAGCATCACAATGTCGGCGTCCCGGGCCAGGGCCAGGTGCTGAAAACCATCATCCAGAATAAACCATCGCGCTCCCTGTTGCCCAAGTCTCCGGCCATTGCCGTAGCGGTTTTTGCCCACGCCGTACCAAGCGCGTTCACCAAGACGCCGTTGCAAAAGCGCCACCTCGTCCGATGTAGGCATGATGTGTGACGCCGCCGCGCCTCCAGGATCGGCTGGCGCAGCCTTGCCGCGATACCCGCGTGTGAGAATTGCCGGCCGGTGGCCTTCCGCAGCCAGGCGCTCCGCAAGCCACAGAACCATGGGAGTCTTGCCCGTCCCGCCGACCGTAAGATTTCCCACGCTGATTACCGTTCCATTGAGACGATGGCTTCGAAAAACGCCTGCCCGGTAGAGGATCGTTCGCAGCCGGACCCCAGACCCGTAAACCTGCGACAGAGGCCAAAGGGCCAGCGAGGCGGACCGCGACACCTTCATTGCGGCTCCCTGGGCGCCGTCAAAAGCGGCGCCAGTCGCTCCAGCGCTGCAGCTGTCGCGCCGCGATTGCGGGTTACGATTTCGCGCGCCGCCTGTCCCATGCTGCTGCGCCGCTCGTCGTCACCCAGCAGCGAGGTCCACGCCGCGCCCAGTTCCTTCCCCGATCGCACCTCGACTGCGGCGCCCGCGTCGATAAGCGTCGCGGCAATCTCACGGAAATTTTCCATTGATGCACCAAACACCGGAACTTTCCCAAAGGTCGCGGGCTCCAGCGGGTTGTGCCCCCCAGCGGGCTCCAGCGACCCACCCACGAACACCGCGTCCGCCAACTGGTAGACGCTCGCCAGCTCCCCGATGCTGTCCAGCAGGAGCACGCTTCGTTCCCCCGGCGCACAGGCCAGGTGGCCTCTCACCGAATCGTCGAATGCTTTCCCCGATACATCTCCGGAAGCACTGGCCGCATTGGAGGATGCGCCATTGAATGGCAGTGAACTTCGCTTCACTAACCGCAAACCGGACTCCTGAACCAGGGCCGCGGCGGCGGCAAACCGTTCGGGTTTTCGCGGAGCCAGCACCAGCAGCGCCCTGGGCCATATCCGCGCCACGGCGCCGAACCCTTCGAGCACGGCCGGCTCTTCCCCTGCGATCACGCTTCCGGCTACCAGCAAAGGACCTTTGTGGGAGCGTGCCATCTCACCTTCCAGCCAGGTAACCAGCGGGCTCCCCGCGGGAGGGGTCCAGTCGTATTTGAGGTTGCCGATCACAGCCACGCGGTCGGCCGGGGCGCCCAGCGACAGCAAGCGCTGGGCATCCGCGGCGTCTTGCATGAGGTAGAGGCGGGCATCGCTCAAAACGCGCCGCAGGAAACCGCGCAGCATTCCTGCGGACATCCACAACGCCTTAGAGAAACGGCGAAACGATCTCTGCGAAATCCGGCCATTCACGAATACCACCGGCACTCCGTCGCGCCGCGCCTCGCGCAAGAAATTAGGCCATATCTCCGTCTCAAAAATGACCACCAGGCACGGCCGCACCGCCGCAAGGGCGCGGCGCACAGGACCGCGCAGGTCCAGCGGAAAGTAAAAGACCGCGTCGGCAAACTGCATGCGTTCGCGCGCCAGCGCTTGCCCCGTCGCGGTAGTCGTGGAAATCACCAGCCGCCGCTCGGGATAGCGCTCCTTGAGCGCGCGCGCCAGGGGCACGGCCGCCAGCGTTTCGCCTACCGAAACGGAATGAATCCAGATGGCTCCCGGGGCGGAGTTATCCGTGGCGGCAAGTCGCGGCGGAAACTTCAGACCCAAGCGCTCCGGCAGATTCCGCAGATAGTTCTTGCCCCGCAAACTTTGGACCAGGAAATACGGAGCCAGAATGAGCGTAACCACTACCGTGAGTATGCTGTAGAGAAAATACATGCGGATGATCGCGGCGCCGGCCTCGCGCCGTCCCTTTTCGGCAATCGGCCGAGGCGAGTCAATTCCCTGCGCAACGCTCGCTATCGCGATATTATAGGCGCGCCATCCCCGCGGCAAGGCGGGGCTGGGCTGCACTTGCAGCCCGGCAAAGGAAGGCAACACCTCACCATGCCATGCATCTCAATAAGGGATTCGATGCCGCGTGGGATTCATATCGTTATTTTTTTGCTCGCTCCAGCGATCCTGGCTTCCGCGGTTACCGCGCGCGCCCAGATCGATCCCGCCTCCCTGCCGGCGCATGACGCCCATCAGATGCTTTTAATCGCCGCGAACCCCTATGTTTCCGACGAACCGTCCAAGACAAAATTCGGCAAGCACACCCCCTACGAAGGCGGCATACTGGCGGTCGACGTCTACTTTCATAACGACAACGATTCGCCTATCCGCATCAACCTGGATAGCGTGCAACTGCGCGTCGGCGAGCCGCATGGCGCCCGCCAGAAGCTGGATCCGCTCTCCGCCGAGGAAGTGGCCAACCGCATCCTCCTGAGAGGCGACAAGGAACCCACGGCATCTCGCCTGCCGCGTCCGCTTCCGGGAGAGGTGCCGAAATCGGGCCGCGGCAAGGAGTGGAATGAGTTCGACGCGGTGCTGCGATCCGCCGCCATGTCCAGCGATGTGCTTCCGCCGCACGCCACAACGCATGGTTTTTTCTACTTCGACATCGATCGTCATTTCGACTGGCTCTCCGGCGCCACCCTGGATGTCTCCGACCTGGCTTTCATGACCACCAAACAGACCCTTTTTCTTTTCGAAATCGACTTGGCCCCCGCGGTTCCTTAAACCTGGACTTGCGGCCGTTTGCGCCGCTCGCAACGCTCCGCTAGAATGCTTAATCTCATCCGGGCCTGAACCTCCGTGGACCTCCTCGACGAACTCAATTCGCAACAGCGCGAAGCCGCCCTTGCTACCCAAGGTCCGGTGCTGGTTCTTGCCGGCGCCGGCACGGGCAAAACGCGCGTCATCACGCATCGTATCGCCCATATGATCCGTGAAGGTGTACCCGCGCATGCCATTCTGGCGGTCACCTTCACCAACAAGGCCGCCGGCCAGATGCGCGACCGCGTTCGTACTTTACTGGAAACCAGCGCCGCCAATCTGGGCGAGCCATGGATCAGCACCTTCCACTCCTTTTGCGTTCGCCTTCTTCGCAGCGAAGCCAGCCGCCTGGGCCTGCCGCGCGACTTCGCCATCTACGATGCCGACGACCAGTTGGCCGCGCTCAAGCTGGCGCTGAGTTCCAAGGAAGTGGACGAATCCGACGAAAAGCCGCGTTTCCTGCTTTCCAAAATCAGTTTCATGAAAAATCACGGCATCTCGCCACAACAGGCCGCCGCGCAGGCCTTCGACGATAGCACGCGCAATGACGCTCGGGTGTACGAGGCCTACGAGCGCGTTCTGCGACGCTCGGGGGCGCTCGATTTCGACGATCTTCTGCTGCGGGCCGTGGAGGTTTTGCGCGATTTTCCTCAGGCACGCGCTGCGTGGCAACGCCGCTTTCAATTCATTCATGTGGACGAATATCAGGACACCAACCGCGTGCAATACGATCTGCTGCGCCTCCTGGCCGGCGAAACTCCCAACCTGTTCGTGGTGGGCGATGAGGATCAATCGATTTACCGCTGGCGCGGCGCCGACGTCGGCAACATCCTTCGCTTCGCCGAGGATTTCCCGGGCGCGCGCGTGCTGCGCATCGAGCAAAACTACCGTTCGCGCCAGAAAATTCTCGACGCCGCCGGCGCCGTGGTGGCGCGCAACTCGCGGCGCATCGGCAAGCAACTGGCCGCCACTCGCGGACCTGGCACTAACCTTTCCTTTTTCGAGGCCGTCGACGCTCGCGCGGAAGCCGCTTATGTCGCCCAGCGCGTGGCCGACCTGGCCGCCGCCGATGACATCGACGAGTCGCACATCGCCGTGATGTATCGCACCAACGCGCAATCTCGCGCAATGGAGGAGGCCTTCCGCGCGCGCGGCATGCGTTACCGCCTTCTGGGCGGTTTCAGCTTCTATCAGCGCGCCGAGGTTAAGGATGCTCTGGCCTATGTCCGGCTGGCCCTTTTCCCCGAGGACGATGTGGCCTTTCTGCGCGTGCTCAACACGCCTCCGCGGGGCATCGGCAAGGTAACGATCGAGACTCTGCGTGCGGCCGCGCGCCAGCGCAACGCGTCGCTTTGGGATGCCCTGGAATCCGTCATCGAATCCGGAGAAGCGCGCGGCCTTTCCACACTGAAAAGCTTCCGCGACTTAATCGTAGATCTGCGCCAGAAGCAAGCTTCCCTGCCGCCGGCGCAATTCGTCGCCGCCGTTCTGGAGCTAACGGGATATCTCGAGATGCTCCAGCAACGCGATACCGCCGAAGATACCGCGCGCACCGAAAACCTCAACGAACTGGTCAATGCCGTCTCCGAGGCGGCCGAGCGCGGGGAGACCATCGAGGATTTTCTCGATCGCGCCGCCCTGGTCAGCGACTCCGACGATTTTGACGAGCGTGCCGCCGTTACGCTGCTCACACTGCACACCGCCAAGGGATTGGAATTCGATCACGTTTTTCTCACCGGCCTGGAAGAGGGCATCTTCCCGCACAGCCGTTCCCTAAAAGAGCCCGAAGAGATCGAAGAGGAGCGCCGCCTTTGCTACGTGGGCATGACCCGCGCCAAGGAAACTCTCACACTGACACGCGCCGTTTACCGACGCATCTACGGCAGCGAACGCCTGCAGGCCTCGGCTCCTTCACGTTTCCTGCAGGAGATTCCCGGCGAACTGGTGGACACCGTGCAAGGTTCGCTCAGCGATGCCGGCGAGAGCCGCCGCTATGAGCCCGATTTCGAGTACGCCCACGTTCCCGAAGCGTTCCTGCGCCGCGCTCGCGGGTCGTCGTCCGGCAACTCGCCCGCGCGTGCTCCACGGCGTGAGCCGGCCAGCCGCTCGCCGCGAATCCCTCGCGCCGGCGCCGGCGGCGGCAACCCGCTGATCGGACGTCGCGTCAGCCATCCCACCTACGGCACCGGCACCATTGTCATGGTGGAAGGCGCGGAAGAAGATCGCAAGCTTACCGTCAGCTTCCAGAATCACGGCATCAAGAAGTTGATGGAACGATTCGCGAACCTTTCCTGGGCCTAACGCGAACGCGCCCAGCGGTTGCGCAACCTCATGTCTCAAGGTAGAGTTTTGCGTCTTAGGTTCGGCGATTCCGTGCCGTCTCAACTTTTCCGCATGTGCGGATGATTTGGGCGGGCTGCAAATGCAGCCCGCGCCCGTTCCGTGGGGGTGCTGTGCGATTCCATTCGCGTTCTG
>Ga0302324_100023409_pt1 | contig 11949 bp, 11 predicted proteins | sample Palsa_T0_1_FD_201949 | JGI IMG/M metagenome (GOLD analysis project Ga0302324, IMG submission 201949) | Peat permafrost microbial communities from Stordalen Mire near Abisko, Sweden - Palsa_T0_1 | ecosystem: Environmental > Terrestrial > Soil > Palsa > Peat permafrost | place: Sweden: Abisko... | reverse complement strand
CGACGAAGAACCGCTGGGCGTCGCCGTCGTGAAAGACTTCGACGCTGACCTTGTGGCAGTTGTAGTAGTTCGCGATCTCTTCGGCGCGCGAGACCAGCAGCCGGCCGATGCCGCTGCGCCGGCGCTCCGGGACGACGTGGAGCGCTTCGACATGGGCCAGCGACGCTGCGATGCGCAGCCGCAGCGCGCCCTCGATCCGGTCGCCCTCGCGCGCCACCACGTCGTGGGTCTGCTCGTGCCAGACGACGCGAAACTTCCACAACTCGCTGCGCCAGTCGCGGTCGTACTGCCGCCAGAACGCGTCGGCCGCGCCGGGCGCAGCGGACTGGATCTCAAGCGACATCGTAGATCCAGCCGTCATAGGCCGCGAACGTCTTGACGCCGGTCGCGTCCTCGAGCTCGTAGGCCAGCCGGGCCGGATCGCGTTCGAGCATCCGCGTCCCGAAATGCGACATGATCGCCACTCCCGGACGGATGCCGTCGATCAGCGTGCGGGCATCGTCGATCGTCAGATGGTCGACGTCCATCGAGTCGCGGAAGCGCAGGATGTTCATGACCAGCACGTCGGGCGCGTGCTGCTTGTAGTCGTCGACGATCGCGTCGAAGTAGCGCGTGCACGGCAGGAACGAGACCCGCGCCGACGCGGTGCGGAAGTGCAGCCCGTACGCTTCGACCGGATGCTGCAGCCGCAGCGACGCGCGCAGCTCCACCGAACCGATCGTGAACGGTCCGGCGTGCGCTTCGACGATCCACTCGCGTGGAACAAACCGGCGCGCGTACGGGAACACGACCGGCTGCGAGCCTTCGTCGACGGCGTCGCGCGGTGCGCACAACGCGCCGCGCGGCCGCCAGCCGCCCTGGCACATCGCCTCGATCATCGCGTTGACGTCACCCGAGTGGTCGAGGTGTTTGTGCGACAGCACGATCGCGTCGAGCGTCGCCGGATCGCAGGGCGGCAGCTGGGTCAGCGCGCGCACCAGCGCGCCGGGACCGGGATCGACGTGGACATTGGTGCCGTCGGCCTGCAGCCAGAAGCCGCCCGACGAGCGGATCTGCTTGGCGACCACCCAGCGCGCGCCGCCGGTGCCCAAGAAGCGCAGCGAGATCACGCCCGGCCCGTTCGCCCGGCGGAAGGACTCGACCCGGCAGGCGGTAATTAGGCGCTCCTAACTCATGGATTAGGGGGACCTACTTTTGCGGAGCGAGGCGCGCCTCGGTCTCGTCGTCGCCGTTACCGTCGCGGCCGGCTTGGTCATGGCGCGTCCCGCCAAGGCGATCCCGCTGTTCGCCCACCGGTTCGGACTGTCGTGCCAGGCCTGTCACACGGAGATTCCGCACCTCACGCCGTTCGGAACGAAGTTCTTGGCCAACGGCTACCGCATCAAGGGCCTCAAGCCCAAAGACGTCTTCCCGATCGCCGTTCGCGTCGAGTCCAGCTATGCCAGCGGCGGGGCGGCGGATCCCGACGAGTCGACCACCGGTCCGTTGCCGAAGTTCATCGTCGACGAGGTCGAGTTCCTGACCGGCGGTGCCGTCGGATCGCGCGGATCCTATTGGGCCGAGATCTACGCGGTCGACGGCGGCGAGCCGGGCCGGCCGCGCGACGTTTGGGGCGCGTGGCGCGTGACGCCGGACGACGCGCGCATCCCGGTGACGCTGCGCGCCGGCGAGTTCACCTTGCCGCTGCCGCTCGACCCCGAGACGTTTCGCGAGACGACGCAGCCCTATGCGATCTGGAGCCAGACCGCCGGCGGTAATCCGTTCGACTTCTTCGATACGAAGATCGGAGGCCAGATCGTCTTCGGCGACACCGGCCGCGAGATCGGCGGATCGCTGTCGTTCCTGCAAGGTCACGACACCGCGTCGGGTCTACCGGCGCACGGGGTCGACACGATGCTGACGCTGCAGCGCGACTTCGGGGATTTCACCCTGAGCGCGTACCGCTACGACGGCTCGCGCGAGATCCAAGGCACGGGATTTGCGAACCTGCAGACGTTCGATTACGGCGACCGCTTCTGGCGCGACGGCTTCGGCCTGGGCTGGGGGCGCGACGGAACGCGCGTCGACGCCGTGTACCAAACCGGCAACGACTCCTCGGCCGACGTCTATCACGATGCCCTGCAGACCAGCGGGGGCTTCGTGCAGGTGCGCCAGGCGCTCGGCTCGCGCACCTTCGCGCTCGCGCGCTGGGACGCGACGCAGGGCACGACGTTCGCGCGCTCGGTCACCTACGGCGGCGGCTACCGGTTCTCGCGCAACACGCGCCTGACGTTGTTCGACACGGGCGAGCGCGACTACACCGGCCGGCTGATCCACATCATCTCGTCGTCGTTCCTGTTCGCGCTATGAGATACGCCGTGCCCCGTATCACGCTGCCGACCGTCTTCATCGCTGCACTGAGTCTGATGTCGTGCGGCGGCGGTCACGGCACCGAAGCCCCGGCGGTGCCGCCGCCGCCCGCCGGAACCGCCGGAACGGCTTTGCCGCCCGTGCTGTCATCGATCCCCGAGGTCGTCAGCCAAAACGGCGTCGCATCGCTCGCGCTCGAGGCGAAGTTCGACGCCAACGGACGGCCCGCGTTCTTCTACAACGGGCAAGAGGGCGCGCCGACGATTCGCGTGCAACCGGGCGACACGATTCGGCTCAGCTTCGCCAATCAGCTGCCCGAGTATTGCGCCGTCGGCGTCGTGTCGAACTCGAACCTGCACTTTCACGGATTCAGCTCCGCTCCGGTCCAACCCGGCGACGAGGTCATCACCACCAACGCTCCGCCCGGCGGAGCAGTGAACTATGTGGTGCAGGTCAACCCCGATCAGCCGCCGGGTTTATACTGGTATCATCCGCATCCGCACGGGCTGTCGTCGTACGAGGTCGGCAACGGCATGGCGGGCGCGATCGTCGTCGAGGGGATCGCGAGCGAGGTTCCGGCCACCCAAGGCTTGCGCGAACGCGTGATCGTCTTGAGCGACATTCCGAACAGCAACTCGTTCGCGGCCGGCGAGGACGCGATCGCGCGCCGGGCCGCCGCACGGCGCGCCGCGGGCTCGCGCTCGCCGCTCGACTCCGACGAGGGCGGCGCGCTGTGCGGCCCCGAGACGGATGGGACGCCGATGATCAACGGACATCCGCTGGCGGCGATCGGCATCAAGCCCGGTGAGAAGGAGTTGTTCCGCGTCCTCAACTCGTCGGGCCATCGCTGGTTCGATGTGGCTGTCGACGGCACGACGCTGAATCTCGTCGCGCAGGACGGCGTCCCGCTGCACGACTATCCGGGCGGGCCGCAATCGCTCACCCAGTCCGACATCCTCATCCCGCCGGCCGGGCGCGCCGAGTTCATCGTCACCGGGCAGTCGCAGCCGGCGGCGCTGATCTCGAAGTGCGTCAACACCGGCCCGGCGGGCGACCCCGCGCCGCAGGTCGTGCTCGGCGTGCTGGCCGACGACACGAACTGGGCGCAGCCGTCGCAGTCGCAGGTGACCACGCGCGTCCGCAAACCGTTCGCGCTGCGGCGCTCGCAGTTCTACCGCGTCGCGCTGCCGGCACCCGCCGTCCAGCGCACGCTTCACTTCGAGGAGGACGCCAACGGCTTCTACATCGACGACCAGAAGTACGACCCGACCGGACCGGTGTCGATCGTCGCGCAGTCCGGCACGGTCGAAGAGTGGACGCTCGAGAACGACACCAACGAGGTGCACGACTTCCACATCCACCAGGCGCACTTCATCGTCGAGAGCGTCAACGGGGTGACGCAGCCGAACCAGCATTGGGTCGACACGGTCGAGATGGTGCCGCAGGGCATCGGCGTGCAAGGCCAGGTGCACCCGTCGGAAACCAAAGTGATCATCGACTTCCGCGACCCGACGATCCGCGGCACGTTCCTCTACCACTGCCACATCCTCGACCACGAGGACGGCGGCATGATGGCAAAGATCCAAGTTCAATAGAGCCTAGTGGGTGCGCTTGAGCAGCTCGCGCACGGCCGCGTCGAGCTGCGGATCGTCGCCGCGTTCCGCCGCGCCCGGCGGGTACGCGGCGAGCACGTCGACCGGGCGCGGGTGCAGCTCCAAATCGACGCCGTCGGGGCCGATGACGCGCGTGCTCGGCAGCCGCAATATCGACCCATCGAACAGACTCACGTTGCTGGTGAAGATGATCCAGCCCGCCGTCGGCTCGCCGACGACCGGTCCCGTGTGCAGCACGCGGTACGCCTCGGTGAAGTTCTCCGCGTCCGACAGGCTGTGCTCGTTGACGAGCAGCGCGGTCGGACGGTCGAGCACGCGCTGACCGAGCGACGTTCGTTCCGGCGCGTCGAACCCGAAGCGCGACCGAAAGGTCACGAACTCGCGCCGCGTCAGCACGTCGGCCGCATACGGGTCGACGAAGCCCCCTTCGTTGTTGCGCACGTCGACGATCACGGCCGCGCGCTCGCGGTTCTGCACGTCGAGATCGGTATAGAACTTGGCCAGCGAGCCCTCACCCATGTCGTAGAGATGGACGTAGCCGACGCGCCCTCCGCTGATGCGCTCGACGTACGCCCGCCGCGACGCCACCCAGGCCAGGTACCGGAGGTGCTCCTCGGTCGCGCGGCTCACCGGCAACACGGGGACGTTGCGCGCTGCGGCCGGGTCGCCGTGCGGCGCGATGCGCAGCTCGGTGCGTTTGCCGATCGTGTTTGCGAGCAGCTCGTCGACGTCGATCGTGCGGTCGACGGCCCGGCCGTCGACAGCCAGCAGCTCGTCGCCGGCCTGGATGTGACCGGCGATCGCCGCCGGCCCGAGCGGCACGACGCTCGCGATGCGCAACCGGCCGGTGGTATCGAAGAACGCTGCGTCCCAGTCGACGCCGAGCCGCCCGGTGACGAATGGTGGCGGTCCCTGCGGTCGCGCGTAGCCGTAACCGCTGTGCGAGGAGTTCAGCTCGCCGATCATCAGCGACACGACGCGGCCGAACTCCTGCGGCGTGCGCGCGGAGAGCGCGTACGGCTCGTACTCGGCGCGCATCGCGTTCCAGTCGACGCCGTGAAAGTTCGGATCGGCGTACCAGCGATCGAGCAGCGACCACGCCTGATCGAACACGACCCGCTTGTCGTGCGCGAAATCGACGTCGAGCTCGGCGGCGACCGCGAGCGGCTTCGCGCCTTTGCCGGTCAGGTCGACGGCCCAGATCCGGCCGGAGTCGAGATACACCGCGGTGTGACCGTCCGGCGCGATCGCCACGTCGGTCTTGAGACCCGGCGTGCTGGTGAGCTGCCTGGCGACTTGCCCCTCGGTCGACGTCTCGTCGATCGAGAACGCGTACAGGTTCGTTTGACCGGCGGCGTTTGCCACCAGCACCAGCGTCTTGGAATCGGGCGTCACGCTGACGCGCGCGACGTCCAAGCCGGTCGGCACGAAGGTGACCCGGTCGCGGATCCCGGCAAAGTCGATCTCGGTGCTGCGCGCGCGGGCGGGCGGCGCGGACGGTGAGGTCGACGGCGCCGGTGACGGCGCGCCGCTGGGCACCGGCGTCGGAATCGTGCGCGAGGGAAGCTCGGGCCGAGCGGGCTCTTCCTGGAACAACCGGCGAAACGCGTCCTCGCGGAATTGCGGCGCGCGCGGCACGAGGTCGACTTGGGCGATCTGCCCGTTCTCGGTGCGCTGTGACGTAACGAGGAACAGCCGCGTGCCGTCGGGCGACCAGGCCAACGGCCCGGAGTTGGTGTTCGGCAGGAAGGTCAGCGCGCGCGCCGCGCCGCCGCCGGTGCGAACGACCATCACGTTCGAAAACCCGCCGCGGTCGGTGTCGACGTAGGCGATCCAATCGCCGGCCGGCGAGAACGCGATGTCGCCGAGATCGCCGAACGGACGGCGATCCATGATCCCGCTCGCGACGACGCGGTCCGCGCCGGTCGCGACGTTCCACAGATGCAGCTCGCGGCCGTCGCGAACGAAGGCGAGCGACCTGCCGTCGGGCGACCAATGCGGATAGTCGTCGTGGTGACCGGCCGGCGTGATCGTGTGCTGCGGCCCGTCGGGAAACTCATAGGTCGCCAGACGCTGCTCGAGCCCGCGGTCGACGACGTACGCGATGCGACGGCCGTCCGGCGCCCAGACCGGGACGTCGTACGACGCGTCGTCGTTCGCGGTGACCAGCTGAGCGTTGCCGCCCTCGGCCGCGGCGGCGGCGAAGACGCGCCCGCGCGCGATGAACGCGATCTTCTTGCCGTCGAGCGAGAGGCTCAGCGCGGTGAAACGGTTCGCCAGCGTGGCGTGAAACTGCGTCACCACGTCGGGCAGGCCGCGCGGAACGATCGGCAGCTCGCGCACGGCGCCGGACGCGACGTCGTAGGTCCAGATCTTCATCCCGCGCTCGAACGCGATCAGCCGTCCGTCGTGCGAGATCGTCGGCCACAAGACGCGCCCGCCGCGCAGGGAGGTCAGTTGCCGCGCGCGGCCGGCGGCCGCGCGCTCCCACAGCTCGTCGCTGCCGCTGCGGTCGGAGACGAAATAGAGCGTTCGCCCGTCAGGCGACCACATCGGCCACTGGTCCTTCGCGTCGCCGGTCGTGATCGTGTCGAAGAGCTTGGTCGCCGGATGGGCGACGACGATCTCGCTTTCGTCGATGTGGCTGTGCCCGCGACGCCACCATTGAAAGAACCCGTTGCGCACGAACGCGATCGACGAACCGTCGGGCGACGGTGCAGGCTCGAACTCGTTGATGTAGTCTTCGTGCAGCACTTGCATCGGCGTGCCGCCGTCGACCGCGACCCGGAAGACGTCGTCGAAGTACGCGACGTTGTGCGACGGTGCCGCGAAATAGACGTATCGCCCGTCGCTCGACCAGCCGCTCACGTCGGCGATCTGGTCGTCGTGGGTGAGGCGCCGCAGCGAACCACCGTCGAGGGTGAGCACGTAGATCCCGTTCGCGGCGGGCGCCGAATTGACGAAGGCGAGCTGTTTGCCGTCGGGCGAGAACAGCGGCCGGTGCGCGTTGCCGCCGGCGGCGGCGAGCAGGTGCGCCGTTCCGCCGGTCGACGCAACGCTCCAGATGTCGCCGCCCGAGACGAAGGCGATCTCGGCGTGATCCGGCGACAGCGCCGGCTCGGCAAATGCCGGTGCGGAGTCCGATACGAGATCGGCGGCGCCGGTCGAGAGCGGCACCGACGACGTTGCGAGCGCGGCGACCGATGCCGCGATGAGAAAGCCGCGCGCACTCATGGAAAAACGATCCGTGACAGCCAGAGCGCGGCGAGCGCGGGTTTGGGCGTGTCGCGCAGCTCGACTTCGGCGCGCCACGTGATCTGTGCGCCGCCGCCGGCGACCGGCTGGACGTCCTCGACGAAGAACGTTCCGCGAATCTGCGCACCGGACGGCACCGGCGAGACGAAGCGCACGCGGTCGAAGCCGTAGTTGAGGCTCATCAGCGCGCCTTCCATGCGCACGCACTCGCCCATCAGCTTCGACATCAGGCTCAAGGTGAGAAAGCCGTGCGCGATCGTCGTGCCCAGCGGCGACTCGCGCCGCGCGCGCTCGGGATCGACGTGGATCCATTGGTGATCGCCGGTCACCTCGGCGAACCGATCGATCAGCTCTTGCGTGACGGTGAACCACGCGCTCGTGCCGATGCACTCGCCGCGCGCGCGCTCGAGATCGGCGATGCTGGAAAAGACGGCTCGCTCCACCCATTTTCTTTGCGCGACGAGGAACGCCGCATCCCGCTTCGCAAGGACCGCGCATGCAAGCGATCGTGTGTCGAGCCTACGGCCCGCCGAAGGACCTGGTGCTCACCGAGGTGCCGGACCCGGTCCCGGGACCCGGCCAGGTCCTGATCGACGTGCACGCGGCGGGCGTGAACTTTCCCGACGTGCTGCTCGTGCAGGGACTCTATCAGGTGAAGCCGCCGCTGCCGTTCAGTCCGGGCGTGGAAGCGGCCGGCGTGGTGGTCGGGGTCGGTGAGGGCGTCGAAGAGCCGCGCATCGGCGATCGGGTGGCGACGGGCCTGAGCGGCGGCGGCGGGGGCGGCTTCGCCGAGCGCGCGGTCGCGCGCGCCGACGGCGTGATCCCGCTGCCCGAGACGATCGATTTCGTGACGGCCGCCGGAATGCTCGTCACCTACGGTACCGTGTATCACGCGCTGGTCGACCGCGCCAAGCTGCGGCCCGGCGAATGGCTCTACGTCAGCGGCGCGGGCGGCGGCGTCGGCACCGCCGCGATCCGGCTGGCCAAGGCGCTCGGCGCGCACGTGATCGGCGCAGCCGCTTCGGAGCAGAAGCGCGCCGCCGCGCGGCGCGCGGGGGCCGACGTCGTGGTCGATGCCGGTTCGCCGACGCTGGTCGACGACATCAAGGCCGCCACGTACGGCGGTATCCACGTCGCGATCGACAGCGTCGGCGGCGAGCAGTTCGATGCCGCGCTGCGCGCGTCGCTGCGCGACGCGCGGATCTTGGTCGTCGGGTTCGCCGGCGGGACGATCCCTCAGATCCCGGCCAACCGCATCCTGCTCAAGGAGCTCGACGTGCTGGGCGTCTACTGGGGCGACTGGGCAGCGCGCAATCCGCAACGCGACCGCGCCAACTTCAACGCGATGTTCGACCTGATCGCCGAGGGGAAGCTGCAACCGATCGTCGACGCGACGTACACGCTCGCCGACGCGCCCCAAGCGGTCGCCGACCTCCACGAACGGCGGCTGATCGGCAAGGGCGTCGTCCGAGTGCACTGAGAACGATGCGCCTCAAGGTCGACGTCAAGCTCGAATCCGAGCAGTATTCGGACATGTTCGCGCCGATCGATCTCGCGCACGGCATTCCGAACGCCGGCGACGAGATCGTGCTGGACGAGGTGTCGTATACGTGCACGCGGCGACGTTTTGCGTACGACGCCGCCGGGCGGCTCAAAAGCGTGACGATCTACGTGAAGCGCTAGGGAGCGAGCTCTCGCGACGCAGCGCGTTCGTGCTACGCCGTGAGTAGCGCGTAGATCCCCACCAGCAGCACGAGCACCCCGCTCAGCAGCTCACCGTACCGTTCGAACGGCCCGAGCGAAACGCGCTGCAGCCGGCCGATGGCGAACGACGAGACGACGACGTACGTCGCCATCGTCGAGGCGGCGAAGACGAGCGCCATGACGGCGAGCAGCGACACGCCGTACGTCGACGCCGCGAAAAACGCCGGTATTCCCTCGACCATCGGCGACGATCCCAGGATGAGCACGAGCGCCGTGCGTCCGGTGACCGTATGACCGTGCTGGTGTATCACCGCAGTGCCGCCCTCGAGGGGATGCCCGTCGTCATCGTGGTGCTCGTGCCAGTGAACGTGCTGCGTCCCCTCGTCGTGCGCGTGAAGGTGCGCGTGGCCGAGGTGCGCGTGCCCGTCGTGAACGTCGCGCGTTTCGCGCCATCCCGAGTACGCAACCCAGCCGCCGAACGCGATCAGCGCGACCGCCGAGGCGAGGTTGACGGCGTGACCGTAGCGCACCGCGAGCGCGGTGCCGGCCGCCCAAACGATCAGCCCCAGCGCGAGCGTCGAGGTGACGTGTCCGAACCCGGCGATCGCCGCGGCGCGCGCCGTGCGCGCGATCGACCAGCCCTGTTGGCGCCCGACGACGACCAGCGGAGCCCAATGGTCGGGCACCAACGTGTGGAGCACGCCGATCGCCGCGACCGTCGCGATGAGAAGTGAGGGGGTCACCCAGCGGCGATGCTACGGATAGGCGTCGGCGACGGCGGCGAAGCCGCCGTATTCCTCGTGCCGGACGTGAATGAACTCCACGTTTCCGTTGCGGCGAAGCGCGTCGATCGTCGGGTTGAGCGCGTCGCCGATGATCCCGTAACAGCGCCGCACGCCCGCAGCGTGTAGCAGTTCCCACATGGCGTCCGCAACGTTCTTGCTCATGGTGCCCCTGAAACTAGCACCGTTGTAGGCGACCGTCAATCGACTCGGCCGACGACCACCGGCTACAGCCCCACCGGCACGGTCGACTGGCACACCACATGACGGATGCGATCGTGAGCACTACCTCAACAGCCCGGGCACCTGGCCTGAGGCTCGGCGGAGCGCCGCCGGACCTCGGATGGTGCGGTTTTCCCCCATAGGCTGCGAGCGGCCGAACCGGTATTCTTGAGGGCACGTATCCGCCGGAGATCGCAGCACATGCTTCTGCCGCGTTCGTCACCTCTGCGTCTGGCGCCGCGGCCGGGCTCGTGATGCTGGCCGCCTGCGGCGGCGGGGGCGCCTCGCTCACGCCGGCGTTTCACGGCGGGGGGCAGCAGACGCCCTCCGGACGCAGCGTGGCGGTGCAGTTCACGATCGTCCTGCCGCAGCGGACGGGGAGCTCGGCGGTGCGCCGGCCGCGCTACGTCTCGGCATCGACCAAGTCGGCAACGGTCAGCGTCGCGCCGGCTACGGGCGGCAGCCCGTCGGCGCCGACGACGATCGGCTGCTCCGCCACGACGTGCAGCGGACAGGTCTCGGCCCCGGTCGGCAGCGACATCTTCACGGTCAAGCTCTTCGACCAGGCCGCCGGGGCCGGCAACCTCCTCTCGACCGGGACGCTCACCCAGACCATCGTGCTCGACCAGGCGAACGTCGTGAACGTCACCTTCAACGGCGTCGTGCACAGCCTGGCGATCTCGCTCGCGCCGGCGGCGGTGACGTTCGGGAAGGCGTCGACGGTGCAAGTCGTTTTCGCGGCGCTCGATGCCGACGGCAACACGATCGTCGGTCCGGGATCGTACATCGATGCCGGCGGCAACCCGTTGACGGTGACGCTTGCCGACTCGGACACGAGCGGCACGACGTCGCTCTCGACGCACACGCTCACCGCGCCTCCGGCGACGCCGGTGACGCTGGCCTATAACGGTGCGGCGATCGGTTGCATCACGATCTCGGCCGCAGCGCACGCGCTCGCGACCGCGAGCACCCTGTTGCCGGCAACCGGTCCGACGACGCTCTACGTTGCCGGAACGACGACTCCGGGCGGTGGGACGACCGAGATCGAGGCCATTCTCAACCCGGCCACCGCCCCGAGCCTGACGCGCACGATCGCCGGGGCGGCGACGGATCTGAGCAGCGGCGTCAACGACATCGCGACCGACGCCTGCACGAACCTGCTCGTGACGACGAAGAGCGCGAACGCCGCGCAGCAAGTGCTCGTGTTCGGCGCGACGAGCAACGGTAACGTCGCGCCCACCCGGACGTTCGGCGACCCGAACAATGGCCCGCCGACTGCGATCACGGTCGATCCGGCAAACGAACCGGCGATCTCGTACGGCAGCCAGTTCGTGCCGCAAAACGAGGACGTGGAGATCTTCTCACCGACGGCGAGCGGTTCGACGGCTCCGCTGCGCACGATTTCGGCCGCGTCCATCGGCGCCGATGCGCTCACCTACGATCCAAAGCGAAGATCTCTGGGATGCCGTCCAGGCGATATACGTCGCGAGCGCCACCGCGACGCGCCTACCGGTCAACCCGACCATTCTCGGCAACGTGGAGGACGAGCTCTACGGGATCTCCTCGACGACGGTCGATCCGTCGGGGAATCTCTACGCCGCCAACGTCGTCAACACGAGCAGCGGATTCGGTAACGTCACCTACTCGTGGATCCTCCAGTTCGCCCACGGCGCCAACGGATATCCCGTACCGGCTCGCGTTCTCTATCCGCCCAGCGTCTCGACGTCTCTTCTGGATGTGGAGAACCTCTCAACCGACTCCACCGGCAAGCTGTATGCGCTCGAAGACGTGGACAACGTGATCGAAATGGTCGAGTACGCGGCTGCGCCATCGACCAACTCGTCGCCGACCGCGACATTCTCCGTCGGTCCGGCCTTTTCCACGGCCGTCGCTCCGGATGGAACGATCTACAGCGTCGACGACACGGGTTTCGTGCGCATCTTCGCGCCGGGAAACACAACCGGCACGCCGACGGCGACCCTACAGGCCACCGTGCCGAGCGGCGGATCGTCGTGGTACGTCGG
>Ga0302324_100023406_pt1 | contig 11950 bp, 11 predicted proteins | sample Palsa_T0_1_FD_201949 | JGI IMG/M metagenome (GOLD analysis project Ga0302324, IMG submission 201949) | Peat permafrost microbial communities from Stordalen Mire near Abisko, Sweden - Palsa_T0_1 | ecosystem: Environmental > Terrestrial > Soil > Palsa > Peat permafrost | place: Sweden: Abisko... | reverse complement strand
GATGGGAGGCTTCTGCGCCACCTATCGGCAGGAGATTCAAGATCTAGCGAACGCCGGCGACCTGCGCGTTCTTTCTTCGCAATGGCCCGAGGCACAGCAAACGTCCTTGCGCGTCCTCGTTGAGGCGGAACAGGCATACGCCAAGGCCCATGGGGAGGGCGAAATCGACTTGTCCGGCACGGCGCGCGCCGCCGAAGAAATGGACGCCGAGCAGCAGTTGCGCAACGACTTTCTTGCGGCGATCAAATCGTTTGAAAAGGCCGCCCAGCCACAAGGCAATGCGCGCGATTTCACCAACGTGGACGCAGCGCTCAACCGGCTTTACGGCAAGATCCTCGCGAATGCGGAAAAGCACAAGGCGGACTTCGGGGCGGTGCAGCCGGATGGAATTCGCAGTGCCGAGCGAAAGTGGCTGAAATACCGCGATACCTGGATCGCCTTTGCCAGGATGCGATACCAGTCTGTGCCGGCGGCCGCCTGGCTGACCCTGTTGACCGATGATCGCATCGCGGTTCTCAAAGGGGTGGGCTGCGAAATGGGAATCGACGACGCAGCATGCGGCGACGAAGAGGACGAACGGGCTCCCCGTCCGTTACCCTGAAGTGTGGTGAATCCGAGATAGCGGTATGAATGGGTGCCCTGAAACGCAGGTCCTTCGACTGCGTTTGGCTCAAGAACAAGCCAAACTCCGCTCAGGATGACAGTTTTATTGCTAGAGTGTGTTTGAAAAGAGTGTGCGGACATGTTCGAAATCCCGCAGGGGCTAAAGCCCGCCATTTTCGGCCACATTCGGCACGGCTGAAGTCGTGCCCTGACACAATGCAGATTTATGAATTGAGCAGTGGAGAGTTCGAATGGAGCTGTTATGACCGTTATCAGGCAGGAAGATTTTGTTGCGAGTGTTGCGGGGGCTTTGCAGTACATCAGCTATTACCATCCGGCGGATTATATTCGCAGCCTGGCCAAGGCTTATGAGATTGAGCAGTCGCCAGCGGCCAAGGATGCGATGGCGCAGATTCTCATCAACAGCCGCATGTGCGCAGAGGGGCACCGGCCCGTTTGCCAAGATACCGGCATTGTGAATGTGTTTGTGAAGGTGGGGATGAATGCCCGCTTTGAATCCGCGCCAGGGGAAGAAGTGAAAGACCTGCAGCAGATGGCCGATGAGGGTGTGCGGCGCGCTTATCTCGATCCAGACAACAAGCTGCGCGCGTCGCTGCAATCCGATCCCGCGGGCAAGCGCGTGAACACCAAGGACAACACGCCGGCGGTGGTGAATGTGGAGCTGGTGAAGGGCGACAAAGTCGATGTGACTGTCGCGGCGAAGGGCGGCGGTTCGGAGGCCAAGAGCAAGTTTGTGATGCTGAACCCGTCGGACTCGGTGGCAGAGTGGGTGCTGAAGACGGTGCCCACCATGGGCGCGGGATGGTGCCCGCCGGGGATTCTGGGCATCGGGATTGGCGGCACGGCGGAGAAGGCGATGCTGCTGGCCAAGCAGGCGCTGATGGACCCGATCGATATTCAAGAGTTGATTGCGCGGGGGCCGGTGACGACTGCCGAGCGGCTGCGTGTGGAGCTCTACGACAAGGTGAACCGGCTGGGCATTGGCGCGCAGGGGCTGGGCGGGCTGACCACGGTGCTGGACGTGAAGGTGCTGGACACGCCGGCGCATGCGGCCAACCTGCCGGTGGCGATGATTCCCAACTGCGCGGCCACGCGCCATGCGCATTTTGTGCTGGATGGATCGGGGCCGGTGTATCTCGATCCGCCGGATCTGAAGGACTGGCCGGAGTTGACCTATGATGTGTCGGGCGCGCGGCGCGTGAATCTTGACACGGTGACGCGCGAGGAGGCCGCGACGTGGAAGCCGGGCGAGGTGCTGCTGCTGACGGGCAAGCTGCTCACCGGCCGCGACGCCGCGCACAAGCGCATGACCGAGATGCTCAACCGCGGAGAAAAGCTGCCGGTCGATTTCACTGGCCGCTTCATTTATTATGTGGGGCCGGTGGACCCGGTGCGCGACGAGGTGGTGGGACCGGCGGGGCCGACGACGGCCACGCGCATGGACAAGTTCACGCGGCAGATGCTGGCCGAGACGGGACTGCTGGGCATGATTGGCAAGGCCGAGCGCGGGCCGGTGGCGATCGAGGCCATCAAGGAATTTGGCGCGGTGTATCTGATGGCGGTGGGCGGCGCGGCGTACCTGGTTTCAAAGGCGATTCACGGCTCGCGGCTGATGGCGTTTGGCGATATGGGCATGGAGGCGATCTTTGAATTTGACGTGCGCGATATGCCGGTGACGGTGGCCGTGGATGCGAAGGGCACGAGCGTCCATAACACGGGGCCGGCCGAGTGGCAGCGGAGGATTGCGGGGATTCCGATATTGCAGTGAACAGTTGTCAGTTGTCAGTTGTCAGTATGCGCATTCGAGGCAGGTTCCGGCGATTGTGATTCGACGAATCGCCGATACTCGCTCCGGTCGTAGCTGAAAACTGACAGCTGAGGGCTGACAACTGTTCTACGTAGCTGAAAACTGACAGCTGAGGGCTGACAACTGTACTCCGTTGCTGAAAGGTGACAACTGATGGCTGAGAACTGCCCTACTGCTTGCCGAAGCGGTAAACAAGAGCGCCGGTAAAGCCCAGATTGTTCTGGAGGGATGAGCCGAAGCCGGTGGCGAAATATTCCGGCGCAATGCGCACGCCGAGGTTGGGGCTGATGTTGTATTCGCCAATGACGGCGGCGCTGATGGCGAAGGTGTTGCTGTCGGGATAGAGGCCAAGCGCCACGCTGCCGAAGCCGCTGGTATCGCCGGAAAAGTTGCCTTGCGCGAATCCGCCCATCGCGCGGCCGGAGATCGAGTACCTTGGTTGCAGATAGAAACGGTAGGTAGGCCCGATCAAGGCGGCGTATTGACTGATGGCGGGCTTGTAGATGCCCGATCCGCCCGTCGAAGTGGGGTTAATAAACGCGGTGCCGTAGATGCCGCGGCCGTCGAGGGTCACGCCCAGCCGCTCGTTGAAGTAACGGGTGAGGCCCACGTCCCAGCTGTACTCATTGACGCGCTGCAATGGGGACGGAAGCGTAAAGCGCGTGTAGCCCGCGCCGACATAGGCCTCATAGAGATGCGAGTAGACTTCGCGGATGGCGGCCTCGCGGCGCTGCTCGCGGCGGGCTCGGATGCGCGCCTGCACGCTCATCTGCTGCGGCTGCGGAGCGGCGGGCTGGGCTGAATCCTGCGCGGGGGGTGCGGGAGTGCTGCTCGTGCTTGTGCTTTGGGCCTGGAAGGCGTGCATGGCTGGCAGACCCAGCGCCAGCAGAAGGGCAAGACGGCGAAAAGAAGACATCGGTTTCGGGATTCCTCCACAACTTTACGGAAGCACCCACAAAGCGCGCTCCCCCTCAGGTATTAAATCACCTTTGGGGTTGGGCCTGTGGGCGGGTGCTCACGGGTTGGACGCGCGGCGGGGATGAATCGGCTCTGCGGCGTACTGCTTTTTCGCACGCCTCAGGTCCCAGTGTGCGCGGCTTATCCCGCAAATCGCCCGTCTAATCGGAACATGGAGCGTTTTGGTCAAGGGCGCTCAACGGTGCAGATGCACTACCATTGAATCCAACGGAGGCTGAAGAATGATCCGCGTGCTGCTGGGAATTGTGCTTGGGGTGCTGCTGGTGCCTGTTGCCGTGCTGCTGTATCTACGCTTTGCGCAGGTGCCGGTGGCTGTGGCCGACCATCCGTTCCCGCAGGAGGGGCTCATCACCAATATTCCGCTGCATGCGCGCATCGACCGCGAGATGGTGAAGACGGCGCCCATTCAGCCGGATGAGACCAACCTGGTGGCCGGCGCGCATATCTATGCCGATCAGTGCGCAGCGTGCCATGGCCTCTACAGCAAGCCGTCTTCGTTTGGCGAACACATGTTCCCGTCGGCGCCGCCGCTGTGGGAGAAGCACCACGGCGGCGCGGTGGTGGGCGTGAGCGATGACCCGCCGGGCGAGACTTATTGGAAGGTGTCGAACGGCATCCGGCTCAGCGGCATGCCGTCGTTCAAGCAGACGCTGACCGACACCGAGATGTGGCAGGTGAGCATTCTGCTGGCCAATGCCGACAAGCCTCTGCCACCGGCCGCGCTGTACGTGCTGCGCGGCAATCCGGCGGTGCCGCCGACAACGCCGGCTCCAGCGACCACCGTGCCGCCCATGACGCCAAAGGCCCAGGGCGCGCCGCTGCCGCCGTTGTGAGCGCGGGCGCGCGCAAGAAAGGACTTCCAGCGCATGAGCTTGCTTGGATCGCTGAAAAAAGGGCTGAAATTTGTGCTGCTGAGCTTCGGCATATCCGCGCCGGCCAAGAAGCCATCGCCCAAACCGCCGCCGAAACCGGGAGAATAGCGTCGGATGGGAGCTGGTAGCCGCTGGAATTGTTCGCGGTGCTCCTGGAGGCGATCTGCTGTTTCCTTCACAGCCTTCCAGCCCCATTCCCGGGGCCGCCTCGGAAGCGCGCCGCGAACAAAAACCTGCAACCGGCGCTGAGTCACGAGCCTCCAATAGGTTGGGCGCCGGTGTTCAGGCAGGCGCGGTCAGCGAGGTCCTTCCCATGAGCGCGGAAAGCAAAAAGAGCTTCTTCCGGGCATTTGTCGACTTTTTCATCCTCTTCAGCGGAGTTTCGACGGCCTCGAATCTCTCGCGCACGCAGGGCCGGCCGGTTCGGCTGCGTGGGCTGTTTTTGTTCCGAGGCCGGACAGCCAAATAGACGGTTCGCCCGGCATGCGGACGAATTGTTAGAATCGATCCATGCCATTGACCCGCCAGGAAGCGCTCGACCATTTCCACTCCCCCGATCTGATTGGCCTGGGGTTTGAGGCCGACGCCGTGCGCCGGCGCCTGCATCCCGAGGGCGTAGTGACTTACATTATCGATCGCAACATCAACTACACCAACTTCTGCACGGAGTATTGCAACTTCTGCGCGTTTTACCGGCCGCTGAAAGGACCGCGCGCGGCCGAGGGGTACATTCTCGAGTTCGAGAAGATCTACGAGAAGATTGCCGAGACGCTGGAGATGGGCGGCACCGGCGTGCTGATGCAGGGCGGCATTCATCCGGACCTCAAGATCGACTGGTTTGAGCGGCTGTTTACGGGCATCAAGCAGCGGTTTCCGCAGATATGGCTGCATTGCCTGTCGGCGTCGGAGGTGCTGGCCATTGCGGAGTACAGCGAGTTGAGCCTGCGCGATACGATCTTGCGGCTGCGCGACGCGGGGCTTGATTCCATTCCCGGCGGCGGCGCGGAGATACTGGACGACGATGTGCGCTTCCGCATCGCGCGGCTCAAGTGCCGCACCGAAGACTGGGTGAGCGTGCATCGCACCGCGCACCAACTCGGCATGAGAACCACGGCGACCATGATGTTTGGCGTGGGAGAGACATTTGAGCAGCGTGTCAATCACTTTGAAGTGGTGCGCCGGCTGCAGGAGGAGACTGGCGGATTTACCGCATTTATTCCGTGGAGCTTTCAGCCGGGCAACACGGCGATGGGCGGCCGCGGATGGGATGAGGCTACAAGTGTGGAGTACTTAAAGGTACTTGCGATTGCACGATTGTATCTCGATAACATCGAAAATGTGCAGGCAAGCTGGGTGACTCAGGGGTTGAAGGTGCTTGAGTTAGGTTTGCACTTCGGCGGCAACGATGTGGGCTCGGTGATGCTGGAAGAGAATGTAGTGAAAGCCGCCGGCACGAGTAACTGCACGACCGAAGAAGAGCTGCGCAGGATTATTCGCGATGCGGGGTTTATGCCGGTGCAGAGGGATACGCTTTATCGGACGATGTTTTTGAATTAGCGAAGAACGAAACGAGACTCGTATGATTCACCTCATCGGGGTCGAGCACAAGGTTCAGTGGAGGCATCCGAAGGCTCCTGCGAGCTCGGCTCGCCAAGCCAACTGGGCACACTATTCGTCGATTCTCGAAGAGACGATTGCGGCATTCACGCCTGCGGTGGTTGCGGAAGAATTCAACCAGGAATCGCTTGATCACCGCAATGGCGCAAAATCCTTGCTTCTCTGCAAAACCAAGGATTTTGAATCACGCACCGGGGCGAGTATCGAGCACGTTTTTGCAGAGCCGGATTTGGCGGAAAAGAACGCAAAGGGATACAAGTGCGAAGAGACGATCAAAGCGATTTTGACGGCTAAGATGCACACGGAACCGACCGGCGAGCAGATTATGGCCCACATGATCGCTCACCAGCACCCCATACGCGAGCGAATTTGGCTCGAAAAGATTTGGAAACACCGAAGCAGCGAGATGCTCTTCATCTGCGGGGATATTCATCTTTACACTTTTTGCAGGCTCCTTAGAAAAGAGGGAATCAGCTGCAGAATCGCAAAACGCAAGATCGGCGTCGATTCTTCGTGCCTCAGCGCATATAAGGGCCTGAAATACGCGATAGAGAACGATATATGCTCCGATGCGCATTGCTTTTGCCTCGAGTCCCTCCAAGAAATGCAAGTGAGCTAGAATTGTCCCGTGTACGAATGGGACGAAGCCAAGCGCGAAGAGAACCTGCGGAAGCATGGGTTTGATTTCGACGACGCAGATAGTGTGTATGAGAGCCTGGAGAAGATCACGTTTGCAGAGGGCGGTCGAGGGGAAGCGCGGTGGCGGGATTTAGCTTCGGTCGAGTCGAGCGGCTCCGTTCTCTCACTCGTTTACACCGTTCGAGGATATAATATACGCATCATCTCGTTTCGAAAGGCTTCGCGAAGGGAGCGGCGAATCTATGACCATCTCAGGCCAACCAAGCAGAACTGATTGGGAGCGTGTCCGCAAGGGCATCGCCACGGACGAGCCGATCCCCTACGACGCCAACGATCCCGACGATGGCCCATACGATCCGAACGACGATGAGGCAGTTGACCGGTTCCTTACTGAGGCCAATCTCGTCTACCCCTCGCCGAATGCGGTCAAGCCCCCCATCTCGAAAGCCTCGTAAGCGGGACTGACATGATGAAAAAGCTTGTCGGAGCCAGTTCTCACCACGAGCGTTCGATCGAAGAACTCCGTGAGGACCGTGAGTATGCCGTCGCCCTCTTGCAGGTGGCCATGGAATCCCTCGATAATCCCGAGGAGCGCGGCGGCGGTTTGCTGGCGCTCCGCGCTGTCGCGGAGGCGTACGGCGGGTTGGGAGCTGTGTCGGCGGCGGCTGGAATCAGCAGGGAGTCTTTGTACCGCGCTCTTTCGCCGAAAGGCAATCCCACGCTGAAGACGCTGGTTGCTGTCGTGAACGCCGTGGGTCTGCGGCTGACGGTGACGGAGGAGCAGAAAGCGGATGCCGAGCAAGCGAAGTCCGTTGACGACTACGCGGCGGCATAGGTGGAATTCGATCTTGAGCCGTTCCCAGGTCTCAAAGGCGAGACCTGGGGCACCCATTTTTGTAGGAAAGTTAGATTCTTTCCAGGGAATTCAGATTTACTGTGTTGCCTTTGTGATAAACCCAGCCAAGTCGTCTTTTAACTGGTGAAGCGCGTCTACATTGAGATAGATCATGTGGCCCGATGGGTAGTAGCCGAAATGCACATTTCCGCGTAACTCAGGCTCAAGCTCCATGTGGGATAAGTCGTATTCGGTGGCGAAGAAGGGCGTGGCCAGGTCGAAGTAACCGTTGGCGGAGAAGACCTGGAGGTGCGGGTTCTTGCGGATGGCGCTGGCCAGATCGGCGGCCACGTAGGGCTGCGACTGCTCGCCGCCACCGCCGCCGGGGCCACCACCGCTGGTGGGCCGGTGCTTCCAGTCCCACTGGCCGATGTTACCCGCGCTGGGGCGATAGGCATCCGTACTCTCGTATTTCAATTCGCGCTGAATATAGTCATGCAATGCGGCTACAAATGCGCCTGTAATGCCGCTGTCGGACGCGTCATAACTCGGCGACTCACCGGCGGCGTCGATATCTTCTCCTTCAAAGCGCATATCGTAACGGCCAATCGTCTTGCGGTCGTCGCGGAGAACTTCCTTTCTGAATCTTGTCGGCGAGATGCGCAGGTTAGCTTCCTTGACATATTCGACGCTGAGTCCGGTAAGCCGGCTTACTTCCTTCGCGACTGAATCAAGCTGCGCAGCGGGTAGGTTATGGCCGGCAAAGAGAGCCTGCGCATAGGGGCCGGCGGCAAAGGTCCGCGCCCGATCGACCCATACGGCTACATCGGCGGGCTTGTTCGCTACTTTGTTGAAGTACCATGCGGCCGCCGCATAACTTGGCAGGTTGGCGACATAGATGGTGTCATATCCGCCGGCGCGGACGTTGTAATTGAGAATTGACGAGATCAGTACCACGCCGTTCAGTTGCACGCCGTCTTCGCCCAGCATGTCGGCCAGCGCCGCGGAGCGCGTGGTTCCGTATGATTCGCCGATGAGGAATTTGGGCGAGTTCCAGCGCTGATTGACGGTGACGTAGCGAATGATGAAGCGATCGAAGGCGCGCAGGTCCTGATCCACGCCGGCAAAGTCCTTGGCCGTTCCTTTGCCCACGGCGCGCGAATAGCCGGTGAGCGGGGCGTCAATAAAGACGAGGTCGCTCTTGTCGAGCAGCGAATAGTCGTTGGGCACTAACTTGAACGGCGGACCGGCTGTGGCATTGGGACTGTCCGTGGTAATGCGCACCGGCGAGAACGAGCCCATGTGCAGCCACAGCGTGGCCGAGCCCGGACCGCCGTTATAGAGAAAGCTCACGGGGCGCGCCTTGGCGTCTGCGCCGTCGAGCGTGTAGGCCACGTAGAAGATGCTGCCGTAGGGCTTGTCGTCTTCATCGCGAATGAGCAGGTTGCCCGCGGTGGCCGTGTACTTGAGCGCCTTGCCACCCAGCGTCATGTCGTGATGCGTCGCCACGGGGCGCTCCGGGGGGACGGGCGTTTCTTTGTCGGCGTCTTTGTGGTCAGGCGCGGGCTGACTGGGCGTGTTGGCCGCTGGGGGCGTGGCGGGGCGTGTCTCCTGCGCCCGCGCGGCGGGGAGCGAGGCTGCCACGGCAACAAGCAGAATGGCGGCGAACTTCGGATTCAGTTTCATGCGCAATAACCTCCTCAGCGGTCGAGTTCCGCGGTATCCCCGGTCTCAAAAGCGAGACCGAGGCACCCATCTTTTGTTGGCGATTCCGCGGTATCCCTGGTCTCAAGAGCGGGACTGGGGGCTCCCAATTTTCTTAGATGGCTGGCCTGCTGCCGCTCGGGAACGATTGATTCGATGGCAAGACGCACGTTCAGGCTAACATTTCATCCGCGTGCGCGGCCCCCATTTCATTTCATCCAGGATGGGCGGGGTGCGGCGACGGAGGGGTCGGGTGTGAGCAGGCCTTGCGCGCGCAGCCAGATCTCGAGCAGGTTGGGCCATTGATCGAGGGCGGCGTCGCCCTTGCCGAGGCCGGTGCCGTGCGGTCCCTTGGCGAAGATGTGCGCCTCGCTTGGCACGCCGGCTTTCATTAGCGCCTGGTAGAAGCGCAGGCCCTGCTCCAGCGGCACGGTTTCGTCGGTGAAGGTGTGAAACCAGAAGGTGGGCGGCGTGTCTTTGGTGACGAAGAGGTCGGGCGAGTAGGCGGTGCGCAGCGCCTCACACTGATCCATCACTTTGAAGATCTCGCAGTAGCTCAGGTGCGAGGTGTCGCTGGAGATGGCGCCGATCCAGGGGTAGCCGAGGACAAGATAGTCCGGCCGGCTGGAGACACGCTCGATGGTATCGGCGGCTTCGGGACTGCCAGGCACAAACTGCGTGGCGGAGAGCGCGGCGAGGTGACCGCCGGCGGAGAAGCCGATGACGACGATGCGGTTGGGCGCGATGAAGTAATCGCGGGCGCGGGCGCGTACCGTTTGCACGGCGCGGCGCGCGTCGAGCAGGGGCACGGGCAGCATGTATCCGTTGGCGGGCAGCCGGTAGCTGAGGATGAAAGCGCGAAAGCCGCGCGCGGTGAACCAGTCGGCCACCTGGCGGCCCTCGAGATTGGCGGCCAGTCCCCGGTACGCGCCGCCGGGCAGCACGATCACGGCCGAGCCGTTGTCATGACCCTGTTGGGGCTCAAAGATGGTGAGCGTAGGCACATCTTCGCAGGCAGAGCCTTTGGCCTGCGGCGCGTCGCCGGGCCAGAGACGAATGGTCTGGATGCCGAGGAAGGCGTTGTTTTCGCCGGGCGTGGCGCAGGGAGCTTTTTGTGCGTGTGCGGGTGACCCGGCAATCGATGCGGCGATGAGCAATGCGGCGAAGCGTTTCATGGTTTGTCTTCCTGCGGTTCGAGAGGATTATACGGCGAACGCCGGGGGAAACCGCCCGCCGGTCTTTATCCAATGGGTTTAGCCCATGAGATACAGCTTCATGCCCTTTCAAAAACCTGCCCGCATGTGTTTGAATCGAGAGTGTGAGCGGGCCGTCCTGTGAGGCGTGATCCGCAGGCCGTGAGTCGGCCGCAAGGAGACACTGCCATGGCGAATTCCCTGCTTCCTCCCGAAGAGCGCAACCTGACTCCCGACCAGGTGGAGGCGCTGGACAAGCGGCGCGACCTGGGTCACACGTTCCTGGTGATCGCCGGGCAGTTTGCCGTGATTGCCACCGTGCTGCTGCTGTGGGTGGGTCAGGACCTGAGCTATTCGCCAGGCTGGGCGCATCCCATGGCGTATTACTTCGCAATCGCCATTGGCATCGTTGTGGTGATGGGGATTGCAGGGATGGCGCTGCGCCGGGGAACGCCGCGGATCGATTGATTCCGAGTGTTGCACCCAGATCGCCGAAAATGACAACCACATTGTGGGAATGTAAATCTGCCTGAAACGGTATAGCCTATAAGGGATGGCTGCCACAGCCCTGCCTGCTTCCGCGCCCGCACGCTCCGCCGCCCGGCTCACTGACAGCCATGGGCGCGTGATCCACGATCTGCGCGTCTCTGTCACAGACCGCTGCAACTACAAATGCGTCTACTGCCGCACTGGCGAGATGGGCGCGCAGTATCCCGAGCTTGGCATCGGCGAATATCTGCGGCTGATCAAGGTCTTCGTCGGCCTGGGCATCACCAAGGTGAGGCTCACCGGCGGCGAGCCGCTGCTGCGCCGCGGCCTGGTTGAACTTGTCGAGCAACTGGCCGGCCTGCGCACTATCGATGGCGAGCCGCTGGACCTGGCGCTCACCACCAACGGGCACCTGCTGGACACGCTTGCCGCGCCGCTCAAGGCCGCCGGGCTCCATCGCGTCACCGTCAGCATGGACGCCGTAGATGCGCCCACCTTCGAGCGCATTACGCGGGTTCCGGGCAGCTTCAAGGCAGTTCTCGCAGGCGTTCGTGCCGCGCGCGAGGCGGGGCTGACGCCGCTCAAGATCAACTGCGTGTTGCTGCGCGGATTCAACGACGATCAGATCGAGGGCTTCGCCCGCTTTGCGCGCGATGAGAACGTTATCGTGCGCTTCATCGAGTTCATGCCGCTTGAGGAGGGCCGGCTGTGGACGCCGGAGATCGTGGTCCCGCTCAAGGAGATCGTGGCCCGCATCGGGCGCGAACTGCCTCTGGTCGAGCTTCCGCCGCGCGAGGCGAGCGAGACGGCGCGGCGCTACGGCTTTGATGACGGCGTGGGCGAGATCGGCGTCATCGCGCCGGTGAGCCAGGCATTTTGCGGAGCGTGCAGCCGGGTGCGGCTCACCTCCGACGGCAAGATTCGCACCTGCCTGTTCTCGCAGGCGGAGCACGACCTCTACGGCCGCATGCGCGCCGGCGCCGACGACCAAGAACTGCGCGAGTACATTGCGCGTACAGTGGATCAGAAGGAAGCCCGGCACCACATCGGCGAGCCTGGCTTCCTCAAGCCCTCGCGGTCCATGGTGCATATCGGCGGCTGACGGGCCGGCCGGGGCGCCTTCACACGGGACGAGCGGCCGCCGCTGCGGCAGGGCACCGCCCGGCAGCATGACTTTGCAAACACAGGATCT
>Ga0302324_100023404_pt1 | contig 11951 bp, 12 predicted proteins | sample Palsa_T0_1_FD_201949 | JGI IMG/M metagenome (GOLD analysis project Ga0302324, IMG submission 201949) | Peat permafrost microbial communities from Stordalen Mire near Abisko, Sweden - Palsa_T0_1 | ecosystem: Environmental > Terrestrial > Soil > Palsa > Peat permafrost | place: Sweden: Abisko... | reverse complement strand
CGTGGCCCGGTGGATCTTGGACTTGAGCATCACGCGCTGCATGTGGCGATCGCCTCTCCTTCGGGCCGTTGAGTGGACGCGGGTGAGAGCATCGTGTTGTCGATCAGGCGAACCTCGCCGACCCGCGCGGCGAGGGCCAGCAGCGCGTCACCGTCGAGCTCATCGAGCGGCTCGAACGTGTCGGGATCGACGAGCGCGACGTACTCCGGCTGGACGTCGAACGGGCGCATCGCCTCACGTGCGCCGTCCAGCAGCGCCTGCGCCGAGCGCTCACCGTCGCCAACCAGCGAGCGCGCGGCGTCGAGCGCGGCGGGCAGCGCGAGCGCACGGGCGCGATCGACGGCGGTGAGCAGGGCGTTGCGGCTCGACAGCGCCAGGCCGTCAGGCTCGCGCACCGTCGCCAGCGCCTCGATCCGCACCGGCAGGTTCAGGTCGGCGACCAGACGGCGGATGATCACGAGCTGCTGTGCGTCCTTCTGGCCGAAGTAGGCGATGTCGGGCATCGCCATGCAGAGCAGCTTGGTTACAACGGTGGCGACACCGCGGAAGTGCTCGGCGCCGCGGGCGGCGCCCTCCAGGCGCTCGCTCACCCCGCTGACCTCGACTTTGGTGGCGAACCCGCGCGGGTAGACCTCCTGCACGGACGGCGCGAACAGCAGGTCCGCACCCACGCCGGCGGCGAGTGCGGCGTCGTCGCGCTCGCGGCGTGGGTAGCGCTCGAGGTCCGCGCGCTCGTCGAACTGGGCGGGGTTGACGAACAGCGATACGACCACGCGGTCGCACTGCTCGCGCGCGCGCTCGATCAGCGACAGGTGACCCGCGTGCAGCGCTCCCATCGTCGGGACCAGCCCGACGGTCAGCACATCGTGGCGTGCGGGCGCGAGCGCCCCACGCAGCTCTGCGACCGTGCGCACGGTCTTCATGCGCGGTGCGAGGTTCGGTGGCGTGGGGGGCTCATCAGCTTCGGTCCAGTTCCCTGCGGATACCGGCGCGACTTCAGATGTCCAGGATGTGCGGCTGTGCGGCGATGCTGCTCGGGTCCCTCAGGTCCATCCCGAGCGGGCCCGGTGACGGCCTGTGACCAATGATACACGCGCTGGGGGCTTGTCAACAGCGCACGGGAGCTGTGTGCGCAGCCTCACACCCACCGCGAGGCGCCCAGCCTCACACGCGCACGCGTGGTCCTGTCACCAGGCGTCGACGTGGGGGCGCTTCTTGCGGTCCCGACGCCACCACTTGCCGCTGTGCTCGTCGAACAGCGTCGCGATCCAGCGCCTTGAGTCTGCCGGGTCGATCACGTCGTCGATCTCGCCGTAGGCGGCCATGTTGACGCCCTGTCCGCGCTCGTAAGCGGCCGCGACCATCTGCTCGAACAGACGCTCGCGCTCGCGCTCGTCCTCGATCGCGTCGAGCTCGCGTCGCATCCCCAGGCGTACCGCGCCCTCCAGGCCCATACCGCCGAACTCCGACGTGGGCCAGGCGACGGTGAACAGCGGCGCCTTGAAGCCGCCGCCGGCCATCGCCTGGGCACCCAGCCCGTAGCCCTTGCGCAGCACGATCGTGCCCGTCGGCACGCTCAGGTTGGCGCCGACCAGGAACATGCGCGCGAAGTGGCGCACTGTCGCCGTGCGCTCGGCCGCCGGGCCGACCATGAACCCGGGCGTGTCGCACAGGAACACGACGGGCAGCTCGAACGCGTCGCACAGCTGCAAAAAGCGCGCCGCCTTGTCGGCGCCGTCGGCGTCGATCGCGCCGCCGAGGTGGGTCGGGTCGTTGGCGAGGACGCCGAGCGGCCGGCCGTCCACGCGGGCGAGCGCCGTCAGCATTCCCGGCGCGAACCCGCGGCGCAGCTCGAGCACGGAGCTCTCGTCGAACAGCGTCCCCACCACGCGGCGCACGTGGTAGACGCGCTTGCGCTGCTCGGGGATCAGCTCGCGCAGTTGCTCCTGCTCGGCGACCGCCGCGGTGCCGGGCGCCCCGCGGGCGCCGCGGAAGTAGGACAGGTAGCGCCTGGCCAGAGCAACGGCGTCGGCGTCGTCGGCCGCGCGCAGGTCGACGACGCCGCCCGCGTACTGCACGTCGATCGGGCCGACCTCGTCGGGCTCGAACACACCCAGGCCGCCGCCCTCGATCATCGCCGGTCCGCCCATGCCGATGCTCGAGTCCTCGGTCGCGATCACCACGTCGCAGCAGCCGAGCAGCGCGGCGTTGCCCGCGAAGCAGTAGCCGGAGGCGATCCCCACGAGCGGCACGAGGCCGCTCAGCTGCGCGAACAGCTCGAAGGCGCGGCAGTCGAGGCCGGCGACGATCGGCATGTCGACGTCGCCCGGGCGCCCGCCGCCGCCCTCCGCGAACAGCACCACCGGCAGCCGCCGGCGCTCGGCGACCTCGAACAGCCGGTCCTTCTTGGCGTGGTTGCGCAGCCCCTGTGTGCCCGCCAGCACGGTGTAGTCGTAGGACATAGCCACGCACCGCCGACCGTCGACGTCGCCGATCCCGCCGACCAGCCCGTCGGCGGGGGTGCGCGCGATCAGCTCCTCGCGCGAGCGCCGGCGCTCCTGCGCGGCGAACACCAGCGGTCCGTACTCCACGAACGTGTCGGCGTCGAGCAGGTCCGCGAGGTTCTCGCGCGCCGTGCGCCGGCCGCGCTCGCGCCGCTGCGCCACCGCCTCAGGCCGCGCGTCGTCGAGTCCGATCTCGTGACGCTCGCGCACCGCCCGCAGGTCAGCGCGCTCGCCGCGCGACTGCGCCTCGGGCGCCTGCGCCGCCTCTGCGCCGTCGCCCGCGCCCGGCTCGAGCGTCACCAGCAGTTGCCCCTCCTGGACCACGTCGCCGACTGCCACCGCCAGCGCGCGCACCACGCCGTCGACGTCCGCGAGGACCTCGTGCTCCATCTTCATCGCCTCGAGCACCACCAGCGCGCTGCCCGCGCCAACGCGCTCGTCGCGCGCGTGCGGGATCGCGACGACGATGCCGGCGAAAGGGGCCGTGACGGCGTGCTCGGGGTCGGCGGACATCGTCGGATCATCGCTCACGGACGGTCAAGCCGGCGCTCCCGGCGAGCAACTACCATCCGGCGATGTCCACCGAGGTGCGCGGACGATCGGCATCCGAGCGGCGTGAGGCCCTCAAGGAAGTGCTCGCGCAGGCGCGCGGCTGCGTGCGCTGCGCGGAGCTGGCCGCCACGCGCAAGACGGTGGTGTTCGGGGCGGGCAACGCCGACGCCGAGCTAATGTTCGTGGGGGAGGCCCCGGGCGCCACCGAGGACGAGCAGGGTGTGCCGTTCGTCGGGCGGGCGGGAAAGCTGCTCGAGCAGCTTCTCGGCGAGATCGGCATGCAGCGGGCGGACGTGTTCATCGCCAACACGCTGATGTGCCGGCCCCCCGGCAACCGCGACCCTCAGCCGCTGGAGATCGAGAACTGCCACGAGTACCTGCTGCGCAAGGTCGAGCTGATCCAGCCGACGGTCATCTGCACGCTCGGCAACTTCTCGACCAAGCTCCTGCGCGGCGACCCCACGGGGATCACGCGCCTGCACGGGCAGCCCGAGGTGATCGCGCTGGGCGCGCGCGCGGTGCGGCTGTATCCGATCTACCACCCGGCGGCGGCGCTGTACACGCCGCGGATGCTCGAGACGCTGCGCGAGGACTTCCAGCGGCTGCCGGAGCTGCTCGCCCTCGGCGCGCCCGAGCAGCCGCTGCTCGAGGAGCCGCCAGAGCTCGAGCAGGCTCCCGCGCCCCAGCCGGATTTCGAGCCGGCCGCGGATCGGGGGGGCTCCGAGGTCGACCAGCTGGGTCTGTTCTAAACGCGCTTGTGCGACGTTTCCCCTGCAAAGGAGGGGTTTATGCAGGATGGTCGAATCTTTATGTTCAGGTCCTAAAGTCAGTAGGCAAGGCAGCCGATGAAGGTCCTGTCTCCATCCCTCCAGGAGTAATGACCGGCCCGCGCACCATTCTCCCGCGGGCCGGTCTAATTTTTGGGCAAGGACGCTCGCGAAAGCGCCCTACGGGCGAGCCGACCAACCCGCGGGCGGGCTCGACTAGAGTCTCGGGGTGGCCGCACGAAGCGTCGAAACCGCCGGTCCCGCCGAGACCGAATCGCTGGGCGCCGAGCTGGCTGCGCAGCTGAGCGGGGGCGACGTGGTACTCGTGCGCGGCGAGCTTGGCGCGGGCAAGACGACGCTCGTGCGAGGTGCCGCCCGCGCGCTGGGCGTGAGTGATCCCGTGACGAGCCCCACGTTCAGCATCGGCCATCGCTACGCGGGCGCCGGCGTGACCGTCTCGCACCTCGACCTGTATCGACTGGCGTCGCTCGAGCGCGAGGAGCCGCAGCTGCTGGCCGACTACCTCGGCCCGGGGCGGATCGCGTTCGTGGAGTGGCCCGAGGATGCGCACCCCGACCTTGCGGGCGCGCGTCTGTGCGTGACGCTCAGTCACGGCGGCGGCGACCGTCGACGCATCGAGGTGGCAGAGCTGGCGCACGAGGCCGAGCCCGCGCATGAGGCGGACATGGGCGCACGACGGTGATCGTGCTCGGCTTCGACACCTCCACGCCGGCGACGGCCGTTGCCGTGCGCCTGTCCGATGGGCGCACCGTCCAGGCGCGCGACGACCCGCCCGCCGGAGCGCACCCCGGCCACGCCACGCGGCTGCTCGACATGGCGCACGAGCTACTCGCGAGCGTCGGCATCGCCTGGGGCGCGGTCGAGCGGGTGGCGGTAGGCGTCGGGCCGGGCACGTTCACGGGCCTGCGCGTCGGCGTCGCCACCGCGCGTGGGCTCGCCCAGTCGCTGTCGGTCGAGCTCGTTGGCATCTCCAGCCCGCGCGCGCTCGCGGCTGGCGCGCTGACCGCGCAGGATCACGAGGATCCGGCGACGGGCGCCGGACATACGCAAGCCTGGTCCGCCCGCGCGGGGGACGCGCAAGACGCCCCCGCCGCGATGCTCGCGGTGATCGACGCCCGCCGCGGCGAGGTGTTCGCGGCAGCGTATGAGCGGGGCGAGCACGACGTCCCGCACGAGCTCGCGGCCCCGCGCGCACTGGCGCCTCAGGAGCTGGCGGGCGTGCTCGCGCAGGCGCGGCAGGCGAGCGGCGGCGCACCGCACCGCTGGCTGGCGGTCGGCGACGGAGCGCTTCGCTTTCGCGTCCACGTGCAGGCGCTCGGGCTCGCGATGCCCCCCGACTCCTCGGAGCTTCATCTCGTCAGCGCCGCCGCGGTCTGCCAGCTGGGGGCGTGCGCGGCCGCGGCGAGCCTGCGGGAGGTCGTGCCCGACTACCGCCGTCGCCCGGATGCGGAGCTAGCCTTGGAGGTCGCGGGAACAGGGAGAGCCACTTGACATGAACGAGCGAACGGCCGAGCACCCAGTCGAGCAAGCGCCACCGGTGGAGATCCGGCGGCTGAGCTATCCCGACCTGCCCCAGGTGATCGCGATCGAGCGGCGAGTGTTCCCGACGCCGTGGTCGCTTGCGATGTTCGTGCTGGAGCTGTCCAAGCAGTCGGGCATCTGCCTGGCGGCGACCGTGGCGCAGGACGCCGCGGGGAAGGTCGACGCGACGGGCGGGTACCGGCTGGTCGGGTATCTGATCTGCTCGCGCTACGACACCGTCTGGCACGTGATGAACGTGGCCGTCGACAGCGACTACCAGCGCCGGGGGCTGGCCTCGGCGATGCTGGCCGACCTGTACGAGCGCGTCGACGACAGCCACGCGCGCTTCACGCTGGAGGTGCGCCGCTCCAACGACGTGGCAATCCACCTGTACGAGCGCGAGGGCTTCCGCGCGGCGGGCACGCGCCGTCGCTACTACCAGGACAACGGCGAGGACGCGCTGGTGATGTGGCGCACGCCCGCGACGCTGCACGGTCAGCTGAGCGACGTGCCCAACCCCGACGGGCGGGCGGGGATCTGACTTGTCGATCCTCGCCCTGGAGACCAGCTGCGACGACACGTGCGCGGCGGTCCTCGACGCGGACGGGCGCATCCGCTCGAACGTGATCTCCTCCCAGGAGGCGCATTCGCGCTTCGGCGGCGTCGTCCCGGAGATCGCCTCGCGCCACCATCTCGAGCTCGTGAACACGATCGTGGAGCAGGCGCTGGAGCGGGCCGGCGCGACGCTCGGGGACGTCGACCTGATCGCCGCCACGCAGGGGCCGGGCCTGGTGGGGGCTCTGCTGGTCGGCCTGTCGACCGCCAAGGCGCTCGCCGCCGCCCGCGAGCTGCCGTTTGCGCCCGTCGACCACCTGCAGGGGCACGTCGCCGCGAACTTCCTGCTCGGCGAGGAAGATCGAGGATCGGGCCGGCGCTCCGTGCCGGCCCGAGCGTTCGAGCCGCCGTTCGTGTGCCTGATCGCGAGCGGCGGGCACACGCTGCTCGCGCTCGTCAGCGAGCACAACGGCTTCGAGGTGCTCGGGCGCACGCTCGACGACGCCGCCGGCGAGGCGTTCGACAAGGGTGCGAGGCTGCTCGGGCTCGGTTATCCCGGCGGCGCCGCGCTGGAGCGGCTCGCGCTCGACGGCGACCCCGACGCCTTCTCGTTCCCCGGATCCCCCGGCGAGCGGACGCGAGCTCGCTCGCCCCGCTCCTCCGGCGCCCGCGGCAAGGCGTTCGCGGACGGCCTGGATTTCTCCTTTGCAGGCGTGAAGACCGCGCTGCTGTACGCCGTGCGCGAGCTCGGCGAGGACGCCGCGCGCGAGCGGGCGGCGGATCTCGCCGCGTCCTATCAGGCCGCGATCGTCGAGCAGCTGATCGTGCGCGTGCGCCGCGCACTGGAGCGCACCGGCATCGCGCGCCTCGCGGTTGGCGGCGGCGTCGCCGCCAACGGCCATCTGCGCCTGCGCCTGCGCGAGCTCGACGCCGCCGTGCACGTGCCGGCGCGCTCACTGTGCACCGACAACGCCGCGATGATCGCCAGCGCCGCCCGCTTCCGCGAGCCGCTGCCCTATCCGCGCTACCTCGGCCTCGACGCCTACGCCAGCGGCGAAAGCCGGCGATGAGCGCGACGGTCACGGTCTACTCCAAGCCCGACTGCCACCTGTGCTCGCAGGCAATGGCGGTCTTGCGCGGTCTGCAGGACGAGCTGGGCTTCGCACTGCGGGAGCTGGACATCACCGCCGACGAGGCTCTGCACCGCGCCTACTTCGAGCGCATCCCGGTGATCGCGCTTGACGGCGAGGAGCTTTGCGAATACAACGTCTCGGAGTCGCTCATACGGGAGCGTCTAGAGTCACGGCGATGAGCTACGGAGAACGAACGACGGCCGTCACGGCCGGCCAGGACGGCGCCAGCTCCTCGGGAGAGCGGCTCTCGTTGGGCGTCGCGGCTCGCCTGTCGCGCTACCTGCAGGTACTGACGCAGGCGAAGAAGATGGGCAAGGAGACGATCTCCTCGCAGGAGCTATCCGACTACACGCACGTCAACTCCACGCAGATTCGCCGCGACCTGTCGGGCTTTGGGAAGTTCGGCAAGCGCGGGGTGGGCTACAACGTCGAGGCGCTCGTCTCGCAGATCCGCAAGATCCTGCGCACGGCCGGACAGCACAACATCGGCTTGATCGGCGCCGGCCATCTCGGCCAGGCGATCGCCTCCTCGGAAATCTTCGCCGACCACGGCTTCCGCGTGGTGGCGATATTCGACAGCGACGAGGCCAAGGTGGGTAGCCAGGTGGGCAGCCAGCAGGTGCGCAACATCACCGAGCTGCGCGAGGTGGTGGAGGAGGAGGACATCGTCGTGGGCGTGCTGGCGGTGCCCACGCAGGCAGCGCAGGGCCTCGCCGACGAGCTCGTCGAGGCCGGCGTGAAGATCATCTTCAACTACTCGGAGTCGCTGCTCGACGTGCCACCGGAGGTGACAGTCCACACCTCCAGCCCGGCGGTCGATCTGCTGTACGCGCTGTACTTCTACCTGACCTGAACGAGGTTGCGCCGCCTGTGCGTCACACTGGACGCCGAGCGCTATCACCGCACCACGTGCCCGCCCGAGCGATGAACAGCCTGGATCTAGACCGAGCCGCCGATACGTTCGCTGCCGCAGCCGACCTGACGGTCGGGGTGGAGGAGGAGTTCTCGATCCTCGACCCGCGCACACTCGAGCTGGTCCCTGGCTTCGAGCAGCTGCGCGCGGCCACCGAGGGCGACCCGCTGCTGCGCGAGAGCGTCGCTGGCGAGCTGATCTCGTCGGAGATCGAGATCATCTCGGGCGTCGGCGCCGATCTGCATGACGCACTCGCCCGCCAGCGCGAGCGGCGCGGGCGGCTGTTCGCGCTGGCGGCGAGCGAGGGCTTCGCGCTCGGCGCGACCGGCACCCACCCGTGGGCGGACTATCGCGAGCAGCGGATCATCGACACCGAGCACTACCGTCGCGTCGAGCAGGGCCTCAAATACGTCGCCTGGCGCAACAACACCTTCAGCCTGCACGTGCACGTGGGCGTGCGCGATATCGACCGGGCGGTGCGCGCGGTCGACCGCCTGCGCCCGGAGCTTCCCCTGCTGCTGGCGATCTCCGCCAACTCCCCGTTCCTCGACGGGCGCGACAGCGGGCTGCACTCCGCGCGCACGCAGAGCTTCACCAAGAGCTTCCCTCGCTGCGGGGTACCCGACGCGTTCGGCGGCTGGCCGGCCTACCGCGAGTACATCGAGTTCCTCAAGCGGACCAGCTCGATCGTCGAGTTCACGCAGGTGTGGTGGTCGGCGCGACCGCACTTCAAGTTCGGCACCGTGGAGGTGCGCATCTGCGACGCGCAGGCGAGCGCCTCGGAGTCCGAGGCGCTCGCGAGCCTGATGGTCGCGTGCATCGCGCAGGCGCTGCGCGACGGCGACGATGGCGTTCCCTTCGATCACCCGGCGCCGCGGCTGATCGAGGAGAACATGTGGCGCGCGATCCGCTTCGGCCTCGACGGGCGGCTGATCGACCTGGAGCGCGCCCGCGAGTATCCGGCGCGCGAGGCGATCGAGCGGCTGCTCGCGTGGACGGCGCCGGTGCGCGCGGAGCTCGCGATCGAGCCGATCTTCCCCGAGCGCAACGGCGCGCAACGCCAGCGGCGGATGATCGACGCGGGCGCCACGCGCGATGAAGTGTTCGCGGCGAGCGTGAACGAGACCAGAGATACCTACAGGCAGGGGGTGACGGTTTGAGCGCAGCAGGCGGGGCGGGCCAGGAGCCGCCGACCGGGCAGGATTCGCGCGAGCCCAGCGAAGAGGAGCTGCGGGCGGCCTACGAGGCGGAACTGAGCCGCATCACGGCGACCGACATGATGGCCCAGGCGGCCGTGTCGCTGCTTAACATCGGCGCTCGGCGACTGGCGCCGGCCGAGGGCGATCGAGGTCCCGGCCAGCAGGCCGGCGGCGAGCATGCGCCCGGGCGCGATCTCGAGCAGGCACGCGACGCGATCGACGCCGCGAGTGCCCTGCTGGACATCCTCGAGCGCCGGATCCCGCAGGAGCTCCGGCCCCTGCGCGACGCGCTCTCGCGTCTGCAGATGACCTACGCACGCGAGGTGGGACCGGGTGCGCCCACGACCAATGAGGCGCCTGCGGGGGCCGCGCCCAGCGCCGGCGGCGAGCCCGCGCCCGGCGGGCAGGAGCCGGCGGCGGAGCGCCCGCCGGGTCCCGGACCGGCGGAGTCGAGCGGCAGGCTGTGGGTCCCCGGCCGCTGATTTGCGGCGCGGTTGTGCGGGGATGCGCGCCCGCCCGGTCGGCACCCGGCCGGCCGGCACGATACACTGCGCCCGCGTTTGGACCGGATAGACGCTCCGCTTGAGCGATCCGGCCGTCAAATGTGCGCGCGATACATCCTCGCGCGGCACGCAAATCGGACCGCGGAGGATTTCTGTTGAGCAGCTTTCTGACGAACCATGGGGTCGTCGTCGCCCTCGTATGTGCCGCCTGTGCGGTGGTCTACGGCCTCGTGACCACGCGATCCCTGCTCGCGCTCTCGCCGGGCAATGAGAAGATGCAGGGCATCTCGCTGGCCGTTCAGCAGGGCGCGCGCGCGTATCTGAACCGCCAGTACACGACGATCGCCGGTGTCGGCGTGGTGCTGTTCGTCGCATTGATCTTCATCCAGAACATCGCGGTCGCGGGCGGCTTCGCGATCGGCGGCCTGCTCTCCGGTTCTACCGGCTACATCGGCATGAACGTCTCGGTGCGCGCCAACGCGCGCGTCGCGGAGGCCGCCAAGGGCGGGGTCACCCCGGCTTTGCGAGTCGCGTTCCGCGGCGGCGCGATCACCGGGCTGCTCGTCGTCGGCCTGGCGCTACTCGGCGTCTCGGGCTACTACGGCGCGCTGACCTCGTTCTTCAACGACAGCCCGAAGACGGCCGTCGACGCCCTCGTCGGCCTCGGCTTCGGCGGCTCGCTGATATCGGTGTTCGCGAGGCTCGGCGGCGGGATCTTCACCAAGGCCGCCGACGTCGGCGCCGATCTCGTCGGCAAGGTCGAGGCGGGCATCCCCGAGGACGACCCGCGCAACCCGGCGACGATCGCGGACAACGTCGGCGACAACGTCGGCGACTGCGCCGGCATGGCGGCCGACCTGTTCGAGACCTACGCGGTTACCGCCGTGGCGGTGATCCTGCTCGGCGTGCTGACCTTCCACGAGGCCACGCAGGTTGCCCTGTACCCGCTCGTGATCGGCGGGGCGGCGATCATCGCCTCGATCATCGGCACCTTCGCCGTGCGCTCGAAATCAGGCAACGTCGAGCGCGCGCTGCTGCAGGGGCTGGTGGTATCGGGCGTGATCGCGGCGGCGGCGTTCGCGCCGATCACCTACTGGCTGATGCGCAACCTGACGTTCAAGGTCGTCGGCAACACCGTGAACACGCCGAGCTGGGGACATCTGTACCTGTGCTCGCTGATCGGCATCGCCGTCACCGCGCTGCTGTTCGGAATAACCGAATATTACACCTCGACCCGCTTCTCACCGGTCAAGAAGACCGCGAAAGCATCGATCACGGGGCATGCGACGAACATCATCCAGGGCTTCGGTTCGGGCCTGCAGGCGACGGCGCTTCCGGCGCTCGTGATCGTGCTGGGCATCCTCGGCGCGTGGAAGCTGGCGGGCGGCGGAGTGACGGGCATCTATGGCATCGGCGTGGCCGTCATGGGCCTGCTTTCGCTGACGGGGCTGATCGTCGCGCTCGACGCCTTCGGACCGATCACCGACAACGCCGGCGGCATCGCCGAGATGGCCGACCTGCCCGAGGAGGTGCGCAAGGTCACCGATCGCCTCGACGCCGTCGGCAACACCACCAAGGCGGTCACCAAGGGCTACGCGATCGGCTCGGCGGTGCTAGCCGCGGTGGTGCTGTTCGCGGGATTCCAGAAAGAACTGGAAAACAAGCTCGGGCACATCATCTCGTTCGGCATCAACGAACCGCCGGTGCTGATCGGCCTGCTGCTGGGAGGCCTGATGGTGTGCCTGTTCGCGTCGCTGTCGATCGAGGCCGTCGGTCGCGCCGGCGGCGCGGTCGTGGAGGAGGTGCGCCGGCAGTTCCGCGAGCACCCGGGGATCATGGACTACACCGAAGAGCCCGACTACGCGACCTGCGTGGACATCGTGACGAAGACCGCCCAGCGCGAGATGATCCTGCCCTCGCTGCTGCCGATCGCGCTGACGCTGATCGTCGGGCTGATCGATCAGCAGGCGCTCGGCGGCCTGCTGATCGGGGTGATAGTCGTCGGCTTCTTCTTCGCCGTGCTGATGACCGCCGGCGGCGGCGCGTGGGACAACGCGAAGAAGCTCATCGAGGACGGTTCCTTCGGCGGCAAGGGCTCGGACGCGCACGCCGCGTCGGTCACCGGTGACACGGTCGGCGATCCCTTCAAGGACACGGCCGGGCCGGCGATCAACCCCATGATCAAGGTCGCCAACATCGTCGCGATCCTGATCATCCCGCTCATAACTTGATGTGAGGAGCCGCATGCGGCTCCTCAGAAGCCGCACATGTGCGGCTTCTCCG
>Ga0302324_100023403_pt1 | contig 11951 bp, 12 predicted proteins | sample Palsa_T0_1_FD_201949 | JGI IMG/M metagenome (GOLD analysis project Ga0302324, IMG submission 201949) | Peat permafrost microbial communities from Stordalen Mire near Abisko, Sweden - Palsa_T0_1 | ecosystem: Environmental > Terrestrial > Soil > Palsa > Peat permafrost | place: Sweden: Abisko... | reverse complement strand
GCAGCCGCCGCTTGCCGTACTGATAGTCGGCGTTTTCACTGCGATCGCCGTTGCTGGCAGCCCACGCCACCACCTCCGCCACGGCCGGGCGGTCCCTGGTGAGCAGAAACCGGTGCTCATCTTTGAGACGCTGCAGCCCGCTCCGCGTTATGTAGTTCTTGCCTCGCGTCGCGGGCTCGTCCCCTGGTGGTTTTCGCGTAAACCCTTTCCGCATCTCGTAGTCCTCCAAGCGCGAATCCAGTGGGTGCCCCAATGAATGCGGATGAACGCCGATGGAAAACACTGTAGGTCATCCACGTTCATGGGAGTTCATCTGCGGCCTAACTGATGTTTTCACGTCTTCTGGCCCCTTAGCGATCCTATCCTTCATCTCGAACAAGTGCTGGCTAAGGCGTGCTTGGGCGATTTTTCACAAATCGAGAGTCGAACCGGTGATTTCGGGTTGACATTCTACCCAAGCAGTCAGATACTTGGGTAGAATGTCAACCCGAGAGACCAACGACGACCGCATCGCCTTGCTGCAGGGAACTCTGGACCTGCTGATCCTCAAAAGTCTGGTCTTCGGTCCATGCCATGGGCAGGGTATTGCGCGCTCCATTCAAGCCCAGTCAGAAGATGTCTTTCTTGTCGAACATGGATCGTTGTATGTAGCCCTGCAGCGACTGGAAGAGAAGAACTGGATTCGCGCCAAGTGGGGCGTAAGCGAGAACAATCGCAAAGCACGTTTTTACTCGCTTACGGAGAAGGGGCGCGAGCAACTGCTGGAGAAGACCAGCCAATGGCGCCGGCTGACGCGAGCGGTAGGTCTGATTCTGGATGCAACGCAAAGGCCGCAATCCGAGGAGGTATGAGCATGTTCTGGCGCAAGCGCACCACACAAGACTTTACCCAGGAGATCCAGGCCCACATTGAACTGGAAGCCGAGGAATTGCGGCGCGAGGGCCTGAGCGAAGAGGATGCCCGATGGCAGGCGAAGCGAAAGTTCGGGAACGTGCGCGCGGCGCAGGAGCGTTTTTACTTACACAACCGCTGGGTATGGCTCGACAAGCTGCTACGCGATCTGAGGTTTGGATTCCGCTCCTTGCTTGAAAGCCCGGGGTTCACCATGACGGCCATCCTGACCCTTGCGCTGGGCATGGGTGCAAATACTGCCGTGTTCAGCGTGATGAATTCCGTGATGCTGCGTTCGCTCCCGGTAGCCGATGCAGACCGCGTCGTCTACTTCCGAACCTCAAATCCGCCCCGGGGAACGGGCACAATTGATAGCACGGAGACGTTTTCTTATCCGGTCTACGAAGCGCTGCATAAGCAAATCGGCGCAATGTCCGCGGTAATTGCGTACGTTCCGCTATCGGGAAACAAGGTGGCGGTTCGTTACGGGGCGGATCCGGAAGAGGCCGAAGGCGATATGGTGAGCGGCGCCTTTTTCTCGGGGCTAGGTGTGAAATTGCAGCGCGGCCACGGATTTATCGAGCAAGACGAGAAGGATCATGCTCCCATAGCGATTATCAGCAACAACTACTGGACCCGGCGGTTTGCGCGAAATCCGGATGTGCTGGGTGCAACCCTTTATGTAAACGGAATCGGCTTCACGATCGTTGGAATTGCCGCACAGGGCTTTGAAGGTCTAGAGACCGGCAGATCCACCGATTTCTGGATTCCGTTGCAGAATCGTCCCGAACTCAACGCGTGGGCGAACCCGCTGCAAGACGGCAAGACGTACATGGCAAATCCGACCTGGTGGTGCCTGCGGCTGATTGGGCGCCTTAGTCCCGGCGTCACAAGAGCACGGGCGACTGCACTGTTGCAGCCGGTCTTTCAGGAAGCCGCTTACGTCGGCCTTGGCACACCCACACCGGGTGAGAGGAAGCCGGCGTTGAGCCTGGTCGAGGCAAAGGGATTCCCCGGATATGCCGAGCAATATGGCAGGCCTCTGCGGTTGTTGATGGGGATGGTGGCATTGGTATTGCTGATCGCGCTGACCAATGTGGTCATGCTGCTGATGGCCCGCAATGCAACTCGACAGCGTGAATTCAGCATGAAGCTGGCCCTGGGTGCAGGGCGCGCCGACCTGCTGCGGCAACTGCTTACTGAGAGTTTCTTGCTGGCGACGGCCGGCGGCCTCGTGGCTTGGTTTTTCGCGGTCTTTGCCACGCGGGCTCTCGGTAACTGGGCGCAAATCGAATCCAGCCTGGCACCGGACGGGACGGTTCTTCGCTTTACCGTAATGGTACTGGCGGTTGCCGTGCTTCTGTTCGGATTGGCGCCCTTGCGTAACGCACTCTCAGCCGGGCCAACTCTCGCCCCGAAGACTTACTCCGCGCCTTCCCATGCCGATGCGGGAAATTCGCGCATGAGCAGGATCATTGTCGCGTTCCAGATGAGCTTGTGTGTTGTATTGCTGGTCGCCGCCGGACTGCTGATTCGTACTCTCCGCAATCTCGAGAATACTCCCCTGGGCATGAAGGTCGATGGTCTCGTTGTCTTTGGTGTCGATCCTGACATCAAGTCGCTGCCACAAGGCAGAGCGTTCTACCGCGAGCTAACAGGCAAGTTGCGCGCACTTCCCGGCGTAGAGTCCGTAACTGTCATGTTGGATCGCATTGGATCCGGGGCATCCGACAACAGTGACATGCTTGTGGACGGCAAACTGCCGACGGTTGCAAATGGAGGATCGAGAACAGTTCGCAATAACGTAGTAGGGCCGGATTTCTTTCGCACCCTTGGTGTGCCCGTGCTCGCGGGCCGCGACTTTGCCGACTCCGATACTGCATCCTCGCCCCATGTTGGCATCATCAACCAGGAGTTTGCACGGCGTTTCCTCGCCCATCAGAACCCGCTTGGTCACGTCATCGGTCCCGATAACGGAGTCTTTCCCATGACCATTGTCGGCGTGGTCAAGAGCCATAAGTATCGCAGCATCGACGAAGAACCGATTCCGATGGCTTGGTATATGTACGCGCAGATTCCGATGGTGGGAAAAATGGAGGTGGAGATGCGGGTGCATGGAGAGCCCCTCGCGATTCTGCCTGCTGCACGCAAGGCGGTGCAACAGATCGATCCCAACCTGCCTCTCATACGTCCCATGACGCAGCGCGCGCAATACGATCTGACCATCTCCAACCAAGTGCTCTTTGCGCGCCTTGCCGGATTCTTTGGCCTGTTGGCCGTGGCGCTTGTGGCCACCGGGCTTTATGGCACGCTCTCCTATCGCGTGAACCAGCGCACGGCAGAGATTGGAATTCGCATGGCAATGGGTGCTCGCCGCGGCCAGGTAATTTGGATGGTCCTCAGGGACTCGTTGCTACTCACGGCGGTCGGCGTGGCCATGGGAATCCCATTCGCGATTCTGGTCGGACGCGCATTAGCCTCGTCGCTTTATGGCGTGATGCCGCTAGACGGAGCAACTTACCTGCTCGCCGTTATGGGAGTGGCAAGCGTTGCGCTCGCTGCAAGTGCGCTGCCTGCGCGTCACGCTGCGACCATCGAACCATTGACTGCACTTCGCATGGAATAGCGTTCCCGCTTCCAGAACCGAGCTCTCACCCAGACTCGTTAAGGCGCGATCAGTATTCCAGGACACTGGCCGACTGCACATTCTTGAATAACGTCGATCTTCACCCCGTCACAATCCCTGCCGCCTCGCACAAGTAAAAGAAAATCCGCTTCTTGTCCTTCACCACAAAGCGTTCCAACGGGCGGAGACTACGCAGAGATTGGAGCAGCGGTTCGAGACCTCGATTTGCTTCCCTGCGCTGTTCGAGGACCTGGCCTGCGTGAACCAGGGCCTTGCGAAATCGCTCCTTATCATACGGTTTCAAGAGATAGTCAACAGCGTGCACTTCGAATGCACGAACGGCGTGCGCATCGTGAGCCGTGACAAAGATATATACGGGAGCCGGGCCAGTCGCTGGCGAGGAAGCGGCGCTTGTCCCAGGTATGCTGCCCTCTATCTCCTCAAAGCTTTCCTGACCAATAAGATCGTTGAAGCAACGGTAACTTCCGTCTGTTTGAAGGTATAGGTGTTGTGAGAGGTCGCGGACGCGCAAAGCTTTCCGAAAAAAGAATGCATTTTGTGAGAGAAAAGAGAGATAAGCCCGCCAGCCGGCGCTTTCATGCGGGAATGCGTGTCGCTAAGTCCTTTGTTTTATCGAAGGTGCTCAAATTTTACGGCTAAGTCCTTTGTTTCATGAAGATGCTCAAATTTCAAATTAATTAATTTGAGCATCTTGCTCATTGCTTATAGGCCGGACCGTATCAGACTGGCAATTTCGCGAAATCATTCACAACGTGCGGACGCTCGCCGCCGCCTCGATCAACTATTTCTAAGGCTGTCAGTCGACCTCCCTTGTCCGGAAAATGTGCGCGTTAAGCGCATTAAGGGGGTAGACGCTACGCTGAAGACGATGTTTGTGTTCGCACGCGCGCTCCCTGACGGTTCAGAAACGCTGCTCATTGAAACCGGTTCGGCGGCTCTTACAGCTAAGTCCTTTATTTCATCGAAGCTGGCTGGCTTTCGCAGCTAAGTGCTTTGTTTCTGGAAGGTGGCCAAATTTGTGGGTTAATTAATTTGGCCACCTTGCCTCCGGCTGGGCCCTTGCTAGCGTCAGCGCCAAGCTGCTCGCCGGCGTGCGTGGTGGTTCGGCCTCGGCTGGCCGGTTTTGCGCCGGTGTGGCTTTTCTTAAGTTGTCAAAGACCGCTCAATCAAGAGGGCGCACTGAGCGCTCCCTGCTCATGTGATGTTTTTCTGCTCGCCATCGCGCCGCCCTCAGGGCGGGAGAATGCTGCGGACAGCGCGTTTAAGTCATTTCGATGTCACTTCGTTGTTCGAGGTCACCGATTCATCATGCTTGCAGCGATGATGGTTCCTGTTGGCGGCGGCAGATGCACGCGCAGAGCGCAATGGTGCAAAGCCAAGCAGAGCCGTCGTGGCAAGAGGGCTCCGACATACAGTTCTTACCATGAGGGTAGTACGGTTTTCGGAACTCAACAATAGGCTAAAACGAATTCTTTGGTAACCATGACTGGTACTGCTTCCTCCTCGACACCTTGCCCAATTCGACCATTCGCTTGTCATTCTGACCCTGAGCGGCTAGCGGATCGCCCCGGGGAGATCTGTGCCGGTCTTTTCGCGGTGCCTCGTTTCCGTAGAGCTTCTGATTAATGGCGTCCGGCTTACCACTCTCAGCAAAGTTCCAGTCCCGTCTGACTTCCAAACTTCGACTTCCAAACTTCCGCAACTCCGTCCTGGATTGTGGCCCTGGTCATCGATTGACGTTTCGACGTTTCAGACAATCGAACCGTTCCCGCCGCCCATGATCGAAATGGAAGCATACAGTCTGCTCTGTTGCGAATCACCGCCACGCCATCGAGTATTCATCAACGCCGCGTGCCCCGGACATCCACTCGCGGGAACGACGCCTAGATTTCCGTCCACGAGATTGAGTGCAAGTAAAGCAGCCACAACGGCCATCACTTCCATCACTTCTTTCCGCGATGATGAAGAAACAGCGGCCTGCCGTGGTTACCAAATAAATCTTCTTACCCTCTCGACGCGCGCCAAAAACCGCACTAAGGTCTCACCACAAGCCCCTCTCAAAAACCCAGTGGCAGACGGGCCGTAACCCATGCTGAAAACCCAGTGACAGAAAGCCCCGGCAAACCCCCTATTGTCATGCAGATGCATTACAATATGCATGAGGGTTCAGATGCCTACGAATGCGCTCGTGCAAACTCGAATCGATGCGAAGGTCAAAGCTAGAGCCGCCGCCGTCCTGGAAGAGATAGGAATGACGGTCTCGGACGCGGTCCGCATCCTGCTCACCCGTACCGCCAACGAAGGGGCTTTACCCTTTCTTGTCGCTCCGGGTGGTGCGGCGCACGAGGAGTGGTTTCGCTCAAAGGTGCACGAGGCGCTCGCGGACCCACGCCCGCCCATCGCTCACGACCGCGTCAAGAAGCACTTTGCGGGGCGCCGCGCAGCGGCCAGCAAAAAGGTCGTTGGCTAATCTGTGCGGGTTGAGTGGACCTTGTTTGCGATGAACGACCGGGAGGCCATCTTCGACTATCTCGAAGCCGACAGCCCGCGCGCCGCTATCCTGATCGATGATCGGATAGAAACTCAAGTAGAGCTTCTGACCGACATGCCCGAGATCGGGCGTCCTGGCCGGATCGACGGAACTCGCGAGTTGGTCACCCGAGGACGCCTTATATCGCGGCCTACAGGATTGAAAGTGAGACCGTCACGATCTTGCGAGTCCTGCATGGGGCTCAAGAGTGGCCGGAAGAGATGGAGCCCAAGTAGGGCCGGTGCCGTCAACCCTAAGACCGGCATATCCGGTGACGGCATTCCTATGGCCTTTGGTACTTTGACCGCTCAAGGTCATTGACTGAGTTTCTGACAAACTGTACAGTTCAGGATATTGAAGTGGAGAGTTTATGGGCACCCTGACGACCAACAAGACCGGCAGCATCGTGGTTTCCGCGCTGCATGCGCGGGCCAACTTTGGCAAGCTCCTGGACCGCGTTGCGGATGAGCGTGGGTCGCTTGTCATCGAAAAGCGGGGTACCCCCAAGGCCGTGCTGCTGAGCATCCGTGATTACGTCAAGCTGGCAGCCCCGGAGCCGGAAGTGCTGCGCATCATCGGGGAGGAATCGAAACGCAACGGGACCAATAAGATGACTCCGCGCCAGATCGATCAGGAAATCAAGGCATACCGGGCGCAAAAGAAAAAGCGCTGATGCTTCCGCTCCGCCTGGTCATTGATACGAACGTGCTGGTATCCGCCGCCCTCAATCCGGACGGACTACAGTGGACCACGATCCTGCTCGCCATTACCAAGCCCGCCCGGCTCTACGTGTCGCCTCCGATTTTGGAAGAGTATGCGGGCGTGCTTGCCCGTCCGCACCTTAAAATTCGCAAGGGTGTACGCCTGCAACTGCTACAACTGATCAAGAACAGCAGCCATATCGTCGTGTCGCCGCACCGCTTGGAAGTGTCGAGCGACCCGGATGACAATATGCTGCTGGAATGCGCCGACAAAGCCGGTGCCGATTACCTGATTACCGGCAACCCGAAGCATTTCCCGGCGTTCTGGAAGAAGACCAAGATCATTACTTCGCGTGAATTCATCAGCCTGGCAGCACCGCATCTCATATCCTGACAAACCATCCCTCTTTCTGATAGGGACACTAGGCTGTTTTGCGTGCTTGATCCTCACAGGCCGAGCACACGTTCGGTTCCGTCCTAGAAAAATACTTCGGGCGAAACATGGAAGCGTTCGCTTAGCTTAGCGATATAATTTTTGTTCAGATCCCGCTTGCCGCTTAGCACCTCTGAAACGATGCTCGGGGTTCCGAACACGTCAGTCAGGTCCTTCTGCTTCAGACCGTGCTGATCCATGAGAAACATGATCACATCAGTAGGGGAGGATTTTGGCAGGGCATAGTTTTTCTCTTCGAAATCCTCAATCAAAAGTGTCAGCAAGTCTGCAAATTCACTCTCTTCTTTTGTCATTTTGCGACTCAGCAAACCCTCGAAGAGCTTTGATGTAGTATTCGTTCTGCTCCTCAGTGCGAACAATTTTGGGAGGAGTCTTGGCGACTAGCTTCGCATACGTTGCTGTCGAGGCTGTCATTTATTCCACCTTCCTTTGTCGCACTCGGCGTGGGTCAGAACATCTCGAATGAACAGTGTCTTGGGATAAAATATCACTGTGACGAGCCGATAGCTGTTCCCTTTGATGTTGAAGACCGTATACCTTCCTACTCCGTCCGCGCATCCCAGTTGCCAAGACTAGGATTCCAGCAGCGCCCGTAACTTGTGAGCGTATCTGCGGCTCGACGTGACCACCGTTCCTTCTCCCAGTACGATGTCGTAAACCCCATCGAACATCGGACGAATCTCGCTAATGCAGGCGCCGTTCACGATGGCCGATTTCCGCACCCGGATGAAGTGGTGTGGCGCCAGCTTCTCTTCCAGGTGTGCCAGGGTTTCCCGCAACAGGTGACTGTCTCTGGCGGTGTGTATGCAGGCATAGTTTCCCGTGGCTTCGATCCACAAAACGTTGGCAACGGGAACAAAGAAAATCCGCTTCTTGTCTTTCACCACAAAACGTTCCAACGGGCGGAGACTACGCAGGGATTGGAGCAGTGGTTCGAGACCTCGATTTGCTTCCCTGCGCTGTTCGAGGACCTGGCGTGCGTGAACCAGGGCCTTGCGAAATCGCTCCTTATCAAACGGTTTCAAGAGATAGTCAACAGCGTGCACTTCAAAGGCACGAACGGCGTGCGCATCGTGAGCCGTGACAAAGATATAAACGGGAGCGGGACCGGTCGCCGGCTCCACATTCTCGATGACTCCAAAACCATCCAGATCAGGCATCTGCACATCGAGAAAAACGATGTCGGGATGAAGTACATTGATCTGCTCCACCGCACTTATTCCGTTCGCCGCCTCGCCGACAACTTCAATGCCGTCGTGTTCGGCCAGATAGCGACGGATACCGCGGCGGGCGATCGGTTCGTCATCGACGATAAGGACTCGCGACTTCATGCGAACTCCGTAGTGGAATGGTGATGATGGCCTCACAGCCTCGACCGTCGCCCCCGGTAAGTTCCAGCGACGACTCGTCCCCGTAGAGCTGTTTCAAGCGTGACTGGACATTGGTGAGTCCGACGCCGAATCGCAGGGGCAATCCCGGTGCCGGACCCGGGCCATCATCGCGGACGCAGAGCCAAACTCTGCCGTGGTGGAGTTTGGCAGCGATCTCTAGCCGGCCTGCGGCGGAATCGACGCTGATGCCGTGCTTGATGGCATTCTCAACCAGTGGCTGAAGCGCCAGGCTGGGTACATAGACTGCGAGAAGGTCTGGTGGCACGTCGATGTGAACTTTCAACCGATCATGAAAGCGTGTTTGTTCGATCTCCAGATACTTGCCGACGAACTCGAGCTCGCTCTGCAAGGTGATCTCATTCTCCCGCCGTTCGAGGGCCATGCGCAGCAAGTCGCCGAGGCAGACTAGCAGATGGCTCGCAGCATCGACGTCTTCCTGCATCAGGATTCCAATAGTGTGAAGACTGTTGAACAAAAAGTGCGGATGTAACTGGCTCTTAAGGTTCTCAAGTTCGGCTTGGGAGAGCTGCGTCTCCAGTTGCGCCGCTATCGTCTGGCGCTCCATAGCGGCCTGGTAAAAGTGGATCGACTGATACAGTCCCACAACTAACCAGTAGGTAAGCATGCCGGTAAAGCTCATAGATAGAACACTGACTGCGAACGGCGGAAGAAGGCGCAGCACACTAGGATCAGTTATGCGAAAAACTGACCGCAGAAGTCCACGGCTCAGAAAGTATTCGGTGGCAGCTGCCAGGGGAGCCATCATGAGCGAGGTGATGGTGTGGATCGCTATATGAGGTACAAACCTCGGCCCCGTTAACGGGAACCGTTTGGCCAGACCAATCACAAGCGGTGTGTACGCCGCCCATACGTACCAGTAGACAAGTTCGAGCGCACTCACGATCACCCAGCTGACCTGCGTACCCATTACCTTTACCAGCACGATCCTGCGTACGGCAAACAACAGTCCTACCATCGTCCACGCACACAGGATCAAAATCCATCTCGTCCGTCCCATATCTGGTGTGGCCTGCAGCAATGGGTGACCCCTCCGGCACGGATTATAGCTGACCCTTCGAAGGAGACATCACTGGGGACCGGGCCGTCGAGAGCGCCAAGTTCCCTCGGCAAAGCAATTCCGGTTTTGCCCTGTGAACGGATCCGTGGCGATAGTATTTGACGGCCAACTCTGACCGCTTGTCTCATTTCGGTCACCGCTTGTCACTTTTCCTGCAAACACTGGTTTTTCGCGGCATATCTTCCGTGAGCAGGAGCATCGCCAAGAACACATGAATCTGGGGGCCGGCAGAGGCGCTCCGCCAGGCGGTGCTTAAAACGGCTAGCCGGTTCGCCGGCGCAGGGGAGTTAAAAAACGCCGCGTTGAGACCTGCATTCGGGGTTACGAGCAGCACCAGTTTTTTTAAAGTGACGTAGAGGAGTTCCACATGAAGATGATTCTGACTCAGTACGGAGTATGCGCGCTTGCGGTCGCTCTGATGGTGCCGTTGGCGCAGGCCGCTTTCGGAAAAGATGCCGGAACGCTTTCCGACAAATTCACCTCGCTCGCGCGCGTTATGTCGGGCAAGTATGACTGGAAGCCGGGCCAGGGTGTACGCTCCGTCGGCGACGTGTTCAACCTGATGGTTAAAGAGAACGGCTTGCTCGCCGGCGTGCTCTCGGGCACACCGAATACGGGGGCACAGCCCGCGCCCATCACCGATCCGGAGAAATTGCAGGAAGCTCTAAAGGCTTCTTACATCAACCTGCAAAAAGCGATTGCGGGACTTTCCGACAACGACCTGCAGGCGCCGGTGAAACTGTTCGGAAGGGACATGACGAAACAGGGCGCGCTGATGCTGATTCTCCAAGATCAACACGAGCATCTGGGGCAGTCGATCGCGTACGCGCGCACCAACGGCGTGGTTCCGCCCTGGTCTAAGTAGGAGCGCCGCGGGGCGATCGGGAAGCCAGATTTCGACGCCTTCGATCGTACGACGAGGAGTGCAAATGAGCTTGTGGAAGGATGTCCAATTCTCGCTTAGGTCCATGCGGAAGTCGCCGCGCATTACTATCACCGTGCTGGCAACCCTTGTCCTGGGTATCGGCGCCAACACTGCAATCTTCAGCATTGTCAACGCCACTCTATTGAAGCCTCTGCCGTTTCGCGATCCCGGCCAACTGGTTGAGTTAAGTGCCGACCTTGGGAGGCTCGGAGCTCGGAATGTCGGCTTCTCTGTTCCCGAGTTCGATGATCTTCGCGATCGCGCCGGTATTTTCACTGCGGTCTGTGTAGTTTGGCCGACCACTGCGAATCTTACCGGCGGAGATCACCCCGATCGTCTTGATGCCTTGGGGGTGAGTCCGAACTACTTCAGCATTCTGGGAGCGCAGCCACAGTTAGGCCGCCTGTTCGATGCGACAGACACCGCCGATGGATTTGCAGAGGCCGTGGTGATCAGTGACAGCCTCTGGCTCAAGGAGTTTGGAGGTGATCCGTCCGTGGTCGGACGCCGTGTGAGGCTCGACAACGACCTCTACACCATCGTTGGCGTTCTTCCCCCGCAGTTTCACCATCCTTCGACCCCGGGCCTGCACCCGGTTGATATGTGGCTCACCGCGGGCTTTCGTGCGGAGCCCTTCCCGGCGCCGCAGCGCAGCCTGCGCATTCTCCCCGGAATCATCGCAAGACTGAAACCAGGAATCACTCTGCAGCAAGCGCAGGCGCAGTTGGCAGTCCTCAGCGATTCCCTGCGCCGCGACTATGGCAGCGACTATCCGGCAACTGCCGGCTGGGCTCTCTCGATCACGCCGTTGACGGAAGTAGTCGCGGGCGGCGCCAGAACTCTGCTGACATCTCTTCTGCTTGCAGTCGGGTTGATTCTCCTGATCGCATGTGTCAATGTAGCGAATCTTCTCCTGGTCAATGCCACTGCACGGCAGCGTGAGATAGCTCTCCGGCTCGCTCTTGGCGCGACCCGAGGGCGAATCATCCGGCAAATGCTGACCGAATCGGTTTTGCTGAGCCTGATTTCGGCAGCCGCCGGGGTGGGTGCCGCGGCCATCGGCGTACGAGTCTTGGTTGGAGTGTTGCCGTTGCAGCTCCCGCGGCTCAATCCGATTGGCTTGGACGCCCGCGTGCTGGCATTTTCTCTCGCCCTTGCGCTGCTGACTACCTTGGTCTTTGGACTCATTCCAGCATGGCAGGCTTCGCGCACGCATCCGGGCACGGCGGAACTGCGGGAACGGGGCGGCTCCGCATCGCGGAACGCCGCCAGACTCGGCAAATCTTTGATTGGCGCTGAAGTGGGCCTCTCGCTGGTGCTGCTGGTCGCCGCCG
>Ga0302324_100023402_pt1 | contig 11952 bp, 10 predicted proteins | sample Palsa_T0_1_FD_201949 | JGI IMG/M metagenome (GOLD analysis project Ga0302324, IMG submission 201949) | Peat permafrost microbial communities from Stordalen Mire near Abisko, Sweden - Palsa_T0_1 | ecosystem: Environmental > Terrestrial > Soil > Palsa > Peat permafrost | place: Sweden: Abisko... | reverse complement strand
CCAAGGCTCTCCGCAGGCTTTCCTCCAGGCAATGGCGTTCCACGGCCCGCGCGTTCATGGACGACTTAAAAAACTGATAGCCGTGGCGTCCATTCTCCTTTGCCTGGTACATCGCCGTGTCCGCGTTTTTGATCAGGGTCTCGGCATCCGTGCCGTCGTCGGGATAGACGCTCAGTCCTATGCTCGCCGTGACGTGAAGATCGTGCTGGTCCACGGAGTGCGCTTCCGCCACGGTCTGTAGAATTCGTCGTGCCATGGTCGTGGCGTCCGTGCATTGCTCCACTTCGGAAAGCAGTACAACGAACTCGTCGCCCCCTTGCCGGCTTACCGTGTCCGAACCGCGCACGCAGCCCACCAGGCGTTTTGCGATCGATTGCAGAAGCTTGTCGCCGATCGGATGCCCGAGTGAATCGTTGATGTGTTTGAAACCATCCAAATCTAAAAACAGGAGCACCACTTTTTTTGCGCCACGCTGCGCAAACATAATCGCCTGACCGATTCGGTCGTTCAAAAGCATCCGATTGGGCAAGCCGGTCAAAAAATCGTGCTGAGCGGAATGGGCCAGTCGCTGCGCCATCTCTCGATTCGTGCTTACGTCCCGGAAAACAATTACCGCGCCGGTAACTTCTCCTTGACGATCGTGGATCGCCGAGACGCTGTCTTCGATGGGGATCGAGGCTCCATCACGCCGGACGAGGACGTAACTCGAAAGCAAGCGCACGGCTCGGCTTTTGCCAGCCGCCTTCTCCGCGGGATTCGTGATGACTTCGTGGCTCGCCTCGTCCAGAATTTTGAAAATTTCACTTATGGGTCGCCGGCGGGCCTCTTCCAGCGACCATCCCGTCATTTTTTCCGCAGCGGAGTTCAAAAACGTAACGTTTTTCGATTCGTCCGTGCAAATGACGCCGTCCCCGATGGAGTGCAGTGTGACCTGGGCGCGTTCCTTCTCCGCAAACAGCGCCTCCTCCATGCTCTTACGCTCGACGGCGTAGCGTAGGGCCCGAAAAAGACCGCGCGTCTCGATTTGGCCCTTGATTAGGTAATCTTGCGCGCCCTCCTGCAGAGCTTGAGCCGCCAGCGATTCATCATCGAGGCCCGTCAATACGACCAGCGGAACTCGTGGCGCTGCTGCCCGTGCGCGCCGCACCGCCCCAAGCCCCTGCGAATCCGGCAACACGAGGTCCAAAAGGACCATGTCGAATCCGCCGCGCGCAAGATGCCCTTCCGCGCCGCTCATAGAATCGACCACCGTTAATTCGTTGTCGTGTGATTCATCCTCGCGAAACATCTCCCGGAGTAACCGCGCATCTCCCGGGTTATCCTCTACAAGAAGTATCTTCATCACTTGTTTGCCCATTCGTTTCGCCTCTACCGTGGTGACTTGGCCTTTGCAAAGAAGGAGTTGTCGACGCTCACGACGCCTGCTCGCTTTCCTTGAGCACAAAGTGGAAATTGGACCCTTGGCCCGGCTGCGATTCGACCGAAATGATGCCGCCGTGCCGTTCCACGATCTTTTTGCAGATCGCCAATCCGATCCCGGTTCCCTCGAGCTCTTCGCGTTTGTGCAGCCTTTGAAACATCCCGAATATCTTTTCAAAGTGCTGCGGATCGATCCCGATCCCATTGTCTTGCACTGAAAACGTGCACGTCCCTGTGCCGCTCCGGGAGACGGAGATATGTATCCGGGGGACGACCCCGGGGCGTTGGTATTTGATCGCGTTGCCAATCAGGTTCTGAAACAGCTGAGCCATCTGCGTCTCGTCCGCTCTCACCGTGGGCAGAGGCCCGTGCGTTACCACCGCATCGCTCTCCCGGATAGCTGTGCGCAAGTGTATGAGGGCGGTCCGCAATGCTTCTTCGCTGGAGGTTTCCTGCAAATCCTGTCCCTTTGTGCCCACGCGCGAGTAGGCCAGCAAGTCCTGGATCAGCCGCTGCATCCGGTTCGCGCCGTCCAGAATGAAATCAATGAATTCGTCCGCGTCGGAATCCAGCTTTCCTTTGTACCGTCTGGCTAGCAGCTGCGTGTAGCTTTCCACCATGCGCAGCGGTTCCTGCAAATCGTGGGAGGCGACGCCGGCAAATTGCGCTAATTCCTCGTTTGAGCGGTTCAGTTCCTTCACCCTCTCCGAAAGCTCCCTTCTGGCTTTTTCCCATTTGGCGATCTCTCGAATCGCCGCTGTCACCAGCATTCCGTCCGCGCTTTCCAGCCGGCTCATCGCAATTTCAATTGGAAAGCCGCTGCCGTTCTTGCGCCGCCCGCTCATCTCGATTGGAGCGCCGTTCTCCTGCTCCCGATCGCCGGCGGTGGATCGAGCGCACATGGCGGTCAATCGCTCCACAAAACCTTCTGGAATGATGGTCTCGACGTTTTGCCCTAGTAGCTCGTTACGACCATATCCAAAGTCCTTCTCTGCCTGAAGGTTCAGCAGCACAATCTCGCCGTCTTGATTGACGACAATCAACGCATCCGGCGCCCTTTCCCACAGCGCGGCGTAATCCGCTTCAAATCCTAACCCAGCGGGCGAATACGCGAGTTCGTGCTTCCGAGTCGGCACGGAGTCATCCCCATACCCAAGAATCTCAGCGATGGAACTTTTGCTCCGGACATCGCCTTGAAAGGCCAAGAGAGGTCAGCCTGTGGCTATATGCCGGTTTTTATAGAAGGGGATTTAATCGTATACCAGCGTCCGAGGGAGTCAAGTCGTGTTTCCGCGGTGTTGTCCAAGAACCCAAGCTTCACGGATCATCGCGGGAAAAGGCTAGCCGTGTTCCCTGAATCATAGGCGATGGGTTCCAACTCGGGATAGTGCTCTATCAGAGTCGGCGGCGCTGCAACCGGCTTCTTCGTCAACAAATGAATGAGCTGCAACGCGTTCACCACTCCCTTCCCAAGGTAATGATTGTTGGCGATTACAAACGTCGAGGGCGCCGTTTTCGATATCTTCTGCACGCGCTCGGCCCACGGCTCCAGCTCTTTCTCTTGATATAAATAGTTATAGCGCTGCTCGGACCCCTCGCCGTCGTCCCGTTCCTTAAACCACTCTTCGTAATTGCGCCCATGAAGGCGCACATACCCGACGCCGCCCGTTGTCTTGTCGCTCGGCTTCAACGAACGGCCGATGATCGGCTGGTCGATGTTGCAGAACCCAACCTTACGCTCCGCAAGCCACTCGTACACTTCCGGCTTATCCCACGAGCTGTGCCGGACCTCCGCGACCATGGGGAAATCCTTAAACCGCGCGAGCAATTTATCGAGATAAGCCAGGCTTTCCGCGCTGTTCTTGAACGACCAAGGAAACTGAGCGAGCAAGGCTCCGAGCCTTCTTGCGCCGTGCAGCGTGTCCATCGCTGGACGAAAGGCGTCTTCGTTGGCCGCGCTCAGATCGCGCGTGTGCGTGAATTCACGCCACAGTTTCGCAGTGAAAAGAAAATCCGGGTTGTGCGCGACTCGCGCAATCCATTCGACTGCCGTAGCCGCGGAAATAGGGCGATAAAAGGTTACGTTGAGTTCGATCGTGTTGAAGTAATCCGCCAAATAACTGGCTTCGTGAAATCCCTTCGGCCGCCGCCTCGGATAGACAATCCCGGCCCAATCCTTATACGCCCATCCAGCCGGCCCAACGCGAATGATCGCTCTCGATTGCGACTTCGCGTTCTCCTCGTTCATAAGAATTCCAAGGGAAATTTCGACCGCCGGAATCGCAGTCGCCCTCCGAGGATGCCAGGAGGCGGGCGCGGGACCCACTACGAGACGTGACCAGGCTCTTCGCAGAATTTAGGATAACGAATTTTTAAGTTTCTTCGTTGTCTTTTGCAGCTGCTTCTTCAGAGCATCCACCTGTTTGGAAATCGCCTTCAGTTCCTTCCGCGCCAGGACTCCAGCCTTCGCCACTTTTTGCGCCGTGCGATCGGCCTTGTCGACTGCCGAGCCGATATTCTTTGCGACTTGATGCGCTGTGCGATCGGCTTTTCCCATCGCCGAACCGATATTCTCCGCTACCTGGTTAAGTTTGCTCTTGGCCATCAGGCCTCCTTTGAAATCGATTTGATCGTACTAGCCATGACGGGGATCGTCAATGAGTCCGTGGAGATCAGGCGAACAATTCCCCTCAATTAGCCGCAAGTAAGCTTCAAAAGCCGCCAAAAACGGCAATCCTCCTTGAATTTCGGAAGCACGAAAACCTCACGCTTGAAGGATTTTGGAGCTGCCGGAATCCGGCGATTGAGCCATTGTAAATGCCCACCTCGGCTGCTATGATCGATACTGTACTGGTTTGGTGCTATATGCTCTTAAGAGGCAGCAACGCATGGTAAAGCTCGGTAAATTAACGGACTACGGGTTAGTCCTGATGACTTGCATTGCACGGGGACAGGACGCGCCTTTGCGTACGGCGCGCGACCTTGCTCAGGAATCCAAGCTGCCCCTTTCGACCGTCAGCAAGCTCCTGAAAGAACTTCTGCAAAGCGGGTTGCTCGTTTCTCATCGAGGAATAAAGGGCGGCTACATTTTGGCAAAGCAGCCGGACGAAATTTCCGTGCTGGACATGATTGCCGCAATCGAAGGCCCCATGGCTCTGACGGAGTGCAGTTCGGACATTACGGGACTGTGCAACCTTGAGCCCTGCTGCCCCATTAAGAGCAATCAACAAGTAATCAATCAGGCCGTGCGCGGCGTACTCGAAAGAATCACGCTTTCCGATCTGCTTCAGCCGATGCATCTGACGACGATCAAGGACGCCCGCGGCCGGATTGTGCCGACGATTGCATCCGGGAGAATTCAATGAGCTCTAATACCGATACGATTCGAGAACTAGCGCAGCAGGAATATAAGTGGGGATTCATCACCGACATCGGCGAGGACCGCATCCCGAAGGGCTTGAACGAAGACGTCATTCGCCTCATTTCCGCGAAGAAGAACGAGCCGGAATTCATGCTCGAGTGGCGCCTGAAGGCGTATCGCCACTGGGAATCGCTTGAGAAATCCCAGGCCGAGCCGAAGTGGGCCAACATCAAGTATCCGCCAATCGATTATCAGAACATCGCGTACTACTCCGCGCCCAAGCAGAAACCGAATCTGAAGAGCCTTGACGAAATCGATCCCGAGATTCTGCGGACCTACGAGAAACTGGGAATTCCGCTGCTCGAACAGAAGATGCTGGCGGGCGTGGCCGTTGACGCTGTGTTCGATAGCGTCTCGGTGGCGACGACTTTCAAGGAGAAATTGGGCGAGCTGGGAATTATCTTCTGTTCGTTCTCCGAAGCGGTGCAAAAGCATCCTGACCTCGTGAAAAAGTATCTCGGCTCGGTTGTGCCGCACACCGACAACTTCTTTGCGGCGCTGAACGCGGCCGTATTCACGGACGGATCGTTCGTCTATGTGCCCAAGGGCGTCAAATGCCCGATGGAGCTTTCCACTTACTTCCGCATCAACGCCGCAGAGACGGGACAGTTCGAGCGCACGCTGATCGTCGCCGATGAAGGCGCGTCCGTGAGCTATCTCGAGGGATGCACGGCGCCGATCCGCGATGAGAATCAGCTTCACGCCGCAGTGGTTGAGCTGATCGCTCTCGACGACGCGCAGATTAAATATTCCACGGTGCAAAACTGGTATCCCGGCGATAAGAACGGCAAGGGTGGCATCTACAATTTCGTAACCAAGCGCGGCGCGTGCCGTGGAAAGAATTCCAAAATCTCATGGACGCAGGTGGAAACCGGTTCGGCAATCACCTGGAAATATCCGAGCTGCATCTTGCAGGGGGATAATTCGGTGGGGGAGTTTTATTCCGTGGCGCTCACCAACAATTTCCAGCAGGCCGACACCGGCACCAAAATGATCCACATCGGCAAGAACACGCGCAGCACGATTGTGGCAAAGGGCATTTCCGCCGGCCACGGCCAGAACACGTATCGCGGCCAGGTGAAAATCATGAAGGACGCCGCCGGCGCGCGAAACTACACGCAGTGCGATTCGCTGCTGATCGGCGATAAGTGCGGAGCGCACACATTCCCCTACATCGAAGTAAAGAATTCGACGGCGCGCATGGAGCATGAAGCTTCGACATCGAAGATCGGCGAGGATCAGCTCTTCTATCTCCGGCAGCGCGGATTGAAGGCGGAAGACGCCGTCTCGATGATCGTCAACGGATTCTGCAAGCGCGTTTTCCGCGAGCTGCCAATGGAGTTTGCCGTCGAGGCGCAGAAATTGCTGAGCGTCAGCCTCGAAGGCAGCGTGGGATAAGGCCCGCTACAGGTGTTTCTAATCGGCCCGAGTTGAACGGTCGCCAACAACAAGGAAAAGGGACAAAACGAATGGGTTTGCTGGAAATCAAGAATCTGAGGGTCAGAGTTGGGGACCGCGAGATCCTCAAAGGCATCAATTTGAAATTGAACGCGGGCGAGGTCCACTCGATCATGGGCCCGAACGGCTCGGGCAAGAGCACGCTCGCGCAAGTGCTGGCGCGCCGGGAGAGCTACGAAGTGACGGGTGGCGAAGTGCTCTTCGAGGGCAAAGATTTGCTCGCGATGAAGCCGGAAGAAGCCGCGTGCGAGGGATTGTTTCTCGCTTTCCAATACCCGGTGGAGATTCCCGGGATCAGCAACGCTTACTTTCTGCGGTCCGCTCTCAATGCGATCCGCAAGTACTGCGGGCTGGATGAAATGGACGCGATGGATTTCCTCCCGAAGCTTCGCGAAAAACTGAAGCTGCTCGACATGGACGACAAGCTGCTGAACCGGTCCGTGAACGAGGCTTTCTCGGGCGGCGAGAAGAAGCGCAACGAGATTTTGCAGATGGCGGTGCTCGAACCGAAGCTCGCGATTCTGGACGAGACGGACTCCGGCCTGGACATTGATGCATTGAGGATTGTCGCGCAAGGCGTGAACGCAATGCGCAGCCCGGAGCGGGCCATGCTGGTGGTGACTCACTATCAGCGGCTGCTGAACTACATCGTGCCGGATTACGTCCACGTGCTGGTCGAGGGGCGAATTGTCCGCTCGGGCGGACCCGAACTTGCGCTCGAGCTTGAAAGCAGCGGATACGCAACATTTGAGGGCGCGGCGGCTGGCGCCAGCCCGGCCTGAAGATCGAAATGGGGAACAATACTTTGGCGACAGCGACGCGTTCTCTGGAAAATTACTCGGAAAGCTTCGGCGGATTTGAGAAGTCCGCCGCGAGCCACGAATTGGCGTGGCTGCAAAAGCTTCGGCAGGCCGGTTTCGCTCGCTTCAGTGAAACGGGTTTCCCTACCACTCGCGACGAAGACTGGCGGTTCACAAATCCTTCGGCGATCGCGCGGACTCCTTTCCATCTCGTCCGCAACGGCCATTCCTTGCCCTCGCGAAAGGAAATCGAGCAGTTTCGCATTCCCGGGATTTCCAGCCAGCTCGTGTTCGTGGACGGACGGTTTGCGCCGGAGCTTTCATCCGTCGGCAAGCTGCCCGCTGGCGTCACGGTGAGTAATCTGGCCGGGCAGATTGCCCGCGATCCGGGATCGGTTGAGATGCATCTGGGCCGCTACCTCGATTTCCAACGCGATGCTTTTGGCGCATTAAACACGGCATTTCTCGAGGATGGCGCGTACGTTCACGTCAAAAAGGGCGTTGTCGTGGAAGATCCCGTCGCCGTGCTTTTTGTTTCAACGGAACACGATTCCCCCACCGTGAACCACCCGCGCAACCTGATCGTAGCCGAGGAAAACAGCCAGGCCACGATTGTGGAGGACTACGTGTCGCTTGCCGGCGGCGAATCGCTGTGCAACACCGTCACGGAACTGGTCGCGGGCGATCGCAGCGTGATCTCGCACTACATGATCGAGCGGGAGCATGCGAAGTCGTTCAACGTTTCGACGCTGCGCATCCAGCAAGGGCGCGCGTCCGATGTTGCAACGCACTCGGTGCTCCTGGGTGGAGCGCTGGTGCGAAACAACGTTCACCCCGTTCTCGGAGGCGAGGGCGGCGAGTGCCTGATTAACGGTTTATTTATCGGCACGGGCCGGCAGCACCTGGACAATTACATGCTGGTCGAGCACGCGAGCCCGCACTGCGGAAGCCGGCAGTTCTACAATGGCATTCTCGACGGCCATTCGCACGGCGTTTTCCACGGCCGCATCATCGTCCACAAAGACGCGCAGAAAACCGACGCGAAGCAGACGAACCGCAACTTGCTGCTATCGGACACCGCGCAAATCGATACGAAGCCGCAGCTCGAAATCTACGCGGACGACGTGAAGTGCACGCACGGCGCGACCATCGGCCAGATGGACGAGAATGCGCTGTTCTATCTGCGTTCGCGCGGCATCGACGAGACGTCCGCGCGCAGGCTTCTGCTCGTCGCCTTCGCAAGCGAATGCCTGGACCGCATGAAAGAAGGCCCGGTGCGGGACCATGTCGAAAAACTGGTCCATGACCACATGCTTCGCATCGCCGGCGCCTCGCAATCGTCCGCCCAACAGCGGCAGATCAACGCGGGAGAAATCGGATGACGACCGCTGCCCGAAGGCTCGATGCGGAACGGCAGCCTGCAATTCTTCGAGACCAGAAAAGCGGGATCGATGTGCGGCGAATTCGCGCCGACTTTCCGATCCTTCAACAAAAGATTCACGGCAAGCCGCTCGTTTACCTGGATAACGCCGCCACGTCCCAAAAGCCCCGGGCGGTAATCGACGCGATCACGCATTATTACGAGCACACCAACGCCAATATCCATCGCGGCGTGCATTTCCTATCCGAGCGTGCGACCGCGGATTACGAAGCGGCGCGCAAAACGGCGCAGGATTTCCTGCACGCCGCCCACTCGCACGAAATCATTTTCGTCCGCGGCGCGACGGAGGGCATCAATCTCGTCGCGCAAACTTTCGGCCGTGTTCACGTTGGCTCCGGCGATGAAGTGCTCATCACCGCGATGGAGCACCACTCGAACATCGTGCCGTGGCAGATGCTGTGCGACGAAAGAGGCGCGAAGCTGCAAGTCGCCCCGATCAATGACAAAGGCGAGCTGCTGCTCGACGAATTCGCGAAGTTGCTCGGCCCAAAAACAAAGCTCGCTGCGGTCACGCACGTTTCGAACGCGCTCGGCTCGATCACTCCGCTTCGGCGGATGATCGAATTGGCGCACGATCGTAAGGTTCCCGTCCTGGTCGACGGCGCGCAGGCCGTGCCTCACATGGCGGTCGATGTTCAGGCGCTGGATTGCGACTTCTATGCGTTTTCCGGCCACAAAGTTTACGCTCCAACCGGCATCGGAGTCTTGTACGGCAAGACGGCGCTGCTCGACGCGATGCCTCCTTACCAGGGCGGCGGCGACATGATCAGCTCGGTCACCTACGCAAAAACCACTTACAACAAGCTGCCTTACAAGTTCGAAGCGGGCACGCCCGATATCGCAGGCGTGATCGGTCTGGGCGCGGCGTTGACCTACGTGAACGAAATCGGAATCGACAATATCGCCGCGCACGAACATGACCTGCTCTCCTACGCGACGGAGAAAGTTTCCGCGATTCCGGGCGTCGATCTGATCGGCACGGCGCGCGAAAAGGCCGGCGTTCTCTCGTTTGTGATCGAAGGCGTCCATCCGCACGATATCGGAACGATCCTCGACCAGGAAGGCATCGCGATTCGGACGGGCCACCACTGCTCGCAGCCCGTGATGCAACGCTTTGAGATTCCGGCAACGGCGCGCGCGTCGTTCGCCGTCTACAACACGCGCGAGGAAGTGGACGCTCTCGTACGCGGCATTGGAAAAGTTCGAGAGGTGTTTGCCTGATGTCCGACCTGCGCGATCTCTACCAGGACGTGATCCTGGAACACAGCAAAACTCCGCGGAATTATGGCGAGCTGCCGGCGGCAAACCATAAAGCCGAAGGTTTCAACCCGCTCTGCGGCGACCGCTTCACCGTTTACGTCACGGTGGAAGGCGATACGATTCGCGACATCCGCTTTCAGGGCTCCGGCTGCGCGATCTCGAAATCTTCCGCGTCGATGATGACGCAAAGCGTGAAGGGTAAGACAACCGCGGAAGCAGAAAAGATTTTCGCGCGATTCCACGAACTGGTCACGGGGCACGCGCCCGCGAATGGCAGTGAATCCGGGCTCGGAAAGCTGGCCGTTTTTTCCGGCGTTTCCGAGTTCCCGGTGCGCGTCAAATGCGCGACGCTGGCTTGGCACACGCTGCACGCAGCGCTCGAAGGAAAACAGGACGCTGTTTCCACCGAATAAGCTGAGGCTGCAAAATGAGTGAAGCGATCACACTGAACCGCGACGTGCAAGCGATCGAAATTCCGAGCGGCGTCCCTGCCGTGATTCCTTCCGGCACGGGCGTGCGAGTGATGCAGTTTCTCGGCAGCAGCTACACCGTCAGCAGCGCGCACGGAATGTTTCGCATCGACGTGAAGGATGCGGAGGCGCTCGGACTCACGCCACCCGTTGAAGCTGCGCAAGCTCCTGGCGCTGAGCAGGGCGCTCTCAGCGAAAAAATGATTTGGGATCAACTGAAGACCGTCTTCGATCCCGAGATTCCCGTGAACATCGCGGACTTGGGCCTCGTTTATTCCTGCGTCCACGCGCCGCTTGAAACCGGCGGCCAGCACATCGATATCAAGATGACGATGACGGCTCCCGGCTGCGGCATGGGCAACGTCCTGAAGGCGGATGTGGAGGGCAAGCTCGCGCGCCTGCCGGAAGTGAAGCAGGTAAACGTCGAGATCGTTTTCGAACCCGCGTGGAGCCCCGCGCGCATGTCCGAGGCCGCGAAACTTCAGCTGGGCTTTGATATTTAGCGCGCGGCGAAAAACCTCGCAGCAAATCCGCAGTTTCCCCGCTCATCCGAAGCTACCAGCTTCATCACGCCAGGCGTCCCGCAGTTTGCGGTTCGACGTGCGCCGGGTTCGGGTGTAGCCTTGGCCCGTCCAGCGGGCATTGAGATGATTCGTACCGTTCATAAATTCGTCTCCGGTTTCCGGAGCTTCGGCATCGTCGCAGCTGCAGCCGCACTTTCGCTCGGCGCCAGCCTCGTAGTCTTTTGCGGCAACAATCACGTCGCTCGAGCGGACCAATCGCAGGTGCCCGTGCTGCGAGTCCAAGTGGATCTCCAATCGATTGCCGTTCGGGTCACCGATAAACAGGGAAACGATGTGCGCGGCCTGTCGGCCGGCGATTTCACCGTTTCGGAAGATGGCCGGTCCCAGGAGATTGCCTTCTTCGGAGCCGAGAAAGTGCCAACGAGCCTTAGCGTTTTGGTCGATTCGAGCGAATCGATGGATTCAAACAGCAAGCTGGGGTCGGCCGAAGCTGTGGCCGCAAAATTCTTGCACGCCGGCAGGCCGGGCGACGAAATATCGGCCATGGACTTCACCGATCAGTTTGGACCGTTTCAGCAACTCACGCAGGAACAGCTCCTCAACCCTTCTTCCGTGCCGCTGGTCTCCGGGCCAGGCCAAGGATCGGCGCTGTATGACGCGATCGCGATGGCCGTCTGCCATTTGCGGGCTTCGAAGAACCTGCGGAAGGCGATCGTCGTGATCACGGACGGCGACGACCAGCAAAGCCGAATTTCGCTCGATCAATTGATCGCTCTCTTGCAGTCTTCCGGCGTGCAGATCTTCCTGGTCGGGTGGCATACCAAGCCGGAATATCATCTGAGCGGCAGCACGGCAAAGAAAATGACTCTTGTGAGCGGACGCGATATCGACAATCCATCTGCGGTATTCGCCCGGCTCGCGAAGGAGGCAGGCGCGGAATCCGTCTTCCCAACCACAGAAGACGGCATGGGCCTGGCTTTGAAAAAGGTCTCGGATTTGCTGGAGGCGCAGTACACGATTGCCTACTATCCGGAAAACAGCTCGAAGAAATTCCGGCGTATCGAAGTGAAGATGAAGCGCCCGGGACTCGTGGTGACGGTTCGTCGCGGGGTCGGATCAAAGAGCGCCGCCGCGGAATCCGTCGATTTTGTTGCAGGGA
>Ga0302324_100023401_pt1 | contig 11952 bp, 3 predicted proteins | sample Palsa_T0_1_FD_201949 | JGI IMG/M metagenome (GOLD analysis project Ga0302324, IMG submission 201949) | Peat permafrost microbial communities from Stordalen Mire near Abisko, Sweden - Palsa_T0_1 | ecosystem: Environmental > Terrestrial > Soil > Palsa > Peat permafrost | place: Sweden: Abisko... | reverse complement strand
TGGCATCGGCCCGCGCATCGTTACCGCGGTTTGTGTATCCGCAATGGCCGCCGCGGTTTTTTCCGCCAGTTCACGGGCGATCTTGTGGAGTTCTTCCTGATCCTGATGCCGCAGGATGATCCTGGCCAGCCGCGAATAAGGCGGCAGCCCGATTTCGCGCCGGCCCTTAAGTTCCCCTGTGGCGAATCCCGTGTAATCCTGCTTCAGGGCCGTTCGGATCGTCGGATCATCCGGTAAAAAAGTTTGCACGACGACCCGTCCGGCCGCATCGCCCCGGCCGGCGCGGCCGGCGACCTGCGTGATCAGTTGAAACGTCCGCTCGGCCGCCCGGAAATCCGGCAGCGCCAGCGCCGTGTCCCCGCTGATCACGCCCACCAGCGTCACGTTCGGGAAATCCAGACCCTTGGCGATCATCTGCGTTCCCAGAATCACCTGCAATTCGCCCCGCGCGAATCGCGACAGTGTCGATTCATAATCCTTGAACGTCCGCATCGAATCGCTGTCCACGCGCGCGAATTTCAAGTCGGGCATTTTCCGCTTCAATTCCTCCTCCACGCGCTGCGTCCCCAGGCCGAATAGACTTAATTTCTTCCCGCAGATCGGGCATTTGTCCGGCAGGACCGACGATGCCAGGCAATAGTGGCACAGCATCTGCCCCGTATGCAGCGATGCCGCGTTGGACGCTCCAACCGCGGGGCTTTCCACCGAGCGGTGATAGGTCATCGTCGTGTCGCAATAATTGCATTTAATCGGTTCCCCGCAGGATGAGCAAAAGACGAAATTGGAATATCCCCGGCGGTTCAGCAGCAGCATCGCCTGCCGGCCTGATTCGATGGTCGTGCGCAGCAGATGTTCCAGTCGCTGCGAAATCAGATGCACGCCGCGGCGCAGCCGGCGCTCCTGGTGCATATCCACCAGTTCCGACGCGGCCAGCGCCAACCCACGCACCCGGCTCGGCAACAAAAGATAGTGATATGTGGGCGAGGCCTGTTCCCGACACAACCGGTACATCTCCAGCGACGGCGTCGCGCTGCCGAGAATGATCGGGACATTTTCGATCTGTGCCCGCTTGATCGCGACATCGCGGGCATGGTATCGCGGCGCCTGGTCCTGTTTGTAGCTCGAATCATGCTCCTCGTCGACGACGATCGCTCCCAGGTTCGGCATGGGGGCGAACACGGCCGACCGTGCCCCGACAGCCACGTCCGCGCCGCCGTCGCTGATTTGCTGCCAGAACCGATGTCGCTCCGTCGCCGTGAGTCCGCTGTGCAAAACCGCCACCCGCTGGAATCTCGCCTTGAACCGCATCACGGTCTGCGGCGTCAGGGCAATCTCCGGCACCAGCACCAGCGCCCGTTTGCCCCGCGCAATCGTCTCGGCGATCACCTGCAGATAAATTTCCGTTTTCCCGCTGCCGGTCACCCCGTGCAGCAGATTGACGCTGAATCCGCCGTCGATCACCCGCGCCCGCAATTCATCGAACGCCTTTTGCTGATCCCCGTTCAGCTCGATCTGCTTCTCATCCCCGAGTCCGCGGGCGAGATTCTCCGTCATCTTCGGCAGATCGATTTCCGACCGAATCGTCACGAGTCCCATCGCCACCAGTTTCCGCACCGTGGGCGGTTTCACCCCCGCCTCGCCGGCCAAGCGGTTCAGTTCGATCCCCTTCTCCTTCTCCACCTGCAACAATCTCGACAGCACCGCCCGCCGTTTGCGCGCCGTGGTTTTTTCCAACACGTCCTGAATCTTTCCCGGCTCCGCCGCGAGACGAACGATGCTGCTGTAACCGATCCCGATCTTCTTCTTGACCGCCGCCGGGATCACGCTCTCCAGGACCACGCCGAGGGGGGCCGAATAATACCGGCCGATCCATCGCGCCAGCTCCATCACCGGCGGCGAAATCAGCACCCGCTCATCATCGATCCCCAGCAGATTCTTCAGCCCCGGAACTTCGCTGGCAGCCTTCAGCGCGACCACCCATCCGCGCACCGCCCGGTTCCCTCGGCCCAGCGGCACGCGGACGCGCATCCCAACTCGCACGCTACCGCCCAATCTTGCCGGAATGACGTAATCCAGCGCCCGGTCCACCCCCTGCTCCAGCGTAATCTGAGCCACCGGCCCCGACGCCGCGGCTTCATCCGCTTTGGGAGGCTCCAAATCACCGAACAATGTCACTGACTCGCTCAACGTATTTTCCTTATTGTCCATTTTATACACGGCATCGCCGTCTATCTCGGTACGCCTTCCAATTCCCGAATCTTTTCCAACCGTGCCGCCGCGTCCTTGTACTTCGGCGAAATCACCACCGCCTTCGCCAACTCCGCTTCCGCGTGATTCCAATCTCCAAGCTGCTGATACAAAACGCCAAGGAAATAATACGGCTCAACATCGTCCGGATTCGCCTGGATGGCCGCGAGATAGTCGGCTTTGGCATCGGCCCAGTCCTGCCGCCGCGCGCGAAGATTCCCTCGCTCCACCAGAAGATCGCCGGCGACTTCCGGATATTCGGACAGCGCCTGGGTATACAAATCCTCGGCGGCGAGCGGTTCATTCAATCGCTCCAGCGACTGACCAAGTGCGAAAATCGCATGGCTGATCCGAGGCTCCAGCGCCAGAACAATCCGAAACTGCTCCGCCGCGTTGCTCGCCGCCCCAACTGCTTCCGGCGATCCGGGCGGAAAATCGATCCCCGCCTGCGCCCAGGCTTCACCCAGATTCACATGCGCTCGCGTGTTGCTCGGACGCTTGGCGACGGTGTCAGTCCAAATGTCCAGTGCGGAGGCGTATTGCTCATTTCGCTCCATCGTCAGCCGGGCCAGCAAGATCACGAGTAAACACCCGGTGGTTCCCCCGGCCCAGCGCAATGCCCGCCAAGGGCGCACAATCACCCATCCCCCGATCACAACCAGACACACCACCGCGGTCAGGGGCAGATACATCCGCTGCTCCGCCGCCGCCTCCTGCTTGATGGGAAGAACGCTCGACGTGGGCGCAAGAATGAGAAAGAACCACGCGCCCAGGAGCCCCAGCCGCGGCCACCATCGCAACGCGATCAACGTCGCGATCGCCGATCCCAGCACCAGCCAGCCCTGCCACTCAACATCAGACCAATGCTGCGCGATCGGCCAATCGTAATAATCGAGGACCATATCCGTCGGCCAAAACGCCAGATGGAGGTAACGCGCGATAACGTTCAATTCCGTCCGCGCATATTCGATTGGCGAGATGCCCAGGTGAAATCCCACCATCGTTTCGCGGTGGCCGGTGTGCAGCGACAGCAGAATAAAAGCCCACGTCGCGGCCATCCCGGCATAAATTTTCCACCGGCGGGTGAGAGCCTCTTTGAATGTGCCCGCCAGAAAAGTGCGATCGTAAAGGACGGCCAGGATCGGCGCGACCGCGACGATCTCCTTGGTGGCCATCCCCAGGCCGCAGGCGATCACCGCGGCGATGCCCCACCCGCCGCCTCCTTCGGCGGCGCGGATCACACAGTAGATCGACGCCAGGAAAAATAGGCCTGCCAGCGACTCGGCGCGCTGGACGATAAATGTGACTGATTGCGTGTTCAACGGATGAACCACCCACAATGCCGCAACCATCGCCGCCAGCCACGTCGCGGAACGGGGCGCCGGATTTGGTCCCATTCCCAAAAGCGTGCGCCGAACGATTCCGTACAGGATCAGCGCCGCCAGCAGGTGGATCAGCAGATTTGTCGCATGATACGTTTCCACTCTCAGCCGGCCGATCTTGTAATCCGCCGCGAACGTGAAAATGAGCACCGGCCGGCCCGCGATCGTCGTCGGCCCCAGCGATGGGTATTTGAACGGGTTCAGGCTGCAAATCTGCGGATTTTTTACGATGGCCGCGTTGTCGTCGAATATGAACGGTCCGTGGAAACTGTTGGAATAAGCGACCGTCCCGATGAAGATCACGAGCACCGGCGCAAGCCAGCGCCCGCGTGGAGGTTGGGAATCCGTGCGGATCATGGCGCTGGTCCATCCGGGCGCGTGACCGCTTGAAAGTCATCGCCGGCCCCCGTGAAATCACCCCGGGCCGCCCGCAGCCGGCCCCGCTGCAGATGAGCCTCCGGCAAAAACGGCGGCAGGATCGACATCTCATCTGTGTAGAACTTTTCGGCTTCCGCTGAATTTCCCTCGCCAACCAGCGCCCTGCCCAGCGCACTTGCGGCCGCGTAATAGTCCGGCGCGAGATCCAGCGCCTTGCGGAACTCGCCCGCCGCCTCCCTCGGACGGCCCATCGCCATGTGTGTGAATCCAAGATTGAAATGCGCCCGCGGATTCGCCGGCCGCTGAATGACGTTGTCCGTCCAGATCAGCTCCGGGTCCTGATACTCCGCGTTGCGCAAAAACGTGCGTGTGGAAAGCGCCGCCAGCAAAATTGTCAGCAAAATCCCCGCGATCCATGCACCCGGCGCGCCCCGGGACAGGATCATCCATCCGCCGACAACGAGCAGAACCATCGGGGCCACCAGCGGCAAATACATCCGATGCTCCGCCGCGATCTCGGTAAATATCGGCACCATACTCGACGAGGGAGCCAAAATGACGAAAAACCAGACTCCCAAAAACCCCAGCCAGGGCTTTCGCCAAAGGGAAATTAGAGAAAAGATAAACAAAAGCGCCACGAGCATTCCGCCCCAACCCACGCTCCCCCACGAATGAACGATCGGCCAGTCGTAATAATCCAAAACCAGATTTCGCGGCCAAAAGGTAAGCGCAATATAATGCGCGATCACACCGAGCTGCGTTCGGGCGTAATCCAGCGGGGCGAGACTTCCCACCGATGCGCTTCGCGATCCCGCGAGAACGGCCATCGCGGGAATGATCCAGGTCGCCGCCAGTCCGGCGTACATCCACGGGCGTTTTTTCAGTGCCGATGCGAACGACCAGGAGATGAACGTCCGATCATAAATCAGCGCCATAATGGGCGCCGTGGCCATGGTTTCCTTCGTGCCCATCCCCAGCGCGCACGCCATTATCGCAGCCAGCTTCCAGTCGCGGATCAGACAGTAAATCACGACGAGATAAAACAACCCCATCAGCGATTCGGCCCGCTGCACCGTGTAGGTGACGGCTTCGGTATTCAGCGGATGCAGCAACCAGACCGCCGCCACCGCCCCGGCCAGCCAATGCGCGGATTTCTCAAACCGGTTTCCCCAGATTCGGCGCGAAGAGAGATTCCGCCGCACGATGCCGAACAGGACGGCTCCGCAAGCCAGGTGAATCAGCAGATTGTTGACGTGATAAACTTCGACCCACAGTCCCACGATCGCATAGTCGGCCGCGAAACTAACCCGCAGCACCAACCGCCCGGAAAGAGTCGTCGGCGCCCTTCGCCCCGAATCGGACAAGGTTCGATTGATATGCGGATTATTCGCGATGGCATCGATGTCATCAAAGATAAACGGCCCGCGAAAGCTGTCGCTGTACGCCGCGATTGCGCAGAGCATCGCCAGAACCAGCGGCGTCCCGCGCCACGCCGGGCGGTTTACCGTCATCGTCGTTTCCGCCATCGGTTCATCTCATCGGCATACGATGCCGCCGTCAAGCCACGTCCGAGGGATTGTGATCCACATTAATGAGCAAAAGATTTCTATCGTTACGGCACGAGCGCCGTAACGACAAAAATCTTTTACTGATGGTAAATGGACAACTCAAAACAACTTAATCTTCGGCCCAAGATCGCTGTGTCCCCCCATGAGATATTCATCGACGCCGTGCGCGGCCTGGCGGCCTTCGCTGATGGCCCAGACGATCAGGCTCTGGCCGCGGCGGATGTCGCCGGCGGCGAAAACGCCGGGGAGACTCGTGGCGTAACTATCGTCGCATTGCACGTTGCCGCGAGGGTCGAGTTTCAGGCCGAGCTGGCCGATGGGGCCGTCATGTTCGGGATGAACGAAGCCCAGTGCGAGCAGGCATAGATCGCAATCGAGCTCGAATTCGCTTCCGGGGGTTTCCTTCATCGTGAAGCGGCCGGCAGCGTCTTTGGACCATTCCAGGCGGACGCCGTGGAGCTTTTTTACCACGCCGCTGTCGCCGCTGAAGGCCTTGGTGTTGATGGAGAAGTCGCGGATTTCATGGCCGGCGAGTTCGTTGGCCTCTTCATGGGCGCTGCTGGTGCGGAAAACCATGGGCCATTCCGGCCAGGGCTTCACTTTGCCTTCGATGACGGCTTCGGTAGAGCGGGTGTCAATCGGGCGCGGGAGAAGCTCGAATTGCTGGACCGATTTGCACTCCTGGCGAAGCGCGGTGCCGAGGCAGTCCGCGCCGGTATCGCCGCCGCCGAGGATGATGACGTGCTTGCCGGCGGCGTCGATGAAGCCATCTTCAGGAAGCTGATCGCCCATGTTTCGCTTGTTCTGCTGGGGCAGGTAATCCATGGCCAGATGGATGCCGGAGAGATTCCGGCCGGGGACGTCGATGTCGCGGGCCTTGGTGCTGCCGCCGCAGAGCGCGATGGCGTCGAAATCGCGGCGCAGATCGGCGACTTTGATATTGCGGCCGACATCGGCGTTGGTGACGAACGTGATCCCCTCGGCCTCCATGATCTTGACGCGCCGATCGACGAAGCGTTTTTCGAGCTTGAAATTGGGGATTCCGTACATCAATAGTCCGCCGATTCGGTCGGCCCGCTCGAAGACCGTGACCGTGTGGCCCGCCTTATTGAGCTGTGCCGCGCACGCCAGTCCGGCCGGACCGGATCCGACGACCGCGACTTTTTTACCCGTGCGCTTTTCCGGAGGCTCGGGTTTGATCCAGCCCTGCTGGAACGCATGCTCGATGATGCTCAGCTCGATGTTCTTGATCGTGACGGGCTTGTTATTGATGCCCAGAACGCACGCTTCCTCGCAGGGCGCGGGGCAAACACGGCCGGTGAATTCGGGGAAATTATTGGTTTTGAGGAGCATCTGCAGCGCGTCGCGCCAGCGGTTGCGATAGACCAGGTCGTTCCACTCGGGAATGATATTGCCCAGCGGGCATCCGTTGCCGCTGTTGCAGAACGGCACGCCGCAGTCCATACAGCGAGCGCCCTGGGCGCGGAGTTTTTCATCGGGCAACTCGTTATAGACCTCTTTCCAGTCCATCAGGCGCAGCTTGACCGATCGCCGCGTCGGCATCTCCCGGTTGATCTCTTTGAACCCGGTGGGCTTGCCCATGGTCAGGGAATCCTGTTGAAAATTCGAAATTCGAAACTCGAATGACGAATCAAGCTCGAAACTCGAATGACGAAATTCGACGCGAATACCATTTGGTCATTCGGATTTTGAATTTGATTCGTCATTCGAATTTCGAGCTTACACCTTACGCCTGCCGCTGCGACAATTGTTTCGCTCGTTCCTCGACTTCCGATTTGTGTTCCAGCACTCGGCGATAGTCCGTCGGCATCACCTTCACGAACCATTTCAATTCCTCATCGAAGTCGGCAAGAATCGCCTTGGCGACCGTGCTGCCGGTGAATTTGTGATGGTTCTCAAGAAGCCGGCGCAGCGTGGCGATGTCCTCGGGTTTGTCGGGGCGTTCCAGCTCGACCATTTCCAGGTTGCAGAGGTCACGGAACTGGCCGGAAGCGTCATAAACATAAGCGATTCCACCGGACATGCCGGCGGCGAAATTGCGGCCAGTGGGGCCGATCACGACGACGCGGCCGCCGGTCATGTACTCGCAGGCGTGATCGCCGACGCCCTCGACGACGGCTTCGGCGCCGCTGTTACGAACGCAGAATCGCTCGCCGACGACGCCGCGGAGATAAATCTCGCCGGCGATTGCGCCGTAGGCGATCACATTTCCGGCGATGATGTTTTCCTCGGCCTTGAATGAGGAATTCTTGGGAGGATAGACGATGACGCGCCCGCCGGAGAGGCCCTTTCCGCAGTAATCGTTGGCATCGCCTTCGAGTTCGAGGGTGACGCCGCGGGCCAAAAAACATCCGAAGCTTTGTCCGGCGGATCCGTTGAATTTGAAATGGATCGTGCCGTCGGGAAGGCCGTCGTGTCCGTGTTTGCGGGCGATTTCGCTGGAAAGGATGGCCCCTACGGTGCGATTGACGTTGATGATGGGAAGCTCGGCCCGGACTTTTTCGCCGCGATCCAGGGCGCGCGCGGCCAGTTTCAGGAGCTTGATATCCAGAGCCGCGTCGAGGCCGTGATCCTGCTTCTGCACATTGCGGATGGCAACGTCGGGGCTGACTTGGGGCTTGTGAAGGATGACCGACAGGTCCAGGCTTTTGGCTTTCCAGTGGCCGCTCAGGTCCGCGAATTCGAGCATTTGCGACTGGCCGACCATGTCTTCAAATTTTCGGAACCCCATCTCGGCCATGTATTGGCGGACTTCCTCGGCGATGAAGAACATGAAGTTGATGACGTGCTCCGGCTTGCCGGTGAATTTCTTGCGAAGCTCGGGGTCCTGCGTGGCAATGCCGACGGGACAGGTGTTGAGGTGGCACACGCGCATCATGATGCAACCCGATGCGATCAGAGGCCCGGTGCTGAACCCGAATTCCTCCGCTCCGAGCAACGCGCCGATGACGACGTCGCGGCCGGTTTTCAGTTGGCCATCGGTTTGCAGGATAATCCGGCCACGAAGATCGTTGAGAACCAGCGTCTGCTGCGTTTCGGCGACGCCCATTTCCCAGGGGATGCCGGCATATTTGATGCTGGTGAGAGGCGAAGCGCCCGTTCCGCCGCTGTCGCCGCTGATGAGAATGTGATCGGCCTTGGCCTTGGCGACGCCGGCAGCGACGGTGCCGACGCCGACTTCGCTGACCAGTTTCACGCTGATCCGCGCCTCGCGGTTGCTGTTTTTCAGGTCGTGAATCAGCTGCGCCAGGTCTTCGATGGAATAAATATCATGATGCGGCGGAGGCGAGATCAGACCGACGCCCGGGGTACTGTGGCGGATTTTGCCGATGTATTCATCGACTTTATGGCCGGGGAGCTGGCCTCCTTCACCGGGCTTGGCCCCCTGGGCCATTTTGATCTGCAGTTCCGCGGCATTGATAAGATATTCGCCAGTGACGCCGAAGCGGGCGGAGGCCACTTGCTTGATCGCCGAGCGGCGAAGCACGGGCGATGGAGGAAGGGTTTCGTTGATCACCTTCAGTTCCGGGAGAAGAACCTGATTGCCGGCCTTGTCGCGGTCGGGGAAGAACCGGTCGGGGTCTTCGCCTCCTTCGCCGGTGTTGCTCTTGCCGCCGATGCGGTTCATGGCGATGGCGAGATTCTCGTGCGCTTCCTTGCTGATGGATCCGAAGCTCATCGCGCCGGTGACGAATCGTTTGACGATTTCCTTCGCCGGTTCAACCTGATCGAGCGGGATTGGCGTGGGGGCGTGTTTGATCTTGAGAAGTCCGCGGAGCGTGCAGTGATTGCGGGCTTCGTCGTTGCAGGATTTGGCGTACTCCTGGAAGGCCTTGAATCCGTCGATGGGGCGGGTGACGCCGACGCGCACGGCATGCTGCATTTTCGCGATGGAATCGGGGTTCCACATGTGGTATTCGCCGTCGCGGCGCCACTGATAATTTCCGCCGTTTTCCAGGACTTCTCCATTGACCCGGATGGGGGGGAAGCCATGGCGATGCCGCATGAGTGATTCGGCGGCGATCACATCCAGATCAACGCCATTGATTCGGCTGGCGGTGTTGCAGAAGAACTTGTCCACCATCCGCTTGCTCAGTCCGATCGCCTCAAAAATCTGCGCGCCGCGATAACTCTGTACGGTGCTGATGCCCATCTTGCTGGCGACCTTGAGAATCGCCTTGTTGGCGGCCTTGATGAAATTTTTCTTGGCCGTTTCCAGGGAGAGATCGGCCGGAAGCATTCCATCGGCGTGAAGGTCGGCCAGGGTCTCAAATGCCAGATAGGGATTGATCGCGCCGGCGCCGTAGCCGATCAGCAGGCAGAAATGATGCGATTCGCGGGCCTCGCCGGTTTCGATCACCAAACCGCACTGGGTGCGCGTTCCTTCGCGGATGAGGTGATGATGCACCGCGGCGGTCGCGAGCAGGCTGGGGATCGGCGCATGGGCCGCATCGACGCCGCGGTCGGACAGGACCAGGATCGACGCGCCTTCGCGGACGGCGCTCGCCGCGGCGACGCATAACGCATCGACCGCTTTTTCCAAACTGGCTTCGCCGCCCGAGACGTTGAACAGCATAGGCAATGTGACAGCGCGCAAATCGCCGTGGGCGACCTCGCGCAGCTTTTCCAGGTCGCTGTTGGAAAGAATGGGCTGCTTGAGCTTGATGAGATGGCAATTTTTCGGAGCTTCGCTGAGGAGATTGCCCTCGCGGCCGAGATAGGTGTAGAGGCTCGTGACCAATTCCTCCCGGATTGCGTCCAGCGGCGGATTCGTCACCTGCGCGAAAAGCTGCCGGAAATAGTTGTAGAGCAACTGCGGCTTGTCGCTGAGGCACGCCAGGGGCGTGTCGGTTCCCATGCTGCCCAGTGCCTCCTGGCCGGTGGCGGCCATGGGCATCATGATCATTTTGAGGTCTTCAACCGTATATCCGAAGGCGTGCTGGCGGCAGCGGAGGGTCTTGTGGTCCGGCTCATGGATTTTGCTCGCGGCCGGAAGATCGTCCAGCGGGATCATGTACTGGTTGAGCCAATCCTTCCACGGTCGCTTTTCGACGAGATCGCGCTTGATTTCGTTGTCATCGATGATCCGGCCCTGCTTGAAGTCGATGAGGAAAATCCTGCCCGGCTGGAGCCGCCATTTGCGGGCGATGTTCTCCGGCTTGATCGGCAATACGCCCACCTCGCTGGCCATGACGACCAGATCGTCCTTGGTGACATAATACCGGCTGGGGCGCAGGCCGTTGCGATCGAGCACCGCGCCGACCTGTGCGCCATTGGTGAAAACGATGCTGGCCGGGCCGTCCCAGGGCTCCATCAGGCAGGCGTGATATTCGTAAAAAGCCTTCAGCTCCTCGTCCATCTTATGGTTGTTCTGCCACGCTTCGGGGATGAGCATGAGCATGCTGTGAGCCAGGCTGCGTCCATTGAGGGTGAGAAACTGAAGCGCATTGTCGATGGTGGCGGTATCCGATCCGGATTCGGTAAGGATCGGGAACATTTTCTGCAATTCATCGCCGAAGATTTCCGATTGAAGCGAACCGTAGCGGGCGCGCATCCAGTTGCGATTGCCACGGAGGGTGTTGATCTCACCGTTGTGGGCCAGATATCGGTAGGGATGCGCCTTGTCCCAGCTTGGGAAGGTGTTGGTGCTGAATCGCGAATGAATGACCGCCAGGGCGGATTCAAAATCCGGCTCGCTTAGATCGGGGTAATAGAGGCGAACCTGATGCGCGGTGAGCATCCCTTTGTAGATGATTCGGGAAGCGCTCAGGGCGCAGATATAAAATTGGTTGCGGGCCTGCTCGGGAAGATCGCTGAATTCGATGCTGTTCTCAGCCCGCTGGCGGACGAGGTAAAGCCGGCGATCGAAGTCCTGACGGTTATAAAACGCGTTGCCCATACCGACGAAGATCTGGCGGATTCTTGGCTCGCAGCGCTTCGGGGTGGGGCCGATGTGGCGATTGTCCACCGGCACATCGCGCCAGCCGAGGGTCACCATTCCATAGTCCGCGACCACCTTTTCCAGAATCCCTTGGCACTGTGCCCGCTGATCCGCATCCTGCGGCAGGAAAACGTTGGCAACCCCATATTGATTGAGCGGAGGGAGGACTATCCCCAGTTCCGAGCATTTTCTGCGTAAGAAGCCATCGGGAAGGCGAACCAGAATGCCCGCCCCATCCCCGCTGTTGGGCTCGCAGCCGCAGGCTCCGCGGTGGTTCATATTTTCCAGCATCTCCAGTGCCTGCAAGACGATACGGTTGCTGGCTTTGCCCTTGATATGGCAAAGAAAGCCGACGCCGCAGGCATCGTGCTCAAGCTGGGGATCGTATAGGCCCTGAGCGGGTGGATAACCTCTC
>Ga0302324_100023400_pt1 | contig 11952 bp, 9 predicted proteins | sample Palsa_T0_1_FD_201949 | JGI IMG/M metagenome (GOLD analysis project Ga0302324, IMG submission 201949) | Peat permafrost microbial communities from Stordalen Mire near Abisko, Sweden - Palsa_T0_1 | ecosystem: Environmental > Terrestrial > Soil > Palsa > Peat permafrost | place: Sweden: Abisko... | reverse complement strand
GGGACTCCGCCGAGACGCTCTCCTCCTCAACTTTCAGCCGCTCACCATTATCTGTTCGGAGCGTGAAGGCCGAGCGCACCTGCCCTGCTGTCGTAGTCCATGTGCTCACACTTCCGATTCGGTGAACTGCCAACCGCCCTACCCCTAGCCGGCCCAGGCGCGTTCCCTCGCCTTCACCCGTTGGTTCCACGCCAACGACTACAAACCGCTCACGTAGTTGCTCCGGGGACATCCCCTTGCCGTCATCGGTGATTACAACTTTCTCGGTGCCACCGAGAGCGTTCTCCACGATCTCGATATCAATAAGCGTTGCGTCCGCATCCAGAGCATTTGCCACCAGCTCGCCGATTGCTCGGCTGCTAGTGGAATACTTTTGGCTGCCCAGATGTTGCGTTGCAACCCGACTTTCGTAGCGCCAGGCCAGTTCGTAGGACCGTTTTTTGGAAGTCTTCGTCTTCACCAGATCTAACACTCTACTCTACTTCGCTTCACACAATTGTGAGCCTGCAAGCGGTCGAGTGCCCGCACGTGGGTAGGCACCCGGCCGCGATTCGCCCCCCGCGGTAAAGCCGGAAACCCGTCGACGTGCCGCGCAGCATTCAAACTCCTTAGATTACGACGATCTGGGAATGGCTGCTCTGGCTTCGGGCGGCTACCCTTCTACAGTTGACTGCCTGGAACCGCTGATGCCGGCTTAGCGGCCCAACGCGCGCGAGCCTCGGCCAACAATGGTCGCCGCCTTTCTGATTGTCCGCTCGACGTATTCGGCCTGCCGCTTCTCGTTGCCCTTATGTGTCAAGTCGCGGCTGCGAATGGCCGTGTCTATCTGTGCGTCCGGCACGCCATGCGCAAGAGCGTAAATCGCGTATGCGAGGTCGATGCGGGTGCCGTCGCCGGCGTACGTTGGATTCGTGCGAAAGCTGTCGATGCCTCGCAACGCGCCTGAACACCTTTCGCGCGACATCGCGGCCCGGCGCCGTTCGCGCTCTTGACGATCACGTTCGAGTTGCCGCTCAATCTGGGCGACGAATCGGTCGGCTTCTGGATAGGGTAACCCGTTCGCCTGGCGCAGCATGACGAAGGGGAAGAGACCGTCAGCCTTATATTTCTCCTTCCGGTTGGTGAATCCGGCCAGCCGGCCGAAATGCCGCCAGTCGGCGGCGCCCAGATCGCCACCGAAATCCTTCGCGAGCGCTCGGGCCGCCGCCGTGCTCAGTTCCCGCGAAAGAATCCGCGAGTGCTTGAGCCACGCCTGGAAATTCCCCGGCGAGGTCTCGACCACAAACGCCGGATGGAAACCCTCTGCTTTCATACGCTCAATCGATTCGGCCGTGAGGTCATCGATCAAGCTCAAATTGTGTTCGCCTTTTGGCCGAATATAAATGTTTCGCCCGTTGCGATTCTGGAGCCGCAACCATGGGATCGACTTCAAGACAGCCTGCATATCCCAGGTTCGCGGAATCATCGGAGGTTCATTGTCGCCAGCACCCTCGGGCTTGTACAGGCCGATCTCGAATACGTCGCCGCCCATCGCGACAATCTGTCGCGTGACCGCTTCGCTGGTTCTGTCCACGTCTCGGCTCCGGCGTTTCCCTGGTGCAAGGAAACGCTCTACCCGGTAAGCCGCGAGTCCCGGTGCCGGTGACGCCGACGCGCGGCGCGAAAGAATTTGGAAACAATCTGAAACTCGGGGTACCTAGTTGTTGGGTAGTACCCAGTACTGAGACGTTTGTGAAGTTGCACTGCATTCTGTGAAGCCTTCTGTCACGCAGCGGGGTTTGAAGAACATACGGTTTAGATGGCGGTTTCAGTTCCGCGCGTGGGAGACGCATATCTTGAACGGAGCGCGCAAACGCGACCGGTGGCGGCTCGGTGTTGCTGCCAAAGTGATTGCAGCCGGCCTGGTGGCCTCCACCTGCGGGCACGCGCAAACCCCGAGCGAATTCCTTTCCCAGGCGGATCGCCTTGCCGACCAAGGAAACTGGTTTAGAGCCGCGCCGCTTTATGCCAAGGCGGAGAAAGAGTTCCAGCGGGCGGGGGACCGGCGAAATGAGTTGTACGCCAAGTTTGGCCGGCTCCACGGGGACACAGAAGCAGGTTTATATCGGGCCACCCGCGTGCAAGTGGTGCTCGACTTGACCGATCCGTTGGTGGAAGGTGACCCCCAGTTGAAAATCCGGGCATTGGCGCTACTTGGCACAATCGACCTGAATCTGGACACGGCTGCGGCAGGGGACGACTGGCGCAAACTGCTGGCGGTCGCAACCGCCGCCGGTGATCGCAAATGGCAGAATCGCGCCAACGGCTACCTGGGATTGGTCGCAGGGTTGAACGGCAACATCGGCGCTGCGGGCGGCGCCCTCTATCAGGCCGTAATGAAAGCAGAGCAGTTGGGCGACGCCTCGGGCGAGATCTACTTTGCAACCTGGATCGCAAATGGGATGGCCGTGAACAACATGGCGGACAGGGCCGTACAGCTTTTGGACCGCGTCGAGGAACTGGCACGAAAGAGCGGCTTCAGCGAGATGCCGCTGCAATTCTCCATCGCCAAGGTCCGCGCGTTGATGCAGCTTTCTGAACCCCAAAAGGCGCGCGGTCGCGAAGAAGGGAAAAAGCTGCTTGCCACTACCTTGGATTTGGCCCGAAAGAACGGCGTGAGCGGCGCCGAAACAGAGCTTCTCAGCCAGGCTGGCCAACTGGCGATTGAAGAGCACGATTTCGCTGGCGCTGAGCGGTCATTCAAACAAGTTGTGGGGATTGCGAAAGCAGCGGATTTGCCGAGAGAGGAAGCGGACGGTCTTTTGCATTTATCGCAGCTATACCGAACGGAGGACGCGCCCGCAAAAGCCATTCCGGCCATCGATCAAGGTATAGAAGTTCTCCGGCGGGTTGAAGAGGCTTACGATTTTCCGATGTACGTCGCTGAGAAGGCCGAGGTGGAGGCTGCTTTGGGATCGCTGGCCTCCGCCGATGCACTCTACGACCGCGCCACCGATTTGATTGACGGCCTGCTCGTGAACGCGCAGACTTCGCGCATGAAAACCGAGATGATCGCCGCCGTGGGCGATATTTTCGTTGCCCACTTCCGGCTGGCGTGGGATCGCCTTCATGATCCCGAAAAAGCCTTCGGCATTGTTGAGAGCGCCCGCGGGCGCGCTCTCTTGGATTCGATCGTTTATGCTCGCCGGTCCAGTCCCCTCTCGGAGGCGACCCCAGGCGACCGAGAGATCGTTCGGCTACAAAGAGAACTTGTGGAGGAGGACCTTTCGGCTCCGCGACGGCACAAAGTGTTAGACCAGCTCGATCATGCGTATTTCTGGATGGGTCCCGCCGAATTTGCCCAGACCCGGAAGGAGATGGAGATGCTCCGGCGCCCCCCCGTGTCGTTGTCGGCAATTCGGCGCCAATTGGCTGCTAACGAAAGCCTGATCGAATTCGTACTTGATACGAAAAAGTCGTATGCGCTGGAGATTTCTCAGGCTGGCTTGAAGGTCCACGAGCTTCCTGGACGACCGCAAATCGACGGGCTGGTCAGTCATTTTCTTGCTGGCGTCAGGAACAAACAGGAATCAGTCGATCTGGCAAAAGAGCTTTACAGCCGCGTACTGTCGCCGGCCGTCGCGCAACGCACGACGGCGATTGTCCTTGTTCCTGACGGTTCACTCAACCTGGTCCCATTCGAGGCGCTCATGGACGAGAATGGCGCAACCATAAACAAGCGGGTGACCATCGCCTCGGTTCCGTCCGCAACGATATATTTCACTCTGAAGACTGCCCCAACGCAAACCACGGCCACAAGGCCATTCCTGGGAGTCGCCTATAGTCCAGGGCAATCCGCCGCGGTACAGCTTGCTTCCAACACGCGGGGTATGTTTGACTTGCAAAAATCGGCGTTGACGCCACTGCCGTTCGCGCGCGAAGAGATCGCGGAGGCGGCGAAAGCGCTGGGAAAGGACAGTGTGGAGCTGGTTGGCGCCGCTGCTTCTGAAGCCGCCCTCAAGGCTCTGGCGCTGGGCGACTTCAAAATCATCCACATCGCCGCCCACGGTATCGGGAATGAAGCCGAGCCGGATCGAGCGGCGCTCCTGTTGGCTCCTGGCAATGATTCTGAAGACGGGCTGTGGCAGTCGCGCGAGATCCGCCAGACCAGGCTGAACGCCGATCTTGTCGTGTTGTCGGCTTGCGACACCGGTACCGGCCGCCTTGAGGGTCAGGAAGGCATCATGAATCTCGCGCGAGCGTTCCTGATCGCGGGTGCCAAAAGCGTCGTGGCGAGCTTGTGGCAGGTGGATGATCGTTCCACCGCCACGTTAATGAGTTTTTTCTACGAGCACCTGGCTGCCGGTTTTGAGGTCCGCGAAGCCCTCCGGCAGGGGCAGCTCGATTTCATAAAGGAGTTTGGGGACAAAGCCCAGCCATACTATTGGGCCGGCTTTGAGGTGATCGGAGATGGCACGAGGCGAATCAATTTCAAAACCAACAAACCTAAGTCTGGACCAGCGAAGGCAAATATTCGATAGAACCGTGGAGAAAGTGACGAAGTACTACTTCGATCCGAACTTCAACGGAACGGAATGGCCGAAGCGTGCCAGGGAATCCCGAGACGCCATTCTATCGGCCAGCGATCCCGATGAGTTCGAGCTACGCAAGCATGACCTGGTCCACAGCCTCAAAAGCAGCCATACCGGATTCTTCCATCAGTCCGTGCGGCGGGTTCCCGGCAGGCTGGCGATTGGAGCTAGCTTCCGCAGAGCCGAAACGGAAGCGGGTCCACGCTGGGTCGCGCAGGATGTACATGAAGGCGGCCCGGCCCATTCCGCTGGATTGATGCCCTTGGATGAGCTAAAGTCGATCAACGGGACTCTCGTATACCCGCCTGACCAGCCGATGTTCCCCATGGGAAGTCAAGTAGACTTGGTGATTCGACGAGGGGCCGACGAAATCTCGTTGAGGGTGACCATTCCTGAGCCGCGCTCTCGCAAACAGCCCTATTCGGAGCTCAAAGCCGTTGCATGGGCGCGCATGCCGAACAGTGTGGGCTACCTCAAGGTCAGCATTCTTCCGGGACAGGTGGGGCTGGACGTGTCGCGCGCCATCGACGTAGCGGTGGCCGAGTTGAAATCGTGCGACCGGTTGGTGCTAGACCTGCGCGGGCACCTCGGTGGCGGCCTCGGCGTGCTGCGCTTGATGAGCCACCTGACACCAGCCAAATTGCCGATCGGATACACGATCACGCGCCGTCGTGCGGAATCGGGCTACGACAAATCGAAATTGCCAAAGCTGGATCGCCTTCCCACCCATCTGCCCAATTTCCTGGGCGTCGCGTCGATGATCTTCAAGTTCGCAGGCCGGGACCCCTCTGTGCTCCTGGTGTCCGAAGGCCTCGGCGCGAAGAAGTGGCATGGCCGAATCGTAATCCTGGTAAACGAGCACACCGTGAGCGCCGGCGAGATGGCTGCCGCGTTTGCCGCGGAGAATCATTTGGCGACGATTGTGGGAACCGAGACCGCAGGCCGGCTGATACCGGGGTCCGGCTTCAAGGTCGGCCAGGGTTACATGCTGATTATGCCGAAGGCCGAATACATTACGTGGCAGGGGCACCGCTTCGAAGGGTCCGGTGTGAAACCGGACTTCGAAGTTTCGTGGTCGACGGAGGCATTCGCGGCCGGCAAAGACAATCAGCTAGACTCGGCCGTTCTCGTGGTGAGGGGTATTTGAATCCTCTCTAGAGAGAGAAAGGTCTCCTTTCAGGAAGGATTGGCCGACCTCTAGAGGCCGCTCGAGTCTGCTCGGCAACCCAGGGCACGAGGGAAAGGGCTCCATTTGCCCGAATTGGATGCAGAACCAACTTCGGGACTCAAAACCAACATTCCGGCGCTCGTCAGAAACAGGGTACGCAGCATGTGGTACAATCCAGGGTTTATTCTGAGTTTTTCCGACCCAAGTGGTCATGGGTGCTGCCACCGTCTATGGGAAGCTTTGTGCGGCGATATGACGTCTTTCTGCTCTGGAGCTTCGCTCTCTGTTCGCTAAGTTTGGTATTCTCGGCAAACTGCTTAGCGGACGATTTGGATCTATCCGGCACGTCTTGGGACTGCGGCGAGATAGGAGGGCAACTCTTGTTCTATGACAACCACGTCGGCGTCGATCCTAGGCACGGAAATAGGTTCCGTTGGCTTGCATCTGGCCGGGTGGTGGTGGTCAATTTCGACGGAGGTACGTGCAAACTGGTGCTCGACGTGGCGGACCCCCCTTCAGCAGCGAAGGCTCGATGCTTTCCTGCCAGCAGCTACACCGATTCACAGCTCCTACTTAGGGCTCAAGACCCTTCGGGCCCCTCGTTTCGGGAGAGCACGCTGGGCGTATCGGGAACTGGCAGATGTGTGCTCACCTCATCGAGTAAGAGCCAGCCGCCAACGAACGAGGACTCGGTGCAGCCCGCCCCAGAGACCGGCGCTTCCCAGAAATCCAACATCATTGCGATGGTCGACCCATTCGCCTCGAATCGGCCCACCCAAAACAACCAGGTGAAGGACGGCTTGGTAGATCCGTTCGGCCCGTCGGCCAAACGCCCGGCCCAGGCCACTCAAACTCAGTCGGCTAAGAGCGAAGGGGATACTCTTGTAGACCCGTTCAAAAGCAACGACAAGAACGCTCAACAAAAACAGGCCCGCTATTGGAATACATGCGCACGTGTTTTCGTCGCGCCCTCTTCACGGAGTAATACACCAAATTCGTACAAGGTTTTCGCTGGTAATCTTTGTTCGCAAGTGCTTGATGTTAAGTTTTGCGTCCAACAAATGAATGATGGGTCCGGAGATCTCGCGCACAATGGAAGTTGGGACTGTGGCATAAAGTCCAATACTACCGCCGCCACGGCAAGGGACGGTCATCCCGAGGACTGGTACTACGGCTGTTGTGCAGTCATTTATAGGACAAAGGTATGGGCGCGGGAACCAGGTTTTACGGAGGGCTGGCCGGAGCCGTAGGTGGTAGACGGAGTGCCAGTTTAGGGAGCTGCTTAGTAACCCTTATGCTTTCTCGACTAGCGGTCTTCGCATGTCACGCCTGCTCAACGCTGTTTTCGATTCACAGGCGTTCCCTGCTAAGAGTTGCTGTCATTCCGCTGCCTGCTGGGCACGCACCCGGTAAAGTGTGCCCAGTTCAAGCACTCGCGCTTGCCAATCCCTCTTCAAGAAGAGATGCTGCTAAGAGATTTGTTGGCAACTATCGCTCACGAGAGGAGAGATATATTCTCCTTGCGCTCTGGGGTTTCGTGCTCTGGTCGCTAGGGTTTGTATCGTCAGCGAACTGCTTTGGTGGCGATCTACAACTGGCGGGCTCAAAATGGACTTGTCCTAATCCTTTGGGGTCGGGGAATCCGTCGCTAATAGAATTTAGAGAAGACCACTCTGCGCACGTTTCATCCGACAGGGGAGATTATTATCCCGATCTTCGCTGGTCCCTGGCAGGACGCATCGCAGTGCTGAATCAAGCGGAGCCGCTGGACAGCAGCTCGATTACGAATGTTTTATTCTTCCTGAGCGATTCGGAGGCGAGGCTCGATCGCATCATCCCGGGCATGTCCGATTCGGAGGTCTTCGCGAGCGTTTCGACTGTCGGACAGTATGTCAACGGACATTCGAATTTCAACAAAGATGCCTATCCGTGTCATCTTACCTCGGGGCCTTCTATCCGGCCCGCTCTAGCGGGCGGCACTTCCAGCAGCGACCCGGGCAGCAAGAAGGCACCAACTGCGGCGCTGGTAGACCCATTTTCGCAGAGCGGGTCAGGGGCGGAGGGGTCGTCCACGCCCGTTGAACGATCACAGGACAGTTTGGTCGATCCCTTCGGCCTTCCGGCCAAACGCCCGGCCCAGACAACTGGCACTCAGTCGGCTAAGAGTGAAACAGGTGGTCTTGCAGACCCGTTCAAAGAGGACGGCAAGAACGCTGAAGAAAAGCACGTCCGCTATTGGAATACATGCGCACGTGTGTACGTGGCGCCCTCCTCACGGAGTAGTACGCCAAATTCGTACAAGGTTTTCGCTGGTAATCTTTGTTCACAAGTGCTCGATGTTAAGTTTTGCATCCAACGAATGAATGACGGGTCCGGAGACCTCGCGCGCAATGGAAGTTGGGACTGTGGCATAAAGTCCAACACTACGGCCGCCGCGGCAAGGGACGGTCATCCCGAGGACTGGTACTACGGCTGTTGTGCAGTCATTTATAGGACAAAGGTATGGGCGCGGGAACCAGGTTTTACGGAGGGCTGGCCAGAACCGTAAGCTTCCACACTTTAGCTGTAGATATTATTGGACGGCGTTCTTCAAGGCGAGGAAATCTAAGATGCTTCTGCCAAAACTATTTGCTTGCATGCTAAGTCTCAGCGTTCCCGTGGCTACCACGACCTCGTTTGTGGTGCTCCTAACCCCTCCCTGCGGAGCGCAGGAGCCCGACGACTCCAAAGCCAAGGCGCATTTCCAGATCGCGCAAGCTGCGCTAAGTGCGAACGATCTTGAGACGGCCGGCGAGGAACTCCGAAAGGCGATTAGTTACTCGGACCATAACGCGCTTCTGCGGTATAACCTGGCTATCATACAATCCATGCAGAAGAAAACAGCGGACGCCAAGAATTCACTGGAGTTAGCCCTGAGATTGGGTTTACAAGGTGATGAAAAACTTAAAGCAGAAGAAATGCTGGCGACTGCAACATATGAGATTCATAAGGCGGCGAGGAGTGAACTCAATCCGTACCTAGGCAGATGGGTTACACACCTAACACGAGTGAGGGAGCGTAAAGCAGCTGACTGCCAGAATACCTATAGTATGACGATCTCTCTATCTCTTGCGCTGGATGACGATGCGAAGTTAACGGCGCGCACAAATGTCTCAATAGACTCTAAGGAGCTAGGCTGCCCGGTGGAAATTACAGAGGAACTTGATAAACAAGAGCCGACCTGTGATTCCGACTTTGTGGTCAAGACGGTAGAGAAAGATGGTCCGGAATACATTCTGTGGACGACTGACGGACCAACCGGCTATCTTGGTTTAATAATGGATAGAAAAGACTTGTTGGTCATGGAAAATCTTTTGGCACCGTGCGGCCTTATGGCTCGTGGCAAATTTGACTTGCATCGAGTACACTGACTGCGCGCCGTCGCTAAATAAAGCCACAACTAGTCGGGGTCGGCCCGCCCGCGCGGTTGGAATCACTCCACGAACGCTCTATCGATGGATGAAGGAGCCCGCATTCGACAAAGCATTTCGAAGGGCGCGGCGAGCAGCTTTCGGTCAAGGCACAGCGCGGCTGCAACAAGCGGCGAGCGCGTTCGTTCTAGATATTCAACGTCGCCGCACCGAACGGCTGGGCTCACCTGTGGCGCCTTCGTGGCCCCAAGCCGCTCTGCTCCCCGGCTCAGCCAGAACACCGTCCGTGCGCCTGCCATCTGTCCTGAGGCCGACAGAGAAGGTTTTCGCTTCACCAGCAACCCGCAATTCTCATCAATTAACTCCGCCCTCTTCGCCGCGCTCGCCGGCGAATTATTGATCAAAACCGAAAACGCCAGCGTCTCTTCGCGCTTCGTCTCCGCGTACCCCGAAAGCTCGCTCACGTGGATCAACCCGCCCGTCTTCGCCTGCGCCCGCCCGCGCACCGTCGGCCCAGTCAACCAGTCTTCCAAAGACCCATTCACGGCCCCAACCGGCAACAAATCCACCCCTCGGGAGTGCCTCTCGCGACGACGATAAGCACCGTTTGATGAGCTTTCTGGCTTAACTGGCCTTCGCGAACGGGCTTCCTTCTTGCGTCCGAAGTGGACGGGCTTCGGGATCGCTACGATCTGTTTCTCGCTGAATCGGCTGCTTTTCATCGTTCGGTTTTCTGCCGCAACTCCTACCGGCGGGAAACGCCATTTTTGATCGGCCCCGTTCAGCGCTGCGATGTCACTTATTTATTTGTATTTTTTCGCAACCCACATCGGGCGCATCTCGTCAGTGAGAGCGAGGGCAAGAAAATGCGATCTCGCATTCTCCGGTTCACCGGCGCAGTTTTGGTATGTACCTGCTTGGCGTTTGGCGGGCCTCCCAAGCCCCCCGATTCTGCCCCTGCATGGATGAAACACGCTTGGTGGTGCACGGCAGACGGTGGAAACGCGGGTGCTGCCTATAAGGCAGCGCGCTGGAATAATAAGGATGGATATGAAGCAGTTCTTGCATGCCAAGAGGCCGCGAATGACCCTGCCGCCAAAGAGGCGGTGCGGGTCGCAGGTAGAGAGAACATAAACAAGTACGTCGGACCTCCTCCGCCTTCTGAGCGCCAAGGACCTATCGATCACACCGGTCGCTGAGTCCCTAGAGATTCTCGTGACTCCCGCCTAGTGGATCTCCGAGCGTTGCAGGGGCCAGGAAACCATCGTTCTTCGCTACTGACGTGAATTCGGCGGCGGTCAGACCAGCGGGCAATACCGGGCAATGCGCCACGGCGTCGGTGGTAAATCTGGCGTTCTTAGCAACTTAGAATCAGCGACTTGCACAGCCACTTAGACCGCTAATAGTTCGAATTCCACCCTCACCTGCTGCCATTCGTTCTCAGCGGATTACCACTGAGTAGCAAGTCCAATCCCAGGGCTGGCGGCGAAGACAGATAAAATAATTGCCGGTTTCGAATTTGGAAAGGTCCAGTTTCGCGGTGAAGGCCGTCGCACCGTTCTCAACTTTCGCCTGGCCGGTGGCCGATAACAGAGGGCGGTCGGCGCTCTTTGCAATCTGAACCTCGTATGCACCCTCCCTGCTTCCAAAGGGAAGCCGGATGGTCAGCGCCTCGGGTTCCCGCTGAAGCACGATGGGCTTCGTATCCTCCTTACCTTCCTCCGACCGCGTCATCGCGCGTCCTTGGAGGTCCACAATGCGTTGCCGGAACACCAGTTCGGCGTTCTGGGGGCGCTTTTGGGGAGCCGATTCCCGAATAGCCAGGAATGCACCGGCGGCGATGAGCGCAGCTGCGGTGGCCGCCACCACGCCAATCTTGGCCAGGCGAGCCTTGGCCGTCCGCCGAAACTCGGCGCGGAATCCAAGGAATTCGCGATAGCATTCCGAGCAGTGTGTGACGTGGTGCCACTGCGGATCGCCCTCCAGGTTGTCGTCGAGGGGCCGGGCAGCCAGTTCTTTCAGAACCGCACCGCTGGGACATCCCTTCCGCTCTGGATTCGGATAATCGCTGAGGATTGAGTTCTGAAGCTGGCTTTTGAGCCTGTCGAATTGAGCGTCAGGCGATTCGGGACGCGGCATCAGTCCATGACATTATTACACCCAGCACGGTTGGGAGTTAAGCGATTCGGCGGAAAAAATCTACCAAGTGATGCCCGCGGCCCGCGCCGCCCTTCGCATCCCTCGATAGAAGCTCTGCGAAAGGGTGTTTCGCGATTTTCCGAACCGCCGTACGAACTCGTTGGCGTCACAATCCCTCAGCATCATTGGCACCATTTCACGAACGTCATGCAATCCCTGGCGGTCCAGTTCCTTCATCAGACGATCCAGAGCGTCTTTTGCCTCCAGTTGCGATACCAAGTCGAACTGATCCTCCAAAGTGTCCAGCGTGGCGCCGAACAACTCGACTTCCGTTTTGCGGCGTGCCCGCCGGCCACCCGCGCGAAGATCCTCGGCATACCAATGTGCGCGCTTCAGAATCCGGAGGCTGGGCTCGTCACCCAAATCCCCGTGGTGCTTCCGGGACAGCGAGTGCACGGCTCGCTCTGTGATTTCTGATACACGCCAAACGTCGCTCAGGACGCGGCTTGCGATCTTCCTAAGCGGATCGGCGACCGGGACAACACCCTGCTCCACCCACGCGCGATGGATCGGGTTTCCATCGGGGTCGATATCCCCGATGCAGATTGGAACGACAGAAAAATTAGACTCCTCGTTGTAATTAAAAGGAACAATGATAACGCCC
>Ga0302324_100023399_pt1 | contig 11952 bp, 15 predicted proteins | sample Palsa_T0_1_FD_201949 | JGI IMG/M metagenome (GOLD analysis project Ga0302324, IMG submission 201949) | Peat permafrost microbial communities from Stordalen Mire near Abisko, Sweden - Palsa_T0_1 | ecosystem: Environmental > Terrestrial > Soil > Palsa > Peat permafrost | place: Sweden: Abisko... | reverse complement strand
AGGTCACCCACCCCGGAATAAGGATATCCGGGTTCGCTCCCACGCCGGGTGGGTACACCGGGGCTTGGGCGTTCGCGAGCGGTGTCACGCCGGCCGTGATGAGAAGGCTTGTCATTAGAATCGCCGATACAGACTGTCTCAGGTTAGCTGAAGTTTTCATGAATGTCCCTTTAGTTAGTGATATTTCCCCTATCGTCGTCTTCCAGCTGCTGACCTCCTTGGCGCATCCCTCGCGCCTCACTCAGCTATAGGTTCGTGACCCCTTAGCCGAAAGGTGTCTGCAGCTACCATGCTTATGGTCGCTCTCCTTCGCGCGCCCCCCCCCGAGCTACAGGCCAAACTCCAGAAGGGCGGCTCAGCCGGAGCCCAGTGCAGGACCCTCGTCAACGGATTGGCGCTTGTTAGGCACGGAGCGACCGTGGCAGAACCGGCGAGCAGTGACGAGCCGCATATGTGCCCTGATCACCCAGAAATCCACGTATGCTCATTCTTGATGAACTACTTTCAGGGGTGACTCGCCGGAAGGCTGTTCGTGTTCGCGCAGTTCGAGCGGCAGCTAATTATTGGCGGGTGCGCGCCGGCATGAACCACGCCAAGAAACACGGCACGCGAGTGCTAGTTGCGCTTTCCGTGGCCGTCGTCCGCGACTTGGCAGTGATAGCCAACTTGGCTGCCATTACCAAGGACGGTCACCCCTTGCGCCAGTCCGGCCCTATAACATTCCCGGACGAGCTTTTCAGTTCGCGCGATGGGGCCAGCGGCTCCTCCCGGCCAGAACCGGCCGGTGACGGTCCCGAACTGACTTCCAGTTTGCTGCCGTTCGATGTCGTCGTGCTTTCAACACCTCATGCGATAGTTTCGAGAACAGCCATTTGAAACTCGCACGCGACGCTCCGGGTGTTAGCGTACCGATGGGGCGTATCGGCCACGAGTCGCAGCGTTGAACCAGCGCGGGTAGCCACGGTCTCGTGGGCGGCCTCCACCGTCAGGGTTCCCCTCATAACCGAAAGGAATTCCGTGGTTCCTGCGGGGTGCGCTACGCCGTCAAAGAACTCGCTGGGTGCGATCCGCCAATCCCAGATTTCCGCAGCGAGTGCACCGATGCGGACGGTATCGACGAGAGCCGCTCGGCTCCCCGCCTTTGTCTCCCAAAGAACCCGCGCGACAGCGCGGTTGTGAACCACAAACCGCGTTTTTGGCTCCGCTTGCCCCAAGAGTTCACCGAGTCCGACGCTGAAAGCGTTGGCCATTCGACAAAGAGTCGCGATCGATGGGTTCGTACGGCCTTGCTCGATTTCGACGAGCGTCCCTTTGCTAATTTCGGATCGCTTTGCGAGCGCGTCAAAGGTAAACCGACGGGCCTTACGTAGGCGCGCGCAGTTTGCAGCAATTGTTTGGAGAATTGTGTCTTCTTGAATCATAGTCACTATATCGACTATTTATATCTTTATAGTAGAATACATGGATTGGGCTCACGACGAAAGGTTGCGGACGCTACCCAAGGAACCACCGAGGTGATCACTCCAACTGTAGTTCAAGGCGATCCGGGGTGCTACGAGCCCGCCGCGATCGTTTCGCGTCAATGACCGCAAAGCTCCTGACAGTCGGGCTCGTGGTCGCCTCGCTCGTCGGCTACCAGCTCGCACAGCGCACGATGCCGACGGGTGCGAATCCCTTCACCGTCGTCGCAATCGCTTATTTTCTCGGGATCATTGCCTGTGTACTCCTGGCGCCAGGGGTCGGCAAGCCGATCGGACTCGAAGATGCCGCGTTATTGAAGCAATGGCCAATCTGGGTTCTCGCCGGGTCGGTCGTCGGTATCGAGATTGGTTACCTGCTGGCGTATCGCGCCGGCTGGCCGCTCGCCACGACCACCGGAGTCACGTACACCTCGACGATGCTCCTGCTCGCCGTGATTGGCGCCACTTTCTTTTCCGAGGGTATCTCGCCGCGGCGCGCCGCCGGCCTTGCCCTGGCAATGGGCGGGGTGTGGCTACTGATTGCCCCGATGCGGGCGCCGTGAGAGAACTTTTCCGGCGGGCAGTTGAGAACGATGCCGTAGAGGGGACCGCACTATTGCGGGTTCGGGAGCAAACATTGCGCGACTTCGCCGCCGCGTGGGATGCGCGAGACGTTGATGGCCTGATGCAGCTCATGACTAAGGACTGCGTGTACCTCGCATCAGTGGGCCCGGAACCGGGCAGAACCTATGTGGGTGCGGCGGCCGTACGGGAAGGATTTCGGGAGATGCTCGCGTATGATGCGGATGGAGAATCCAGGGGCGGCCGCGCCGTTATCGCTGGTCATCTTGGCATCGCCGAATGGTCTTATCTGAAACGTGGCTCGAATGGAGCGATTGTCGAGGTGCGAGGATGTGACGTCCTCGAGTTTCGCGGCGAGAGAATCGCCCGAAAAGATGCGTTCCGCAAGTCTTGGTGATGGTCGTGCGGCAGGTCGGTGCCGGCAACGACGCTTGCCAAAGGCGCAATTGACACAGCACCGGCGCATCACTCTGATCACGGGGCAGGACATGCCGAGTCCCGACTCGGAATCTTCACTCATTGTCGAGGCGCTGGCGTCACTGGGCGTCGACTCGGAGGTAGTCGTCTGGCGCGAAAAGCGCGATTGGAGCGCTGCACAACTGATTGTTTTGCGCACCCCCTGGGATTATGCCGATCACTTGACTTGCTTTCTCGCGTGGGTAACGCATGTGGCGAGTGTCTCCCGCCTTCAAAACGACGCGGACGTCGTTCGCTGGAACCTGAACAAGCGCTACCTGCTCGAGTTGGCACGCCATGGCGTACCGATCGTTCCCACGGAGGTTCTTGCTCTTGGCGATAAGGTCGGCCCGACGAGCTTCCTGCATGACTTCGCGACGCGACATCGGACGAATGAAATCATCATCAAACCCACCGTCGGCATTAATGCCACCGGTGCCGTGCGGGCAGTGCCGGACGATCCGGCATTGGCTCAGCACCTATCGATATTACTCAAAACTGGCGACGCCCTTGTTCAGCCTTTCGTGCCAGCCATCCTAAGCACGGGCGAGGTCTCGCTGGTCTTCCTGGGGTCAAGCTACTCCCACGCGGTACGCAAGCTGCCCAGAGCCGGCGATTTTCGAGTACAGGACAACCATGGCGGTAGCGTGCAGGCTTACGCGCCGTCCGCCAAAGAAATCGAGACGGCGCGCGCCGCGTTGGCCGTGGCGCCGGCGCCGACGACCTATGCGCGGGTCGATATGGTCGACCTTCATGGCACGCCGGCCGTGATGGAACTAGAACTGATCGAGCCCGAGCTATTTCTGCGGCTTTCCCCAACAGCGGTTGAAACTCTCGCTCGTCGGTTGGTGCTCGAACTCGACCGGCAAAGTTACTATTGAGCAAGTGCGCGGTGCCTCCGGAGTCGATGAATTTCTTGGATGCCGGTAACCTGTCGTTCGTGATAGTCCGCCTCGGGTCAACACAAACGCTCCGTCGATTCTGCTCAACCTGTTTTGATATGCTTTGAATTGGAGTACCAAACGCGGAGGTCGGCGTGAATTCAGTGCTGACTTCTCTGATTGCGTATGTAGCAGCAGCATCATTGCTGATCATCACTCCAGGTCTCGACACGGCATTGGTGCTAAGAACAGCGGCCGGCGGATCACCCCGGAGGGCGGCGTTGGCGGCGATCGGCATTGTCACGGGCTGTCTTGTGTGGACGCTCGTAGTCGCTTTGGGTCTCGGCGCGCAAGCCAGACCAGGGAATTCTGGGAAGCTTCTCAATACGACCAATGACTTGCTGCGTAACCAGCTGATCAGAATTGGACGCCCCCGGATGGTCAATGTCCAACGCTGGTTCACAAATCGAGTCCCCGAATTGGATGTGGCAAAGCGGTCATTCGCAATGCCTAAAGCCCTTTTGACATTTCGCCGGCGTTCGCGGTGAGCACGGCATCCAAACCCGCGAGATCACCCAACACCCACAATTCGACAATGCACCCATCCTCGAATTTAAATAGAGCGGCTCCATACCAGTGCACCGGTAGCCCAGAGGGTCGATAACCCCGGAAATCACCGACGTGCTTGCCACCGAATCGCATTTTTGCGAATGCGAACGGCCCTTCGGAGACGCACTCGAGAATATCGCACCGATAGCTATCCAGGGCAGAGCGAACTCCGGATACGTAGTCCCAGAAGCGAGCCCGACCTGTCATCTCAGCGCCGAGCGAGCCGCGGAACACGAACCTTTCGGGAAGCAGCTCCCAAACCGCCGCTTGATTGCCTGCGTTCCAGATTTGCTCGTAGAATTCGCTAACGAGATGAGGGGCAGTCATGAGGGTGTCACTCGAGGTACGCAGAGCCGATGCGGAGGACGCACCGTCTATCTTAAACTGTTTGGCAGTCGCATTTGAGATGTACCGCTGCCAATACAGTCCTCAAGTATATGCGGACACCGTGCTTGACTCAGACACCGTCCGGCGGCGGATGGCCGAAATGTCCGTGCTGGTAGCTGTTTCTGAAGGACAGGTGGTCGGCACGATTGCCTACTGCGTGCGGCGGAACGAGGGACACGTCCGCGGAATGGCGGTGCTGCCCCGGTGGCAGGGCGCGGGCGTTGCATCTGTGCTGCTGGAAACGGCGGAGGCCGAATTGCTGGCGCACGGTTGCGTGCGTGTAACACTGAACAGTACTCAACCATTGCAGCGAGCGATTCGGTTCTACGAACGGAATGGATTTTCAGCGTCGGGTCGAGTCACGGAATTCTTCGGCATGCAACTGTACGAATTCGTAAAATCCCTCTCCCGAGCATGAACGGTTCTGGTGCAACTGCGGACATCCGGTAGGAATTAACGCGGGTCCAAGAGCCGAGAATGAAAAAAGCCAAAAGTTGGTACAGGCGGGCCTTATAGAACCGGCGAATCGGGACGCCATGGTAATCGTGCAGGTAATGCCCCGGAGCGATGTCCCGCCTGGGCTCCCGATACGCATGCCGGATGTAAATGCGGTTCGAATCAACGCGGTCAAACCACGGCCGTTTCCCATCGGCGGACTTCTTCTGCTGGATCATCTCATGATGTGCGCACAAGGCGAGAGCGCAACTTCCGGAGTCCAGCGGTTCCGAGAACTGAGCAAATCGTGCGCTAAAGAGGTTTTGCAGTGACGTACTCACGATCGCTACTTCGCCTAACGCTCGGTGCGCCGCCGCAAACTTGGCGTGGAGGCCTTTCACAGATTGCTTGAAATCGTCGTCACCACTAATCCGAGTCACGATGAAGCCTTGGGAATCAAGGCTTGTGGCTTCCGATTTCAACACGTCGAATGCGTCCTGCAGACTGCGCGCGAAAGTCTCGTAACTGCGAATCGCATCGAGCAGCGGCTTGTAACTTGGCTCCAATTTCCCCAATTGGGTGTGCAGAAGTTCCTCGTTCACGTCTTTGTCACCCGCCTGCTCGACCAACTGCCACAGCGGCGGCAAGGCACCGAGTCGTCGCTGGCCGTCGGATAGAAGGAGCTCGCGCAATGCTCGTCTTTCTCGCCCCTTTGCCTCGACCGGCGCAAACGCTTTTGCAACCCGCTCCCATTCATCGCCGTTCCAGCCTGGCTTTGACCGCGGCGGCTTTTCGCGAAGACAACGCCGTACCGCATCGGACCAGCGCGAGAGTGCGGGCCGGGCCTCAGACAGCGATCCGAACCCGATCCCGCGCGCCCAAATGTCCGCCAGCGCATCGGCGCCGGGCCCGGCCGATAGATTTACGTCGATCAGGCCGACGTGGCTGGCCAATCGCTTGTAGACGCCGTGAAAGCCGAAGATGCGCGGCGTCTTCAAATAACTTCGCGCGTCCAAGTATCCTTGTTGTTCAAGCGCGCGTCTCGCAACTTGCGTTCCGGGTACGCCCCAGACTGAAGGATTGTCGCCCATCCGTCGAATCAGCGCCTCAACCACCAACCATTCCCACACTAAGTACGGCGATGCATCTCGCTGCCGGGTGTCGTCTTCCAAGCCCTCGGTTACCAGGGTGCCCACCGCGATTGCCGTGAGAAAGCGAATTCGCTGCATTCGTTCGCGTACCGCAGGCACAAGTTGAATGGCCAGATGGTCTGCGATTTGGTATAGCCCCAGCGGATCAAGTGCTCCCTCACTCGTACCTGGTGGATCGTAGCTAGTAAGAAATGGGAAGCTCTTCACTATGTAGCTCCAAGAATCAAGCCTTCGATCTGCAAGCATTCTCGCTCGGTAGGCGACGACCACGAATTCAGAAGTACCATTAGTTCATCACCAACGCGGAGTGGCTGGGGCCACCATTCGAATTACTTGTGATCCCATACCGTGCGTGGGACTTATCAACATTCGTCGATCAGTCATATGGCCTCGCATCTTCCATTGCTCTAACAGCCTGCGCGATCTCACCGGGCCAACGACGCCCGCGATCATATCGCAGGATGCCAACGCGTCCGTTACACTCAGGGTCTCACGCGCTCGACCGCAATCACTCGTCCTGTGGTCGCGAGTACGATAATTCCTCTCTCGGCATCGATAATGTCCAGATACGCGCGAACCTGACCGCGATAGTGCTCAAGCATCTCGGTCGTGGGTGCGACATCACTTTTCCAGTCGATCACCACGAGCGGCTTTCCGTCGGGTGAGACTGAGATGGCGTCGGCGATGCCTGCGGTCGCTTCTTCGTGATCCTGCAGTGCCGTTGATGCGTACACGGGAATTTCCGGCATCAACCTGGGCCGCAGCGCGGCCACTTCGGGCGCCGACAGCGCGCGGATGACACACCCCGCGAGTTCAGTCGGCATGAGACCAGTGGCGGGATCGTGCGCGACGGGTTGACCCAACGCGCGGACTAAGGTTTCCGCCCGGGCCGTGAGGGCGGGTACGGCCTCTTCCGTCTCGCCGGTCAACACCTCTTCGATGAGTTTGTGAAGAACTACGCCGCGTTCACGGCCGCCTTGGATATCGGGTATGGCGTCGGTCGCGAGCCGCGCGCTCTCTATATCGGAGATCAGGATCTCGGGCTCTTCGGGATAGAACGCATTTGCCCCTGCACCCTCCTCTCGGCTCGGTGCGCGCCAGCGGATATGTTGCTGCCGCGCCGCAATCCCGGCAGCTTCCTTGGCGAAGATATCGCGCGTTTGGGTGTTGGGCTTCTCTTCAGCGGCGATGACGACGTCCGGCGCAAACCCACTGAGGTTTATTGCCGGCAGGTTGGCCAGTGAGAGGTCTAGGATCGCATTCCACACAGAACCCTTCGGAGCAACGTCAAGGCGAGGCAGAAGGAGTAACTCTCGTGCTCGGGTAGCGGCGACATACCATAGCCGCACACGCTCACGGTCGAGTTCTGCGGTTTCTGCGGCGAGTGCCACCGCGTACCCAGTGGGCTTCACGCCCAAAACCGCGCAATAGAAATGACCCGTACCGCGCTCGACGATCGGACCTGAGACCGATTTGATGCGGGTCATCGTATTGATAGGAATGACGATGGGCCATTCTAGGCCCTTGGCGGCGTGCATGGTGTAGAGCGCGACTGCTTCCTCCTGCGCGTCGGGGCGGCCTTCCACCGCACGTGATTCATCTTCCCAGGTGTCAGCGCCCTTACTTGATGGCACTGCCACCCTTTCGTCGCCCGCTTCCCGAATTTTCGTAATCTATCAGCAATTCGGCTGATTCTTGTGATATTGCGGCGCGAGATTGACACGAAATGCCCATCGGGAGTGTCATATGCGCGGGCTCGATATGTCCTTTTATAGGTGGCACCAAGCGTCATCTGTACTCGTATAGGCGGCACTGGCTGCGGAGGCGATTGCATGGTGGCAAGCGCTCACGAATCCACGCATCGGCTGGTAGTTGCGCCTGGAGAAATCGTACTTCGCGATACACGCCTGGTGCGCATCGAGGCCCGGTTATCGAAATCCCTCGCTCGCGTTCGAGATCTGGCAACCGGCCAACGGGAGGATGTCCCGCTGGCGGCGTTGCGCGGCCGGGCGATCTTGACGGATTCGATGCAGACAGACCAGCACCTCGAGTCCTCCCGCGCCTGCAGCGTGGGTAATTTCTGCCGCCCAGTGCCATTAATGAAGGTACAGTGTCATCAATAAAGGTACGGAGTGACACAAAGTAAGGGCGCTGACACCTCTCATGGGGCGTTGGTTACAAGAAGACCGGCGGCGACTTAGCGAGTAACCGGGATCAAGCGTTCGTTTGCGGCTTCCCTCGAAGACTTATGGTTAACGTTTCATTCGGCAGCAGTCGGCCAAACCCGTCCGTTGATCGAACAATATTGCCTTCGCCAAAGCGGCCGCTCAGGATCCTGAGGCAGCGTGGCAAGTCCGCGACATCGATGGCAGACAGCTCTCGCCGCAGGGCCCTGAGAAATGTCCTCTTCGTGGCTATTTCTCAGGTATGCGCTCGTTCGCTGTAGCGAGAATTTTGGGAATGCCTATGGCAAGAGCGTCGATAGCCACGCGCAATTTCGACGGCAAGTGTCGCGCCTGAGGCCACATGGCATAAACATCTACACCGAATCTGCGCTTGCCTAAAGGTAGTTCGATGAGACTTCCCTCTCCCACGTACCTTGCTACAAGAAATGCCGGTAGCCACGTGACGCCCGCGCCCGCTATAGCCGCATCCGCTATCGCTTCGAGATTGTCGAAGCGCAACCGGCTTTTGATTTGCACTTGTTCGCGGTGCCCGTTCGCGTCGAGAAAAAACCAAGATGCAACCGAGGACCGGCGCGCATAGATGATAGTGTCATGTTTATCGAGATCTCCTATCTTCCTAGGCCTTCCCCGCGCAGACAGATATTCAGGTGCGGCGCACATTATCACGCTCATAGTCCCAAGCCGGCGAGAAATGAGGCTTGCGCGTGGCTCGAAAGGCGCGGCGAGGGGCGCGACACGAACGGCGAGATCGAAGCTTTCTTCCACGAGATCAACAATGCGATCTGTGAAAGAAAGCTCGAGTTGCAATTGGGGGTATTTGCGTGCCACCTCAAGCAGAGTCGGTGCCGCACAATAGCGGCCTAGCAGCAGTGGCAGGCATACTCTCAGTCTGCCAATCGGTGCACGCTTGCCCGAAGCGAGCAGACCTTCGGCCGCCTCGATTTCAGCTAGCGCGCGTACGCAGCGCTCGTAAAAGGCCTGTCCGTCTTCAGTGAGGGTTTGGTTGCGCGTTGTGCGCTGAAAGAGCCGGACGCCGAGACGCTGCTCGAGTCGGGCGATGCTCTTGGCGACGGCTGAGCGTGATAGCGACAGCCGCTGTGCTGCCAGAGCAAATCCTCCAGCGTCTGCCGCTTGCACAAACGCAACGATGCCACTCAGCCGATCTCGCATCTAAAAGTCCCCTATTGGTTCCTTTTATTCTACGGTGTTCCGACTAATTGTCTCCACTGGCGACTAAAACGCTCGTTTATGATGGTCAACAGATAGAAAGTATAGGGAGAGAGTGATGCAAGACACCGGGGAATCGACGGCGCCAGACGTTGTAGATCGCAGTACTTTTCAGGCGCAACTGGATGCGTTGCGCGTTCGAGAGAAGGCGCATACGCACGAGGGTGACGCGATTGCGGCGGCCCGGCGCCGACTCCCCATGGTCGAGGTCGATGGTGCGACGTCGCTGATCGGCGAACATGGTTCACTGAGCCTTTTGAAGGCGTTCGAAGGCCGCCGCCTGCTCATCGCTTACTATTTCATGTGGCAAGCCGGTAAGCACGCATCAGAGCAGTGCGAAGGATGCACCTGGATTACCTCGCAGGTTCGCGAACTCACCTACGTACACGCGCGAGACATCACATTTGCGGTTTTTTGCCAGGGGCCCTTTGAGGAGAGCTTCCGGTATCGAAACTTCATGGGCTGGCGGCTTCCATGGTACTCAGCGAGTGGGTCGCTACAGACACTCTTGGAAGGCCGCAGGGTGGGGCGCATGCATATTGTCTGCTACCTGCGGCAAGGTTCAAAGGTCTTTGAGACTTACTGGACGACAATCCGAGGCGTCGAGGCGATGGACAACAACTATCGATTGCTCGATTTGACAGCGTATGGACGGCAGGAAAGCTGGGAAGAATCGCCACCCGGGTGGCCAAAAAGAGAGATCATCGATTACCTGCGCACTAACGGTCGGCCGATCGCGCAGTGGGGTCGACTGAAAGCAGGCTTTTCGGACAGTCTTGACCAAGGTGAGCACTGAGTTGCGTGTGCTTATCGAAGGTTGCTCGCGACCATCGCGTTATACCGCTTCGGTTGGACCTCACTCAAACAGCACACTGTACGGGTAATGTCGCTCTCGATGGACTCACGTTCGCCATTCAGAAGTTAGCTTAAGAGGATCGTATGAAAGATATAAGGATAATTGCGGTGATTCTGGGGCTGTTGGCCTCGGTCATGGCAGTTGCGCAGGACGGGGCGCTCGCGAAGGAGGGGAACAAACTCCAGCCCCTGCCACGAGACCTTGAAATGCAACTGGCACTCAGCGCGCTTCCACCGCAGCTCAGAGACAATGCGACGGTATACGTCCTAAATCCTCAGAAAGGCTTCGAGGTTGGTCGGAAAGGAATCAATGGGTTCCACGCCTTCGTAGCCCGGACCGGCGATGATGTGGTGCAGGGCACATGGCCATTTACCAAATATCGCGACGACATACTCTACCCGGTTTCCTTTGATAGCGCCGGGACCCAAGCCGGCATGCGAGACTTCTTTGACATCGCCGAGCTACAGGCCCAAGGCACTCCGCCTGAGCAACTTAAGAAGCTTATGCAAGAGCGCTACAAGACTGGATATTATACGCCCCCAAAAGCCGCTGGGTGCTCGTACATGCTGTCACCGATTCTCCGGACATACGTCAATCCAGATGTAGACGACAGCGTCGTTACTGCTAGCGTCCCTCATGTCATGTGCTACGCGCCAAACGTTACCACCAAGGAGATCGGTGTCCTGCCGACGCCTGATCAACTGCACGATTTTACTCAACATGGGCATTGGTCAGTGACGCCTTATCCATTCGTCATCCATCAGGGCCCGCATGGATATATGGTCCACATACGCGGAGTAACGGAAAGAACTGCCATTGATCAGTCATACAAGGAAATGCTGGCACGTCTTTGCAACATAAAAGATGCCTGGTGTTTGCTCGACGAGCAAGGAGAAACCAAAAGGGATTTCAAGGCTGACAAATGAGCCGATCGATATCTTAATCTACGACTACTTTGGCCAGTCCATGAAGCTCCGGAAGAAATCAAATTTCAGGATCGCGACCAGCGCAGGAACGGAAAAGGCGATGGCGAGAACAATACCGGCACTGAGCTGCCAAACCAGGGATCTGCAATCGGACACTATCGCCCAAAGCGATTGGGCCCAGATAGGGCATCGATTATGATGGCTATTGCAAGCAAGGGCACAAGTTGCAGTAGCGCCGCGCCAACACCAAAGCGCTTTCTTTCTGTATTCGCTTTCGTTGATGAGCTCATGTGCTAGACATCTCTACCGGATTTAAGCGGCATTCATTATCATCGCAACGCGCGGCCCACAGCCATTGTGCAGCCTATGCAAGACGCCATACAAATAATTAACTTTCCAGAAAGCTGCCAGCCGTGGAGGTCCGCAGAGGGTCGAGATTTGCCGGATGGCGGCGGTCCCGGATTCGTCGCGACGAATGGCGCGTTTGGAGAAGGAAATCCGTCGCTGATTAGCCAAAGGACTAAACCGCTCGCGCGGTAGGGGTGGCTTCGATCAGGCGTTGGGGATTGGCTGACCGCTGAGGTTCTGTTTCGTAAGTTGCGAGGTGAGGCATTCCGCCTCGTATCGCAACCGGAGCAGAGCCATGAACGATTCCACCCAAGAGATTTGCCCGCTGCGGCAACGGATGCTGGAGGACATGCGGCTGCGCAAGCTCGCTCCCCACACCCAAGCCTCTTACGTGCGTGCAGTTCGGAAGCTAGCAGGCTACCTGCGCCGTCCACCCGATACTGCCACG
>Ga0302324_100023398_pt1 | contig 11953 bp, 17 predicted proteins | sample Palsa_T0_1_FD_201949 | JGI IMG/M metagenome (GOLD analysis project Ga0302324, IMG submission 201949) | Peat permafrost microbial communities from Stordalen Mire near Abisko, Sweden - Palsa_T0_1 | ecosystem: Environmental > Terrestrial > Soil > Palsa > Peat permafrost | place: Sweden: Abisko... | reverse complement strand
TCAGTTCTGGTACGTCAGGTCAGGCTGCGGCCCTCATTCGAAAACTCAAAGACCGTACTAGCGGAGAATACCGGCTGCGCTTCATTGGGTAAATGTTTTCACAGTCGCGCGAGAACGTCGCTAATTCAATTCACGTTGAAACAGGCAAAGACTGGTGGACGCCGAGGGAGTCCATCGCTGCAGAGCGAAACAGGCGTTTTGGTTGCAGCCGGTTGCAGGATTCCGGGCGTTCGGCCGGAGCTTGGCGGCCTACATGGCGGCCTGAAGGAGTTTGCTACGCAGTCTTCGGCGAACGCCAACCCAGCGCCAACTTGCGGTTAGACGCGGCGCAATCGCGAAGATAAAGGTTTATCAGGTTCTGATAAGGAATGCCCGTCTCCGTGGACAAAGCCTTGAAATACAAGATGACCTCCTCCTCGAGTCGGATTGTCACCTGTTTCTTCAAACGCTTCACGTATGGGTTCGACCTTGCGTTGCTGAAATCGTATATCTTTCTCATCTTCATCGTTTAACGTATGGTTGCATTTCTTTTGTGCCCGCCTTTCTGGCAGAGATTATTCTGATCACGTTGTTGTCACCACGTAGACAATGGACCACCACGAGCACCCGATTTAGCGAGCTCATTCCCATGATAACAAAACGGTCCTCAAGCTTAGAATGGTCTGGGTCCGGTATGACGAGCGCTCTTTCATCGTAAAACACTGTCTTCGCCTCGTCGAACGATACTCCGTGTTTAGCTTCGTTTGATTCGGCCTTCTTGAGATCCCATTCGAAGGAAAGTTCATTTATCCCGACCCAGCATTATGCCATATTGCTTGTGTAATGCAAGCGTCAATGGCTGGCAACTGCACAGAACGTCCTAGATCTGGACACAAAGACCGATTTTGTAAACAGACTGGTGGACGCCGAGGGAGTCCATCACCTCCGAGTGAAGAGGCCGTTTTAGTTGCAGCTGGTTGCACGCTCTTGCACCCATAACCGCCGGATGCTTGGTGGGCGAAGATGTGAAGCTTTGGCGACGGCGACTCTTGCTGAAGGCGCGCTCACGGTTGATTTCTTTGTTCGGCGGCCGTCTGCTAGCGTGCCCACTTTGGTTCCAATGTGTTCCAAAGGGATACGATCCTATTGAATAATATTTTATTCATTTTACTTGACTGAATAAGAAGGCTGGCTTCCCTTGTCGTATGCCCGATCCGGCAAAGACAAGGGCCGCGCTCAAGGATCCCGCCAAGGATTACGGTCACCGTCTGATAGACGTGGTCAAATTTTTGGAGGCGTCGGGCTGGAAGCATCGGATCAAGGGCGGCCACCATATCTTCACCCGTCCTGGCATACCTGTCCTTCTGAACCTCCAGCCTGAGAAGGACGGCAAGGCAAAGTTTTATCAGATCCGCCAAGTGCGTCAGGTGCTTGAGCGGTTCAATCTCTAGACCTTCCGCAGTCTTTTGCAGCAGACCCATCAAATGAACGCAGTAACTCATCAAATGAACACGATCAAAGATTACACCGTCCAGGTCTATTGGGATGACAGGGCTGGCTATTTTGTGGCCGAGATCCCGGAAATCCCCACCTGCGCCGCCGACGGCGCCTCCCAGGCAGAGGCCCTGGCAAACCTTGAGGAAACCTTTGCGGTTTTGAAGGAAGCCTACGTGGAGGAGGACATGGCCATTCCCTCCCCTTCTCTCTCCCGGTCCATTTCAGTGGAGAAGCTGTCTGGACTCTCCGACCTAGTTAAGGTTTCCCGCCTGGCAGAGCTTTCCGGTATCCCAGGACAGACCCTCGCGACCAAGCTAAAGAGAGGAACCCCCTTTAGTGTCGGGGAATCACGAAGGATTTCCCGTGCCTTACGGGAACATGGGCTCACGATCCGCTAACAATAGTCCATTGGCCGCCACCTCACGCCAACCTTGTGAACCCATGCATCGACGCGTTGCACATGATTTTTTGGCGATGAGTGACTAAAGTGGTGGACGCCGAGGGACTCGAATTCTTAGAACCAAAGGACGATTTACGAGGGAAACTGGGTTAGGGCGTCCCTACTCCCGCCAGTTTAGTGGCGGGAGTAAGTTGACGAGGAGGGCCCAAGTATGAGGCCCAAACCAAACGGACGGTTCACGCTAAGGGAAGTCGCGCTTACAAAGCGAATCGATGGCAGGAAATTCACCTACAAGACCTTCCTCTTATCCGGATGGCTCCATGGCAGGCGGGTTAGGAAGCAATTTGTTTCTCGAGACGAAGCCCTGGGCGAAAAGAACGCACTGGAGGTAGAGGCGGCGAACATGGGCGGCGAGATTCGGGCTCGTAACACTCGTCTGAGCTCGGAGCAGCTCGCCGAAGCCGAGGCAGCAATCGCCCGCTTGGGCACAAAGTCCCTGTCCCTAGCCGTTGAATGGTTTTTGACGACTTATAGGCCGCCTGTTGAAGCAATGGCCATGGAAACTGCCGTGGCGGCCTTTCTGGATGAAAAGGCGGTCCACCTGAGGCCAGCAGCCCTGAACGATTATAGGCGTACATTGAATAGGCTGAAAGCCGCGTTCCCGAGTCGGACTGTTCATAGCATAGCAACCGGAGACATTCAGCGGTTTCTATCTGGACGCGATGTCGGCAAAAAGCGCCTAAACAACCTCCGGGGCGACTTGCATGCCTTTTTTTCCTGGTGCCAGGCTGCGCCTCGCGAATGGACCCGCGAGAATCCGGTGAGGGCCATCCCGAAGTTCAGGATAAATCGCGGAGTGCCCGCAATCATCAATGCCGACACCGCGGCGAAGCTCATGGCATACGTAGAGGCCTACGCCGGACCAGGGGAGCAGCCGGCAGGCTGTTTGGTCCCATACTTCGCGCTCGCGCTGTTCGCCGGCATGCGGCCGTCAGTCACTGACGGTGAGATATGGAAGCTGGCACGGCAACCGGACCCGTCGACGTGCATCGACCAAGCGCTCGGCGTAATTCGGATCGCACCGGACTTGGCGAAGACGAAATTCGTCCGCCAGATCACCATCCAACCGAATCTTTCAGCGTGGCTGATGCGCTACCCGCTCAGGAAATACCCGCTGATCCCTCGAAATGCTCATACAATGATCTCCGAGGTTCGGAAGAAATTTGCTCTTAGTGATGACGTGCTCCGGCACACGTTCATATCGATGCACGTTGCCAAATTTAAGAGCCTGGGGGCAGCCGCCCTTGAAGCTGGTAATAGCGAAACCATGGTCCGGAGACACTACCTGAATCTTGTCAGTGAGGCTGAAGCCAACAAGTTTTGGTCGATAACACCCGGTATGGACGTCGGCATCGTTGCAGAACTAGCCGCGAAGCTCGCATAGTCCGGATCAGTCAGGCTTGCCAGCCATCCGGCAGGTGGTCCTGCCTGAACGGTGTTGCATTGCGGTTAACTTGCCGGCTGCGAGTTGACGACATCCCAAGGGTACTATGGCATCAAATAACCCGTTGGTTTCCGGGGAGCGGCTCCTGGAGCTAATCTTCGATGAGGGTTCGAGGCCGTCGGTCAGGTGGCTTCACAACCAGAAGAAGAGGCGCGCGATTCCGTACCTTAAGGTGGGCCGTCTTGTCCGATATGACCCCGACCGGGTGCGTGAGACACTGAACCTGCGATTCACGGTCGGAAAGGTCTCGTGAGAAAACGGGGATGAGCCGTGACCCTGGTTCCAGGTGTCGTGCCGGCACGACAATTCATCCAGCTGCATCCTCGACTGAAACTTGGTGGGAAATTGATGGGAATCTGTCGGAGATTTGTCGGAAACTTTACTGTTCGGGGAATGAGGGGACGTCTATGTTCCTGCCACCTTCGGCGCGCCTCCGGACCAAGCTGCTGGTGCCCGCTCGGAACCAGGGTCGGGACCGCAAATCGCTTGCGCAGTGTTTCGCCGGCGAAACAAATCCTAGTTCCATGGCCTCGATGAATGTTTAGCCGGCTAAACACTTCTATGCTCCTTGCTCGAACAATGTTGCGCCGGCCTAACATTTCCACCCGTCGTGGGTCACTACGGAGCGAGCGTATATGTTCCTCTTGCGGCAAAAAACAAGGACGAAATGGGTCCATTGGCTAACGTTCGAATCCCAGATCGCGGCTTCTTTCCTGATGGCGATCGCCGTGCCCAAACCACAGTTCGTGGTGGTGGGCCCGTTGGGCCACCTCTCTGAGGTAATCCGCGCCGATGTCCAGGGCATGGCCAACGGTCGCTTGAAGGGCGCGGAAATGCTCCTGTGCCTTAGTCCAGATTGCCCACCGGTCGTCGATCAGGGCATTTTTGCGGTTGAGTTCACCTTTGAGCATATCGAGCGCCGCCTCGCGGTTGCCCGAGGGCAGGCGGCCCAGAAGAGCCGCCTTGTCCGGTGTGTGGACGGTGCATGTGTGGCGTGCCCGGGAGCAGGCCACGTAGGCTGACTTTGCGTCGAGTTTTTCGGCCGCGACGATGACGTGGTCGACGGTCTTGCTCTGGGAGGCATGGCTCGTGACGGCATACCCGTGCGTGAACTCCCGGAATTTGGCCGTGTCGATTGACCGGCCGTCGGCGAGCCGGAGGACACCGGAGTCGATTCCGACGATTTGGACAATTTCGCCGTTCATGAGGCGGGTTTTTCGGTCATTGGCGCGGACGAGGATCCTGTCTCCAGCCGCGACCCCGAGCGGTCGCGGCCGGCAGACAGCAAAGGAGCGTGACCTGAGCACCAGGGGTCGCTCGCCTGCGGGTGTTTGGACAAACACCCGCCCGCGAGCCACGCGGGTCACAGAGGCAAAGTCCCCTGCCCTGAATCCTCCGGAAGACCGGCTGAAGGTTGCGACCATGCCCGGCTCGTAGTTCTGGGGATTGCGCGTCTGCGCATTGGTCCATTTGAGGGGTTCGTGGACGGTGACGGCGGTCTCTTTGCCCAGGCGACCAGCCGTCGTGAGCTTGGCCCTCAGTTCCCCCGTGAAGGCCTCCTGCTCGGCCCAGGTGGGGGTAACGGCCAGGACCTGCGCGTTGCCGTTCCTGGTCAATCGGGCGTAGTCGCTGGCGGCCGCGCGGATGTAGTTTGAGGACCCTTCCTTGACCCAGCCGAGCTGATCGAGCTTCTCGAGACCGAGGCGAGCGGCACCGGTGGCCAGGCACCCCACGGCCTCGCGGTAGGCCTGGTGTTCCTGGCGGCGGATGGCGCCGAGCTCCACCTTGCGCATGTGCGAGTGAGTTTCCAGCATGCGAAGGAAGTCGCCGGCCTCGACCGAGGAATGCTGCCTCGTGTCGCCGAGGAAGATCACCCTGGCCGAGTAATCTTCGGCCATGCGAAGGAGTTCGGCGCCCTGGCAGTTGGAGGCAAGGCCGCCCTCGTCGACGATCAGGACGGCGCCTTTCAGCTTGTCGCGCTCCCGGAAAGCGACGTTTTCCAGGAATTCGCTGAGGGTCGTGGCCGGGAGGCCCTCCCTCCGCATTGTATCGGCCGCAGCGCTTGTAGGGGCGCAGGCGAATACCTGGGAGCCCGCCAGTTCAATTTCCCGCCAGATCTCGGCCAGAACGGTCGTCTTGCCCACGCCGGCTGCCCCGCGAAGGCTGGTTACCTGGTCGATGGAGCCCAAGACCTCTTTGACCGCCGCGCGCTGCTCGGGCGACAGAAAGGCGGAGAGTTTGGCTTTCTTATCTCCCAGGGGCTCAAATTTGCACCGGGATTCGTTGACGAAGTCGACGGCCCATCTCTCGTGCTCAAGGCCCTGTCTTGTCGCGAAGTGCTCGCGGAGCCAGTCCTTGCCGGTGAGGCCGACGAGCGTCGACTCCTTTGCGATGGTCTGCAGGCGGGTGAGTTCCTGATGCCCCAGGTTCTGGTTGAGTGCCTCGGCGAGGAGTTCGTGGCCCGTCACGACGGATCGCCGTTCGTAGAGGTGAGCGGCGGCGAATTGGAGGCTCTCCTGCTCTCTTTCCAGCCCTAGATTGTGGTCCGGATCGCGGCTGCGGACGATCGCTTCGTCGCGGAGGAGTGTGAGGTCTTGAAGCTCTTCCGGGCTTAGCTGGTACCGCTGGGCGGCCAGGACGGCCGGGGAGGTGATCTCGGCGAGTTTGCGGTCCCGGGAGGAGACGGCGATGGCGTGGATTTCGCCGTTTGTGGGCTCCCGGCCGTGGGATTCGATGAACTTGGCAATGCCCATCTCGACTTGCGCCCGGCGCTTAGAAAAGCGCCGGCAGACCTCCGCAGGGACGCCTTGGATCTCGAAGCCGGTCACGGCGCCTCGGCTGTCGCGGGATTCGGAGATTTCGTAGCCCAGGGCCCGGCAGGAACGGGCCATCTCGTTCTGGTAGACCTTGCCTGCGTAGCGGATGGCGGAAACCATTTCGAATTCGGTCAGGGCCCGCCAGGACCGGATCTTTTCGTCCCATGTGGCATTGGCGGTCACGAAGTGGGTGTGGACTTGCGGGTCCAAGGCCCGGGAGGCGGTATGGCGGAAGGAGGCGGCAATGACATTGGCGGTTCGAATGTTGGCCTGGGTGAGGGCCGTATTGGCCCGTCGTGCCGCAAACGTTTCCAGTTCCGTAAAGGCCAGCTTCGCCGCAGAGTCATGGGCCTTGAGAAGACGGGGGTCGCCCACGGTCATCGCCATTACCGAGACTGACTTCTGGGCGCTGCACTGGAAGTCGAAGAATTTGACCCGGTTTGGGCTGTCCCGGGGGGTCAGCTTCTCTGTGCTGTCGGGGACCCTGTTGTTGCGTAGGTTTTCGAAGGATTTGTCTCCGGATCTGATGTCCTGGTCCAAGCCTAGTCTTCTGGCTCCTTCCCCTATCCATTTGCCTACTACCGTCTCCTTTTCGCAGTAGTAGTCGTTAGCGGCTAGGTGCCGCTCGAGGTAGGTTCCTCCGTTCTTGATCTTCGCCAGGGTGAACATGCGCCGCTCCCTGGAGGAGTGGCGTTGTCAACTCGTGTTGATGATGGACGCAATATCCCTAACGCAGCTGCGTTAAGCAGGCGTTCGGCCGGCGATCTGCCTCCGATGACGACCAAAGGCGGATTCGGGGCCATGGCGCCAGCAAACTGGTGGCGTGTAAATAGTGGCCTTTCATACGCCACCATCAGGGTCCCCACTGGGACGATCTATACGTGACGATCTACGACTCTGATCAGGGCACCCGGCCGAAGGTTGGATTCGCCCAGGAAGCCGATGGGGTCGCAGTTTAGCCAAACAGCTCGAGTCTCCTTGCGCATGGGAGAACCACGTTCACTGCTCTTCTCTGGTCAATTTGCCCGCAACCTTTTTCTTTCTAAAAAGCAGAAAGGCCCCATCCGCGACGACCCCAAAAAATAGGCATTCGATCGCCCAAGCTACGTTCCCTGCTATCACATTTAAGTCTTCGCCGCCGCTCCCGAACAAAGAGGCAACCCGGACCGGCAAGGTGATCGGAAAAGTGTACCACGCCGGTTGCTGCGGCAGACTCCTAATCAGAAAAAAGCTCAACACCCCCCACGCCATCCCCCCAACCGCAACAATCAAAATGTGCCGAGAAATTTTCATTGGAAGAAATTTGCCGGAGTCGGTGCAGCGCCGGAAAAATAATTATAAGCTTGTTGGGTAATCCCGAAGAGGGAGGAATTATCTCCTGGGTAAGTTCGTTCGGCCATAACATGTGCCAGGGAGCTTTGACTGCCCGGTCCGCCCCATGGCTGGAATCCTATGTGAGATGGAGAGGTGGAGTCCTGGAGAGTATGAATGGCCAACCCCAACTCCCGCATTGCATCTTCATGTTTGCCGGCGCACTCGTCAGATCGCGCCTCATTAAGACGAGCGTGCACGTAATTGTTAGCCATCCGCTCCGCGTCTGCCACCGATTGGTTTGCGGTTCCATCTCGCATTGCGTGCGTATACTGATCTGCAGGAGATTGGTCTTGGTCGGCAATCGGCTGTTGAGCCTTCAATATCGCTCGATCTGCAGCCGGCAAAAAACTTAACGCGTGATCGATCGCAATCTGGTGGACGGGCTGAAATCCCGCCGCCGGCCAATTTATAGAAGACCATAATCCGAGCGGATCAACGGCGTTTACCGGATTATTCCCAACATAGGCGTAAAGATTGATCCCGCCAGACAACCCCGCTGGATCGCGGTTTAGCCATATTGGCGCTTTTCGACTCACCTCGACGGGGCGTTATTGCTTCTTGACCAGATCGTGGACGACGGCGAATCATCACTTAACCCCTCAATCTTAGTTATTGTGTTTATCCCAATCAACTCCTCCCACGAAATCCGCAACCTTGTTGGCGCTCCACCAACTGTTGCCTCGTAGTCAAAAAAACCACTCCAAGCAGAACCATGCATGGAGTTGTGACTTCTCAGCCTATCCCCCAGCACGATCTTGGGCAGCGAGGGGGAGGTTTTCTCAACAGAGTGTATCATGTCTTTGATAGACATATCGATGTCGGCCTTCCCCCATGGGGCCTGAATCATCGTGGTCACGTAATAGTAGATCGGAATGCCGGTTAGAATAATCGCCAAGATGATTCCCATCGCCCGCCGTGAATTGCTGAAGAGGAACATGATGTTAAGGCCTTCCGAAAGTCCCCCCAGCAAAACCGCCCATCTTAAATTCTATCTTACTCAGCGTCTCGGGTAAGTTAGGCTTTGTGCCCTGCAATTTGCTCACGTCGTGACTCATTTCGGGATCATCTGAGCCTGGGAGATAAGTTTCCTCACCAGTTAGCGTCTTCTGATACCCGGCAATACTTCCGCTAACACTTGCCCTGTGTACAGTCTTTGTTCTGTGCCCGCAACCGTCGATATTCTTAGTGAAACCTGCCGAAACACCTATACCAGTTCCAAATGCAGAGGCATCGGCTTTCGCCAATATACCTTTTTGATATGCACCTTGGGACACGCTGGAGGGGTCCGGAGCTTTGTCTTCTGGATCATATGAGAACGCGAGCCCTTCGCCCAACCCACCGCCGACCGTGTATGATAGATGACCTTTGTTGTAACCTATATTAAAATACCCGCCAAGAATGACCCCTCCATAGATTTCAAATGACCAAAGGCCGTATGGATCTACGGAATTGATCGGATTATTCCCGACGTAGGCGTACAGGTCGATCCCCCCTGCCAAACCCGCTGGATCGGCGTTTAGCCATTTCCGCCCACTGACGTCATCGTATCGGAAGCCCGATAGGTTCACACTCGGGGGCTGTTGTCGGTCGATTCAATATCCCCAACCTTAGCGGATTTCCAAATACGCCTGATCAGGATTCCTGCCAATCCGAGCACACCAATCGCGGTTAACACCAATCCGCCAATGGTCAACAAGGCGACAGTGCCCATCTGTTCTCTGTCTGAATGCGCAGCTAGCAATATTAGGAGAACGAAGCAGATCAAACCTGCGATTGTGATCCAAAGGAACCATCTGGCGGATTTATGTTTCGAGTCTATTGGCATGGTAACCAAGCGATCTATTTTGGAGTGATGTTGCCGTGACTAAAGGGGGCGAAATTGTTGAAAATGTCGGCCATTGTTCCCGGCAATAAAGTGCCTGAAACGTTTCCTCCCAGATTTAGGCCGCCATCAACTAAGGCGTTCCATGCGGCCGTGGAACATTGAGTCTGCTGGTTGTCACTTGGATCCCAACCCCAAGTCATCTTGGCCCTTTCCCACGCCGCAGAATTGTCGAATGCCTTATCATCTGACACGTGTACCACGAAATGATAGTCTGCCGGCCGTTTTTCGTCATCGCACGTTTCTTTATAGGGCAAAGTAATATTCCGTCCCTGCATTAGGCCATTTGCCGGAAACTGACTGAGAATGACCTTTGTAGAGTCGTGCTCAGTAACCATAACATGCCCGACGCTGATACTGTGCCAGCCGGTAATTGCTGCCGACCATATGTAGACATCTACATCCCGCAAACCGAGGGGATCGATCGAACCAACGGGATTATTTCCGACGTACCCATAGAGGTTCAGCCCTCCCGCCAACCCCGCTGGGTCAGCGTTTAGCCATTTGGGCCGACCCGACACGGTCTTGTAGCAACGCGCTCTGTAACCCGGTGCAGTTCTGTGCGGTAGGTAGCGCCGAGATAAAGTGCGACGCGATGGGTCGCCAAAAAATCCCCGACGCGAGGTTCTCGGTGTCGCCCTTTGCGGCGGACGCCGACGTTCCGGAGCGGCTAAAGAAGGAGCGCAATCGGGAGCAGCGGGCACACGTGGATCCTGTCCTGCTTCCGCCTCTAACGGAAGGCCGGATTTAGCCCGGCCGGTCAGGCAAAGTTGATGTTGTTGGCCAGTCCCTGCTCCCCGGCCCCTGCAAGCAGAATCTGCAAGCCCGCAATCTCTGCCTGCCGGGTGCGTCGGCGCACAAGAATCACGATGCCGGGATGCTCGCCCTGTGGCCGCAATGCGATGAAGTCGTCCCGGTTGCACGTGACAAGGATGGCTCCGTGTGCGTGCGCCCACGCGAGCACCTCGGGGTCGGAGGTGGTCACCGGCAGCGTTTCCCGCAGGCGGGTCACCGTATGGCCGCGATGCTGCAGCCAGTGTGCCAGATCGTCAGGCACGTCTTGGTCGAGGAAGAAGGTCACGCCCGCGGATCGTGCATCTGGCTGGCCACGAGGTCGTCGATCTCCGCACGGTGATCCTCATAGTAAGCAAGGCACTCGTAAACCTGGGCGCGCGTCACGTCTGGTAAGCTGCGGCACACCTCGTCTACGCTCCCGCTGTTGACGAACAGGCCGACCACGTCGTGGACGCCGATGCGCGTCCCCTCAATAATGGTGCGCCCGGAGCGCACACCGGGGACGCTCGTCAAGTAACGGTAGGAAGTTGCAGGCATGGAACAGAGGGTAACGCCCGTGGGATGGACAGCAAGCCGTCCGTCGCAGCCGCGGATCGGCCATTTGGGCCGGCCCGACGCGGTCTTGTAGCCGCAGACTCTGTAACCCAATGCAGTTCTGGGCCGTAGGTGGCATTTCGACAACGAGCGACCTCGGCCAATTCTCGGATCGCCGGCCGGGAGAGGATTACTTTGTAATCCATTGGCTCAGGTTACGGCGCACGTCCTCGATTGGGACGCCACCCTCCTCAGCCAGCGAGCGTTCGGCCTCGTCGATCGCAGCGAGCATAGCCGGCGTTTCCGGCCATAGCTTTGCTTCCAGCCAGGCAGCCACCTCGCGCTGCTTATCGACGGGTAGCTTTTCGAGAGCAGATTCGATCTCGGCAACAGTGCTCACGGCATCAATGAAACGGATTCCCCGGGACGTTGGCAATCTCCGAGCCCCATGACCTTGCTCTTCGCAGCCTCGGAACGAGGGCAACAATCTGCGCCTTCATGCGAGAGAGGAACCAGCAGGTCCGGTTTCCAGCCGTTTCCCAGCCGGATGGCACCTTGCGTGTACTTCGAGGAGCTGCCGAATCGTCACCTCGGTATAAATGGCGGTTGTCTCCAGTTTCGCATGTCCGAGGAGTTGCTGGATGTATCGAATGTCGGCTCCGCCCTCCAGCATGTGGGTTGCGCAGCTGTGCCTAAGCAAGTGGCAGGAGCCCTTCTTTCGCAACCCTGCCTCCTTGATCCAGGAGGACACCATGCGCGAGACAACGTCGGGATCAAACGCCTCGCCATAGCCCGTGAGGAATAGGGCCTGCGTCCGGGTATCCAATGAGAGCCGCGACCGCACGTCCCTAACGTAACGATCCACCCAATAGGCCGCCCGGCCCCCGAGCGGCACTACGCGGTCCTTCTTGCCCTTCCCACGGCGCACCGTGAGGGTGCCGCGCTCCGGATTCACGTCTTGAAGATCCAGGGCGCACAATTCCGTCCGGCGCAGTCCCGTGGCGTAGAATATCTCCAGCATCGCCCGATCGCGCACCCCGAGGGGATCGGTGACGTTCGGGACCGCAAGGAGGCGGTCGACCTCGGCTATCGACAGGGCCTCAGTCGGCAGACGCTTTTCCATTCGCGGCAGCTCCAGTTCTGATGCCGGATTATGGAGGATCAGGTTTTGT
>Ga0302324_100023397_pt1 | contig 11953 bp, 11 predicted proteins | sample Palsa_T0_1_FD_201949 | JGI IMG/M metagenome (GOLD analysis project Ga0302324, IMG submission 201949) | Peat permafrost microbial communities from Stordalen Mire near Abisko, Sweden - Palsa_T0_1 | ecosystem: Environmental > Terrestrial > Soil > Palsa > Peat permafrost | place: Sweden: Abisko... | reverse complement strand
TCTGGATCGCGCGTCATCACCTGCACGTGCTCCGAAGCAATGCGGTCGGCTTCGCGCACCATTTCGGCTTCATCGTCGCAGACGATGACCTCACCGAGATCGGCCCAGGCTTTGCCGGCGGTCTCGGCCGTCGGCAAAATTTTCAGAAGCCGCTCGATTTCCCCCATCGTGTCGCGGGCGAGCTTTTCCGAATTGGTGATCAGGATTGCCGGCGACGTCGGACCATGCTCCGCCTGCCCGAGCAGATCGGTGGCGCACATTTCGCCGTCGACGCTGTCGTCGGCGATCACCAAAGTTTCGGTTGGTCCAGCCAGCAGGTCGATGCCGACCCGGCCGAAGAGTTGCCGCTTGGCCTCGGCGACATAGGCGTTGCCGGGGCCCACGATCATGTCGACCGCGGCGATCGTTTCAGTGCCGAGCGCCATGGCGGCAATCGCCTGGACGCCGCCAAGCACGAAAATCTCATCAGCGCCGCCAAAATGCATCGCCGCAACGATCGCCGGATGCGGCGCGCCCTTGAACGGCGGCGCGCAGGCGATGATGTGCTTCACGCCGGCAACGCGCGCAGTGACGATCGACATGTGCGCCGACGCCACCATCGGGTAGCGACCGCCGGGCACGTAACAGCCGATCGAGTTCACCGGAATGTGGGTGTGGCCGAGTACGACACCAGGCAGCGTCTCGACTTCGAGATCGCGCATCGTCTCTTTCTGCTTCTGCGCGAAGTTGCGTACCTGTGCCTGCGCGAACTTGATGTCATCGAGATCGCGCTTCCGCACTTGCCCGATGGCACGCTCGATTTCGGCCGCCGTTAGCTTGAACGATGCCGGCGACCAGTTGTCGAACTTCTGCGACAGCTCGCGCACCGCAGCATCCTTGCGCGCGTCGATCTCGGCCAGAATGCTTTCGACCGTCTCGCGCACCTTGGCATCGGCCGCCTTGATCGCGCTCGCATCCATTCCGCGCTTGAGATAGCGGGCCATCGTTTCCTCCGTCATTGCCGGACTTGATCCGCTTGCGGACCGAAGTCGAGACTATTGAACTCCACAAGTGAATCCTTCGGCGGACGAAGGTCCGGCAATCCATGAAGCGTTTGCACTTGTTGAAGCGCGGTATGGACCCCCGGGTCAAGTCCGGGGGTGACGCCTACGGCGTCACTTAATCGCCTGCGGATTGATCGGCGAACCGGTGCCGCCGGTTATGACAAGCGGCGGGCCGCAGAAGAAGAACTCATAGACGCCGTCCTCGTCGCAATCCTCGGCGAGCTCCTTGAGATAGAAAATTTCGCCCATGCAAAGTCCCATCGCCGGGATCACCACCCAGTGCCATGGCTGGTTGGCCTCGGTGGTCTCGTTCGGCCGCACCTCGACGCCCCAGGTGTCGGTGCAGATCGCAGCGATTTCCTTTTCCTGGCACCAGTAGCAGTTCTCAAACTTCACGCCCGGCGCATCGCCGCCGGCATAGCCGCCCCACTGCTTCTCGCTCATGCACCGTTCCATCTGCCCGGTGCGGATCAGCACGAAATCGCCGCGGCCGATCGTGACGTTCTGGTCCTTGGCGCACTTTTCGAGTTCGTCGTTGGAAATGCTTTCGCCGTCGGCCATCCACTTCACGCCGCGAAAGCGCGCGATATCGAGCAGCACGCCGCGGCCGACCATTTTGTTTTTCGAATGCTCGATGCCGAGCACGCTGAGACCTTTGGCATCGATCAGCTTGGCGTCGTGGCCGTTATAGGCCTTGTCCTCGTAGAATACATGACCAAGCGCGTCCCAATGGGTCGCCCCCTGCACGCATAGCATCAGCGTGTCGTCGGCGTAGCGGATCTTGTTCCAGTCCTGCCGCCCGGCGATGGCGTCGGTGCCGGTTGCGAGCATCTGATGGATCGGATTGAAGCGGCCGCCGAACAGTCCGTTCTGCGGACCGCTGGCATCGAGCGGAATGCCGAGCGCAAACACCTTGCCGGTACGGATCAGGCTCGCCGCCTTCACGATATCCTCCGGCTTGACCTGATTGAGCGTACCGACGTGGTCGTCCTTGCCCCACCGGCCCCAGTTCTTGAGTTTTTCAGTCGCATCCGCGATCGCCTTGCGACCGACTTTGATGTCCATTGTCACGCTCCCAGCCCCCGCTGTGCGTTTAAGTCCCGTAGCGGTCAGGGGGCCGCCAAAGGGTGCGCGGCCAGTTTGGCGCGTTCGCTCGGGGTGTTGCAAGGCGTGGCGCGCCAATACAGAGCTGAAGGAGTTTCACGCGATGAAGCGGGGGCGACGGCGCAGATCGCTTCGACAAGCTTGCGCGGCAAAATTTGAATCGTTATCGCGTGGCCACTACACTGCCGCGAAAATCCGCAAGGAAAGCGTACGGGGAGCTGGATTATGAAGCTTTTGAGTTTTGCCGCTGACGGCAAGGAATGGTTCGGCGCAGTCAGCGGCGACGGCATCGTCACACTCAACGACAAGATCGGCCAGCCAAGCCTTCGCGCTGCGCTTGCGGCGGGCGCCATCGGTGCGATGCAACAGGCCGCGAAGGATGCAACACCCGACCGCAAATTCGCCGACATCAAATTCCTGCCGGTCATTCCCAACCCGAACAAGATTCTCTGCGCCGGGGTGAATTATCGCGCTCACGCCGCCGAAGTCGGACGCGAATTGCCGAAGCAGCCGAGCATGTTCGTGCGCTTCACCGATACGCTGATCGGCCATGACCGCGAGATGATCCGGCCGAACGTTTCCGACCATTTTGATTTTGAAGGCGAGCTTACGCTCGTCATCGGCAAAGGCGGCCGTCACATCGAGGCCGAGCACGCGCTCGACCATGTCGCCGGCTATACCTGCTTCGTCGACGGCAGCGTGCGCGATTATCAGAGGTTCTCGGTCACGTCCGGCAAGAACTTTCCCAGCACCGGCCCGCTCGGGCCCTGGCTCGTCACCACCGATGAGATACCCGACCCCGGCAGGCTTACGCTGACGACACGGCTCAACGGCCAGCGGGTGCAGCATGCCTACACCGATCAGCTCATCTACTCGATCCCGCAGATCATCGCGTTCTGTTCGGATTTCACCACACTGTCGCCGGGCGACGTTATCGCCACCGGCACGCCCGAAGGCGTCGGCCATAGCCGCAAGCCGCCGCTCTGGATGAAGCCGGGTGATACACTCGACGTCGAGATCAGCAACATCGGCACGCTGCGCACCCGCATCGTGGATGAGCCCAGATAAGCTTCCTAGGGTGGGCTGAGCAACTTGTCCGCTGAAGCTCTTCACGAGCGAAAGCGTAAGCGAAGCCCACGCGGACTTCGGCGATGGAAACGTGGGCACGGCGCGTTACGCGCCTTTGCCCACCCTACGCTGGCTAATAGGAGAAATTTTGCGGATTCATTTCGCACCGATTTATGAGCTAGTGCGAGATTAGCGGAATTTCAGGCGATGGCTGGAATTACGATTGGACGTTTAAACGCAAAATGCGCCCGTTTTGGCCGAGGAGGATACTCATGCCATCTGCCGAACTTCCCCTTCTAACTTTCTCAAGCGCGCCAGCGTTCGCGCGTTGGTTGGCATCCCAGCCAGACAACTCTCCGGGTGCTTGGCTAAAGTTCTCGAAGAAAGGCGCATTAGAGGTAACAATCAGCAAGTCGGACGCCGTAGACCTCGCCCTCGCGCATGGTTGGATTGATGGGCAGCTGGGCCGTGTGGATGAGCTTTACTTCAAGACGCGTTTCACGCCACGAAAACCAAAGAGCGCTTGGTCCAAAATAAACTGTGAACGTGCCGAGCGGCTGATCGTGTCCGGCCAGATGACGCAACAAGGGCTGGCGCAGGTTGATGCAGCAAAGGCGGACGGGCGATGGGAAGCCGCGTACGCGTCTCAGAGCACAGCCGCCCCTCATGCCGATTTGAAGGCAGCGCTGGATGCGGACCCGCGCGCGCGCGAAGTGTTTGACGCTTTGGACTCGGCGAACCGCTACGCCATCATCTATCGAGTACACCAAGCGAAGACCGCAGAAAAACGAGCAGCAAAGATCACGGAGCTCTTGGCCAGGCTTCGTCGCGGCGAAACGATCCATCCTCGCTGCATCGTACGCGGCTCGCGTTCGTGAATGTGGGTGCTTTTCACGATCGACTCGTCTCTTGTAACTGGACTACATTTTTGCTGTCTCAAAATTCTCGAATTATGCACCGAAGACGTAATGGCCTTACTGGCATTTGTTGACCGGAGAAAAAGAAGCCCCTGTCTATCCGATGCGAAGCGGGCGGATGTCATTCCACCTTGGCTTTGCTATCGAACGTTTGGCGTGCCTGCTCGACTTGGTCGAGGTTCTCCGCGGCCCACACCCAAACGCCACAGAATGCGGACCCAAGGCTCAAGCCCAGCCCGGTGAGCCTGTATTCGACTTTTGGCGGTACGACGGGATACACCGTCCTTACCACGAGGCCATCGCGTTCCATGCGGCGCAGTGTTTGCGTGAGCATCTTTTGACTCACGCCACTCACCAGCTCGCTCAAGCGCGTGAACCGCAACTCGCCGTGCTCGGCCAAGACTTCCAAAACCATCATTGTCCACTTGTCGGCAACACACCCGATCAAATCGTTGACCAGCACGCCGATCCTTGGATCGAGACTGGCGGGAGGCGTCGCACTCGCGTAGCGCCGGGCCTTTTCGATTTCGTCTGCTGTGAAATGGGCCAACCCACGCATATCACGCTCTCCTTTCAGTAAGTATAGCACTTACAGGTGCCTTCTTCCGTTTGGAGAGTATCACGCTATGTTTGGGCAACAAGTTCAATCTCTGCGGCGAGGACCACCCCCATGAAACTAGAAAACAGAACCATCTTGATCACTGGAGGCACGAGTGGCATCGGTCAGGAACTGGCGCGGCACCTGATCAAGCGCGGCAACGTTGTGATTGTGACAGGCCGGGATCAGGGGCGGCTGAACGCAGTAGAACTTGCATTGCCGGGCGTTCACACGTTCAGGAGCGACGCAGGCGATCCGAGCGCTATCGAGGCACTGCATAAGGACGTGCTCGCGCGCTTTCCGGCTCTCGACACCCTCATCAACAATGCCGGGATCATGCGTAACCTGAAGCTCGGCGAAACCCGCGACCTTCGCGACGTGACGCGCGAAATCACAATCAATCTTACCGGGCCGGTGCAGATGATCCAGCAGTTCCTGCCGCAGTTGAAGACACGGTCCGGCGCGCCTTGATCGTCAATGTGTCGTCCGGTCTGGCGTTTATCCCGTTTCCCGCGGCGCCGATCTACTGCGCGACCAAGGCAGCGATCCACTCGTTCATGCAGTCTCTTCGCGTGCAGCTCGAAGGCTCTGGTGTAACCGTGGTCGAGTTGGCACCGCCCGGCACCGAGACCCCATTGTTTCGGGGGGAGTTCGAGCAAGAGATGAGGGGGGAGAAAGCGATGGACCCGAAGGTCCTCGCCCAACGCGCAATCGATGGCATCGAGGCGGGCAAACTAGAAATCCGACCGGGCCTCGCCAACGTGCTGAAGATCATGAGCCGGATTGCACCGAGCTTCATGCTTGGGCAGATGACCAAGCTATCGCGGCGAAATTAGGCGCGTTTCGAGACCGGGCGCGGTTGCATAATTCTTGAATTTCGCACCACGCCCGATTGCCGCTCACGCCGTCAATTACCGTTCGCGCAAGGCGCGCGGCGGGTGAGTATGCGGGCGGGAACGAGTGCCACGGTGCTCGGTCGCGTCAAAAGGTGGGTGACCGAAGCCAGTGCCGCTATGGTTCTGGCGGAATCGCGCACAGTGCATACCAAGGTTGTTCTTATTCCCTAAGCCGTTGTTGAGTCATCGTGCTTCAGCGTTCCACATAAGAGGGCCACAGATGTCCGGTGCAGTTGTAGGTTCAGTACGTTTGGTTCTTCGGCTCGAAGGGCTATGCGTTCTAATGGCCGCTTCCATTGCCTATTCAAAGTTCGGCCTTGGCTGGGGAACATTCGCACTTTTCTTTCTTACGCCCGATCTCTCATTTTTTGGCTATCTCCTGGGGCCCAAGGTCGGCGCCATAACCTACAACTTAGCGCATTCATACATTGGGGCTGTCGGGTGCCTCGCTATCGCTCTTCTTCTTCCCGAGCCCACCATTGTCTGTGTGAGCCTCATCTGGTGCGCTCACATCGGGCTCGACCGTGCCATTGGATACGGACTCAAGTATTCAGACGGTTTCAGTTTTACTCATCTCGGCCGCATCGGGCGTATTCCAGTCGTTACGCCGCCAACCTCTTGAGAGTTATCGCGTTCCGTTGCTGCTGCGCACCCGGATCGTTGACGAGCCGCGCTGACCTATTTCTTGACGCGGCCGCCGATCACGATCGCGCCAGCAGCGCCTATCAACAGCAGTGCGGAAATAATCAGCGCTGCGCGCGTTCCGAACAGGAATGCATCGCCCTGCCCGCCGATCAGCGATCCGAACAAGGCAACGCCGAGCACGCTGCCGGTCTGCCGGGTGGAATTGAGCACGCCGGCCGCGATGCCCGAGCGCGACTTCTCCACGCTGCCGAGGAGCGTCGAGGTCATCGGTGGCACCAGCAGTCCGAGTCCGCCGCCCATCGCGATGAGCGGGACACAGATCATCCAGTAGCTCGTTCCTTGCTCGATGCCGAGCAGACTGAGGCAGCCCGCAGCCGCTATCAGCGCGCCAATAGCGATGGTGATCGGCGCACCGATTCGCTCGGCGATTCGTGCCGCGAGCAGGTTCACCGGCAGTACTGCGCCCATCATCGGCACAAAAGCCAGGCCCGTCGCAAACGGTGTCCAGTGGTTGATCTGCTGGAAATAAAGACTGAACAGGAAGATCAGGCCATAGAACGCGATATTGACGAGCAGCCCGACCAGCGAGGTCAGCGCAAACATCCGGTGCGTGAACAGCGACAGCGGCAGCATGGGCTGCCGCGCGCGGCGTTCCTGGAGCAGGAAAAGCGCGCTGAGGATTGCGAAGGCGCCAAAGCCGGCGAGAACCCAGGGATTTGCCCAGCCTACGCGTCCGCCTTCAATAATCGCGCCCGCTAACACGCCAAGGATGCCGATCGCCGCCGCTTGCCCCAAGAGATCGAGCTCTCGACTGGCCCGTGCCGTGTCGGTGGCATAGCGCCACGTCAACCACAGCCCGGCCAAGCCGATCGGCAAGTTGACGAGAAATATGCTGCGCCAACCCACAAGTGCGATCAGTGCGCCTCCGACAAGCGGCCCCGCCGTGAGCGCAAGGCTCGCGCCGGCGGCCCAAATGCCAACGGCCCGCCCGCGCTCCTTGTCGTCAGGGTAGGCATGGCTGAGGAGAGCGAGTGAATTTGGTACCAGGAGGGCCGCGCCGACGCCCTGCGCCGCGCGTGCCGCGATCAAGATGAATGACGTGGGCGCCAAGGCGCATGCAAGCGATGCTACCGTAAAGACGCTGAAGCCGGCCATGAACATTCGCTTCGCGCCAATGCGGTCGCCCAACGCGCCGGCGGTCAAGATGAGCGCCGCAAACGCGATCGTGTAAGTGCTGACAACCCATTGCAGCTCGGAAATGCCGCCGCCCAGAGAAGACCCGATGCTGTTCAAGGCGGTGTTCACGATGGTGACGTCGAGTTGAACCACGCCATAACCAAGGCTCATCGCCGCGAGCGTCAGCGGTTTTGCGAATCTCGAAATGGGACTCGCTTCCATCGAGCGTGTCGTCGGACGCGCATCCCGGAACTGTTGATGATTTGGCGAAAAAATTCGCATGCTGATCAGCTCTCTCATTGCGTGAAGCTGATATGGGTAGGAACGGGCGGCACACCACCCGGTTCCTGCTTCGAAATGCTTCGGTGCAGGCCGAAGTAACGACGGAACAAATCGCGGATGAATGCAGTTACTGCTCAGCAGTCGGCGTGAGCCCGAATAATTTCTCGGCGTTGCGGAAGCAGATTTTTTCCCGATCTACCGTCGAGAGCGGAATCGAATTCAGCACCCCGATCGTCTCCCGGATATAGCCCGGACCTTTTTCCTTATCGAACGGACAATCGGACGCGAATACCACATGATCGGCGCCAAAGAATTCGAGCCCGCACACGGTCGCGGCGCGCGCGCCTTCGACGGCGGTGTCGCCATAGAAATCCTTGAAGTAATCGTAGGGTCGCTTCTTGAGCGATTTACGCAGCGACTCGTAGTCCTCGTCCGAGGTCCGCACGCCCATTTGATCGAACGAGTGCGCGACGCGCCCTTCCAGGTAAGGAATGACGCCGCCGAGATGGTGCGCGATGACCTTGAGATCGGGATAACGATCCATGATCTTGGAGAACACCAGCCGGGCCAATGTCACGCCGGTCTCGTAAGGCCAGCCGAGTACGCTGTTGATTTCGTATTTGGAGACCTTTTCGGTGGGGTAATCCGGCATCTCCCGCGTGCGCGACGGATGCAGCAGGATCGGCTTACCGGAAGCCGCGATGACCTCGAAGATCGGCAAGAACTGCGGCTCGTCGAGCGGATGGCCATTGGCGTTGGTGGCAAGCTGCACGGCATTGGCACCGTTCTTCAGCGCACGCTCGGCTTCTTTTGCCGCGGCCTCCGGCGCGTTCATCGGCAGCAGTGCCGACCAGCCGACAAAATGCTTGGGATGTTTGGCCACGACTTCGGCGAGACCGTCGTTGGCGATCACGGCCATTTCCGGCGACTTGTCCGGACCCCACAGCCGCTCCATCGGCGGCAAGCCATGAGAGAGAAGCTGCGAATAGTCGTCGAACATTTCGACGACCTTCAGCCTGACGTCGATGTCCGAGAGCGCCGGAATACCGCGCACGCGCTTGCCGAGATCCTTCGAACCCGCCGGCGTTTCCAGGAGCGCGTCGTAGTAGCGCTTCGGAAAGAAGTGATTGAAGGCATCGATGTAGCGCATGTTCATTCTCTCGATATCAGCGCGACTGCGTCAGCCACGACGAGATGGCAAACGCCTCGGCATCGCGATCGAAATAGCCGATCACCTGGAGGCCAAGCGGCATACCGTCGAGCTCGAACAGCGGCAGCGACAGCGACGGCACGCCGAGCAGCGAAGACGGCACACCAAATTCCGGATTACCGGTCGAGCCCAAGCCTTCCGGCGCCGCGCCGGGCGCCGCCAGCGTGATGCAGGCATCGCATACCGAAGCGAGTTCGGCATAGACGGCCCGTATGCGCAGACGTTCCTTCAGGTCCGCGCGATGCTGTGCGAGCGTCACATCATCGTATTTGTCGACGCGTTCGCGGGTGATCGGGCCCATCTTGTTGACATCACGGTCGCGCATGCAGCGGAAGAACCAGCGCCCTTCCCAGCCGTTGATCCGATGCGACAGCTCGGTGACGCTGGGCAGCTCCGCTTCAAGCGCCGCAACGGTCTTGTCGTTGTGGCGCGTGCGGATTTCGATGCCCGCGGATTTCAGCCGCGCCACACTGTCTTCAAGACGCTGCTTGGCTTGCGGATCGCCGCTTTCCCAGCCGGCGGTTTCCAGCATGGCAATTGCCTGAGGCTTCTTGGCCGCTGGCAGCCTGTCTGGACCTTGCAGACCCGGCGTGCCGGCGTCACCGCCGACTTGCGACACGATCTCGTGCGCCACCTGCCAGACATCTTCGAGCGACGCGCCGAGAATGCCGGTGCAGCTCTGGCTTTGATAATCGTGATTGCCCTCACGGTTGAGGGCGTTGACGCTCGGCTTGAAACCGACGACGCCGCAAAAGCTCGCCGGCCGCACCACCGAACTGATGACTTGCGTGCCGAGCGCGGCGGTGACAATGCCCGCAGCGACCGAGGCTGCCGAGCCGCTCGATGAACCGCCCGGCGTGTGGGCGAGATTCCAGGGATTGCGCGTCCCACGCGGCTGCGACGCCGCGAATTCGGTCGTCACGGTCTTGCCGATGATTACAGCGCCGGAGTCGCGTAGCGCGCGCACGCATGCCGCGTCTTTCTCCGATCGCCAGCCGGCAAACAGCGGCGAGCCCATCTCGGTTATCATATCGACGGTTTCGATGATGTCCTTGATGCCGACCGGCATGCCGTCGATCGGCGACAACGGCTTGCCGGCGCGCCAGCGCGCGGTCGAGCGTTCGGCCGCCGCGCGCGCGTCCGGCAGATTGGTGCAGACAAAAGCGCCGATGCGCGGCTCCCAGCTATCGAGCAAAGCGAGCGATTGTTCGAGGAACTGTCGCGGCGTCTGCGCGCCGGATGAAAAACTTTGTGCAACCGCAAGAAACGGCCGCGCGACGGGCTTCTGTTCGGGTGCAAGCATTGCATACCTTACGGTTTGGATTTTTCCGCTCATTCCCGCGCAAGCGGGAATCCAGCACTGGGTCCCCGCTGGAGTTTATCCCCGACAACGATCGGGGACGGGGACGAGCGGTCATGAGTGACGCCGGAAACTCGCTCTATTTCTTGCTCTCGTCGTAATAGTGAATCTCATAGAGCATGCAGCCACGATCGGATTTGAACGGGCCGTGATACGCGCCCGGCGGGCGGCATGCGTAAGTCGGTGCGTCGAACGGCTCGCCGCCGTGACCCTTGTCGTCGTTGCCGACAATCAGATCTCCGTTGAGCAGATAAACTTCTTCCCAATGATCGTGTACGAACGGCGCTGTGGTGTAGACGCCGGGTTGAAAGCGCAGCAGCCGGGTGCGGCTGCCCATCTTCTTGGTCTCGTCGAGATCGCTCGCCAGGATTTTCTGCTGGATGCCGGACGGATAGCCGGGCGGCGTCACCCAGTCCTTATCCATATCGACCTTGTGGAATTCAAGATGCGGCTTGTTTATTGGCATTGACTATAGTCCTCCGATTTATCCCAGCACCGGCAAATTGCGGATGCTGTAACGACGTTCAATCCTGCGGCCGCGCACCGGATCCTCGAGCTCGAACGCGAACTCTTCCGACGGCCGCACCCCGCCTTTGGCGGAAAGCGTGCCGCAAAACATCAGCGTGCCGTCCGCGAGCCCGGACTTGCCGCTGAACCGCCCGATCAGATCCAGCGGATCGAGCATCGCGGTCACCGAGCCTTCCTGATAGAGCGTCCGCTTACCGTTTTCCTTGATGTAGGCGCGCAGGATCAATCTGTCCCAATGCGACGCGACATCCACCATCGGCCAGAATTCCGGCGCGATCGGCTTGTCGCACATCTGCTTCGATACTGAGACGCCGTACTTCTCCACTTCGCGGTCGGTATGATCGGACCCGGCGCCGACCCAGAGCCGGCCGCCGCTTTGCAGCAGCACGAACTCACCTTCCCCGCTCGATGCCTCACCGAGCGCCTCGATACTCTCGGCGATCGTGAGCCGAGCGGCAGAAGCGCGATAAAAGATCGGCGTAGTGGCCGGCGGCTTCACGCCGATCGCAGCCAATTCCTTGATGTGATGCTCGACGGCGGCGCGATCGCGGCCAGTCCAGCCGGCGACCACGAGGTTATCGACCGTAATGTTGCGGCGAGTGAGGCCGGTCTCGTAGTGAAGTAAAAGCGGAAGTACGCACGCAGACACGATATTTCCCAACCGTTGCAATGAATACGGGTGCATTGTACAGGAGGGAAAAGTCTACGCAATCAAGCGACCGAGAAGTGCGCGAGGGGTTGCGGCAAACGCATGCCGCAGCGGGGCCAAGTCTCCTTAATCGCCCATGCCTCCTCATCGCCTACAAGAGGATGAGCGCCATGCACGAAATCGACGGTCAGGTTCATTGGCACGAGCCCGCTGGCTTCAAGCGCGCTGGGTTCGGCAAGTTCAATCGTCCGAAAACGCCGTATGATCTGTTCATGGAGTCGGAAGAAATTCCGATCTACCGCGACATCGGCGTCAGCAAGGTACAGAACCTGCCGTTGCAGCCGTGGAAGCGTATGGGCGGCCGCGGCAGCTACATCCAGCTTTACGGTACCGAAGGCAAATGGGGCTCCTACGTTGTCGAGGTGCCGGGCGCCGGCGCGCTAAACCCTGAAAAGCACATTTACGAGGAAGTTTATC
>Ga0302324_100023396_pt1 | contig 11953 bp, 11 predicted proteins | sample Palsa_T0_1_FD_201949 | JGI IMG/M metagenome (GOLD analysis project Ga0302324, IMG submission 201949) | Peat permafrost microbial communities from Stordalen Mire near Abisko, Sweden - Palsa_T0_1 | ecosystem: Environmental > Terrestrial > Soil > Palsa > Peat permafrost | place: Sweden: Abisko... | reverse complement strand
GGTCCCATGATCCACGGATGGCCTTCATAAATTCTTGCGTCTTGCGGCAGCGGATTGCGCGGATGCAGATAAAACGGAACGCCGAGCCGCTCCACCGTTGCCCAGAACGGCCGATACTGCGGCAAGTCGTAATAGACCGGCGTATTGGGATCGTTGACCTGGGAAAAGCCGTTAACCAGCGCGCCGCGGAAGCCGAATTCTTTCACGCAACGTTCGAGTTCACGCGCCGCACCTTCCGGATCCTGCATGGCGAGAGCGGCCAGCCCCTGGAAACGATCAGGCCGCTTCTGTACCTGCTCGGCCAGGTAGTCGTTGGCCTTTCGTGCGATATCTGCTGCTTGTGCCGGATTGGGAATGGCCTGCACCGCCGGTGCGTTAAGGGACAACAGCATCATTTCGATGCCGTGCCGGTCCATCTCGGCGATGCGCCGTTCCTGGATGTCGAGTACGCGGCTTTTGACTTCTTCCCAGACGCGCTCGGGAAAATAGCCGTGCGAATCCTCAAGCGTTTCCGGAATCGCAAAATGTTCTTCGAGCGCAATCTTGCCCTGCATTGTCGTTCCCTCGATGGCCCGCCGGCCGAGCCGGCGCATTAATCTTAATAAGCCGTTCGGCGGGATTTTTCGCCCGTCAAATCTGGCTTCCCCTTGTTGGCATGGTTCTGGCGATAAAGCGACGTGACCACCGCCGTTGTCTCGTTTCGGAGCAACACCAGCGGACCGGTCGCCCGGAACGCAACAAGGCCGATGAACACGCACCCGAGTTTCACGCTGGCTTCCCTGCCCCAAACGGGCCGGTTCCTGCGCACGCGGGTGGTGCTGATGCGCGGCACGTTCGCGGCCACGATCTTTCTCACCGACATTGTCTTTATTATCGCGATGTCGTGCCTGAGCGGCATTTCCTATCATCTCGTCGCTTATGGCCGGCCGGGCAACATCTCGCTTTTCCTCCAGGTCGGTGTCGTCGCCGCGAGTATTTTTGCGGTGTCCAACCTGTTCCGCGCCGAGTACCGCCTGCCGAACTTCTGTACCTTCAGGCCGCACTGGGGACGCACGATCCAGCTGTGGAACGTCACGCTGATCTGCCTGCTGATGGCCGGCTTCCTGGCCCAGACCACCGTCGAATATTCGCGCGGGTCGAACGTGCTGTTCTACTTCGCTACGCTAGTCGGCCTCCTGGCGGAGCGCTATTTCATCGTACGCGTCACGGCACTGGCCCGCGCCGCCGGCATTATTTCCGCTCAGCGTATCTTCCTGATCGGGACCGGTGCGAACGTAAACGCCTTCATCAACCGCTATCAGCCGTGGAGCCACGGCATCAATATCGTCGGCTGCCGCTTTGTGACGCCAATTGCGGCCAATGCATCCGCCGCGACGCGCGAGGCGACGCTCGATCGGGACTTCGCGGATGCCGTCGCCAGCGTCCGCAGTCTCGCGCCTGACGCAGTTTTCCTTTTGCTGCCATGGTCGGCGACAGACGCGATTCAGCGCTGCGCCGAAATTTTCACGACGCTGCCGGTCGAAATTCACGTCGGCCCCGAGCCGATCCTTTACAAATTCGAGGAAGTGAAGCTTTCCAAGCTCGGCCCGATGGCGAGCTTGCAGCTCACGCGCAGGCCGCTGACCCGCATGGAGATCGCGCGTAAACGCGCCTTCGATCTGGTGGCCGCGGCCCTCGCGCTCATTGCACTTAAACCACTGCTTGTCGCGGTTGCCCTGCTGGTTTGGCTGGACAGCCCCGGTCCGATCTTTTTCGTGCAGCGGCGCTACGGCTTCAACCAGGAGCCGTTCCGTATCGTCAAGTTCCGCACCATGCGTACGCTCGACGACGGCCCGGTCGTCGCCCAGGCGACCCGCGACGACCCGCGATTGACCCGCGTCGGACGACTTTTGCGGCAGTGGAATATCGACGAAATTCCGCAGCTTTTTAACGTGTTGACCGGCGATATGTCGTTGGTCGGTCCCCGGCCGCACGCGCTGTCGCACGACCGTGAATATGAGCAACGCATTTCGTTGTACGCCCGCCGCCACAACGTCAAACCGGGCATCACCGGCTGGGCGCAAATCCACGGCTATCGCGGCGAGATCGACACCGACGACAAGATGCGCAAACGCGTCGAGCACGACCTTTTCTACATCGACAACTGGTCGCTCTGGCTCGACCTGAAGATCATGTTCCGCACGGTGTTTTCTGCCGCAGGCTACCGCAACGCTTATTGAGCGTGCTCGGCCCGCGCTGCGCGCGGCGTCAACAATCCAAGACGTCGGGAAAAGTTAAGAGCCGTCAGCCAGTAAGATTGGCTATGGCGACGACGGCGATCGCAATCACGAGCGCCGTGGAAAGCCACAGCGCGCCGACAAGCAGCCACACCGGACGCGGTTTTGGCGCGATCGCTGGTTCTTCGATCTTGGTCCAGCTCTCAAGTCCCGGCTCAGCCTTGCGCAACGCCGCAGTCGCCGCTTCGATGTCCGCGAGATCGCGCGCCAACTAGTCGCGCACAACGGGATCAGTCAGCACATTGTCTTCGGCTGGGTTCGCGTCGCCGCCCTGCACCGGCTCCAAGGGAGCAATGCCAGCGTCAATCGGGTGCACGGAGCCAAAATCTTGCTTCAGCATGAGAAGCTCACCTATCCGGAATGATTTACAATGCCCGGACCGGCCGCGCGATGACGATTCAAGACTAAGCTTAACGGTTGGATTAACCCGCCTTATATGAACGCCGGGGCGCGGCCAGCCGACTAAGGCGCAGGGACCGACTATCTCGCCTGGCGACTACGCGCCTATGCTATTGATTATGCCGATAAAAGCGCCTCGCCGCTGAGCCCTCCGGAGGAATCCGCCATGTCCACTTCGACCCTTATCTTTCTCGCTGTAATTGTCGTTGTCGTCCTGTGGGCGATCACCGTTTACAACGGCCTCGTCACCATGCGGCAGCGCGTCAACCAGGCCTTCGCCGACATCGACGTGCAGCTTCGGCAGCGGCACGATCTGGTGCCCAACCTGGTCGAAACCGTTAAAGGCTATGCCGCCCACGAGCGCGGCACGCTCGATGACGTCGTCAAAGCGCGCAATGCCGCAGTGGCGGCGCAAGGGCCGGCGCAACAGGCCTCGGCGGAGAACATGCTTTCCGGCGCGCTGCGCCAGCTTTTCGCGCTGTCGGAAGCCTATCCCGACCTGAAAGCAAGCGCGAACTTCCAGCAATTGCAGGCCGAGCTGACCGATCTGGAAAACAAGATCGCGGCATCCCGCCGCTTCTTCAACAACGCGGTGCAGGAATACAACGCCGGCATTCAGCGTTTCCCAGCGGCACTGTTTGCCAGCTCCTTCGGCTTTGCGCAGAAGGATTATTTCGACCTGGGCGCCGATTGCCAGGCTGAAACGGCGGCGCAGCAAGTCAAGTTCTGAGAGCTTTCGCCAACCCCGTAAACCGCAATGGCCGCGTACGGTCTTTACAGTCACATCCAGTCGAACCGGCACCGCTCGATCGCGCTGCTGATCGGGCTGTTCTTCATGGTCTATGTGCTGGTCTATGCCGGCGCGCTGGCCGCGGAAGCGCTGTCGGTTCCGGCTGACGTCGACACGCTGCTGCAACTGGCGCTCGCCGATACGGTCAAGGCGGCGCCGTTCGCGACCATCGGCACCGTGCTCTGGATCGTCATCGCCTACTACTTCCACCAGAGCATGATCGATGCCCTGACCGGCGGCAAGGAAGTGCAGCGCGCCGAGCAACCGCGGCTTTACAATATCCTGGAAAATCTCTGCATCTCGCGCGGCATTACCATGCCGAAGCTCAAAATTATCGAGAGCGATCAGCTCAACGCTTTCGCAACCGGTATGAACGCCAAGCAATATTCGATTACGGTCACGACCGGGCTGCTCAACCGGCTCAACGACGCGGAAATCGAGTCGGTGCTCGGCCACGAGCTGACCCATATTCGCAACGGCGACGTCCGCATGATGGTGACCGCCGTGGTCATCGCCGGCGTGGTGTCGTTCTTTGCCGAACTGGTGTTCCGGCTGTGGTTCTATAACGGCTTGAGTTTCCGAGGCCGATCCGACGAGCGCCGGGGTGGGGGCGCCGGCATCGCGATCCTGATCGCGATCGGCCTCGTTGTGCTGGCCTATGTGCTCTCGTTCATTATCCGGCTGGCCTTGTCGCGCTCGCGCGAATTCCTTGCCGATGCCGGTTCCGTCGAACTGACCAAGAATCCGGATGCTATGATCTCGGCGCTGCGCAAGATCGAAGGCCGCGGTGAATTGCCGGGCGCGACCTCCGCGGTCATGGAAATGTGCATCGACAATCCGCGCCAGGGTTTCGGCGAATTGTTCGACACCCATCCGAGCGTGGACAATCGCGTCGCGGCGCTGGTCAAATTTGCGGGCGGCCATGATTCCGGCCCACTGGCGCTGCCGCCGCAGGCGAGCGATCAGACCGAGACATCCGGTACCGGCGACGCGCAGTCCGGCCCCACGCCTGGACCATGGGGCTCACCTGAAACTGCCAACGACAAACCGGCGCAGCCTTGGGGCGCGCCTGCCGAGGTGAGCGACGCCAGCTCCGAATCGGCATCTAATGGGTCATCGGGACCGTGGGGCCCGCACTCGCGCGGCTAACTGCGCAGTCCTGCAAAACACCGTGTCCCGATTAACCATATCGCCTTGAAAATCCTTTCAGTACAGGGGTTTTGCGGTTGTCGCAGGTACCGAGAGGCTTCCAAACAGACCTGCCCCTGTGTAAGACTCCGTTAACTCAAAGATTGCGGCCTACGCTCGATTTCGCCGCAATTGGATCGTGGTTTGCTGGGCCGGAAAGATCGTGCCGTATAGCGGCACGGGGTCAGCGGGGAACAGACAATGGCTAAGCCTACAGTGGTCGTGGTTGGCGCGGACAAGGGCGGCGTTGGCAAGACGACGGTCTCCCGCACGCTGCTCGATTATTTCACCGCGCATCATGTCGCGACGCGCGCATTCGACACCGAGTCCCCCAAAGGCACGCTCAAGCGCTTCCATCCCGACATCACCGACGTCGTCGACGTTACTTCGGTCGCCGATCAGATGCGGATTTTCGATACGCTGTCGACCACCGATGCCAGCGTTACGGTGATCGATGTGCGCGCCGGCCTGTTGTCGCCGACGCTGCGCTCGCTGCGCGATATCGGCTTCCTTGAAGCGGTGAAGAAAGGCCAGCTCAACTTCGCTGTGTTCCATATCCTCGGTTCGTCGATTGCCTCACTGAACGAAATCGAGGACACCTCGGCCTTCACCGCCGATGCGAAGTATTTTCTGGTCAAGAACTACTTCAACAACACGACGTTCTTCGAGTGGGACCAGGCGACACATTCCTCCTACTTCAAGAAAATCAAGGACGCCGTCGAAATCACCATCCCGAAGCTCAACGAGATGGCCTACGAGCAGGTCGAACTCGCCTCGGTGCCGTTCCTCACCTTCGTCGCCAACAAGAACCCGAAAGGCGATGCCGCCAATTATTCGTTCGTGCTGCGCGGCTATGTGCGGCATTGGCTCGGCAATGTGTGGGGCGAGTACGATCGCATCAAGCTGAACGACATTATCGCGGCCGGCAATACCAACGCGGTCAGCCCGCGCGTCCAGGTCGTCCGGTCGGCGCAATAAACATCCGTCTCTCGTCGAAGCCACTATCCCTGAAGGCACTTTCCCTGAAGGCACTTTCCCTGAAGGCACTTTCCCTGAAGGCACTTTCCCTGAAGCCATTCCCTCAAGCCTTGGGGAAGGGATAAGGTCTGTCCGACACGTTCGTCGAGTCGGAAAGGACCGTTTGCCTGGATGGCGCAGGCGCCGCTCTACATCGTCGCTTCCCCAAGCCCGCGCGTCGGCAAGACGCTGATCGCGCGGCTGCTGATCGAATTCTTTCGTTCAAGCGGCCGGCCGCTGGTCGGCTATGACCTCGACCCGCGCGAACCTGAGCTTGCCGCCCGCTTCCCCGATTTGGTCACGACCGTCGACATAGCCGGTACCAGCGGCGAGATGGCGCTATTCGACCGGCTGATCGGTCCCGCGACGCACACCACTGTGGTCGATCTCGGCTATGCGGCGTTCGATAAATTCTTTGCCGTCATGATCGAGATCGGCTTTGTCCGCGAGGCAAAGCGGCGCGGCATCGAACCTGTGATCTTGTTCGTCAGCGATAACGAGGCGCTCACCGCGCGCGCCTACGCCGACCTTCGCAGGGCGCTGGAAACCACAATCTTCGTGCCGGTGCACAACGAGTCGGTATCCGTGATGTTCGAGAAAGCGGACTTCGCGCCGACGCGGCCGGAATTGGGCATAATCCGGATTCCGCGGCTTTCGCCCATCGTACGCGGTGTCGTTGACCGGCCGAGTATCTCCTTCGCCGACTACCTGCAGGACCGGCAGGGTGGCCCGACCGAAATCCATAGCTGGGTCAGAGATATTTTCACCGAGTTTCGCGAGCTCGAGCTGCGGATGTTGATGGGCAGGCTTACAGCCTCGCTCGGCAGTGGGGGTTCGCAGCCGCCGGCCGATACGCGGCGGGCACGCTAGGCCCAAAGGGTTAGTGCCCGTCGAAGGTCACCAGCGTGCGCACCGGCACGCCAAGCTTCCTAATTTTGTCAGCGCCGCCAAGATCCGGCAGATCGACAATGAAACAGGCGGCGAGCACCTCGGCACCCATCTGTCGTAACAGCTTGCAGGCGGCTTCCGCGGTGCCGCCGGTAGCGATGAGATCGTCCACCAGGATCACGCGCTCGTCTCTGACCAGCGCATCCTCGTGCATTTCAATTTCCGCCGTGCCGTATTCGAGCGTGTAGCCGACGCTCACCGCCTTGAACGGCAGCTTGCCCTTTTTGCGGATCGGCACGAAGCCTGCGGAAACCTGGTGAGCGACCGCGCCGCCGAGGATGAAACCGCGCGCCTCGATGCCGGCAACCTTGTCGATCTTGCTGCCGGCCCATGGCTGCACCAGTTCGTCGACGGTGCGGCGGAACGCGCGCGCATCGCCCAGCAAGGTCGTGATGTCGCGAAACATGATCCCGGGCTTCGGATAGTCCGGAATGGTGCGGATCGCGGCTTTAAGATCATTCTCGAACGCGACATTGGCCATGGTTCGAGCCTCGTTGCGGCCGGCAATATGCCGGCCGGCTTAATGCGCGACGTCCTGCCAGACTTTCTTCTTGGTGAAATAGAGCAAGCCGGCGAACACGATGAGGAAGAGCATCACCTGGAAACCGAGCCGCTTGCGCTCATCGAGCTTCGGCTCCGCCGCCCACATCAGGAAGGCGGCAACGTCACGGCCGTACTGATCGACCGTCGTCGGCGTGCCGTCGGTGTATTCCACCTGACCGTCGCTCAGCGGCTTCGGCATCCCGATGGCGCCGCCCGGGAAATATTTGTTGTACTGGCCGCCCGGTGGCACAGCGAAACCCGCGGGCGGTTTCTCATAGCCGGTCAAAATGGCGTGGATGTAGTCGGGACCATCCTCCTGATACATCCGGAATGCGTCGATGATGAAGGTGGGAAAGCCCCATTCGTAGGCGCGCGCCTTGGCAAGTACCGACATATCAGGCGGCAGCTTGCCGCCGAGCGCCGCACGCGCGGCGTTGTCATTCGGGAACGGTGGCGGGAAAGAATCGGCAATGCCGCCCGGCCGCTGAAACATCTGACCCTGATCGTTCGGGCCGTCGGTGACCTGGAACGTTGCGGCGATCGCGGCCGCCTGCGCCTCGGTGAAGCCGGGGCCGCCCGGATCGGAGAGATTGCGGAACGCCAGAAGGTTCAGGCTGTGACAGGTCGAGCAGACCTCGCGGTAGATTTTGAAGCCGCGCTGAAGCTGCGCCTGGTCGTAGATACCGAACGGTCCGGAGAACGACCAGGTCTGCCGCGGCGGCGCGTCCTGTGCCGAAGCCGCCGGCATACCGAGCATCGACAGCGACGCCGCCAAAGCGAGCGCGCCAATGGTGCGGAGAGAAGTCATCACTTGGCTCCTCCGAGCACCGATTCCGAAATCGAGTTCGGCAGCGGCTTGGTCTTCTCGAAGATGCCGAGCAGCGGCAGAATCACGAAGAAGAATGCGAAGTAATAGGTCGCGAGAATCCGCGCGGCGACCACGTAGCCGCCGGTCGGCTCCTGCGAACCGAGATAGCCGAGCCCGATCACCGACAGGAAGAAAATGAACAAGAACTGGCGGTACAGCGGCCGGTAATTCGCCGAACGTACGCTCGATGTGTCGAGCCACGGCATAAACGCCAGGATCAGGATCGAACCGGCGAGCGCAGTGACGCCGAGCAGCTTGCTCGGGATCGCGCGCAGGATCGCGTAGAACGGCAGGTAGTACCATTCCGGCACGATGTGCGTCGGAGTCTGGCCGGGATTGGCCATGATGTAATTGTCGGAATGGCCAAGATAATTCGGAATGTAGAAAACGAAGAAGGCGTAGACGATGCAGAAGACGGAGAGGAAGAAACCGTCCTTCACCGTCGCATACGGCGTAAATGCCAGCGTATCTTTTTCGTCCTTCGGCTCGACGCCGGTCGGATTGTTCTGGCCGACCATATGCAGCGCCCAGATGTGCAGCACGACCACGCCGGCGATCACAAACGGCAGCAGGTAGTGCAGCGAATAGAAGCGATTTAGCGTCGGATTGCCAACCGCGTACCCGCCCCAAAGCCAGGTGACGACGTCGCCGCCGACGCCCGGTATCGCCGAGAACAGGTTGGTGATGACAGTTGCCGCCCAGAAACTCATCTGGCCCCACGGCAGCACGTAACCCATGAACCCTGTCGCCACCATCAGCAGGAACAGGATGACACCGAGGATCCAGAGCACCTCGCGCGGCTCCTTGTAGGAGCCGTAGTACATGCCGCGCGCGATATGGATGTAGACGGCGGCGAAGAAGAACGCGGCACCGTTGGCGTGCACGTAGCGCAACAGCCAGCCGTAATTGACGTCGCGCATGATGCCTTCGACGGACTTGAAGGCATAATCGACATGCGGCGTATAATGCATCGCCAGCACGATGCCGGTGACGATCTGCACCCCCAGCATGAAGCTGAGAATGCCGCCGAACGTCCACCAATAATTCAAATTGCGTGGCGTCGGATAGGCGATGAAAGAAGAATAGACGAGACTGGCGATTGGCAGCCGCCGCTCCAACCATTGCATAAATGGGCTTTGCGGCTGGTAAGTCGAATGTCCGCTCATTATCGAACCTTATGCGTCCGTCTTTACCGGCTTCCCCACCCCCGCTGCGAACCGCCACCTTGGGAAGGCCGGTACGTCAGCAAGTGACCGGACGTATCCAACCTGAGGAAGGCCAAATACGACACATACCGGCGGGGTTTTATTGGCACCCTTGCCGGGAGAGTGCAAGGGTGCGCTTTCCGGCACGCACAGGTCAGCCGCGCCGACATCGTAGCCGCCTTACAATCAACCATGCGCATCGCCCTCTACCAGCCCGACATCCCGCAAAACACCGGAACTATCCTGCGGTTATGCGCGTGTTTCGGCATCGAAGCGCACATCATAGGGCCGGCCGGTTTTCCCACTTCCGACCGTGCCTTCCGCCGTGCCGGAATGGACTATCTCGATGCCGTGACAATCGTGCGGCATGCCGCGTGGGATGACTTCGCAGCCTGGCGCGTTGAGGCACGGCACCGGCTGGTGCTGTTTACGACCAGCGGGACGAAATCATATCTCGACCACCGATTCGGGGCCGACGATATGCTGCTGTTCGGCCGCGAATCCGCAGGCGTACCGCCGGAGGTCCATCAAGCGGCTGATACCCGCCTCATTATCCCGATGCGGTCCGGCATGCGTTCATTGAATGTCGCTATCGCGGCAGCAATGGCGACCGGCGAAGCGTTGCGGCAATTGGGCGGGCTGTAATTACAATCCGCTCGTCCCCGCGAAAGCGGGCACCAGCTGCTGGATTCCCGCTTTCGCGGGAATGAGCGGAAAAATTTAGGCTTCGACAACGCCCGGCTTGCCGTTCTCGACCGTGAAGGTCTTGAGCGTCGAGATCGAGGCGTTCGGATCGTGGGCGTCAGAGACGACCTGCATCCGCACATTCATCTTGCTGCGATCGAGATCGACGCAGCCATAGCCGCGCTTGCGGCTCTCGAAGAAATGCACGTGCGGATTTTCGTTCAAAGTCTGGGCGAACAGTTCGTAGGGCGCCGCATAGGACGAGATCGAGGTGCCGACGAACTCCGTCGCCACCACCGGCGAGGACGGATCGTCGAAATCGACCCGCAGGTCGTTGGCAAAGAACGAATGAATATCGCCGCCGAGGACGACCGGGTTGGCGACCCGCGTGTCGGCGATACGCTTGAGCAGCCGGGTGCGGTTGGCCGGATAGCCGTCCCAATCGTCGGTCCAGAAGCCATCCAGCCCGTTTTGCTTTTCGTGATACTGCGCCATCAGCACGTCCTGGCCGATCACGTTCCACTGCGCCTTGCTGTTGGCAAACCCGGCGTACAGCCATGCCTCCTGCGCGAACCCCATCATGCTGCGGCCGGCGGAGAGCCGTTCCGGGCAGGTCTCGTTGGTCTCGACATGGCCGCCGCCTTTGAAGGGCGGGCCATAGCAGGCTTCGCGCGACCGATACTGGCGGCCGTCGATCATCGAGATTTCGATCAGGTCGCCGAACGTGACCCGGTCATACACTCGCATCACCGGGCCTTCGGGATGCGACAGGATCGGCCGCACCGGCATGTGCTCGTAGAAGGCCTGATAGGCAGCGGCACGCTGCAACAGGAAACGCGCGGGCTCAACGAACCATTGCGACCATTGGTCGGCGTAATCGTTTTCGACTTCGTGGTCGTCCCAGGTGATGAGCGAGGGAACATGCGCGTGCAGGCGCTGGAGATCCGGATCGAGCCGATATTGCGCATAACGGTTGCGATAGGTCGGCAGCGTTGATGCGACGACGCCATCGCTGTGGCGGCGGACAATCGGCTGCCGCTCCTCGATCGTGTCGTAGATGTAATCGCCGAGAAACAGGACGACGTCCGGATTTTCTTCGGTGAGATGGCGGTAGGCGGAAAAATAGCCGTGCTCGTAGTTGGAGCACGACACAAAGCCGAACCGCAGCTTGTCGAGCGACGTGCCTGGCGCCGGCAACGTGACGGCGCGGCCGGTTGGACTGGCCGCTTCACCGCTCCTAAAGCGATACCAATAGGGCCGGCCTGGCTGAAGACCGCTGACACCGAGATGCACCGAATAAGCGAATTTCTGCTCGGCAACCGCATCGCCGCGGCGCACGATGTTCGTCATTCCCTCATCAGTCGCAATCTCATAGATTATCGTAACGTCGCCGCCGTTCATCCCGCCCGGCGTCTCCGGATCGGTCGACATCGGCTCGGGCGCAAGCCGCGTCCACAGCACAAATCTATCCGGGCGCGGCGCGCCGGAAGCGACACCGAGGCTAAACGGATCGCCTTTATTCCAGCTTTGCGCCGCGGCCCGGCGCAGCACCGCTGGTGCGGTAACCAGCGCCAAGCCGGCACTCGCACCCGTCAACAACCGGCGGCGAGACAAGCGAATTGGTAAAAAGCCATTAGGCATGGGATTTCAATGGATCAATAATCGTGCAGTTTTGTGACATTGTGCACCAAGTCTGATGCGGCCGGCGATCACATGAACGATACCCCAATCGAACAGCGCAAGAACCAGGCACGCGCCTGGTTTGAAACACTGCGCGATCGCATTGTCATGGCATTCGAGGCGGTGGAGGACGCCCTGCCTGCCGGCGCGCCGCTCGTCGATCACCCCGCCGGACGCTTTGTGCGCACGCCATGGAGCCGCGCCGACCATACTGGGACACCGGGCGGCGGCGGTGTCATGTCCATGATGAAAGGGCGAGTCTTCGAAAAAGTCGGCGTCCATGTCTCCACTGTATTCGGCGAATTTGCGCCGGAATTCCGGGAGAACATCCCGGGAGCCGCCGACGATCCGCGAT
>Ga0302324_100023394_pt1 | contig 11954 bp, 10 predicted proteins | sample Palsa_T0_1_FD_201949 | JGI IMG/M metagenome (GOLD analysis project Ga0302324, IMG submission 201949) | Peat permafrost microbial communities from Stordalen Mire near Abisko, Sweden - Palsa_T0_1 | ecosystem: Environmental > Terrestrial > Soil > Palsa > Peat permafrost | place: Sweden: Abisko... | reverse complement strand
GGGGATTTTGAATGGCAGCGGCGCGACCGAGTCATTACGCTGTCGGCGCGCCCTCAGGACAATGCGGTTCTGGAAGATTTCCTCCTGCATGATTTGTGGAGCGACAGGCGATGATACGCAAGCGCCGCGGCGCTTGATACCGTGTATGCTTGCAACCACGCGCGGTAGCAAAGACCCGCGGCGTTGACCGCGCCAGACGCATGGCGCGGTGGTCGTCGTCCGCCGTTGCCCCCTGTTTTGGTGCTTAAGCCACAACGCGATCGGCGAGCATTTGCAATAGCCATCGCAACGGGCATATACTCGGTGGCAAGTATCTTCCGACGTATACCCGTCCCCAAGTGATAGAAGAAAAGCGCCGTCTGTCGAACCCGCTTGCCCTGGCGGTGCTGGTGCTGCTCTATGAGCGGCCCATGCATCCCTACGAGATGGCCTGCACCCTTCGGGAACGGCACAAGGAAGCGAGCATCAAGCTCAATTACGGCTCGCTGTACACGATAATCGAGCAGCTGCAACGCGAGCAGTTCATATTTCCACGTGAAACCCTGAGAGAAGGCAAGCGTCCCGAGAAAACGGTCTACGAACTCACCTCCGAGGGCAAGACCGAGTTGGTCAATTGGATGCGTGAGCTGGTAAGCGATCCGGTTAAGGAATTTCCCCAGTTTGAAGCGGCGCTGTCTCTTATCCCGGCGCTGCCGCCTGACGAGGTGGTGCAGTTGCTGGAGATCCGGGTCAATCTCCTCAAGAAGGTGCTCGAAGACCGCGGCGAGGAGGGTCGTCTTTGCAAGGCAATGAAATTGCCGCGATTATTTACGCTCGAACGGGAATACCACAGCGAAATGACCCGGGCGGAATGCAGGTTCTCGGAGCAGCTTCTCGCTGACATCAAGCGCGATGTCGGGGGGTTAAGGAGCACCTGGATGGAACTGCGCAAGAACCTCACGCGTGCGAAGCTACACTGCAGCAAGGCCCGCGTTGCGTCCGGCCCCAAGGAGAAAGCATGAGCAATCAATCGGGCGCTGAAGCCCGGGCCAGCCAGACGACGCAACGGCGCACGCGCGTGCGTCATCTCAGGCTGGCGGCTGCAGGCTTGGTTGCTTGCGCCCTGTCGTCTGGATGCGTGGTCGGGCCCGATTTTCGTCCGCCCGCGCCACCCATTGCCAGTCGCTATACCGAAACGCCGATGCCGCAGGAGACCGTCGCCGTCCCCGGCATTGGAGGCGAAGTGCAGCGCCTGCTGCCGGGGCGTGACATTCCGGCGCAATGGTGGACTCTTTTTCACTCGGAGGCGCTCGATACGCTGATTCGTCAGGCGATCGAGGATAGCCCCAATCTCGCCGCGGCTGAGGCGACGTTGCGTCAGGCGCGCGAGAACCTTATCGCGCAGCAGGGTGCGCTTTTGTATCCTCAGGCCGCCCTGAATGCCAGCGCTACGCGGCAGAAATTCAGCGGCGCGTCGGTCGGCGAACCCACTGTCGGTACGAGCCTGTTCAACCTCTACAATGCTTCCGTCAATGTTTCCTACACGCTTGACCTCTTCGGGGGCAACAAGCGAGAACTGGAGGCATTGCAATCGCTCGTCGACTATCAGGATTACCAGCTTCAAGGCGCGTACCTAGCGCTCACTTCAAACATCGTCACGACAGCGATAAACGAAGCCACGCTGCGCGCTCAAATCGTGGCCACGCAGGAAATCATCGCGGCGGAGAAAAAGCAGCTCGATCTTGTTGAACGCCAATATCAGCTCGGCGGAGTCGCCCGCCTGAGCGTGGTCATCTTGCGCACGCAACTCAATCAGACGCGGGCGACGCTGCCGCCGCTGGAACGCAACCTCGCCGCAGCGCGTCACCAACTCGCGGTGCTGTGCGGACGGCTCCCAAGCGAGGCTGCCCTGCCGGAATTCGATCTCGATCAGCTGGCGTTACCGCAGGAGTTGCCCGTGAGCATTCCATCGCTGCTGGCCAGGCAGCGTCCGGATATCCGTGCCTCCGAGGCGCTTCTTCATCAGGCCAGTGCGCAGGTTGGGGTCGCGACGGCCGACCTGTATCCGAAGATCAGCCTGTCGGGAGCCTTCGGCTGGGAAGCGACGCAAACGGGCGGCTTTTTCGGCCCCCCGATTTGGAGCCTCGCCGGTGCCCTCGCGCAGCCGATTTTCAACGGCGGGGAGCTCGAAGCCAATCGCCAAGCCGCAATTGCGGCATACGACCAGGCCCAGGCGCAATACCGCCAGACGGTGCTTGTCGCGTTTCAGAACGTCGCCGACTCGTTACGCGCGCTCGAAGCCGACGCGCGAACGCTGAGCGCGGAGTCCGACGCGGAAATGTCGGCGCGTGACACGCTCAATCTTACGGAGCATCAATATCAGCTCGGCGGGACGAGTTCGCTGAATTTACTGATCGCCCAGCAGCAATACCAGCTGGCGCGGCTATCGCTATCGGCGGCTCAAGGCACCCGCTTCGCCGACACCGCGGCTTTGTTCCAAGCGCTTGGTGGTGGCTGGTGGCAGCGCGAGGACGATGCGGCCGCGCCGGCGCAAGACAAGAAAGACTAGTCGCGCCGACGGCGGCGAGCTCGATAAGCAACGATTCGAACGGAGAAGCAATGAAAAAGCGCATGGTGATCATGCTGGTCATCGTAGGGTTGCTGATCGGTGGCCTGGTCGGTTTCAATATCTTCAAGGGCGTCATGATTCAGAAATTCATGGCGAACTCCCCGGTACCGCCGGCGACGGTCAGCACCCTCAAGGCCGACTACCAGCAATGGCAACCGCAACTGACCGCGGTCGGCACATTGCGCGCGGTGCGCGGCGTCGATGTCACTACCGAGATTGCAGGGCTCGTCCGCAGCATCGAATTCAAGTCCGGGGACGAAGTCAAGTCGGGCCAGGTGCTAACCCAGCTCAACGCGGATTCGGACATCGCGCAACTGCATTCCCTGGAGGCGGCGGCGGAGCTGGCGGCAACCGTCTACGAGCGCGACAAGCAACAGTTTGCGGCAGATGTGCTGAGCCAGGCGCAGCTCGACAACGATGCCGCGGACCTCAAGAGCAAACGCGCGCAGGTCGCCCAGCAGGTTGCGACGCTCGACAAGAAGACCATACGCGCGCCCTTTTCCGGCAAGCTCGGCATCACCCTTGTCAATCCAGGCCAGTACCTCAACCCGGGCGACAAGCTGGTAACCCTGCAGACCATCGACCCGATTTACATCGACTTCTATTTCCCGCAACAGCAGCTGCCACAGGTCGCCATCGGCCAGCAGGTGGTGGTCACGGCCGACGCCTACCCCGGCACGGTGTTCGCCGGCAAAATCAACGCAATCAACCCCAAGGTCGATCCCAGCACACGTAACGTCCAGATTGAAGCGACGGTGCCCAATGCCAAGCGCCTCTTGCTTCCCGGCATGTTCGCGGGCGTAAAGGTCGACTCCGGCGCCGAGCAGCGCTATCTCACGCTCCCGCAGACTGCGATAACGTACAACCCTTATGGCGACACCGTTTTCATCGTCAAGCGATCCGAGGCCAAAGACGAGAAGAAGGACGAGAAAGCGAAGCCCTCGATCGTCGCACAGCAGGTGTTCGTTACTGTCGGGCCCACTCGCGGTGACCAGGTGGCGATCCTCACCGGGGTCGAGCCTGGAACCGAAGTCGTGACGAGCGGGGGCGTCAAGCTCAAGAACGGCACGCCGCTCATTATCAACAACAGTATTCAGCCGCTGAACAGTCCCAATCCGACCCCGCAGGAAAAGTGAAAGGCTGGCGATGAACTTTACCGACATCTTCATACGCAAGCCGGTCCTCGCGACCACACTCAGCCTGCTGATCCTGGTGCTGGGTGCGCGATCGCTTTTTAGCCTTTCGGTGCGCCAGTACCCCAAGACGCAGAACGCAGTCGTCACCGTCTCCACGGCCTATTACGGGGCCGATGCGCAGACAGTCGCGGGATTTATCACCCAGCCCCTCGAAAGTGCGATCGCGCAGGCGCAGGGCATCGATTACATGTCGTCGACGAGCACCACCGGCGCATCGGTGATCACGGCCACGCTGCGGCTTAACTACGACGCGAACCGGGCGCTCACCGAAATCAACACCCAGGTGAGCTCGGTGCGCAACCAGCTGCCACCGGAAGCACAGCAGCCGGTATTGACCGTACAGGTCGGCCAGACCATCGACGCCATGTACATGGGGTTTTTCAGCGAGATCCTGCCGAACAACAACGTCACCGACTACCTGGTGCGCGTGGTCAAACCGAAGCTCGATTCAATTGAAGGTGTGCAGACAGCGGAGATTCTCGGCGCGCGCCAATTCGCGTTGCGCGCGTGGCTCGACCCGAAGCGGCTGGCCGCATTTGGCGTGACCGCCAGCGACGTGCGCACCGCGCTGGCCAGCAACAACTACCTTGCAGCTCTCGGAACAACCAAGGGGCAGATGGTAAGCGTCGACCTGACGGCTGATACCAGCCTGCACTCGGTTGAGGAATTCAAGAGGCTGGTGGTGTTGCAAAAGGACGGCGCCATCGTTCGCCTCGAAGATGTCGCCAACGTGACGCTTGGCGCCGAAAACTACGATTTCACCACCGCTTTCGGCGGCCGGGCTTCGGTGTTTATCGGCATCAAGGCGGCGCCTGATGCCAATGTCCTTGAGGTAGCCAAGCGGGTGCGTGCGGTCTTTCCGGATATACAGGCTCAGATGCCCAGTGGGATTACCGGTGAGATCGTCTACGACTCGACGCTATTTATCAACAGTTCCATCGACGAGGTCGTAAAGACGCTGGTCGAGGCGTTGGTTATCGTCAGCGTGGTCATCTTTCTGTTCCTCGGCAGCTTGCGCGCGGTGGTCATTCCGCTGATCGCGATGCCCTTGTCCCTGATCGGCGCGTTCTTCGCAATGCTGGTATTCGGCTACTCGATCAACCTGCTGACATTGCTCGCCCTCGTGCTCGCGATCGGCCTGGTCGTCGACGACGCCATCATCGTGGTCGAGAATGTCGATCGCCACATGAAGGAGGAAGGCAAGCCACCGCTGGAGGCTTCGTTGCTGGCGGCGCGCGAGCTCGGTGGCCCCATCATCGCCATGACCATTGTGCTGGTCGCGGTATACATTCCGATCGGCTTCCAGGGCGGACTCACCGGCGCGCTGTTCACCGAGTTCGCCTTCACGCTCGTCGGTGCCGTCACCGTGTCCGGCGTCGTGGCGTTGACTCTTTCGCCCATGATGACGTCGCGCTTCTTCAGTTCCGAACAGGAGTCGGGTCGTTTCGTCCACTTCATCGACCGCCAATTCGGCCGCCTGCATAACCGCTACCAACGCCTGCTCCATGGCTTGCTCGATACCTGGATCGTGATCGTTGTGATGGGTCTTATCTTGCTTTTCGGAACGGTTTATCTTTTCATGACCTCGAAGTCCGAGCTGGCGCCTTCAGAAGACCAGGGCGTCGTGCTCTACCAGGCCATCGGGCCGCCTAACGCCACGCCGCAACAGATGAACGCGTATTCGAAGCAAATATTCGACCTCGCGCGCGAGCTGCCGGAATACGACCAGATTTTCCAGATCACTGGCACCCCAACGAACAACCAAGGTTTCGGCGGCGTACTGTTCAAGCCATGGAACGAACGCAAGCGCGGGGCGCTCGCGCTGCAGCAGGAGCTGCAGCAGAAGTGGAGCACCATCGCCGGTGCGACGGTTGCCGCGTTCCAGTTCCCTCCGCTACCCGGCTCAAGCGGTCTGCCGATGCAGATCGTGGTCAAGACAACGGAACCCTTTGAGCGTCTGAACGACGTATCGCAGGCAGTGCTTGATAAAGCACGCGCAAGCGGGATGTTCTTCTACGTCGATACCGACTTGAAGCTCGACAAGCCACAGACCACCGTAACGGTGGATCGCGACATGCTGGCGACAATCGGTCTGACACAGCAGGACCTGGGCGCGGCCCTAACCTCGGCGTTAGGCGGAGGATACGTCAACTATTTCTCCATTGCGGGACGGTCGTACAAGGTCATTCCACAGGTATTGCAAGTCGACCGGCTGAATGCGTCGCAAGTGCTCGATTATTACATTCGCGCGCCCGATGGATCATTGCTGCCGGTATCGACCGTGACCAAGCAGAAGACGGAGACGATCCCGGAAGGTATCAATCATTTTCAGCAGTTGAACTCCGCCACGATTTTCGGTGTCTTTGCGCCTACCGTGTCGGAAAAACAGGTGCTCGATTTCATGCGCCAGGCAATTTCTGAGGTCGCCCCGGCCGGTTACCAGATTGACTATTCGGGTGCGTCACGGCAGTTTGTGCAGGAGTCGGGCGGATTTGTCGTAACGCTGCTATTCGCCGTCATCATCGTCTTTCTCACGCTCTCGGCGCAATACGAAAGCTTCCGCGACCCGATCGTGATCCTGGTGTCGGTACCCATGGCGCTATTCGGAGCGTTGATATTCATCAACCTTGGCGCGGCAACGCTCAATATATACACGCAGGTAGGGCTGGTCACGTTGATGGGGCTGGTGAGCAAGCACGGCATCCTGATCGTCCAGTTCGCCAACGACCTGCAGCGCGCGGGGAAGCCGAAGCGTGAGGCCATTGAGGAAGCCGCGGCGGTCCGGCTGCGGCCGATATTGATGACGACCTTTGCCATGGTGCTCGGCGTCGTGCCGCTGGTGATTGCCGCCGGTGCGGGCGCGGCGGGTCGCCACTCGATGGGCCTGGTGATCTTCACCGGCCTGTCGATCGGCACGCTGTTCACCCTGTTCGTGGTGCCGGCGGTGTACATGCTGTTGGGAGCAGATCATCACCTGCAACGCGCAGCCGCAGGGACACTCGCCACGAGTCCGGCCGAAGGCTAGCATCCGGAATGCCTGGGAGCGGCTGCGCGCCGTAACGGTGGTTCCTGCGTGCAAGTCGCTTCCGCATGACGGGATGGAGGGTTCAATGACGCATCTCGATTGGCCGGCCCTTCCGTACGAGGAGTGGAAGGACACGTATGAAACGCTGCATCTATGGATGCAGATCGTCGGCAAGATCCGGCTCGACCGCATGCCCTGGATCAATCACTGCTGGCAGGTGACGTTCTATCCTTCGGCGCGGGGCCTCACCACCGGGTCGATGCCGTATGGAGCGGAACATCTCCAGATCGATTTTGATTTCGTTGGTCATGAACTCGTGCTGCAAACGAGCCGCGGCGAGCGTCGCAACATCGCGCTTGTTCCCATGTCCGTCGCGGACTTCTATCGTGCCCTGATGGCGGCACTGGAGGCGGTCGGGATGCCGGTACAGATCTATCGCAAACCGGTGGAAATGGAGGGCCAAGTACCCTTCGACGTGGATACCCTGCATCGAGCCTATGATGGGGAGTATGCGCAACGGTGTTGGCGCATTGTCACTTCGTCGGCGGTTGTGTTGACACGCTTTCGCTCCCACTTCTACGGCAAGGTCAGTCCGGTCCACTTCTTCTGGGGCAGCTTCGATCTCGCGGTGACCCGATTCTCCGGGCGCACCGCACCGCCTCATCCCGGGGGCATGCCCAACCTTCCCGACCGGGTGACGCGCGATGCCTACTCGCACGAGGTAAGCAGCTGCGGGTTCTGGCCGGGCGGCGCCCCTGCGCCATATCCGCTCTTCTACAGCTATGCCTATCCGGAGCCCGACGGGTTCGGCGCCGCCCCGCTGCGGCCATCCGGCGCGCGCTATGACTCCGTGCTGCGCGAATTCGTTCTGCCCTATGACGCCCTCAGAAAGGCGGACAACCCCGAGGAGGAGCTTCTCGCGTTCCTTCAAAGCACCTATGAAGCGGCGGCCAATTTGGGGCATTGGGATCGCCGCGGGCTTGAGGCGACACCGCCGCAATGAAGCACGTGGCAGATTAGAATTCCATTCAGACACCAGCATGAGTATCGATCTGCGCTCCAAGACCTGCACGCCGTGTCGCGGCGGCATTCCTCCCCTTACCGTGGAGCAGGCTCAGAGCTATCTGGCGCAAATCCCCGGATGGACCCTTGTGGACGACGGACGTGGGATCGAACGCAGTTTTCGCTTCGAGAGCTTCAAGGAAGCCTTGGACTTCGTTGCCAAGCTCGGCGCCCTGGCTGAGAGCGCGGGCCACCATCCCGACATCAATTTTGGGTGGGGATGGGCCAAGGTCACCTGGCAAACCAAGAAGATAAAGGGCTTGCATGAGAACGACTTCATCATGGCGGCCAAGACGGACGAGATGATCGCGCCGGACGCGGCATGACAACCAACGACAAGAGCAAGCTCGACCGCGTTCTGGCGGAGGCGCGCCGCACCGCCCAGGAGCGCGAACAGGGTTACCGGGCGCAGGCACTCAAGATCTATCCTTGGATCTGTGGTCGCTGCCGACGTGAATTCACGCCGACCAACGTGCGCGAGCTCACGGTCCATCACCGCGACCACAACCACCACAACAACCCGCCGGATGGCAGCAACTGGGAGCTGCTGTGCGTGTATTGTCACGACAACGAACATCAGCGCCAGCTGGAGGCGGCCCAGGATGGCGCAGGCGCCCGCGGCGCCAACAGCGTTGCGACGCATAACCCATTCGCCAATCTTAAGGCCCTTCTCGATGGCAGGAAGCGGCCTTGAGCGCGGTGACGATTCGAGCCGCTCGGCGCTTTAGCGCGAGCGGGCGCAAACGCGGGCATGCGTCCTGTGCCGGCACCGCCTGAACGATCGATTTTTTCATGTCGTCCGTTATTTCCGTCACGAATCTCTCCAAGACCTATGCCACGGGCTTGCAGGCGCTTAAACACATCCAATTGGATATCCGTCGCGGCGAAATCTTCGCGCTGCTCGGCCCCAATGGCGCCGGTAAGACGACCCTGATCAGCATCATCTGTGGGATTGTCAATCGATCGGAGGGCAAAGTCCTCGTCGACGGTCACGACATCGACACCGAATACCGCGCGGCCCGCTCCCTCATCGGACTCGTACCGCAGGAATTGACCACCGACGCCTTCGAAACGGTGTGGGCAACCGTGTCCTTCAGCCGCGGACTGTTCGGTAAACCGGCCAATCCTGCCCATATTGAGAAGGTGCTCAAGGACCTTTCGCTGTGGAGCCGCAAAGACAGCAAGGTCATGACGCTTTCGGGCGGTATGAAGCGGCGTTTGCTAATCGCCAAGGCGCTATCGCATGAGCCACAGGTACTGTTCCTCGACGAGCCGACGGCTGGTGTCGACGTCGAGCTCCGGCGCGCGATGTGGGACCTGGTCCGCTCGCTCAAGGCAAGCGGCGTGACGATCATCCTCACCACGCATTACATCGATGAGGCTGAGGAGATGGCTGACCGAATCGGCGTCATCAGCAAGGGTGAAATCATTCTGGTCGAAGACAAGGTTGAACTGATGCGCAAGCTCGGCAAGAAGCAGCTGACCTTGCAGCTCCAGAACAGGCTGGTGCAGGTTCCGCCCGATCTTGCCGACTATCGGCTCGAACTGTCGAGCGATGGAATGGAACTGATGTATACCTACGACGCCAAGGGAGAGCGCACGAATATCGCGGCGCTGCTCGAGGCTCTTGACCGCGCCGGCGTCAGCTTCAGGGACCTTCAGACGACGCAAAGCTCGCTCGAAGACATCTTCGTCAGCCTCGTGCGGGAAAGAAAATGAACCTGCATGCAGTCCGTGCCATTTACACGTTCGAAATAGCGCGCACCAGGCGCACGCTGATGCAGAGCATCATTTCGCCGGTAATTTCGACTTCCCTGTATTTCGTTGTCTTCGGCGCGGCGATCGGATCGCGTATCCAGCAGGTCGGCGGGATCAGTTACGGTGCCTTCATCGTGCCCGGGTTGATCATGCTATCGCTGCTGACGCAGAGCATATCCAACGCCTCATTCGGCATTTACTTTCCCCGCTTCGTCGGCACGATCTACGAACTGTTGTCGGCGCCAGTTTCCTATTTCGAGATTGTCCTGAGCTATGTTGGAGCGGCCGCGACCAAGTCGATCATCCTCGGCCTGATCATCCTGTCCACGGCAGCCCTGTTCGTCCCAATGCAGGTTGTCCATCCAGCGTGGATGGTCCTCTTCCTCATACTGACGTCGGTGACCTTCAGTCTGTTCGGCTTCATCATCGGAATCTGGGCCGACGGGTTCGAGAAATTGCAACTCGTGCCACTGCTAATTGTCACGCCGCTGACCTTTCTCGGCGGCAGCTTTTATTCTATCGACATGCTCCCGCCTTTCTGGCAAACGGTCTCGCTGTTCAATCCCGTGGTGTACCTGGTCAGCGGCTTCCGCTGGAGCTTCTATGGGATATCGGACGTGAGCCTCACCGTCAGTCTTGGCATGACCCTGGTGTTCATGGCCTTGTCGCTGGCAATCGTGGCGTGGATTTTCAAGACCGGATATCGGCTCAAGACCTAGGCGCACCACTCATCGCCGGATGCTGCGATGCAGAAGGCACATGAATGGATGTGCCGATCGGGCGTCGCGGTAAAGATCGGGTGGCAGTGATCGCAGGAAGCTCGGAGTCTGGCGCCTTCGCACGACATCAAGCCCATTCCGCAGCCGCTACGACACGCGTAGAGTAGTCGCATGGTCGACGCCGTTGCACCGCAGCGAACCGCCCTACTTGCCGGCGCTACGGGGCTCGTCGGTCGTGCCCTCTTGTCCTTGCTGCTTGCCAGCGCGCAATACGGGCGCGTGCATATCCTTCTGCGCCGCACCCCTCCGGACATCAAGGCAAATGCAAAGCTGGAGATTCACGAAATCGACTTCGCGCGGCTGCCCACGGCGTTCCCAGCGGTGGATGATGTATTCATCGCGCTCGGCACCACGATCAAGATCGCCGGGTCCGAAGCGGCCTTTCGCCAGGTGGATTTTGACTTCGTCGTGAATATCGCGCGGGCTGCCAAGAATGCGGGGGCGACGCGGTTGGCCGTCGTGTCGGCGTTCGGCGCCGACCCGGCATCGCGCATCTTCTATAGCCGCGTCAAGGGGGAGATGGAGATCGCCGTTATGCAGCTCGCCTACGACTCGGTGGTCGTAGCGCAACCGTCCATGCTTGTGGGTGACCGGGGTCGCATGGGACAACCGACGCGCGGTGGCGAAGTGTGGGCGGCAAGGCTGCTCGGGCCGATCGCGTGGATCATTCCCAAGTGGGTGCGGCCCATCCCCGCCGACGTCGTAGCGTCGGCGATGCTTGCGGCCATCGTCGACACCAAACCCGGGGTTCATGTCCTGAAATCGGCAACAATGCACGCGCGGGTCGTACCTTAGGATGCTCACCGCAGCAACACAAATTGCCAAATGGATCGCCCAAAGCGCGGTGGGCGTCCGGCATGCCGCGCTTCGGCCGGGAGTGTGTAGCGCTGCAGCAACGGAAGCTCCTGCGGTCAGATGACTGCCCCTTAGCAGCAAGCGTATGGACCATCGATTCGTCGGCCATCTGCTTGCCCGGCGGGTTCAGATAGGTCATGGCAACTTCCGGGTGCCTCAGTTCGCCAGCGCGATTTCCACCCGCTTGTTGCGCTTGCCCTCGCTGCGGATTTTGAGCACGCGGATGGCGCCAATCTCGGCAATATCCCTTACATGCGTACCCCCGCAGGGTTGCAAATCGATGCCCGGGATCTTCAGCAACCTCACGCGTGCTGCGCCGCGCGGTGGCTGCACACTCATCGTCTTGACCAGTTCGGGTCGCGCGTCGAGCTCCGCTTCGGTGATCCATATTGTCTCGGTCTGCGCACCACGGGCGATAAGCGCATTCGCGTCGCGCTCAATTGCGGTCGCATCGAGTAGGCTCATGTCGACGTCGAAATCAAGACGGGCCTTGTCCGGCGCAATGTTACCCCCGGTAACCGGCGCGACGACGATGCAAGACAGAACGTGCAGTGCGGTGTGTAGCCGCATCAACGCATAGCGACGCTGCCAGTCGATGGCCAGCGTCAGCGTTTCCCCAGGTTCCGGCGGCTGGATCAAGGGCGCCGCGACGTGCAACACACTCTCGGGCG
>Ga0302324_100023393_pt1 | contig 11955 bp, 8 predicted proteins | sample Palsa_T0_1_FD_201949 | JGI IMG/M metagenome (GOLD analysis project Ga0302324, IMG submission 201949) | Peat permafrost microbial communities from Stordalen Mire near Abisko, Sweden - Palsa_T0_1 | ecosystem: Environmental > Terrestrial > Soil > Palsa > Peat permafrost | place: Sweden: Abisko... | reverse complement strand
CCCGTCCCGGCCGCGCTCGTCGGCGTCACCCCGGCGGGCAACGTGTCATTGATAGTCACCAGAGCGTTCGTCGCGCCATACGTACTCACGTTCGAAACCGGAATCGTGTAGCTCCCGGTCGAGCCGCGCACAAAGTTTCCTACGTGACTCTTGCCCAGCGTCATGTCGGGCGTGCATTGCGCGCCCGACAATGTTCCCGAAGTCGAGGAGATCGACGCATTGGTCACGCTCGTTCCGTTCGCTCCCGCCGTGGAACCGTAAGTCACGCCCGGATTTTCTGTGGTTCCACTCGCAGCACCCGCTGCGCTTAGGCTTGCCGGAGTCCCCGAAACGAACACCGCGCCACCACCCCCGCCGCCGCCCGGACCATGACGATTGCCCAGGGTATAAGCCTGGCTTGCCCACGCGTTTCCGCCGGTGCCGCCGTTGGCGTCGAGCGTGAGGCCGCTCTCGCCGCCAGTCGCCGAAAGCACCACGATGCTTCCACCCGCTCCGCCTCCGCCGCCCGCGTCATTCGCCGTTCCGTTGTATGCCGCGACACCGTTGGCGGTAAGGGTTGCCGTGCCGGTCAGCAAGTTGGCGCGAATAATAATGATTCCGCCGCCCGTTGCCCCTCCGCTGGCCTGGTTATCGCCGTCAGAGTTGTTGCGCGTCCCCGCACCGCCACCACCGCCCATGGCGACCCGGTTGATCGTCGCGGGAAATGCGGTCCCACCTTCGCCGCCTACACTCAGATTTGTATCCCAGGAGTCGCCGCCAAATCCTCCCGCTCCGCCATTACCGCCGCCACCGCCGCCGGCGTTTTCAGTGTTACCCCCCTGATCAGAGTCCGTACCGCCGCCGCCGCCATTCCCGGGCGCTCCGCGCGCGCTGCTGCCGTCGGTGCCTGCCGTCCCGCTGGGATAGCCGGTCGTGGTTTGCACGTAAGTGCCGCCCGATTCAACCCACAGCGGCGTTCCCGCAATCCCTTCCCCCTTCACCGCGTCGACGCCATTCTCAACTGCGCCCGTATAAGCCGCGGGAGCCGCGTGAATATAGTCCGTGTTGTTACCCCCCACACCACCCTGCAACTGCATCCCCGCGCCACCGCGAAAGCCCAGTCCGTCCACCGCTACCGTCGCGCTGTTCAGCGTCAGCGTCCCTGAGACATCCAGGACCAGAACTCCGCCCGTGGAACCGTTCCACGCGCTCGCGGTCAGTCCCGAGCTCAGTGTCGCACTCGTGTACTGCGGCACCACAATCACCTGATAGGTGCTCTGTCCCGCCGTGGCCGTGGCCGCCGACGCGTGGTATGCAAATACCAGCCCGCCGCCCGTTCCCGATCCCGCCACTGATACCGACCCACCGCCGCCACTCGCCGAGGTCGCCGTGACAAACTCGTAATTTCCCGCGCTGTTGAGTGCCGTGAATCCCTGCCCGGTGTCGCCATTGCCATACGCAACGCCGTTGACGACGTCAATGCTGGCATCCTGCATCTGGATCACCAGCAGCAGGTTGCCTGCAGCGATCGCACTTCCCGCGCCCGCCGCCGTCCCGATCGGGATGGAGGTTGCGCCCGCCGCCACGCTTGCCGTTCCCGGATAGTAGGTATTGATCACGCCCGTCAGAGTGCCTCCGGGCGCCGCTTGCGAAACCGTTGCGCAGGCCGCAGTCTGCACTGTCGCAACCGCCGTGTACGAATTGTTTCCTGTGTTGGGATCGGGCGGCGTCCCCGAGTCGGTGATGGTCGCAGTATTGGCATACGCTCCCGCAGCGCCGGCCGTAACGGTCACTGTGATGGTCGCCGTCGCTCCGCTGGCCAGCGGCGTCGGAAGTGTGCAGTTCACGGGTCCCGTCCCCGTGCACGTGGTTCCCGCGGTGGCAACCGCGGAAACAAAAGTTGGCCCTGCCGCCAGAGTATCCGTAAGCGTGACCCCATTGGCCGCCGACGGGCCGTTATTGGTCACTTTGATGGTGTAAACCGTGTTCGACCCGAGAAAAACTGCGCTGCCCACGCTGGTGCTCACGGCAATGTCCGCAGTTGACGGATTGACCGAAATCGCGCCCTGAGACCAGTTGGAAGTGGCGCTGAAAAGTTCCGAGACCGGAACCATCGGCGCGCCCGTTCTCGAGCTGCCCGTCCCCGTCACATCGCGATTGTTAAAACCACCGGATACCACGTTCCATTGCTGAACCTGCGGGTTCGACATCGTGACGGTCGGGGCCTCGCCCGTCGCCAGCGTATCGATCACCATCCCGTTAACCACGCTCGGCACATCGAGCTGAGAGTTGCACGACGACGCCGGATTCGCGCTAGTCACGCACCCCGCCACCGCGCCATCCGCCGAGACAAAAGTCCCCATCGGCACCGTCTGGTCCACTCCCGTAAACGTGGTCGCGCCCACCACCACGCCCACCGTGGCGTTTGTCGGAACGTTTACGTTAACCACGACATTCGCAGTTCCGCTGGCCGGCGCCAGCAATGACCACATCTCCACTCGCCTGGTCAGCCCCGCATCGTTGTGAAACCCCTGCCGTGTAAGAGCGGTTCCGCCGTAGGTCACACTGCTCACCGTGGTGCCAGTACTGTTGGTGAGGTTGATCGAAACCCCCACGATCAACAGTCGGTTAGCCGTGGCCGTCGTCGTGTGCCCGACCGTAACAGCCACCGTTCCCGTTCCAGCTGCATCAGCCGACCCGGAGGTCGTCGCATCCACCGCCACCTGCGCCCGCACCACCGTTGCTGCCAGCAACACCAACAACAACCCAAAAGTGACCGGCGCGCCCGCACTGCCCCTCGTTCCTCCCAGCAGCTTCTTCAAAACCCGCTGTCCCCTCGCCGCACACCGCGCCATGCGCCCGCGAGCTCCCTTGAGCTTCGCCCGGACCATCCCCCGCCCCACCCGCACTTCCTTGGCCTCGGCCACGCCCAGAACGTCCTCCCCACTCACCGCCGGATCATTCTGCAGTCCGCAGTCTCCGCGCGTGATAAACACGTCGCGCTTCACATCAGCGACTACGAGCCGGTGCAGGCACAGCCGTCCCTCCACCTTGATCAGGACAAGGTCTCCCCTGCTCAAATCGCCCGGAACCGCCGGCCTCAAATGCACAATCTCGCCATCGCGAATCGCCGGCGACATGCTGGCCCCGCGCGCCTGAAAGCGGATTCCACTTCCACCCGCCAGAAGCTCCTGGGCCAACTCCGCAAACAGCTTCGATTGCGCCCGTTCGTTAATCACGACACCACTCATAGCGCGATCGCCAATCGTGAAATCGCCAATCGCGAATTCGTTAATCGCAAAATCCAAGAATCCTCGTACAGGGAAGTTTCCTCGCTCAAGCTAATGGAATATTAATATCGGGAAAATGAATGTCGGCACGAAAGGCCAAAAGATTAGGAACCAAAGTAACGTTCCGCGGCGCTCTACGCGCACGGTCACCGTCGCCCCGCCTGCACCCGATCCGCGATATTGCGATCGTGAATTATGGGATCGCCGGCCGCGAAATCGTTAATCGCGAAATGCAAGAATCTTCTCCACCGCGCGCTCATCCGGCTCGAACGAGTAGCGATAGCAAGGCACCGTCTCCGCCACCCGCTCCAGAAAACTCAACGCCGAGTCCACATACTCATGCCGATGAAACGGCACGAAGCTGCGAGCAAACAATTCCCCAACTACCTGACTCGGAGTGAACCGCGTGAGCACGTTTCCCTGCCCATGTTCCAAAACAAAAATTCGCTGCAGCAGAGCACGCTGCGGCAAAGCGAAAGCCGCCTCCCCATGCCACGGCGTCCCGTACATAAAAACCTGGCTTGCGTGCTCGCGCAGAATGATTCGATCGTCACTCAGGATCTCCACACCGTCGCGTGCCGCCCATAATCGTGAAGTCGTCGTCTTGCCGGCGCCGGAATGCCCAATGAATAGGTTGCTCGCACCGTTCGGCCCGATGATTCCGCAACCATGCAACTCAATTCCCTTCTCTTGCGTCAGCCGATGCGTGATGAGCAACTCGTCAAGCGGATACTCCAGAGGATCCGCCGGACCGGTACCATCCGCGAAACACTCTTCGTTCATCTGCAGGGTCGCCCGAGAAAAACACCGATCCACCAGAAGCCTCTTGTATGGCCGCGCTCCAAAACAGGGCGCGCTGAAATCAAATTGGAAGCCGGCCCGGTTTTCATATAATCGCCAGATAGACCCGGAGTCGAAAAGCTTCGGTCCAGGAGCTGGGTCAAACCCGGCAGACCACTCGACTCGAATGTCGATGTCCGATGCACTCGCCTTGACGCGGAACGGCTCCAATGGGGGCGTTAATAAAACGTCAGAGATTCTGAGACCACTAATCCGGACGGACAAGCCACCCACCCGAAATCCGCTGTGATGCATCCCGTCGAGTTCCACTCGATCAACCACCGACGGGAGGGTATCGCTCATACCTGCCATCCTTGAGTCCATCGATGCGACGTCACGATCCCAATGGCGTACAGCCACCCAGCAGAATTTCACACGGCCCAGTCAGGCCACTCCCACCGGGACCGCTTCCCCCAGAGACCTTGCAGTGGCCCAAAACGGCCTCTTCCGGGCGCAGACTGATCATCGTCAGCCGTGGTGGTTCGTACGGCTTCTTCGTGTCCGCTTGGTTTAACCCGTGACTCATTCAGCCCCCAATCCTTGCCCTCAGTGACCGCAACTTCCGCAGCCTCCCGCAACGTTCGCATTGTTCAAAATCTGAAAGACTTGCTGAGGCCCTACCCAGCTTTCCACATCGATTTCCCTGCTGGTAATCCGTTGCGCCGATTCCAGCAAGGCTTCATGCTGGTCTCCGCCGACGCAGAACGTGCAGTCCCCATGCTCCGGGACCGCAACCCCGATCGCCGCTGCCCGTAGATGTGCGACGTTACAGAGAAACTCCACCGGACTTTCGCGGTCCCCGTTTTCCATCTCTCCATTCGCCGGACACATTCCGCAAAGCGACTGAATTCGGCATTCGATACACTTTGTCACCCTTGTCCGCTTGCGCATTCGTAAACGCAGAAGAGACTCTTCCCAGACCTGCCTCACGCTGGCCTCGCGGACGCTGAAGGTTTCTTGTTGCGAGATTACGCAAATTCCGATTTCGCCATATGCATTTACCGCAAATGAATTCATGCCTCCGCCACATACGTACATCGTTTCGCTTTGCGCCAGATTCGGCGGGCTCTCCAGATCGCGCTCGGCTAGTCGTCGATACTCTGCCGCTCGCTCCGGGGCGTGAACATCAAGCGCAACAACCTCTTCCGGCGTGAGTCGCACTGCCAGCGGGCTCTGCGAACAATCAATGCGCGGATTGATCTGGGCATCGAATTTGAAGTCAACCCCGAGTTCCTCTTCGGCAAACTGCCGCATGGCGGAGATTTCATGCTTGTTAATGCTGGTCGCCACCGTCTTCAACTTGAGCGGCAAGCCCCGCTCCCGCAGCAGCCTGATTCCGCGCAGACACTTTTCATACGATCCCGGTATCTGCGTCAGCGCCTCATAAGTCTCTTTGGTTCGCCCATACAGCGTGATCTCGATCGCAAACGGAGGCCACTCCACCAGGTAGTCGGCAATCTTCTCGTTGATGAGCGTGCCATTGGTGAACAGCGTAATCAGAAATCCCTTCTGCTTGGCGTAGGTATATATCTGGAGAAAATCCTTGCGCGCAAATATCTCCCCGCCCGTATAGAGCAGCCAGAAGCAGCCCATCTCGACCAGTTCGTCCAGCATGTGGAAATGCTCTTCCGTGCTCATTTCGCGGCTGCGGGCGTCTTGATCGCCCATGGGCAGGTTGTTGTAGCAGTGCTGGCACTCCAGCGGACAACGCCGGGTCACTTCGACAGAAACTTGCATCGGAGAGCGCTCCCCGCCCTGCCGATGGTGCAGATCCGCACTGAATTCCCCATAGCTTAACTGATCCATTTCCCCTCGATCACGCACCCTCGATTCTGAAAGCAGCGGACGCCCCTCACCGCGCGTCCGCCGCCGCCAGACCTTCCCGCCCCACTGGCCCCTCAGTCCCAGCCACTACCGCCGCTTCCGAAACCTCGGCCAGACCACTCTCAATTGCAGAAATCTCGCTCGCACTCATCTCGCTCACACCCGTCGGTTGGGAAATCCGAGTGTGAGAAATCCGATTCTGCGAAATCTGAATCTGCGAGATTTCGATCAGACCCACCCCCCGCATCTCTCCCAAAAATCGCAACACATCCTGCCGCACCTGTTCCGTATCAACTTGATATTCTTCAGCGACCGCGCCCACCACTTCCCCAACCATCCGCGGCGTATCCAGAAGTCTCCAGATCAGCGAACCGGTTTCGTTGAAGCTGTAAATCGAAGCCAGGTCGCCCACTTTTCCGCGCACCGGTACGATCAGCGTCTCCCCCGCAACCACGCGGGAAACTACCGCTCTCGAGCGCACGAAAATCTGCGCGTCTGAAATTATTGTTCGCTCCTCATTCGCTTTTTCCGGATTTCGTAACATCCCGTCCCTTCGAAACTCGCCGGAGTTTCGCTATCAAAATGAGACTACGATAAAAGCGTCCCCCTTAAGCAATGCGTCTTCGGGGTAGGTATTGCATTGGTTATCACCCCGCTTGGTTCCCAACTATCGACAAAAACAGGAGTTATAGTAACGCCGCTGGCCCCGACTCTGCCCTTACAGGGACCTCCAGTCGCCAGCGCCGCGGACCGAACCGTCCGCGCCCCGTCCCATCTTTTCCAGTGGACAAGCGAAACAAAACGCTATAAAAAGAAATACGCCAAAAAAGCTTTCTGCCGGGCCGCAACCCGAACCGAGAACGCCAAATCAATTCCAGTGCTCAACGAAGAACGTCGTCGCGCCATTATCGAATTGCTCAACCGCCAGGGCAGGGTCCTGGTCGCCGAACTCGGCCGCCATTTCGAAACCTCCCAGGTTACGATTCGCAAGGATCTCGAGGTCCTGCATGCCCACGGTCTGGTTCACCGCACTCACGGCGGAGCCCTGCCCGCGCGCGAAAGCGCACTCGAAGACCCCACGCTGCGAGAAAAAGAGAAACTTCACCGTCAAGAAAAAATGCGGATCGCCCAGACCGCCGCATCCAAAGTGAAAGAAGGTCAGGTCGTCATCCTGGACTCCGGCACCACCACCACCGCCGTCGCCCGGGCTCTGCGCAATTTCAAGAACCTCACGATCATCACCAACGCGGTGAACATTGCCGCAGAACTTGCCGGCACATCCGTCGAGGTCATCCTCACCGGAGGCACACTGCGTCAGAATTCTTTCTCGCTGGTCGGCCCCATAGCCGAGGAAACGCTGCGCCGTCTCAGCGCCGATCTTCTTTTTCTGGGCGTCGACGGCTTCGACGCTCACTTCGGCCTCAGCACTCCGAATCTTTTGGAGGCGAAAGTCAATCGCGTGATGGTGGAAGTCGCCAAGCGCACCGTGGCCGTTTGCGACTCCAGCAAGTTCGGCCGCCGCAGCCTCTCGCTGATCGCGCCCCCATCAGCATTGAAAGAAGTAATCACCGATCGCAGCGCCCCAAAATCAGACATTCGCATCCTGAAGCAGGCCGGAATCGAAGTAACGTTAGTCTGAAATCATGAACGACACACAAGAGAGACCTGTGATCACAACAGATTCGTCATCCTGAGTGGAATTACAAAATGCATTTGTCATCCTGAGCGAAGTGGCTGGTTCGCGAAGCGAAGCAGCCACGCAGTCGAAGGACCTCTAGCGCCGCCACTGATTGTCGCGGCCGTTGCGTTCGCTTAATGAGCGTCGCGTCCACGAGCCGAACCTAACAAACTCCCATGCCCCGTTTCGACGTCACCATCGCCGGCGAACTAAACCTCGACCTGATCCTCTACGGTCTCCCCGAACAACTCCCTCCCGAACGCGAGCTGCTCGCCGACCGCATGGCGCTCACGCTCGGTTCCTCCTCCGCCATCGTGGCTCATAACCTCGCCGCGCTGGGCAGTCGCGTCGGCTTCCAGTCGCGCATCGGCGACGACGAACTCGGCCCGATCGCTTTAGAGCGCCTGCGCCACGCCGGAGTGGACGTTTCCCAAGTGCGCGTGGTTCCCGGCACAGCCAAGACCGGACTCACCGTCATCCTGCCCCGCACCGGATGGCGCAATATTCTCACCTACTCCGGCACCATCGCCGAATTCTGCTGGGACGATCTCGACCTCGACTATCTCACCAACTCTCGCCACTTCCATCTCTCTTCTTATTATTTGCAGAGTAGCCTGCGTCCGCGCGTACGTGAGCTCTTGCAGCGGCTGAAACAGTCAGGCCTCACCATCTCGCTCGACACGAATGACGATCCCGCAGACAAGTGGCAAGGCGGCCTGCTGGATGTTCTGCGCCACGTCGACGTCTTTCTGCCCAACGAGCGCGAAGCCATGAAGGTCGCAGGCACGGAAGACCTGGAAACTGCAATCGAGAAGCTTGCGAAGTTAGTACCGCTGCTGGTAGTAAAACTAGGCCGCCAGGGAGCCCTGGCGCAAAGAGGAAACGAACGCTTCGTCAGTCCCGCGCACTCAGTGGACGCGATCGACCCCGTCGGCGCAGGCGACAGCTTCGACGCCGGATTCCTTCATCAATACGTCCGCGGTGCCGATCTGCCAACCTGCCTCGCCGCAGGCAACCTAGCCGGCGCGCTCTCCACCACCCGCCCCGGCGGCACCGAAGCCTTCCGCGACGCCGAACATCGGGATAGATTTCTTCAAAAGCACAGGAAAGCTGAACCGCTCATGTAGAGACAGGCGCCTCCGCTGTCCCTCGCGAGTCTGCCCTGAGCAAAGCCGAAGGGGGCGAAGCCCCGCGGAAATTCCACGCACTCGCCGCTACGCCTCTCACTTCGCACTTGCCTCCACCAACAAATGCTCCTTAAACTCCGCCTTCAATTTCGCCGCCCCGCTCGCGCCAGCCTCCACCGTTCCCAAGTCTTTCCCCTCCACATAATCCATCACCCGATAACTCCCCGGCTTCAGCCCGCGCAGCTCCACCTCACCCTTCCACGTTCCATTCTCCGGCGCAAAAAACGCGTAATACATCTTCCCATCCTTCTCAATCGCATACGCCTCCGGCGAGTCATATCCGTAAACATACAAATCGAGGAAGTTTCCTTTCGAGAGCATCTTCTCGTTATAGAGTCCAATCCATTTCTTCCAGTGCGCTTCCTTCTGAGCGGTCAAATTCACCGGCGCATACTTCGGGCCCGGATCAGGCCACACAAATTTTGTTCCCGGCACGCCGCCCACGCCTAGCGTCGACGCGAAATCGTCGCCATGTTCGCTCCAGTCACCCTTGCCCTTCGGTGTCATTGCCGAAAGTTCCACATGATCGCCATACACCGCCGACTGCGGCCCCAGTAGCGCCTTATACATCTTGATTCTCCGCCGCACTTGCACTGCACCCACCGGATCGGCCGTTACCGCCTGATCGATAAACGGCAGCCATGCCAGCGATGGCGGCGTCCCGCACGGACATGCCTGCGTCACGCTCTCCGGCTTTATGGAACGCGTCGTCTCGAAAATAATTTTGTAGACGGCGCCCATCGCGTTCACCGAATCCTGCGGCGACTTGTGATGATGCGCCGGGTTGTAGCACGCCGGTACCGTATAAATATTGTCCAGCTTCGATCCGTCGAACCCCCAGTCGCGAATAAACTTCTCCGTCAGCTGTTTGTAATACGCCTGCACCTCTGGCAGCGCGGGGTCAAGCACCGCCAGGTCCCGCGTCATCCGTGCATGCTTTCCGTGCTTATCCAGAATCAGCCAATCCGGATGCTCCTGCACCACTTTCGACACCACATATTTATGCGACTCCCATTTCCCTTCCCCATCTTCCACGCCCAGCGGCAACCACCACAACTGCGCCAGGATCCCTTGCTTGTGGAAGTCTTCGGTCATCTGTTTGATCGAATCTCCCGGAAACGTATCCTTCCGTGGATTCCAGTCGCCATAGGTATCGAACCACCGATCATCCAGCGTGGCCCACTTGATTCCCAACTCCTTCAGCTTCGGAACCGTGCCCAGCATCTGCTTCGGCGTCACGTTGAACTCATAGCCCCATCCGCACCAGCTCACGTTATATGCTTCGTTCGAAGGCTTCGGAATATCCCATCCTTCTTTCTGCAACACGCTCGACCACATCCGCAGCGGTTCGTAATAATCTCCGCTATACACCGCAACAAAACTTCGCGGCCCCGCATAACTTTCTCCCGGCTTCAGCGCGGTGCTCACTGGAATGGTTACGTCCGCCTTCACTCGCCCGTCGGCCTCAACCTTCACCGGAATCGAAAGCGTCCACGGCAGCGTCTCGATGTGGCCGATCGCTTCTCCCACCGACCCCGTCCAGAACGCAACCACCGGAATCCCGCCCCCATAGCCGTCCTTGACGATATCCCCCATCGCATTCGGTTGCGCTGAGGTTCGCGTCAGTTTCTGCACATCGTCTTTACCCCAGTCGTAACTCGATCCCTGAAATGACCACATTTCATAAGGCTTCGCCTTCGCGTCCGCCAGTCCCGCGTTGAAGCGATGCAGCTGCATCACTGCCGAATCGATGGCAAAATCGCTCGTCCCCACATTCTTGTACGCCACCGAGACCAGCGCGATGTTCGGAAAATCGTCGTAAGCTTCCACCTCGAGCGTACCTTCCACTCCCATCCCGCTCGGCGCCAGCGGATGCCCCGGAATTTCCACTCGCTTCCCTCGTCCCAGTTTGCCCGTCGCTTCCAGAACTTTGGCCTGTCCAAAATCCGGCGTGAACTGCAACTCCTGCCCATCGTGGACAATGTAATCGCCGCCCGTCGTCGAGCCGACGGCAGGTTCGTCCAGCGTCAACCTTTTCCCATCCTTCAAAAGAACCGCCTGCACCGATCCCGACGGCGAAATCTGAAACTCGGCCGCACTCGTAGTCAGCACCACCGGCCCGCCATCGCGCACCTCCACCTTAATGTCAGATGGCCGTGACGCACCCGCCTTGGGCTGCACGAGCGTCCGCGTGCAACTCAAACTCAGCCACCCCGCTCCGACCAACAGAATCATCGAGACCCATGCCGAGAACCGACCCACAGTTTTCATAGTCCCTCGCCCTTCCGGATAGCGAAACATACCATAAGCGAACGAAAGATAACAAAAGGACCGGGAAAAGAAAGACCATGTGGCCGCGGACGCCCCGCCCGCGATCTTGTTCCCCAAAGCCGAAGTATTTTGGCAATTGTTCCCAAAACCCGCAGTCTATTTCGCCGCCCCCGCACCCTTCACATAAGTCCCCAGCCAGTTATTCATCTCCCACAACATGTGCAGCACAGACTCCCGTCCCGCGTACCCATGCGACTCCAGCGGCAGCAGCACAAACCGCACCGTGCCACCGGAACCCTTGATGGCGCTGAAAAGCCGCTCGCTCTGGATCGGAAACGTACCCGTATTATTGTCCGCCTCGCCGTGAATCAGCAAGATTGGCGTCTTGATCTTGTCCGCGTACGAAAATGGCGACATTTTGTAATACACTTCCGGCGCCTGCCAGTACGTGCGGTCTTCATTCTGAAATCCAAACGGCGTCAGCGTCCGGTTGTAAGCCCCGCTGCGCGCGATCCCAGCCTTGAACAGGTCGCTGTGCGCCAGCAGATTCGCCGTCATGAACGCGCCGTAAGAATGTCCCATCACTCCCACCCGGTTTCGATCCACCACACCCAGCCGCACCCCTTCGTCAATCGCGGCCTTCGCGCTCGCCACCAACTGTTCCACATAAGTATCGTTCGGCTCGGCCTGTCCCTCACCCACAATCGGAATCGTTGCGTTCTCCAGCACCGCATAGCCCTGCGTCGCAAACGGCACCGGAGATCCCCAATACAAAAACGGAAACTCATACGGCGACCCGCTGATCTGCCCCGCCGCCGCCTTCGTCTTGTATTCAGTCGGATACGCTTCCATCAATGTCGGCAGCGGACCTTCCCCCGCCTTGTAT
>Ga0302324_100023390_pt1 | contig 11956 bp, 9 predicted proteins | sample Palsa_T0_1_FD_201949 | JGI IMG/M metagenome (GOLD analysis project Ga0302324, IMG submission 201949) | Peat permafrost microbial communities from Stordalen Mire near Abisko, Sweden - Palsa_T0_1 | ecosystem: Environmental > Terrestrial > Soil > Palsa > Peat permafrost | place: Sweden: Abisko... | reverse complement strand
CCGACCTACTCGCTCCCGGCACTTCTCCAGCTCTCGCTCCATGGTCCGCTCCTTTGCGAGCCATCCTCGCGCCGGCAGCCCTCGGCGTCACGACGGGCTACAGCGAGGTCTTACATACAGCGAGAGCTACAATCGGCTCGTGGGCGTCAGCCCCCCCGCCGGCGCAGGGACGCAGTACACCTACGACGCGCGCGGCAACCGCGCGACGGTGGCCTTCAACGGCGGCACGACCACCTACACCTACGACGCCAACAACCGACTGCTCACCGAGCAGAATCCGCTCAATCAGATTACAACCTACACCTACAACCTCGACGGCACGCGGGCGACCAAGACCGATGGCATTGGCAACAAGACCACCTACGGCTACGACGCCAACAAGCGGCTCACCGGCGTGACCTTCGCCGACACCACCTCCTACACTTTCGCCTACGACACCCGCGGCCACCGCACCACCGAGCAGAGCCCCACCGTCACTCGGACGCTCGGCTACAACAACCTCGGCCAGCTCGCGACCGCCCTCGACGGCCTCACCAACAAGACCATCACCTACGGCTACGATGCTGTGGGCAACCGCGTGTCGCTGACCTACGATGGCCTCACGACCAAGTACGCCTACGACGCCGACCGGCGGCTCACGACGCTGGGGGCTGTTCTGTCGTCGCGCCATGGGTGTCCTCCTGGCTCAGAGTACCCGTCGGCGCCGACGCTCCCGTCAGCTTGCGCTCCCACTTCTCGGCCCGCTCTCGCCAGCCTTCGTCGGGGTCGAAGGCTCGATTGATGCGGAAAGCGGTGTCGTCGTCGAGCTCGGCGAGACCAGCTTCCGCGTCCGCGGTTTGCGCACCCCGTTGCGACTCCCCGGTGGCCCCCGCTTGTAGTGCCGCAGCGAAGGCCGACGCCGCGACGGTGTCGGGATGGCTGTCTCGAGGGTCGTGACGAGGCCCTCGAAGGTCGCGGACCGGCTGGCCTAGGCGCTGGTACCTCGGTGACGGCGCGGCTATGCTCCCTCTTTGCCCTTCGGCGTGGGGAGGCACGTGCCAGGTTCCCGGTTGGCTTTGAGGGTTTCGCTGCTGGCGGCCGCGCTGGCGACCGGCTGCTTGCAGACCACCATCAGCGGTGACACGCGGTTCTCGAATGCTGGAACGAGCGCCGGGAGCTCGGCTGGCTCGTCCGGCGGGACCACCCAGGGGATCGGAAGCTCGGGCGGTTCGAGCGCCAGCTCCGCGGCTTCGACCAGCGCGGGTGCGACCTCGGGCGGCAGCAGCGGCACGAGCGGCGGCACGACCGGTGGCGACACAACCACCATCACGGATGCCGGTTATGCCTTCTGCCTGAGTCCCAACGACGCGGATGGCGGGCCGGCCGAGTGGCTGTGCGACCCAGGGACCTACTTCTGCGAATTCAACGAGCTCGGCAAGTGCGCTCAGTGCCGATCCGACAGCGACTGTGCCAATCAAGCCTTCCCGACCTACGACCCCAGCCGCCCGCGCTGCGATCTCCACTCCGGTGTTTTCGGCTACCAGGGCTACTGCCAGGAGTGCCTCGACAACGCCGACTGCGCAGGAAATCCCGCGGGTCTTCTCTGCAACCTGGATTCGAGCTTCGCCCAGAGCTTCTACGGACAACCGATCGCGGCCATCGGCTTCGAGGCCTGCGGCAAGCTCCAGGCCGATTGCCGCCTCGATGGCGGTCCGCGCTGCGCGGTTGGCGAAGCCTGCGACCAGGACAGCGGGCAGTGCGACTACCCCAGCGGCTATTGCAGCACTGACCGGGATTGCGTGGGCGTGTTTTCCATGGCGCCCTATCTGCTGGAGCCCTACTGCGGGGCGACCATCTCCTCGACCGTCCTCCCCGACGGGGGATTTCTCTATGGGCAATGCAGCTCCTGCCAGGGCAAGTGCCCGCACGGGAACTGCAATTCCGACGCCGATTGCCCCTTTATCAGCAGCGATTCGTCAAGGCTCTCGTGCGAGTTCAGCTGGGGCACGGGCTTGTGCAGCTGCACCGACAGCAGCCAGTGCAGCGGCTTCTGGCCCGTGTGCGAGGGCCTCGACGGTGGGTTCGTCAACGGCGTCGGGCAGCCGATCGGGACCTGTGGCTGCGACAGCGACGACCAATGTGCGGCCGCGGGGCTGGTGTGTGTTCCCCAAAGCGACGACGTCAACGAGCAGGAGTACTACGGCTCCTACTGCGGCGAGCCTTGCACCGCTCCCGGGTTTCCCTCGTGCTCGTCCTACTCGTCGATCCTGGAAAACGAGCCCTGGGACGACCCGTTCAGCCCGATCTGCGATTCGACCAGCGGGTTCTGCGAGCCCTGTGCTTCCGACCAGCAATGCCAGGCCGAGCCTCAATCGGGCGGGCCAACCTGCCTTTCCGGCGCTTGCACCTGCGCGACCGACGCCGACTGTGCGGGGGGCTGGAGCTGCAGGCCAGGCTATCCGGGCCTGACCTGCGCGCCATCGCTGCCCGAATGCACCCCGGGCTCGTGTTCACCTTACTTCTGCGACTGGGACAGCGGCGACTGCACGAACGCCTTCAGCTGCCTGGAAGATTTCGACTGCCAATCTTCGAGCTACTCGGACCAACCCTTCTGTGATTCCTCTGGATACTGCGTCCAGTGTCGCGACAACCGCGATTGTGTCGTCATCGGCGAGGCGGCTCAGGGGAGCTCGCACTGCTGCCCGCCTGGTGACAGCTCGTGCAACTACCCGGGTTTTTGCGCAGCCACCTGCGGCGCCGACCAGGATTGCCTCGGCAACTCCAGCGGCTCGGTCTGCCTCGGCGACGCCGGATGCGGCTGTGGCTCCGACGCGGAGTGCGCCGGAAACATTTGGGGTTCGACCTGCGTGACCGACCCCACGAACGCGTTGCATGGCCAGTGCGCTTGCACCGGCCTCGCGGATTGCGATGCGGGCCAATCCTGTTTGCTCGACGACGCCGGCTGGGGCCATTGCGGCAGCGGATGCGTCGCGGACGGCGATTGTCCCTCTCAGTATTTCTGCGAGCCCTCTGGCGGGTGTCGCCCCCGATGCGACGAAGGTCATCGCTGTCTCGGCTCCGAGCCGGCGTGCGACCTCGCCGCCGGCTCCGACTCCGGGGTGGTGTGGTGCGTCGAATGCCTCAGCGCCAGCGACTGTCCGGCCGTAGAGGGATGCTTCGACGACTATTGCGGGGAGTGCTACCACGACCCGGATTGCCGCCCCAACGAGGCCTGTCTCCAGGTTGGCAACTCGCGGGTCTGCCAGCCGCGGTGCGACGCCGGCGCCTGTCCAAACGGCGAGGTCTGCGACACGCTGAACCTGGCCTACAACGGAGCGGACATTTGCTACCCCTGCGTGACCGCTGCCGATTGCCCCGACACCAGGGGCTGCAATGGGGCGACCCATCTCTGCGGCAGCTGCGACAATACCTATGGTGTTTACGACTGCCTTCCCGGCGACGTGTGCTCGACGTACTGGGAAGGAGAAGTGAGCGGCACCTGCCTGCAGAGCTGCGATCTGAAGTCCTGCCCGGCGAGCGAGCCCATCTGCGGTGTGCTGCCGTCGCTGACCACGCTGCACAAGTACTGCTTCGGCTGTCTGCGGGACTCGGATTGCGCGTCCCTGGGGGTCGGTGCCTGGTGCGACGTCTCGATCAATCAAACCTTCACGTGCCAACCGCCGCCGCTGTAACGCGGGCAATGGCGCCAGCACGCGGGCTGGCGCCACTGCTCGAGCACTGGGTCGCGCCGCTGGCGATGCTGCTCGTCGCGGGTTGCCAGCCCGGCCCGAGCATCACTTACGGAACAGCGGGAGCTGTCGCCAGCAACTCAGGGTCGACCGGAGGTGGCGCGAGTGGGGGCAGCACGTCCGCCGGGGCGTCGAGCTCTGGAAGCACCGGCGCCCCGAATTCGCCGAGCCCGTTCGTGGACGGCGGGTACGTCTTCTGCGCGCTGCCCAGCGCCCCCGACGCGGGCCCCTTCGGAGATGGTGGTCCGGCCGCCTGGCTCTGCCAGCCCGGCGCGACGTTCTGCGACCTCGGCGGCGACATCGGCAACTGCTTCCAGTGCCGCTCCGACGGCGATTGCGCGAACCCCTCGCTCCCGAGCTACGATCCGCGCCGCCCGTACTGCGACCTTCGATCGGGCGTACCGGGCTACCAGGGCTTCTGCCAGCAGTGCCTCGACAACGCCGATTGCGCCGGCAACCCGGCCGGTCCGCTCTGCGACCTCAACCCCGACTACCCGTCCGGCGCCTTGGTGTCGAACATCGAGCTCGGGGGCTTCGAAGCCTGCGGAGCGCTCATCACCGATTGCCGCCTCGACGGCGGGCCGCTCTGCGACGGGCCCAATCAAGTCTGCGATTCCGACGGCGGCCTGTGCGTGACCCGCTTGAACAACTGCCGCACCGACGCCGATTGCGCCGGGCAGCTCTTCTTCTACCTCCCCATCCCGTACTGCCTGGACGGCGGCTACTGCAGCTCCTGCGATGGGGGCTTGTGCGCGGACGACGGCTGTCTCTCGAGCGTCGACTGCGGAAATCCCGACAACAATCACGCCGGGTTGATCTGTTCTGACTACAAGTGCACCTGCGTCAACAGCTTGGCGTGCGGCGGGTACTGGCCGATCTGCGAAGGCCTGAATGACTTCGGCGTCGACGGGGGGCTCAACCTGGGGCTCTGCGGCTGCGATGCCGATTGGCAGTGCGGAGACGGCGGGCTGAGGTGCATGCCGTCCATCGCCAACCCGTACGAGGGAGCCGACGGCTTCTGCGGCGTCCCCTGCACCTCGCCCCTGTTTCCGACGTGTGCCTCGCTGGCGCGCGACCAGCCCATCTGCGAATCGGACAGCGGCCTGTGCTTCGGCTGCACGTCGGACGCCGATTGCCAGGCCGACGCCCAGACCGGGGGCCCGCTGTGTCTCGCCACCGGCGCGTGTGGCTGCGCCGGGGACGCCGGCTGCCGGGCGGGCGAAACGTGCCAGCCGCAGCGGTACGACGTCGACAGCTGCGCCGTCGGTTTGTCGCAGTGCGTCCGTGGCTCCTGCGCGCAGAACGGGTTCTGCAACTGGGACAGCGGCAGCTGCGCGGCCCCAGACTCCTGTCTCGCGGACTCGGACTGCGGCTCGGTGATGCCATTTTGCGATGCTGGCCACTGCGTCCAGTGCCGCGCCCGCTCCGACTGCCTCAAGACCGGGCAGGCCGCGATCGGACGATCCTTTTGCTCGAACGGCGACTGCACCGACACTTGCGGGTCGGATCGCGACTGTCCTGGCAATGTGAGTGGCCCGGTCTGCGTGGACCACGTCGACTATTCGGCCTGCGGCTGCGGCCGTGATCCGGACTGCGCCGGGAATCCGACTGGTCCCTGGTGCAACACCGATGCCGGCCACCTCTTCGGCTATTGCGGCTGCCGGGGGGACGCGGATTGCGGTCCTGGTCAATCGTGTGACGTCGAGGCTTACACCACCTTCGGGCAGTGCATAGCCGGATGTATCTCCGACCTTGACTGCCCCTCAGGCACCTATTGCGATCATCCAATGGGCTCCTGCCGGCCCCGCTGCGACCAGGGCCACATCTGTCTCGGAACCGACCTCTTCTGCGACCACGGCAATGTCGGACTCCAGAATGGCGAAGCCACCTGGTGCTACGAGTGCCTCACCGGCGACGACTGCGGAGGGACCGCTGGCTGCACCTATGAGCTCTCGTGCGGCCCTTGCGCCGACACCTCGCGATGCGCGTCGGACAGGGTCTGCGTGGCCGGGAGCTGCCAGCCGAAGTGCAGCCAGGGCGCGTGCGCCGACGGCGAGCTCTGCGACGCCCTGGGCGTCGGAGGCTACGGCGCTGATGTGTGCCTCGCCTGCATCACCGCCGCGGACTGCTCGGATGGGCTCGGATGCAACCAGCTCACGCACGTTTGCGGCACCTGCTGGTCCCCGAGCCAGCTGAGCAATCCCCCCGCGGAAGGCATCGACTGCCCCCCGGGCGACGTCTGCTCGAGCTACTGGATAGGCGGGCAAACCGGCGTCTGCTTCGCAAACTGCGATCTGCGCTCGTGCCCGGCCAGCCAGCCGCTCTGCGAGGTCGTTCCGTCGCTCACCACCGATCACCGGTACTGCGTCGCATGCCTGCATGACTCGGACTGCGCCGATGCCGGCCCGGGCGCGTGGTGCGACGTCTCAGTGAATTTCACGTTCGCTTGCCAGCCGGCTGTGCCATGACTTCTCTCATGGGCGTTACACCGGACCTGAGGCTCGCGCGGATGTTGTCGGTGGCAAGCATTGCCCTCGTCGCCTGTCGCCCTTCGGGCGGACAAGGATTGGTCGACGCCGGAGCTGTTCAGGTGAGCCCGAGCCCACCCGCAAGCGCGCCTCCAACCCTCTACGCCGGGCCCGGGGCCGTGCCCTATCTGCAGCTCTTGGCGCGCGGCACGCAGAACTACACCTGCCTGTTCGCCGACGGCGGAGGCGCAGCCTGGGGACCAGCCGTTCCGGAGGCCACGCTCTACGATCCCGACGGCGGCACGGTCGGCAGACACTTCGGAGGTCCCACCTGGGAATGGACCGCCGACCGGAGCAGCTTCGTCGGGAGCAAGGTCGCCGCGGACGGCTTTGCGTCGATGCCATCGCCCGACGACGCCGGCGTCAACATCCCGTGGCTGTTGCTTCCACGGAAGGTGGGCACCGACGCCGGGATGCTGGGACCCGCCATCTTCGTGCAACGGCTCAAGACCGAGGGGGGAGTCGTGACGAACCAGCCTTCGAGCTGCGACGCGGTCGCAGCGGATGGCGGCCGCACCGTGAAGGTTCCCTACCGCGCGACCTACGTTTTCTATCGGAGCATGGGGCGAAGCACCGGGTGACTCGCCTCAGACTTTCGGCGCCGGTTGCTCGCCGCGGAAGATGGCGGCATTGCGCCTCGCGAACGCGTCGAAACTGGTCGGCTCGCGCCCGAGGATCTCGCGGACCATCGGCGAAACGTTGCTCTCCTTGCCCTTGCGCCGCTCCGCAAACAGCTCCGCCAGCGCGTCGGCCAGAAAGCGCGGCACGCCGCGCGCCAGTTGCGCCTCGCGCGCCTTGTCGGGAGGCACGTCGACGTAGCGGACTGGCTTGCCGGTGACGGAGGAGAGCTTCTCGGCGACCTCGGCCATCCCGAGCGCTTCGGGGCCGGTGAGCGGGTAGCTCTTGCCCTCGTGTCCCGAGCCCAGCAACACGGCGCAGGCGACCTCGGCGATGTCCCCGATGTCGATGCAGGCGATCTTGGCATCGGCCATGGGCAGGAAGATGGCGCCCTGCGCCACGATCGACGGGACCTGGCGGAAGTAGGCGTGCATGAACTCGCCGGCCCGCAGATTCGTGAAGGCCAGGCCGGAGGCGGCGAGCCGCTGCTCGATCTCTCCGTGCATGCGCGCGAAGCGAAACGGCGAATCGAGGTCGGGCATGATGCCCGAGAGCTTCACGACGTGCTTCACCCCGGCGAGCTTGGCAGCCTCGATGAAGCTGCACTGGACTCCGACCATGTCGGGCATCGACGAGGAGATCAGCATCGCCCGCTCGACGCCGCTCAGGGGACCAGCCAGGGTCTCGGGTCGCAGCAGGTCGCCTTCGACGACCTCAACCCCTGCCAGGCCTCGCAGCGCGTCGGCTTTCGCGACATTGCGCACCAAGGCCCGCACGGGCACGCCCTTCGCCGAAAGCCGGCGCACCAGCTCGCTTCCGTTCGTTCCCGTCGCTCCAGTGACCAGAATCATCGGCGGCCTCTCCTTCAGGAGCGTCAGCCTATTCGGCCGAACGACGACTGAACACCGCTAAAGGATGCCCGCATGGCCGCACACGGGCTAAGACCAGCGCATGGCGTCACGGCAATCTCGGACCATCTGGCGAGGCTCGGCGGTGCTTCTGGCTGCCGGGGTGCTGTCCGCGATTGTTCTCGTGCCCCGCACCCACGCCTGGGCAGCGCTGGGCAGCCGGGCGACCGGTGAGCGCCTCGAGCGGATGCGGCGTTCGCCCCACTGGGGGGATGGCCGCTTCGTGAATGCGCAGGAGATCCGCGACGATGTCTGGGCCGCGCTCACGGCCATGTTTCACATGAGCCCCTATGCGCGGCCCAGCGGTCCGGTCGATGTGGTCCATCCCGCGGCAGAGCTGTTCGCATCGCCGCCGCCGAGCGGTCTGCGGGTCACCTGGTTCGGCCACTCGTCGTCGCTGGTCGAGCTCGACGGGGCCCGCTTTCTCCTCGATCCGCTGTGGAGCGACCGCGCCTCACCGCTGAGGGGCCTCGGCCCCGAGCGCTACTACCCGCCGCCGATTGCGCTGCGCGATCTGCCGCCCATTGACGCAGTGCTGATCTCCCACGACCACTACGACCACCTCGACCACGACACCATCGTCGCGCTGAAGGACACGAAGGCGGTGTTCGTCGTGCCGCTCGGTGTGGGGGCCGACCTGGCGCTGTGGGGAATCCCCGCCGATCGGATCATCGAGCTCGACTGGTGGGAGCATGCCGAGGTTCACGGGATCGACGTCGTCTCGACGCCCGCGCGCCACGCATCCGGGAGGATGCTGTTCGACCGCGACGCGAAGCTCTGGACCGGGTATGCGCTGCTGGGCGCGCGCAACCGCGTCTATTCCTCGGGCGACAGCGGTCTCTTTCCCGGCCTGCGCGAGATCGGCGAGCGGGTCGGCCCGTTCGACCTCGCGCTGATCGAGGTCGGTCAGTACAACCGCGCCTGGCGCGACTGGCACATGGGGCCGGAGCAGGCCGTGCGCGCGCTCGCGATGGTGCGCGGGAAGCTGCTCTTGCCGGTCCACTGGGGGGCGCTCACGGAGGCCAGCCACGGCTGGACCGAGCCCATCGAACGGGCCCTGGTGGCGGCCGAGAAGGCCGGCGTCGCGATCGTCGCGCCGCGTCCGGGCGAGAGCTTCGAGCCGAGCTCGCCCCCGCCGGTGCGGCGCTGGTGGCCCGAGTTGCCCTGGAACACCGCCGAGCAGGATCCGATTGTGTCCACGCAGCTTCAGTAGCGCGGGCCTTCGTGCCGGCGAGACCTACTTCTTCTTCGCGGAGGAACGGCGGACCGGCTTGCTGCGCAGGTAGGTCGAAAGAATGCGCCTGACAGCGCGGGCGCACTGTTCGGCGACGCGGGCGGCCTCCGGCGAGAGACCGTCGGGGGAAGCCCGCACCTCGTAGGACGGCCTCACATCGTGGGTGATGTAGCCGCGGTTGGTGCCGCTGAAGAGCTCGCCGGCCGCGACGTTGAGCGCCGCCGCGAGCCGCTCGAGCGTGCCGAAGCGCGGCTCGCGCACACCGCGTTCGATGCGCGAGACCTCGTCGGACGTCAGCTCGGCCGCCTCTGCGAGGCTGCTCTGCGTCATTCCCCGTCGTTCGCGCAGCTCCCTGATCTTCGACCCGACCTGCTCGGCGAGCGCCATCCACGTTCCTCCGGATGGGTGAACCAACCAGCGAAGTCCCCATCCAAGAAGGCGCTTGAAGGTCTAGACCGGATAGGTCTATGGTTTCACTGAGGGCATCAGCCGGGAGGCGGCCGTGAAAACTGTGGCTCTGTTGGGATTCGTGGTGGCGGTCGCCGCGTGCGGCGGGTCATCTGGCGGCAGCTCGAGCAGCGGAACCGGTGGGGGAGCAGCGACGAGCGGAGGGGGTGGAACGCCGGGTGGCGGGAACGGATCCACCAGCGGCGGCGCGAACGGCGGAAACACGACCGGCGGATGCGCGAGCGCGCTTTGCAACGGAGTCTGCTGCGCATCAGGTGACTCGTGCATCGACAACGCGTGTTGTTCGGCGGCTCAGACTTGCGCGGGCACCTGCTGCGCTTCGGGCGATTCATGCATCGACAACGCGTGCTGTCCGGACGCTCAGTCCTGCGATGGGGCCTGCTGCGCTTCGGGCGATTCGTGCATCAGCAACGCGTGCTGCCCGGCGACGCAATCCTGCGGATCCACCTGCTGCAACTCGGGCGCGGAATGCTTCACGGATCAGGCTGGTAATCAGAGCTGCGGGGTCGTCTGCCAATCGTCTTCCGATTGCAGCGGGGGCACGGCCTGCTGCGAGCCGACTAACAAAGGCGGCGTCTTCAGCGGCCACGGGGTATGCCAAGCGACTCCGACGCAGGCCAATCCGTACCTTTGCCTCTGTGTCGATACATCGGAGTGCGGAATCTTCAGCGGCGGCGCCGAGTGCGTTCCGGACGTGAGCTCATCCGGAGTCATCACAGGCCCCTACATCTGCGCGGCGGACAATGGCGCTAGCTTTGATGGATGCAAAGGCGCTCTTACATTCTGCACCGTTTCAAACCAATACTGCTCGACGGATCAAGAGGGCAACGAGTTCTGCAGTATCGCCTGCACCTCGGATGCTTTGTGCGGCAATTCGGGCGTCGCCTGTTGCGACACGATTTGCTCACAGGGGATGTGCTGCGGGCTCTGCGGGAGCTGAGCGAGTTCCAGACCCCCCTCCCTGACCCTCCCTCTGCTTCGCATGGGGAGGGGATGTGGTCGTGGTCGCGCTCGGGGTCGAGTTCGCGTTCGTGTTCGTGTTCGGGGTCGGGGGCGCGTTCGCGTTCGCGTTCGCGTTCGAGGTCGCGTTCGGGGTCGCAGTCGCAGTCGCAGTCGTGTTCGCGGAACAGTTTGACGCCCGCGGTCAGGTGTCTCTAAGACAAGGCATGGCCCAAAAGCCGAGACCCGCCCCGCGGGATCGCAGCCCCACGCAGATGACCCGCATCGGCCTGCAGTCGCGCCGGTTCGCCGACCTCTACCACCAGCTGCTCTTGGTCTCGTGGACCCGGCTGATGCTGCTGGTGGTGAGCGCCTATCTCGTCGCCAACACCATCTTCGCGCTCTTGTATCTCGCCACCGGCGGCGGCATCGAGAACGCGCGCGAGGGCAGCTTCCTCGACCTCTTCTTCTTCAGCGTCCAGACCATGGCGACCATCGGCTACGGCAAGCTGGTCCCGATCTCGGTGGCGGCCAACATCCTCGTCACGTTCGAGTCGCTGCTGGGTTTGATGGGCTTCGCCTTGATGACGGGCCTCATCTTCGCGAAGTTCGCCCGGCCGACGGCGGCGGTGCTCTTCAGCGACAACCTGGTCGTCACCGGCTTCGAGGGGACGCCCAGCCTGATGCTGCGGGTGGCCAACGCGCGGACCTCGCAGATCGTTGAGGCCCAGTTGCGGGTGGTGCTGATGCGCGGGGTGAAGACCGCCGAGGGTCACTCGATCCGGCGCCTGGTCGACCTGCACCTGTTGCGCAGCAACAACGCCTTCTTCGCGCTGAGCTGGACGGCGATTCACCCCATCGACGAGCGCAGCCCGCTGTTTGGCATGACCTCGGAAGAGGTGGACGGCTCCGACATCTCGCTGGTGGTGTCGCTGGTCGGCATCGAGGAGGTCTCGGGCCAGACGGTCCACGCCCGCCGCTGGTACGGGGTGAAGGACATCCGGTGGAACATGCGGTTCGCCGACATCATGAGCCCCGCCGGCCCAGGGTCGGAGGCTGGCGCGATCATCGACTACAGCAAGTTCAACGACCTCGTCCCGGCCGAGAAGGCGCTGCCGAGCCCGTTGGGCGCTCCCGTCGTCGGGTTGGCCGCGACGTCGTAACATATCGTAATCATTGAGAGTGCCCCCTCCGCGTGGCGTGGGACACCCCCGGGTGCTAGGCTTCCCCTTCCGTGGGGCCCCTCACAAACTTCGCCGCTAACCTCAACGAGGGGCTCAGGCTTCTCGCCAGCTGGCCGCTGCGCGAGATGGCAGCCATCCTGGCCTGCCTGGTCTTCTCGGCCTTCTTTTCAGCGGCCGAAACGGCACTCACCGCCCTGGGCGAAGGTCGCTCCCGGCAGCTCGCCGACCAGAAGAAGGTGGGTTTCGGCTTCCTGCAGACCTGGCTCGAGCGCCCGGAGCAGGTGATGACCACGCTGCTCCTCGGCAACACCCTGTGCAACATCGGAGCTTCGGCGCTGGCCACGGTCAT
>Ga0302324_100023389_pt1 | contig 11956 bp, 6 predicted proteins | sample Palsa_T0_1_FD_201949 | JGI IMG/M metagenome (GOLD analysis project Ga0302324, IMG submission 201949) | Peat permafrost microbial communities from Stordalen Mire near Abisko, Sweden - Palsa_T0_1 | ecosystem: Environmental > Terrestrial > Soil > Palsa > Peat permafrost | place: Sweden: Abisko... | reverse complement strand
AGTCAGCGGCAACGACAGCGAGATGAGCACCGCAGCCGGATTGCGCTCCGGCAAAGTGCTGGAGAAGTTCTGGAGCGCTCGCCACAGCTCAGCCTCATTCTGACCATCGACTTCACGCGAAATCGCGGCGCCAAGCTCGCTGCGATAACGGGCCAGCACTGCATCACTTCCCGTCGCGCGCAGGTAAAGCGACCAGCCTTTGCCGGATCGTTCCGCACCCGGCAACAGCGCCTCCGCCTGGGGCGAAACCAGCTCCAGGCATATCGGCGAGAGCGGCGAGCGTAGCACGGTATTGCGATACTGGATGGCCTCGGCCGCAGTCGCAAATTCAGCTATGAAGGTACTGGTCTGGCGCGGCGCGGGAAACAATTTGAAGCTGGCCCCGGTGATGATCGCCAGCCTGCCCTGGCTGCCGATGAGCAGTTTCATCAGGTCGAAGCCGGCAACGTTCTTCACCACGCGGCCGCCGCCTTTGCCCTTGCGGCCATCGCCGGTGACGAAGCGGACGCCGATGCAGTAATCGCGCAGCCCGCCGTAACCATGGCGCAGCGGCCCCGTTATTCCGGTGGCCAGTAGTCCACCAATCGTGGCACGCTCCGGAAGCGGAGCATCGCCGGCAAACAGCAATCCATCAGCGGCAACCTTCGCCGAGAGTTCCGCTACTCTGCAACCTGCGCCAATGCCAATGGTGAGGTCACCGGGATCGTAATGCTCTACCTCGGTGAGCCGCGTGGTGTACAGCAGCACATCGATTGGCGCGGGCGTATTGCCGGCCTGCTGTTGTGTAAACCCTCCGGCGGGAACGACGGTCAGGTCGCGTTCATTGGCGAAACGCAGCACGGCTGCGATTTCTTCCGCCGAGGCCGGTTCTACGGCGACTGCCGGGGTCACGCCCAGGATCTGCGCTGGCTGCAGCCTGGCTGGATCTTCGATGACATAATCCGCCCCGCACATTTCGCGCAGCTCGCGCGTGAAGCGCATAGGCGTGGTGGCCGTGCTCACAGGCCCTCCTGCGCCAGCACTGCGTTTCGCGAGCGGCCGGCGATCTCGCGGCACATGCGCGGAGTGGGCAGCATCTTCCCGGGATTCAGCACCTCGTGGCCGTTAAACACGTTGCGCAGGTCGGTCATGATGGCGAGGTCTTCCTCGGTAAACAGCAGCGGCATCGCGTCCCGCTTCTCCAGACCCACGCCGTGCTCGCCGGTGATGGTGCCGCCAACATCGATGCAGTATTGCAGGATGTCGCTGCTGGCCGCCATCACGCGCTCGAACTGAGCCGCATCGCGGTTATCGAAGAGGATCAGGGGATGCAGATTGCCGTCTCCGGCGTGAAAGACGTTGCCGATGATCAGGTCGTACTTCTTGCTGACCTCGCCAATGTGTTGCAGCACGGCGGGAATCTTGCTGCGCGGCACCACGCCGTCCTGCGTGTAGTAGGAGGGACTGACCCGGCCCACCGCCGCGAACGCCGTTTTGCGGCCCTTCCACAGCAGCGCGCGCTCTTCTTCGTTCTTGGCCCGGTGCACGTCTCGCGCTTTCTGCAGCAGGCACACCCCGCGCACCGCGACCGCCTGCTCATCCACCGCCTCGCGCAGCCCTTCCAATTCAATCAGCAGGACCGCGCCGGCATCCAGCGGATATCCGGCATGGCAGTACGCTTCCACCTGGCGCAGGGTCCAGCCGTCGAGCATCTCCAGCGCCGCGGGAGTAATGCCCTCGGCGGTAATTTCGGCAACCGTGCGCGCGGCATCGTCCACCGACTCGAAGATGGCCAGCAGCGTCGCCACCGCTTCCGGCTTGCGCAACAACTTCACCGTAATCGCCGTGGCGATTGCGATGGTCCCCTCCGAGCCCACAAAGAACCCGGTCAGATCGTAGCCGTAGGATTCGGCAGCCTTGCCGCCAAAGTGCACAATCTCGCCGTTGGGCAGCACAACCTCGACTCCGGTCACATGATTGACGGTGACGCCATGCAGCAGCGTGTGCGGCCCTCCCGAGTTCTCCGCCACGTTGCCGCCGATGGTGCAGGCCTTCTGGCTGGAAGGATCGGGCGCGTAGTAAAGCCCAAGGTGCGAGACGTATTCCGACAGCTGCTGATTGACGACGCCCGGCTGCACGACAGCACGCAGGTTCTCCACGTCGACTTCGAGAATACGATTCATTCTGGCGAAGGCGACGACGATACCACCAGCGTGCGAGATCGCCCCGCTGCTCAGCCCCGTGCCCGCGCCGCGCGCGACCACCGGAATGTGCGCCGCCGACGCCGTGCGCATGATCTCAGAAACCTGCTCTGCGGTTTGCGGAAAGACGACTGCGCCCGGAGTGCTCCTGCGGACTCCCGCGTCGTACTCATACAACATCATGTCTTCGGGACGGTCGAGAACAGCGTCGCGGCCAACAATTCTGCGGAGATCGTCAACCACTGCAGGCAGGTTCATGGAAGCACAGCGTCAGTGTAGCATCTGGAAATTCGCTGGGCCGCGGCAATTTCGTTGATCCGCAGCGCAGCGCAGTTCCAATCAGGATCGCATTAACTTGAGGTCTGGATGTAGGCTCGCATGGCGTCCGCCTCGCCCGACTTTTCGTCGAGGTGGCAGCGCAGCAGGTCGCGCAGCGACAGAAATCCCACCAGGGTGCGGCCATCACACACCGGCAGATGACGCACTCCGTGGGTCTGCATCAGGCACATCGCTTCCTCGGAGCTGGCGCTGGGCCCCACGATGCGGACGTCGGTACTCATCACGTCGCTGATGCGGGTGGTGAGCGGGTTACGTCCTTCGGTGACCACGCGGCGCATGATGTCGCGCTCGGAGAAGATGCCGACCAGTTTGGTGTCGTTCAGCACGGGCACAGCGCCCACGTTGCAGTTCACCATGTAGCTGGCGGCTTCAAATACCGTCTGCGAGGGCTCCACATAGTGAATGGTGCGATTACTGATGAGGTCGCGGATGGTCGCCATAAGTGCCTCCTGGAACGACGTGGACGGAAGGGCTCAGCTACATCGCCGGCGAGGGGCGTGGGAAGCACCTCAGCATGGCTGCATTGGCCAATGCTTGCCCCGGGAGCGAGGAGCGAAGGCGAGTATATTCCGAACCCGCCGGCAATGGAAAGCAGAAATACGCGCTGGCGGCAAAAATAATCGCCGTCCGTCGGTTCGTCCGTCATGGAGGAACTCTGCTCAAGTTTGAGTTTTGCAGGGGACGGCCTGCAAAACCGGGGTTCCTCAAGGAACGCCGCCTCTGCATTCGATGGGGTGGAGTAGCGGCGACAGGGTTCTCACGCAGACACTTCAAGGCCATCCGTAAATGCCGCAATATCAATCCGGCTTTAGCCAAAGAGGGATTTCGGCCTAACTTGATCAGGACTTGCTGAGGATTTGCCGTGAACCGGATTGCTTGTGCAGTTCATCAAAGTGAGTTGTACGTCCGTGTTTAGCGGCCGAGAAAGAGCTATCTCATAAATGCTTTGTGTCAGGACACAGCTTTAGCCGTGCGGTGTGCGGATTCTGAATTATTGGGCTTTAGCCCCTGTGAGGTTCACTTGGACAAGGTCAATTTGGCGCAGAAGTTCTCGCTCTTCCCCGAACAGTACAGCCCGAAGATCGTAGGCGAACTCAATGACTCGTACGTCAAGCTGGTGAAATTCCAGGGCGACTTCGTATGGCATCACCACGACAACGAAGACGAGCTCTTCTTCGTAATCCAGGGCGAGATGAGCATGAAGGTGCGCGAAGATGGCGCGGAGCGCGAAATCATGGTTCGCCCCGGTGAGTTCATCATCATCCCGCGCGGCGTTGAGCACTTGCCTTCCGCCGCCGAGGAAACGCAGGTGATGCTGCTGGAGCCGAAGACCACGCTCAACACCGGCAACCTCGAGAACGAGCGGACCGTCGCGGAGCTTCAGCGCATTTAGGAGATCCTATGTCGTCTAATCGCGGGAACATATATTTCGAGATTCAAACTAACGATCCGGCCCGCGCGATGGGATTCTACTCGGAAGTTTTCGGATGGCAATTCTCCGCGGTCAAGGACCTTCCAATCGAATATTGGCGAATAGCAGCGAACCGCTCGGAGGGAGGGCTATTGCGAAGACCAGCGCAGAATCCTGCGGGTCCGTGCGGCACGAATGCGTTTGTCTGCTCGTTTGAGGTCGAGAGCTACGACCTAACTGAGCGAAAGATACTCCGGCTTGGTGGAACCGTCGCCCTGCCGAAGTTCCCGGTGCGTGGCCGATGCTGGCAAGGCTATTACATCGATACAGAAGGCAAGACCTTCGGAGTCTTCGAGGTCGACGAGGAGGCAGGCAATTAGGGGGATCGAGGCTATTCGCAGAACGCCGCGGAAGAAGAAATGTCTTGTTTTCAAATCCAGACAGCGAAATAATCGTTCTTGACCGGCCAGCTCAACAACAGAACTCGCTCCCACACTTGAATCCTACTCCGGGGTTGTACTCATGCAGTGCCGCGGTCCGTACCACCGTGTTTCCAGATCTCGATATTTTGAGAGGCGGGGGCAAAACTTCGTTCGCGGCGTCATTTTCGCCGCTCTGGCGGCATGTCTGTCCGGCAACATCGCCGCCCAGCAGACGGTTTCCATCCCGCAGGTGCCGCTCGCGGTACAGAATGGCTCGGCCCAATACCTTGGACATTACAATCCCCAGCAAATGCTGCGTCTGGCCGTCGCTCTGAAGCCACCGCACATGGAGGCGGAAGAGCAATTCCTGCGTGAGCTACAAGACCCGGCATCGCCGCTGTTTCACAAGTATCTAAGTGACGCGGAATGGAACCAGCGCTTCGCGCCGTCTGCTCAGGACGAGCAGGCGGTAGTGGCTTGGGCGCAAACCCAGGGGCTGACCATCACGCAACGCTTTCCGAATCGCTTAGTGGTCGATGTTGAAGCTCCCGTTGCGGTCATCGAGAAGGCGCTTGCCATCAGCATCAATTCCTATCAGCTCGGCGAACCCACCTATTTCTCCAACGATCGCGGGCCTTCGATTCCCGCCGCACTGGCCGGCGTCATTTACTCCGTGCTCGGCCTCAATAACATCGAGGTGGTACACCCATCTTCCAACATCAAGGACACAACCTCTTATCCTATTTATTCTCCGGGACCTGCCTACGCACTGGGCCCGCACCTGCAAAGCGACGGCGACCGGAAGAAGCTGGACGCTGCGATGGCAGCGCACAGAAAGGGTGTTAGACAGGACGATTCTTTTGACCCTTACTATCCGGAGGAGCTGTACAGCTCGTATGCGTACAACTATGGGGCGCTGCAAAACCTGGGTCACTGCTGCAACCCGCTGAACAACCCCAACAACTCGCCGTCGGAGTCTTCTATCGCCATCGCTATCTGGAAAGACTTTCGTGACTCCGATTTGTCCGGCTTTATCCAGGGTTCACCCGGCCTCGCCGAAAACGTGCAGCGACACTTTGTTGATGGCACCCCCTCCTGTTGCCTGGACGAGACCACCCTGGACGTGGAGTGGTCAACCGCAACGGCGAACAGCTTTGGCTCGGCAGCTAGTACCGCCGAAATCCACGTGTACGAAGGCACCTCCGATACCCTTGACGTTTTGTTGGACGTGCTGCAGCACGTGCTGGACGACGGCGACGCGCGGGTGCTCAGCATGAGCTGGGGAGGCGCGGAAGACTACGTATTTTCTCCCGGTTCCGTGGCTGGCTTTCATAGTGTTTTTAATCAAATGATCGGGCAAGGGTGGTCGCTCGTTGCTGCCTCTGGCGACGGCGGCGCCACTGCCGACTGCGATCATGTGTCGGTGTCTTATCCGGCTTCGGATCCCGATGTAACGGCGGTGGGCGGAACCTCGCTCGCCGCTCTCCTGTCGCAATATTTCGGGGACACTGCTTGGAGTTGGAGTGAGGGCATTAACGGTTGTGCGCAGAACAACGGGGGCAGTGGCGGAGGCTGCAGTGTGTACTTCAGTGCCCCGGGCTATCAGGGTAGTGCGGCGTGCAGCGGTAACAAACGAAGCGTGCCAGACATAGCGCTAAATGCTGACTGGATAAACGAACCGCAGATTTTCTTCTTCGACGGCTATATGCAGCCCACCGGCGGCACCAGCATTGCCGCTCCCGAAATGGCCGGCTTCCATGCTCAGGAGAACGCCTATCTGCTCTACATCCAGAGCCTGACGGGAAATACCTGCGGCCCGTCGCTATCGGCGCCTTGCGCACCTATGGGCAGCGCCAACCCCTACATCTACAGCGAGGGCCTGGCCCCATCGGCTCCCCACTACCCCTTTTATGACATCGCCTCCGGATGCAATAACAACGACATTACCAAGAAATACCACTTGAGCTATTTCTGTGCATCGCCCTGGTACGATCGCGTGACGGGATGGGGCTCGGCTAACATGTTGCAGCTTGCCTGGACGATCAACTACTTCCTTGCGGGTGACGGCGCCGGCCCCCCGGCCGCATTCACCGGCCCCCCAGTGAATCGCTGGTACAACACCGACCAGACGGTCAGTTGGACTTTGACCGACGCTACCGGAAACGGCCACCCGCCGAATGGAGCGGCAGGATCGAGCGCGGCATGGGATGCCGATCCCGGCGATCCCTACAGCCAACCTACGCCCGGTGGGGGCAGCAGCTACTATGGTCCGCAGACGTACGGGGCAAGCGGCTCGGAGAATGGGCTATCCAGCCTCTCTCAAGCGTGTCATACAGCTTATGTGCGCAGTTGGGACAACGCTGGCAACTCAGCTCTTGCCGGTTACGGTCCGCTGTGCTTTGACAATATTCCCCCAGTCACAGCTATCAGCCTTAGCGGCAATCTCCAGCAGAACGGCAGCTATAACGGCCCGGCGCTGGTTACACTCAGCGCCACTGACAACGCCAGCGGCGTGGCCACCACGTATTACGCAGTCGATAGCGGCCAGTTCCAGCCCTATTCGGCTCCGTTTTACGTGTATGTGCCTGGATTCCATCAGATCACGGCATATAGCGTCGACTTCGCCGGCAATGTCGAGCAATATGTCTTCACGACCCTCACCATCCAGCAAAACCAGCAGTTCGCAGTGACGATATCCAAGACCGGAACGGGCAGCGGGACCGTCACCAGCGCCGATGGCAGTATCAATTGCGGCAGCACCTGTTCGGCCAACTACTGGGACGGCGAGCCCGTAACTTTGACGGCTTTGCCGGCGCAGGGCTCCATCTTCACCGGCTGGCAAAACTGCGACCTCAGCTTCGGCTTGACCTGCACTCTCACCGTCACTGCGACCCGCACTGTCACCGCCATTTTTAATATTCCTGTCGCTTTGCAATTCGTCCCGGTCACGCCTTGCCGGGTGGTGGACACTCGTGGGCCGAACGGCCCGTTTGGCGGTCCGTCCCTGCAAGGTGGTGGCGCCGCGCGCAGCTTCACCATCCCCAACGGCCCTTGTTCCGATATTCCCTCCAACGCGGCAGCTTATTCTCTCAACGTCACTGCTGTTCCCCGCGGTAGGTTGAACTATCTGACCGCGTGGCCAACCGGGCTGACCCAGCCTTTGATCTCCACACTCAATTCCTACGATGGCCGCGTGAAGGCGAACGCCGCCATTGTGCCGGCAGGCGACGGCGAGGCCATCAGCGTTTACGCCACTAACACGACTGATCTTCTGCTCGACATCGACGGCTATTTCCTGCCCACCAGTAGTTCGACCTTGGCGTTCTTTCCACTGACGCCCTGCCGTGTCGTCGACACTCGAAATTCCGACGGGCCGCTGGGCGGGCCCATCCTGGCCAACGGGCATACTCGCGACTTCCCCGTCCTTCAGGCCACGACCTGCAATATCCCCAGCGCGGCGCAAGCCTATTCTTTCAACTACACTGCGATTCCGCAGAATGGAGCCCCGCTAGGCTACCTGACGACATGGCCCGGGGGTCAATCGCAGCCGGCAGTTTCTACGTTGAACGCGCCCACCGGAACGGTCACGGCGAATGCTGCCATTGTCACCGCCGGCCAGGGCGGCGATGTCGATGTCTATCCCTCCGGCAACAACACTCACTTGGTCATCGACATCAACGGCTATTTCGCGCCGGCCGCTTCCGGTTCCCAGCCCCTGTCGTTGTATAACTTTGCCCCTTGCCGTGTACTGGACACGCGTCAGACTAGCGGCGCGTTTAGCGGTAAGCTTGCCGTCAACGTCGTGAGCAGTCCGTGTGAAGTACCCGGTGCCGCCCAAGGCTACGTGCTGAATGCGACCGTCGTGCCAACGGGTTCGCTTGGATACCTGACGCTCTGGCCCGATGGACAACCACAACCATTGGCGTCGACCTTGAACGCACGGGATGGAGCTGTCACTTCCAACCTGGCGATCGTGCCTACGACCAACGGCTCCATCGACGCGTACGCCGCCGGACTGACGCAACTCATCCTCGATATCTCCAGCTATTTCGCTCCGTAGCAGGCTGCTGAAGTCGTGGCGAAGGAAATACAGGTAGAACTGGCCTTCAGAGCCTGCCGAAGGGCTAGCGTCTGAGCCCGCTCTCATCCTGGGCCGGCTTCAGCCCCACGGCACTGGCGCGCCCTCGATACTCTCCGCAGAGAATCCTCTCCTGTCTGGCCCAAGGTTGCGGTTCCGCGACTCGCCCCATACAATCTATGCTGCGCGGAGAGATGGCCGAGTGGCTGAAGGCGCACGCTTGGAAAGCGTGTGTACTCGAAAGGGTACCCAGGGTTCGAATCCCTGTCTCTCCGCCAGGTTTTCAATAACTTAGAGGCAAATGGCGGTCAACGCGGTCAAATTACCCGAATCACTGAATAGCCATCCTGACTACTGCGCTGTTGGCAACCCGCATCCCCTCGGCCATGGAACTGCCGTACTTCGTGGTCATGGCGATGTTGGCGTGCCGCATTAAATCCCGCTGTATCCCGAGCGGAGTACCGTTCGCGTCCATCCAGGTGCGGTATGTGTGCCGGAACGTATGCCAGCCCACGGACTCGCCCAAGCCTGCACGCTTACCAGCCGGGATGATGTAGTCGCGCTGCACCGCGTTCAGGTAGTACGGCATGGCCCCGGCAACCCAGGGCGATGCCCATACCCAATCGCTGTCAGCCTTGAACTCCGAGATTGCCCGCCAGTCCTCGAGCACTGCGATGAGCGCCGGATCGAGTGGTAGCCGCGCCTTACTCTTCTTCGTCTTTACAGCATCCACACGGTTAGCGATAACGCTGCGCTGAATCAGAACCTCCTGCCTAATCCAGTCAAAGTCAGACCATTTCAGGCCGGAAATCTCGGAACGGCGAAGCCCGAGACACATTGCAACCAACACCATCGTGCGGTAAGGCTCGATGACAATTTGTTGCAACAGTCCGCCGAACTGCTCGGGCGTCAGTATCAGCGGCTCCTTGTCGGTCAGCGTCCCGCCCTCAATACGAATCAGGTCCATCGGGTTGCGCTGCACTTCGAACAGTTCGCACAGCATCGCGTATTCGAACACCTGGCGCATGACGCTCTTGATGTGAGCCTTCGTCTTCTGCGCCAAGGGTAGGGTGAGGAACCAGCGATGCACGGCCAACGGTTTCACCGCTCCGAGATCGAGGTCTCCCCATACCGGAAGTATGTGCTTTTCGAGGTTGTTGCGGTATCCGCCGCTCGTCGTGAATCGCTTTGGCATACGCTCGCCCATGTAGCGCCGAGCTGCCGTTTCGAATGTGACGATCGGCATCTTGTGAGTGGGATTGGCGGTCGGTACGAATCCCGACGCCAGCCGTAATGCTTTGGCCTTGGTCGGGATCTCGGCAATGGTGCCGAGTCGCTCGCTCCGGCGCACGCCGGTCGAGTGATCTTTCCAGCGGTACACCCACATTTTTCTGCGGGGGTCCAGGTACACCGAACCGCGTTGGTAGTGCTGTCGTTTCACGTTCGTTCTTCCTTTCGCTCTTCGGGCGAAAGCTGGTGGCATGACGATTCTAGCCTTCCCGTGATCCATTCATCCAGAGAAGAAGCGCGGAACCGCCAAACCTTGCCAATTTTCAGCGCGGGAATAGCGCCCCGCGAGGCCATCTCCCGAACCGTGACTGGATGAAGACTTAATATCCGTGCGGCTTGCGCCGCGTCGATTAGAGGTTCGATGGTAGCGTCCATGGACCTTACCCCTGAGGTCACGGGAAGCGGGGTCGAGTTTTGTTGCTCAGCGGTGGTCATCGGACGCCCCCGTTGCCTCGTGGCTGGAACTCAAGGCGGTCGGTGTTGAATAGAACCGGGAGAGGACTTTTGCGGCCCTCGCGGATCCTGCCAAGGATGATCTGGTCCCTAGCTCTCATTGGGTTCTCTGCAGTGATGCCACGCCGTTGGCATCGTTGCTCACAATCTTGTAAGTTACTGCGTCCGGTGGCTGGGCCGCCTTTAACTCGAAATCCATGCTCCTCAACTTGGTGGTCTCGTCCACGATGCTGATGCCGATTAGCCATTCAGCCCACCCGGCGATTGAACTGGCACCACGGAGCCGCTGTGTCATGCTTCCCGTCTCTGCCTTGTTGAAGTGATGGACCACGCCGATGCTGCAACTAACCTCAGCCTGGATCTGCGATAGGAAGCGGAGTATCCCACGCATTTCCGTGTTGTCGTTCTCGTCCGCGGCGTGCATAACATTGAACACGTCGAACAGTGCAAACTCGATGCCGCGCTCTTTGATGGCCGCGACCATCTCAGCTACTTGCTCTGGCTGGTCGAGCATGAATTCCGGTGTCTGCTGGCGAGAGTTGACGTAAAGGTTTTCGTTGGCCAACCGAATATCACCGCCACTCTCCATCTTGCCGCGCATCAAATGCTTCATTCGCCAAGAGGTCAGGGCTGGATTGTCCTCCCGCGTTATGAGGGCGACCTTCACCGGGCGCGGGACGGCAAAGCCCAGCCACTGACAGCCCATCGCCAGCGATAGAGCCAAGTCAACCGCAGCCCAACTCTTACCACCCTTGGGAACGGCACAGAAGAAACCATTGGCGCCACGCTCGATCACGTTCTCCACCAACCAGTCAATCTTATCGGGCACGGTGGCAATGAACTTCTCGGACGGGATCAATACCCCGCTGTCCGCGGTGGGCGGGTGCCACTGCGGAGACTTGACGACCAAATCCATCAATTCAGCGGCGCCGTGGGATTTCAAGTAATCGCTAACATCGCCGTTCTGGTCCACTGTTGGCAGATCAACGATCTTCACGCCCAGGGCGTAACGATGAACCGAGCGCGCAACCTGCTCGGCGTGCTTTTTGCCGATCTCGTCATTGTCGGGGAAGATGACGACCTTTTTGCCGGCGAAGAAGACCGAGTACTCATCTTTCCACTTTCCGGCGCCGTCGAAGTTGGTGGTGGCCGCGAAGTTTCCCCCGAGGTTTAAGGCACGAACATTGTCAGCGTCTTTCTCGCCTTCGCAGATCGCTATTTCGTTGGCCACCAGGAGTTCGGGTAAGTGGTACAGCGGCTTGCTTCCAGCTCCCAGCTTGTATTCATACCCACCCTTTCCGGTTGGCCGACGCTGCACGAAACGCTTGCCGGGATAACGCAGCTTCTCGAACACCAAGACACCTCTGGCGTCGTGGTACTGATAGATGGCCTCCGGCTTCTCTGTTTGGCTAAAGAGGTTCCTGCCAACCAGGCCGGCGATATTGCTTCTGGCCGCCGCTTCGTCGCATTTAGAGAACTTCATCTCAAAGGCGACCATGCCGCCTTCACCACACCCGGCGAAGCACTTCCAGACACCCTTTTCCATGTTGATCGAAAGGCTCGGAAGCCGATCTTCATGGAAGCAGCAGCGCACAACCACTTCGCTCTTCGATGTGAATCGCTCGTTCGGCAGCCGGGTTTCAAAGTATCTGCGGATGAGGTAGAGAGCACGCTGGCCGGCCTGCTGTCGCTGGCCATCAGCTTCCTCGCCGGCTTCCTCGGCCTCGGCAGCATCGCCAGCAAGGTCCTCGCCGTGATCGAGAAAGTCCGGGCGATGGTGGAC
>Ga0302324_100023385_pt1 | contig 11958 bp, 9 predicted proteins | sample Palsa_T0_1_FD_201949 | JGI IMG/M metagenome (GOLD analysis project Ga0302324, IMG submission 201949) | Peat permafrost microbial communities from Stordalen Mire near Abisko, Sweden - Palsa_T0_1 | ecosystem: Environmental > Terrestrial > Soil > Palsa > Peat permafrost | place: Sweden: Abisko... | reverse complement strand
CGACCGGTCCCTGCTGCGCATGGTCCTGGTCAATCTGATTTCCAATGCGGTCAAGTTCACCGGCGCTTGCGCTGCGGCCACGATCGAGATCGGTTGTGCTCCCGACGAAAGCGAGGAAACGGTCATCTTTATCCGCGACAACGGCGCTGGTTTCGATCCAAAATACAGCCATAAACTCTTCGGCGTCTTCCAGCGCCTCCACAGTCAGGCGGAGTTTGAAGGCACGGGCATCGGGTTGGCCAATGTCCGGCGCACGATTCTTCGGCATGGGGGCCGCGTTTGGGCCGTCGGCGCGGTGGACGGTGGCGCCACCTTTTTCTTTTCTCTCCCAAAACTAAACCCAGCCACCAATGGACACCGAAAATAGAGACATCAAGAACATCCTTTTGGTCGAGGATGACCCGCGCGATGTGGAGTTGACCCTGGCCGCGCTGGAGGAATACCATTTGGCGAATAAGGTGTTCGTCGTTCACGACGGCGAGGAGGCCATGGACTATCTTTTTCACCGCGGAAAATTCGCCGTGCGGGCGAACGGCAATCCTGTCGTCATCCTGCTCGACAACAAGATGCCCAAGGTCAGCGGACTCGAAGTATTGAAGGCCATCAAGGCGGATGAGCACTTGAAGAGTATTCCGGTCGTGGTCCTCACTTCCTCGCGCCAAACCCCGGACCTCGTTGAATTTTACAAACACGGCGTCAACGCTTATGTGGTAAAGCCGGTGGGGTTCTCCGAGTTCATGACGGCGATCAAACAAATCGGCATTTTTTGGGCGGCCGTGAATGAACCACCGTTCGCTACCCCCAGGAGGGTGGTCCAACTTGAGAAGGGCAACCCCGTTCTGGTCCCACGAAATGAAGTGAGTGAATGAAATCTCCCCTTCACATTCTGCATTTGGAGGATGATCCCAACGATGCCACGCTGATTCAGACCACCCTGGCCGCCGCGTCTATCGATTGCGTTATCACCTGCGTGCAAAACAATGATGAATTTGTCGAGGCACTGGGACGTTGCGACGTGGACCTGGTTCTGGCGGATTTTACGGGGCCCGCCTTTGATGGTTTGTCGGCGCTCAAAGTCGCCCATGTCGCGCAGCCGGACCTGCCGGTCATTCTCGTGTCCGGGCTGCCAGGCGAAGAATGGGCCGTTGATTCGATGATTTGCGGCGCAACCGACTATGTCCTGAAGACGCATCTTGCCCGCCTCGCACCCGCCGTGCGCCGTGCCATGCAGGAAGTGGAAGATCGGGATGAGCGCAAACGGCTCGAGGCGCAATTTATCGAAGCGCAAAAGATGGAAGTCATCGGCCAACTCGCCTCCGGCGTGGCCCATGATTTCAACAACATCCTCGCCATCATCATGGGTTACACCGATTTGATGACCCTGCGGCTTCCACCGGACAGCCCCGCGCGAGAATACATCGGGGAAATCCAGCATGCGTCGGAGCGGGCCGCGGGATTGACGCGACAACTGCTCGTTTTCAGTCGCAAGCAAACCGTGCAACCCATCGTGCTCGATCTCGATGACGTGGTGAAAGAGCTGGAGGACATGCTCCGACGGCTCATCGGCGAGAACATCGAAATGACGACGGTCCGCGGAAAACAAGCCGGACGGGTCAAGGCCGATCCCGGCTACGTCGGGCAGGTGCTGATGAATCTCGTTGTCAATGCCCGCGACGCCATGCCGAACGGGGGCAAGATCAGCATTGCCACCAGCAACGTCACGCTTGACGAGAACTACGCCCTCACCCGCCCGGGCGCCATTCCCGGTGATTATGTGATGCTCAGTGTCAGTGACACGGGTTGCGGCATGACCGACGAGGCCAAAGCGCACTTGTTTGAGGCGTTTTTTACGACGAAGCCGGCGGGCAAGGGCACCGGCTTGGGCCTGGCGACCTGCCGGACGATTGCCCAACAATCCGGCGGTCACCTCGGCGTTTATAGTGAACTTGGCAAAGGAACGACCTTGAAGATGTATTTTCCGCGAGTCGACCAGCCTCTGGATGTTGCGGCCAGGGTGGTTCCCGCGGGGCCGGTACCTCGCGGATCGGAAACCATCTTGATCGTCGAAGACGAACCCGCCGTCCGCCATCTGGCCGCCAATGTCTTGGAAGCGCAGGGCTACACCGTGCTCAGGGCCCCCAACGGCCAGGAAGGCTTGCGCGTCGCCCGGGATCATCATGGATCGCCGATTCGGTTGGTCGTCACCGATGTCATCATGCCGTTGATGGGCGGCATCGTCATGGCAGAGTGGTTGAAGACAACTTACCCCGGGCTCAAGGTCCTCTTTACCTCGGGTTACACGGATGACGCCATTGCCCAACACGGTATCTTGGAGGCGGGGGTCTCGTTCCTGTCGAAACCTTATACACCGGCGATTCTCGCCCGCAAAGTCCGTGAAATGTTGGATACCTCACACATTGAAGTCTGCGTGTGATCAAACCTGGCAAACTGGCGGTGGACCAAAAGGTGTTGTTCACCTTCAGCGCCTTGTGTGGGATTCTCCTGACCCTTGGCGGGTTGATCCTCTTTAGTTTGCAATCCCTTGAGCGCAGTAACAAACGGCAATTGCGTGCCACCGAGGAATTGGCCCTCATTGACGCCGCCGCGCAGGGCGTCGGTCAAATGGAGGCCGTCGTTCTTCAGGAGGTCCTGGCCTCGGACACCGCGGAAATAACGCGCCTGGATCAAACCGTCCGGCGGATTGAGACGATCAATGCCCGGGATCTCGGCTCCTATCAAAAATTCCTCGATACGGAAAAGGAAAGGCAACTCTACGACCGGGTCATGCGGACGCGAATGGCCTATTGGCAACAGACTTTACCGGTCCTGGCCCTCAGTCGTGCCAATCGAGATGCCGAGGCCATTGGCCTGATCAACTCGGCGCAGGCTCCCGCCTATGATGCTTTCCTCAAGGCCGTCAATGCATTGATCAAATACGTGGAGACCGACGCTGCGGATACCGCCCGTGCGACCAGCCGTTTCCTCTCCGCCATTAAAATCATTGGCAACGTGCTCGTTGCCGTGACCATCCTCGTTGCCGTTGGAACCGGTTTTGCGGCTGCGGGAGTTGTCCATAAACTCAAGGATGACAAGCGATTGTTACAAAACGAAGTGACCGAACGCAAGCAGACGGAAAAGGCCCTGCGGGAGAGCGAGCAACGATTCCGGCGCCTCGCCGAAGCCACCAGCGAAGTGTTCTGGATCCTGGATCCCCTGAAACACGAAGTGGTCTACGTCAGCCCCGCTTACGAAAAGGTCTGGGGTCGCACCTGCCAAAGCCTTTACGAGGACGCGCTGTCCTTCCTGGATGCGGTCCATATTGACGACCAGCTGAAGGTCCGCGCGAATCTCGAGCGCCTCGCGCAGGGCGAGGCCACCGATCAGGAGTATCAGATCGTTCGGCCCGACGGCTCCATCCGCTGGATCTGCGATCGCGGGTATCCCATCCGGAACGAGGCCGGCGCCATTTATCTCGTCACGGGCATTGCCCAGGATATCACCGAACGCAAGCGCGCCGAGGAGTCCCTCCGGTTGCTCGCCTCCGCCTTGGAACAGTCCCGGGAGTCCATCGTCATCACCGACGCGCAACTCGATCTTCCAGGACCGGGAATTCTCTTCGTCAATCCCGCCTTCACCCAGATGACCGGCTACACCCAGGAGGAAGTCATCGGGAAATCTCCCCGGATTCTCCAGGGGCCGCGCACGGACAAGGCGGTCCTGAAGCGACTCCGGGAAAATCTCGCACGGGGCGAACCGTTTGCCGGCGAGGCCATTAATTATCGCAAGAACGGAACGGAGTTTGACCTGGAATGGCAAATCGCGCCCATTCGCAATGGCAGTGGAATCATCACCCACTTCGTAGGCACTCAGCGCGACATCACCGGGCGCAAGCACGCGGAGGCGGCGCGTGACCGTTTGGTCGCCATCATCGAATCCACCAGTGACATGGTGAGCATCGCCGATCGCGCCGGACACCTCGTCTATCTCAATCGTGCCGGCCGAAACCTGCTTGGTGTCGATCTCCTTGAAGATATCACCAAATGCGCCATCTCTGACTTCCTGCCAAACCACACCGAGGATCCCCAATTGACCGAAGCCATTCCCGCCGCCGCCCGCGATGGTACCTGGAGTGGTGAGTCCATCCTCTTAAGCCGCGGCGGCCAGGAAATATCCGTCTCCCAAGTCATTCTTTCCCATCTATCTCCCGACGGCCAGATCGAATTCTTATCCACCATCATGCGCGACATTACCGAGCGCAAACGATCAGAGAAGGAGTTGGAAGTGGTGCACCAAGAACTTCTGGAAACCTCGCGGCTCGCGGGCCGGGCGGAAGTGGCGACCAACGTTCTCCATAACGTCGGCAACGTCCTGAACAGTGTGAACATCTCCGCCGCCCTCGTGAGGGACCGGGTCAAGAAGTCCAGGACCTCCAGCCTGGCGAAAATTGCCGCCTTGTTCCGGGAGCACGAGGAAGACCTCGGGACGTTTCTCACGACCGACCCGCAGGGCCGGCGGCTGCCGGCCTACCTGAGCCAACTTTCTGGGCACCTGCTGGCCGACCAAAAGACGACCATCCAGGAGCTGGAATCACTCGAAGGGAACATCGAACACATCAAGGCGATTGTGGCCATGCAGCAGAGCTACGCCGCCGTGGGCGGGGTGAAGGAAACCATCGACCTTGTCCAACTGGTGGATGACAGCCTGCGCTTGATTGAGAGTGCTTTCAGCCGCCATGGCGTGGAGGTCATCCGCGAATTTGCTCCCGTACCTTCCATCAACGCGGAGAAGCACAAAGTCCTGCAGATTTTGGTGAACCTGCTGCGCAACGCCAAACATGCCTGCCAGGATTCGGATCGCGAGGAAAAACGAATCGCGGTACGCGTGGTGAACGGTGCGGGCCGGGTCAAGATCTCCGTGACGGATAATGGCGTGGGAATTCCCGCGGAGAATCTGACCCGTATCTTCAACCACGGATTTACTACGCGCAAGGATGGCCACGGCTTCGGCCTGCACAGCGGTGCGCTGGCGGCAAAGGAAATGGGAGGTTCATTGACCATGCGCAGCGACGGTCCCGATCAGGGGGCGACGTGCACCCTGGAGTTGCCCTGCTCCGCCAGCGAGGAACCCCATTCATAATATGTCCACCGACAAGAACCGGCGCGTGCTGATCATCGATGACAATCGTTCCATTCACGATGATTTTCGCAAGATTCTGTGCCCGGCCACGGCCGGCGAGGAGGCCCTGGACGCCGCGGAGACGGAGGTGTTTGGGCGTCCAACGGAGACCGTCCGGCAAGGCCGATTTGAAGTGGATTCGGCCTATCAGGGAGAGGAGGGAGCGTTGCTGGTCAAGAAGGCCCTTGCTGCCGGGTTGCCTTACGCCATGGCGTTTATCGACGTGCGCATGCCGCCCGGCTGGGACGGCGTGGAAACGAGCCGGAAAATTTGGGAGTTTGATCCCTGCCTCCAGGTCGTCCTCTGTACGGCCTACTCCGATTATTCGTGGGATGAAGTCTTTGAGAATCTGGTCCATCACGACGGGTTCCTCATTCTCAAAAAGCCGTTTGACGGCGTGGAAGCGTTTCAAATGGCGTCCGCGCTCACGGAGAAATGGTGGTTGTATCAAGAAGCCCAGCGAAAAATGGAGGAACTGGAGGGCCGGGTCGCCGAGCGCACCGGCGAGTTGCAGCGCAGCAATCACGCGCTCCAGGCGGAAGCGGCCGAACACCAGAGCGCCGCGGAAATGTTGCGCGAGAGCAAACACTTCGCCGAGAGCATCGCGGAGAACTCAACGAGCATCATCTACCTCTACGATCTCGCGACGCAGGCGACCGTCTACGCCAACCGCAACGCCGCCGAAGCTCTCGGCTATACGGCGGCGCAGATTCTCGAAATGGGCGCAAACTTCCTGCCGAGGGTCGCGCATCCCGAGGATCTGCCCCGAATCTTGCGGCAACATGCCCAGTTCGCGGACGTGGCGGACAGTCGCATCTTCGATCTCGAGTATCGCCTGAAGGACGCCTCCGGCGACTGGCACTGGATGTGGTCGCGCGAGACCGTCTTCAAACGCCACCCGAATGGCGCGGCCTGGGAGATCCTCGGCACGGCGCAGGACATCACCGAACGCAAACGCCTCGAAGTCCGATTACTTCAAGCGCAGAAATTGGAAACCGTCGGAAAACTGGCGGGCGGCGTCGCCCACGAGTTCAACAGCATCCTCACCGCCATCATCGGCCAGAGTGAATTGCTGCTCGCCGACCTTCCGGCGGGCGGTCCGGCGGCCAAAAGCGCCACCGAAATCGGCAACGCCGCGGGTCGCGCGGCAATCTTGACGCGGCAGCTTTTGGCTTACGGGCGCAAGCAGATCCTGCAACCCGAAATCCTCAATCTAAATTCCATCGTCGCGGGCATGGAAAGCACCTTGCGTCATTTGGTGGGCAGAGCCACGGAAGTGAGTATTGCTTTCGCCGAGCCTAAATCGGTGAAGGCGGACGCCGGCCAGATTGAACAAGTCATCATGAACATGGTTCTCAATGCGCACGAAGCCATGCCCAATGGCGGCAAATTGATCTTGGAAACCGCGAATGTCTCATTCGACCAGGAGAGTGTGGGCCGGTATCCGGAATTGAAACCGGGCGATTACGTGATGCTGGCGATTACCGATACCGGAGGAGGCATGAGAGACGAAGTAAGAGTCCGCGCCTTCGAGCCGTTCTTTTCCACCAAGGGCGTTGGTGAGGGCACCGGCTTGGGTTTGTCCAGTTGTTATGGCATCGTCAAACAAAGCGGCGGTCATATCAGCGTCTATAGTGAGCCGGGGCGGGGCACGACTTTTAAAATCTACCTGCCGCAGGTCGAACCGGTGACCAGGATTCCCGTCGAACGGGTGAACGCGCCTGGTTTATCGCGCGGGACGGAAACCATTTTGCTGGTCGAAGACGATCCCGCCATGCGGGAGATGGCGGCGACGCTGCTGCGACGGTTGGGGTATACGGTTTTGGTGGCCGCCAATGGCGTCGAAGCCTTGAGCCTCAAACAGCAGCCCAACACCGGGCACATCGATTTGCTATTCACCGATGTCGTGATGCCGCACATGAGCGGCAGTGAATTGGCGGACCGTGTGCGGGCGTTGTATCCGCACACCCGCATCCTTTTCACCTCGGCCTACACCGAAAATGCCATCGTCCATCAAGGTGTCCTGGACAAAGGTGTGGCGCTGCTCCAAAAGCCGTTCACACCATCGGCACTGGCTCACAAATTACGGGAGATGTTGGATCAACCGGGTGCGCGGAATTCCGACACCGCTTTGGTCAATACACAACGAATCAGTTGATCTCTCCGTTGGTAATGAATCCCGGCCAGCCTTCTGGACGGACATCACTTTCCGGAGTTACGGTGAGAGCTTTAAAGGTTGCCCCGCCACGCCGCCAAAGCGGCACGCCAATCTCTGGCGGGAGTCCATCCAACGGGTTGGCGAAGAATATCTTTATTCTACGCCTGCTTGGGACCACGCTGTTCCGCCCATCGTCCAGCGGACTGTCGAAGGAGATTCCCATGCCGTAACGTCCTTGCGCATTGCCGGGACCACAAGAATGCGCCACTCCATCCGGCGTGGCCCATTGGCTGCCAAGTATCCACCGAGGATTCAGTGTCGTGAGTTTAATTTTCATCATCGCCGCCTCAGGAATCGCAAGCCGCACTGCTTGCAGTCGTCCCCGAGTTTATATACGACACTAAAGGCAAAACATCAAGCGAAGCGTCGCCGTTGACACCATCCGCTTCGCCGATTTCAAACTTCCTCGATGAACTATCGCCCGCTTGGCCGCACCGGTTGGAACGTCTCGGAAATCAGCTTCGGCGCCTGGGCGGTTGGCGGCGCCTGGGGGCCGGTGGATGACGACCAATCCATGGCCGCTCTGCACAGCGCCGTCGAAAATGGCGTCAATTTCTTCGACACCGCCGACGTTTACGGAGACGGCCGCAGCGAGCGGCTGCTCGCGCGGCTTCGCAAAGACCGCCAGGAGGCGATCGTCGTCGCCACCAAGATCGGACGGCGGCTGCCGGAGTTCTCGGTCAAAGGCTTCAGCCGCGAGAACCTGGGCGCGGCGATCGATCGGTGCCGCGAAAATCTCCAGATGGATTGCCTCGACCTCGTGCAACTTCACTGTCCGCCGGCCGACTTGTACTATGCGCCCGAGGTCTTCGGCATCCTCGACGACTTCGTGAAGGCCGGGAAGATCCGCTTCTATGGCGTCAGCGTTGAGCGGGTCGAGGAAGCGCTCAAGGCCATCGAATATCCGAACGTCCAGTCGGTGCAGATCATCTTCAACATGTTCCGGCATCGTCCCGCCGGCCTCTTCTTCGAGCAGGCGAAGAAAACGAAGGTCGGCATCCTGGCCCGCGTGCCGCTCGCCAGTGGGTTGCTCACCGGGAAGATGAAGCCCGACACCCGATTCGCCGCGGACGATCACCGCCAATTCAATCGTCACGGCGAAAACTTCGATGTCGGCGAGACCTTCGCCGGCGTGGACTACGGCGAAGGCTTGAAAGGCGTCGAAGAACTTCGCTCCCTGGTCCCGGCGGGAGCGACGATGACCCAGTTCGCGCTCCGCTGGATCCTCATGTTCGACGCGGTGACCTGCGCCATCCCCGGTGGCAAAACCGCACAACAGGTCCAAGACAACGTCCGGGCGGCCAGTCTGCCGCCATTGGACGATAGCCAGATGGCCGCCGTCCGCCGCATCTACGACCGTTACGCCCGCCCGCGAGTCCACCAGCGATGGTAACGCAGAGGCACAACGCGGCCTTCGGCCGGGACGAAAGGCAACCGCGAATGGACGCTAATGGACGCGAATTGCCGGGAAGACCGACTGTCCAGAAGCCACCGTATCTCCAGATCCATTCGCGGTACGAATTCCACGTCTTACCCATGAGTCTCCAGCAGATCACCGAGACCTTGCTCGATTGGCTCTACCATTGGCGTTTCAACCTCTGCTTTTGGGGCAGCCTGATTCTCGCCGTGCTGGTCACCCGCAATATTCCCGACGAACACCTTCGATGGGTCGTGGGTGGCTTTCTGGTTCTGGCCGGCATCGTCGCTGGCCTCCGATGGGACAGATACCGTTGAAGCATCGTGAAGCGAACGATCTCCTCCACTGCCCAATCCGCGTTCAAGATGTTCGCGCTGTTCTTTACGGTGATGTTCACTCTCGTTTTCATTGGCGCCAGCTTTGATGCGGGTCGCATTCGGTGGGATGTTCTTCCCGTGGCGGGCGTATCTGTGGCGTTCCTTTGGTTCGCCGTTTCCCGAAAGACTGTTCAGATGGACGACCAGTGGTTGTACGTCTCAGTCTTTGGGCGCGTCGCCGAGATCCCGCTCGATCAGATCGCTGCCGTCACCGAATCAATCGGCATGAATGTCAATTCCCGTTCGGTCAGCGTCCAGTTTCGCTGCGACACCCCGTTTGGTCGCTCCATTACCTTCAGTCCGACATTCATGTTCACGCGGGAGCCTCACCCCATTGTCAGCGAGCTTTTGGCCCATGGACAACAGCGCGAACAATCCGGAAACGCCTAACCGAGCCATGATCCACACGCGCCGGACCTTTCTTCGCACGTCCGTGACGGCCGGGGCGGCGCTCTTTGCGGAGGTGCTTGGCGCTCGTGACCCGGGGCAGGCTCGTTCTTCCGCCCCGCCGCCGCCCTCGGAGCCGCCTCGCCAAACGGAGGACGTGATTTTTCTCACCCCCGAGGACAGCAGGTACGGTGCGGCCCGCGAGCTCTACAACGCCGGCGTCCACCTCCAGCCGCAACGCATTGCCATGTGCGCCACGGAAGCCGGAGTGCAGCAGGCCCTGCAGCGGGCGAAAGCGGAAAACTGGCCGGTGGCGGTGAAGTCCGGCGGACACTCCTTCGAGGGCTTCTCGCTCAACGAGGATGGGCTGGTGATCAACGTCTCCCCGTTTTGCGACCTGCGCCTGGACGCCCGCAGCGGCCTGCTGACTGCCGGCGCGGGGTGCCGCTTGCGCGACGTGAACCGCTTTCTCCTACCGCAAGGCCGGTTCCTGCCCGCCGGTTCGTGCGCCACGGTGGGCCTCGCGGGGCTCACCCTCGGCGGGGGCTACGGGATGTTCGCCCGCAAATGGGGTCTCACCTGCGACCATTTGCGAGCCTTGCGCATGGTCGATGGCACGGGCGCGATCCGCGATTCCGCTGCCGAGCCCGATCTTCTCTGGGCCGGGCGCGGCGGGGGCAACGGCCATTTCGGAATCGTCACGCAGCTCACTTTGCAAACGCGCGGAGTGCCGCGGGCATTTTCGTCCTGGAAATTCCGCGCTTATCACCTCGACGAAACCCGGGCGGCCAGCCTGCTCGAAGCATGGTTCGACGCCACGGCGGCGCTGCCCAACGACGCCTTCTCCGCCTGGATCATGAACGGCAGCCAGGTGACGATCCTGCTCACCACCGTCGGCGCGAGCGGCCAGCAAGGCGTGACGGCGTTTCGCCACAAGCTCACCGGCCTCACGAACAAGGCTACCTCGGCCCCGCCGGTGCCCTTGATGAAATCGCTCCCCTGGTATTACGGCGAGCCTGGACCGGTCTCCTTCAAAAACACGAGCGCTGGCTATTACCAGGGCATGGCCGACATCCGCGCTGCCCTGCCGGGCATTTTCTACGAAGTCCTGACTGCGCCCGGACTCGTTTTCCAGATCAACACGCTGGGAGGTGCGATCACCGATGGCGCCGATGGAGCCTATCCGCACCGCGCGTGGCCGTATCTCGGCGAGGCCCAAGCGTACTGGAACGGGGCCCTCCATGCGGCGGAGTTGCGAGCCGCCATCGGCCGGATTCGCGATCACATCGCCCAAGCGGGCATCACCCGCCACTACGCCAACTATCCGGACCTGTCCTTTCAAGATTGGCCCACGGCCTACTATGGCCGGGAAAATTACCAGCGCCTCCAGGTCCTCAAGAAGCGCTACGACCCCGACGACCGCGTACGTCATCCTCAGAGTGTGCGTTTGCCGGCGTGACGGGTCAGGCGCCTGGTGCTATGTTCCAAGTGCTCCCGAAACGAGGATTATCCGCAACAGGCTCAATACCAAGGACTAAGCACTAAGAGCCAAGGACTCCCCACTCACACCCCGGCCCCCGCCGTGGCGATCTCGTGGTCGCGCAGGCGCAGACTGGCGATGGCGGTGCGCACTTCCTCGCGCAACTCCGCGAGCATCTCGCGGGTGATTTCCATCTGGGCGTCTTTAAATTGCGCCCACTCCGTGGCCGTGGCCTGGAGCCGGACGTAAGCCGAGGCGATATAGGCGCGGGCCGCGGCGGTGAGGTGCGGGCACTCGAGCTTGGTCTCCATGCGCCGCTGGGCTTCAGCCAGCTCGGCGAGCAGAATTTTTTCCGAGGCCACCCGGCGGAGATTACTCGCCAGTCCGAGCCGGCCAAGCGTCCAGATGATCCATTTGGTGGGATCGAACTGCCAGGGCTTCACACCATTGCGATAATCGTGCTGAAATTCGTGGTGATAATTGTGGTAGCCCTCGCCAAAGGTGACGACGGCCATGATCCAGGAGTCGCGGGCCGTGCAGCGCGAGGAATAGGGGCGCTTGCCGATGTAGTGGCAGAGCGAATTGATGCAGAAAGTGCAGTGCTGGAGAAAAACGACGCGGGCCACGCCGGCGATGAGCACCGCCCCGAGCGCCGAGCGCCAGCCGCCCCAAGCAAAACCAGCCGCTCCCGGCAGGACGAAGGCCACGAATACGGCCAGCAGGTGCACGTATTTGTGCTGAAGCATGACCATCCAATCCCTCTTCAAATCCGGCACGTTGTCGTAATTCGGATCGCCCTTGAGCTTGAACATCAGCCAGCCGATGTGCGCGTGGAAAAGGCCTTTGCTGATGTCGTAGGGATCGTTGTCCTGGTCCACGTGCTTGTGATGCGAGCGATGCTCGC
>Ga0302324_100023384_pt1 | contig 11958 bp, 6 predicted proteins | sample Palsa_T0_1_FD_201949 | JGI IMG/M metagenome (GOLD analysis project Ga0302324, IMG submission 201949) | Peat permafrost microbial communities from Stordalen Mire near Abisko, Sweden - Palsa_T0_1 | ecosystem: Environmental > Terrestrial > Soil > Palsa > Peat permafrost | place: Sweden: Abisko... | reverse complement strand
ACCAGGTTCGGCTTGAGAATACGCGTATAGCCAATAGCGTAATTGCGCGAGTTCGTCGGCCCATACGATCCGTTGGTGGGAAAGTTAGAGCCGCCCACAATATTAATATCCTGCCAGTGATAACGGAAAAAGAGGCGGTTCTTGTCGCCTATGTTTTCGTCGATGCGGTCCAGGGTCTGAGTGATCGTTAGATTGGCGGGGAAACTGTTCTGCAGATTATTTTGCACGCCGCTAAGGTTGGGCGGCGTCATGTATTTCTCCAACTTCTGCGAGATCAGACCGGCCGGAGTATTCAATTCAGAAGCTGGAATCTGATTATTGGGGTAGAGCTGGCCGGTGAACGGGTCCGTGATCGGTACACCGATTGCTGAGAAATCTCCGGTCCTCTCCGCCGCCGTAAGCGACGACGCAATGCCGGTAGACTGCGATATCTGGTTGAGCTTCTCCCAGGAAGCGAAGAAGAAGGTTTTGTTGCGGCCGTTGTAGAGTTTCGGAAAGTAGACCGGACCGCCGAGGTCAAATCCGTACTGGTTGTAATGGTTGATCAGCTTGGGACTGCCTGGTGCGTCGAAGAACTGATGCGCGTTCAGGGCCGTGTTCTGAATATAGTCATAGACCGCCCCGTGCAAATCGTTCGTACCGGACTTGCTGACCAGGTTGACGTGTAGCCCCAGGTACGAGCCATATTGCGCGGGATAATTCCCGCTTTGTATTTGCACCTCAGAGACCATGTCGGAACTGGGCCGGGCTGGCGCCGTGGTGATCAGGTTATTCATGATCGAAACACCGTCGAGCGTCATGCTGCTCTGAATCTCACGTTGGCCGGCCCCGATAAAGTCTTCCCCAGGAGGCACGCCGTTGTACCCGGAGGAAGGGCCGATGGTGACATTCGAAGCAGTCGCTGCAATTTCCAGCGCGTTGTGCCCTATCAAGGGCAAATCCTCTACCGCCTTGGTATCAAAAGTTTCGCCCAGCGTTGCGTCGTCCGTCGGAATCGGCGGGGTCGATGCCGAAACGGTAACAGTCTGCGTTTCAGACCCCGCCTTGAGCGAAAAGTCCGTTCGTACCGCCTGGTCAATGGGCACGATTGTGCCCGTCTTCGTCAGCTTGCTGAAGCTTGCCTCGTCTACGGTGATGTCGTATGTACCCGGAGGAATGAACTTGATCGAGTAGTACCCCTGAGCGTTGGTCGTGCCGGGATAAACCACTCCGGTCGATTCTTCAACGGCCGTCACCTTGGCCCCAACGACGGCACTGCCGGATGAATCCAGCACAGTTCCTACGAGGGCGGTATTATTTGCAACTTGAGCCTGCATCAAGGTCGCAAACGCTACGATAGCCATGACTGGTATCAGCTTGGTACAGCGGACAAATAGACGTTTCATTTCTTTGAGCTCCCTTCAGGTTGGGACGCCAACGAACCTGCGCCCGGGAAACTTATGATGAATGCGGCGCTTGCTTTCGCGCTGCGAGTATGTCAAAAGGAACGGGCCTACCTAAACCGAGGGATTATCGAGTCTGGATTTCCAACAGCGGAACTTTGCAAGCAAAGATTAGTAAGTATGCCACCACTTCGCTGTGCTGTCATCAGGCTTTTGCCATGCTCCTATATAGGACAAATGCCCTAGATTTCTCCCTGCCACGAACTCGGGTGCCCCATATCTCGCGTTCTTCGCGAGATGTGGGAAGTTCACAGACCTTGACCGTTTGTAACCTCAGGGCTCCATCGAGATTTCCAAGATCTGGCGGGAAACAGCCGTGGAATTTCCCACGTCTCGCAAAGAACACGAGATACTCGGATTTCCTGTACGCAATTCCATCCAGTGCAGCGTGTGCGGCTTTCTCTGAAGGAAAGCCGCATGAACGTCGTCGTGTCCACAAAGCTTCACAGGAAATCCGGGGATATGGGGCACCCGAGTTCGTGGCGGGGAAAATTCCTGAAATCTAATGCCCTTCATTCATCCCATCGTCGGGCAGCCGGAGTTCCAGGAGCAGCACCATGCCGCTCACTACTCCCAGTGCACCAGCCCGCGTTGGATGGCGTAGATGGCGGCCTGCGTCCGGTCGCGAACGCCCATTTTATCGAGCACGCTGCTCACATGGATGCGCACAGTTTTCTCGGCGATACGCAACTGCTGCGCGATATCGCGGTTGCTTTGGCCACGGGTGATGTAGGTAAGTACTTCATGCTCGCGGGGAGTCAACTCGACCAGCGATGTCCGCTCTGCCAGGCGATCGCGGGCGATTGGAGGCAGATAGCGCATACCCCGATGCACGGTCACGATAGCCTCTACCAACTCTTCTCCACTCGCATCCTTGGTCAGATAGGCCATGGCGCCGTTACGGATGGCGCGATAGATATCCTCGCTGCCTTCGTAGTTGCTGAGAACCGCAATCTTCGCTGTCTTGCATATCTTGCGAATGGCTGCGATGGCATCAAATCCGTTCACGCCGGGCAAACGGAGATCCATGACCGTGACGTCAGGGTTGGTTTGCTGGTAAAGCTCGATGCCGCCGGCCCCGTCGCTTGCCTCACCCACAATTACGATGTCGTTGTGCGCGCTCAGGACGGAGCGCAATGCCATCCGCGCCAGGAAGTGATCTTCGATCAGAAGCACTCGGATCGGCAATTGCGTCATCCTCCCTGTAGTTGCATTTGAAACGGCACATGGACCAGGATCTCGGTGCCATTGCCGGCAGATGTCTCCACACGGAGACTTCCACCCAGCTTGCGAGCCCGCTCCTCCATGACAGGAATGCCAAAATGGCCGTGGAGCGCGGCCAGTTTGTCCGAGGCGCGAAAGCCGCATCCATCGTCCCTGACGGATAGACTTAGCCAGTCCGCGTGGTATTGCAGGTGGACAGAGATGCTATTCGGCAAGGCATGGCGCAGAGCATTGGTCACCGCCTCCTGCCCGATGCAAACCAGATGATGGACGCAACCGGGGGCTAGCACCACTTCCTGGCCTTCCACTTGCAGCCGCATATCGACGCCTTCCTTGGCGCTCAATGGCGTTAACGCGTTCGATAACGCGCTGGAAAGAGGTCCCGTCGCCTCTTCATTCTCTCGCAAGTCCCAAAGGATGCGGCGGGCCTCGGTCTGGCAGTGGCGAACCATGTTTCTAGCCAGTTCACATGCTTTCGCTGCGGGATTCGTCTCACTGCCGATCAGGCCAGCCGTTGTCTCCATCTGCCACGAGATAGCAGCGAAGCCGGCCATCAGTGTGTCATGCCACTCGCGCGCGATGCGATTTCGCTCCTCCAGCACGACCCCAAGCTCCCCCTTGGCGCGAGTCAACCGCCAACGGAACAAGCGCACAGCGGCGGCCGCGACCAGCACGCACAAGACGGCGTAAAACCACCATGCCTGATAAAAATACGGCTGCTGATGAACGGCCGTGATCGCTATTTTGTCGTTCCAGGCCGAGCCGGCGTTGCGCGCATCCACCAGGAAACGATAATGTCCGGGAGGAAGCTGGCGATAATGGGCAGCCCTGGACCGCGTCACCGTCCAGTCGCGGTCGTACCCGTCAAGCTTGTAGCGAAACTCCATTTGCGCCGGATTCCCCAGATTTTGCGAATTGAACTGAAAGACCAGATCTTCGAGGCCTGGAGATAGCTCCAAATTATCCGTCGCGTCCACACCGGTATTGCCCAATACGGCGCCGGTCAACTGGGCTGGCTGGGCGGCCAGCAGGGCCGCGCCTTCCGCGTCGTGATGAACCAGACCTTTGGCGGTGCCAAACCACAAGCTGCCATCTTTCATTCGCGTAGAAGACGGCTGAGCGACGCCGACACACTCGCTACTCGGCATGCCGTCCGCTTTGCCTAGCAGGACATAGTCCAACGTCTTCCGCCTCTGTTCCGCCAGTTCCTCAAGTTGCTGCCGTTGTACGCGGACGATACCGTGGGAAGTGCCCATCCAGAGAAAACCCTTCCTGTCATCGAGCACGGAGAAAATCGTGTAGTCCGCGATGCCGCTGATCGCACTCAGATGAAAGGCATGGTCGCCCCTTAGAGAGTCGAGCCCGCCTCCCTTGGTGCCCACCCACACGTTCCTGGCATTGTCGATGGAGACGGACAACACATAGGGATGAGAGAGCCCTTCAATCATGCGGACGTCCTCGCCCAGCACACGATAAAGACCCGACGAAGTACCCACGAGAATGGACCCGTCGTCATTTTGCGCCAGGCAGGTAATCAGTTTGTCTCGCAGCAGGAGCGTGCCCTTGTTCTTTGCAGGGACACCGTCCAGGAAGTGCAGCAAGCCAGTGTATGTGCCCACCCACAAACCGCCGCGCTTATCGGTCAGCAGGGCACTGACGGCGTCGGTCAGCGACTCGCGTCCCAGCAGGAAGTGCTGAAAGCCATTCCCGTTGTAGCGAAACAAGCCGTTGAACCAGGTACCGATCCAGACGTTCCCCGAAGCATCTTCTGCCAGGGTCCGAGTCGCCGCGGAGTTTCCCGGGAGAACCTCGCGCTCGAACTTTCCTTGCTTCAACCGGAACAATCCATTGCCCCAGGTTCCAATCCACAAATCTCCACGGTGATCCTCGAGGATGGCGGCGGGGCCCACCTGGCGCAGTTCCCGCGGCTCATCGCGCAGGGGAATCATGGTCGCAATGCGCCATCTGGTAAGGCCGCCACTCACCAGCCCAACCCACAGATTGTGTTCATCGTCTTCATAGAGCGAGCGCACGCTGTCGTCGGCCAACCCGTCCTTGGTTGACCAGCAGGAAACTGTGGAGCCCGCCACCCGGCAGAGCCCATGGTTGAACGTCCCAACCCACAGATTCCCCTGGTAGTCGCCAACCAGCGTGGTGACCTCACTGTGAAATCCCCGCACCACTTCCTGCGTATATTGCTCGCCTGTCTTAGCTGACGTTTTTGCCACGGAGGGCGTGAGACGGATAAGCCCATCACGCAGGCCGACCCACAGAATACCGTGCTGGTCGTGGTAGATCGCGACCGCGTCACCGGTCAAAATATGGTGGAGTTCATGGTGCTCCAGAAGATGTTTATGCATGCCGCGCGCGGTGAGGTGAAACAGTCCGTCGGAGGTGAGGATAAACAGGCCGCCCCGACCGTCTTCCGCAAACGGCTTAATGATGTCGCCCGAAACCGGTCCAAGCTGTTTGAGCAACTCGATCGATTGTGTTCCGCCGTGAACGGTAATTCGCTCGATTCCATCGTGGGTAGCTGCCCAGAGAATGCCCGTCGAGTCCTCGAACAGGCCGCGGATACGCTCCTGGTAAAACCCCGCCTGCTCACTGACGTTGATGGCGGCGCCTGCAGTCTGGCGGATAATTCCCCGATCGTCTGTACCGATCCACAGGTCGCCGCTGCGGCTTACCAGTAACGCGTTCACCGCCTCGCTGGCGGCTGGGTCCTTCGCATCCACGTGGATCGGGGTAAAGCGCAGACCGTCAAACGACGCCACTCCGCCATAGGTCGCGATCAACAACCGGCCGCCCGGCACCTGGGTGATGGCACGCAACTCGCTCTGCGGCAAGCCGTCTTCAACCTGCCACTCCTGCTTTTGATACTCGGAAAGCTGAACGGTCGCCGACACTGCAGGCAGACAGGGGCTCAGCGCCAGCAGAAGGAGCAACAGGTGCCGCAGCCGGCGATGCCGTAAACAGACTCTCCATTGCTGAACGCGCAGCGAAGGAATGGGAAAACCCTCAACAGCCATAGGAAGGTAGATACCGCTGACTTTACCCCATCACAAGCACAACTGCACTTGCAATCTAATTGTCCTCGTCCAGGCCACAAAAGCCTCTTGGGCATTCGCGGGCCTGGAGCAGAATGCGCCACACCGAGGTTCGCGGTGCTTCCTGCAGGGATGACCGCAATCAATCGACGCCAGCGAAGTCGCTTCTGCGTTCGAGAAGTGCGACGTCGCGCCAGCAGCCACCCATTTTCCCCAGCCGAACACGCGTGCCGACCACCCGAAAACCCAACCCGAGATGTAACCGCATGCTCGCCTGGTTCTCAGGAAATATTCCCGCCTGCAGGGTCCAGATTCCATGTGCTTCGGAGTCGGCGATCGTCCTCTGCAGCAATCGTCTTCCGATACCGCGGCCTCTCGCTGCTTCTGCAACATAGGTGCTGATCTCTGCCACGCCCGCATAGACCGGGCGTTTCGAAACCGGACTGAGCGCACTCCACCCCACCACGACCTCATCCGCCTTCGCTACCGCTCTACAGATTTCCAAATGCGACTCGTTCCATTCGCTCCAGTCGGGAGCGGTTTGTTGAAACGTAGCGTTCCCCGTTGCGATGCCCTGCAGATAGATCAAGCGCACGGCTTCCCAGCATTCGGGAGTGAGCGTCTCAAGGGTAATGATTGGTGTCATTTGGAAGTCGCCGGCGATCTCCAGTTCAGACTCGGGCTCCGAATCGCAATCGTAGCCAGCAGAACGCAAAATATACTACATTTGTCCGGTTTCACTCCGGCGCTCTGGAAGGAAGTTCAGATGCCACCCATCAATCGCCGCACATTCGTGCAGCTGGCGCTGTCGTTGGGTGCCACTGCAGCATGGGGTACTCCCTCCGGGAGTCGTTCCAGGCTTGCGTGGACCGAACGCCGTGATCTCTTCCCTGAAGGGGTAGCGTCCGGCGATCCCGGGCCCAATAGCATCCTGCTCTGGACCCGGCGTCCATATGACGTCCAGAGCTCACAGAAAAACCTCCACATCGAGCTCGCGCAGGATTCCGGGTTCCGTCGCGTCATTGCCACCGCGTCTGCTCCGGTTTCTGTTGAGGCTGACTGGACCTGCCGTGTGCTCGTGGGCGGCCTGAAACCTTCGACCGTCTACTGGTATCGATTCGTGGACTCACAAGGGGCTGGCAGCCGAATCGGCCGTACCATCACCGCTCCTGCGGATCACGACGATCAACCAGTGCGATTTGCTTTCGTAAGTTGCCAGAACGCCAATCAGGGCGCGCAAAATGCTTACCGGCGCATGATCTTCGAAGATGAACGAGCGGCCGATGGTGAACGCCTGGGTTTCGTCCTGCATCTTGGTGACTTTATCTACGAGATCGTCTGGTATCCGGAAGACCGCCCGCAAGGTATGTATGATCGGCGCCTGCGCGACATAGTGCGTTACCCGCACGGCGAGAAGATCCAGGACTTCCACATCCCGACAGTGGTGGACGACTACCGCGCCATTTATCGCGCCTACCTGCATGATCCTGATCTCCAGGACGCACGTGCGCGCTGGCCGTTCGTCTGCATGTGGGATAACCACGAGTTCAGCTGGAAGGGCTGGCAAGGGCTGCAGAAGTTCGGCGACACGACGCGATCCGCCCAGACGCGAAAGGTCGCAGCCAACCAGGCGTTCTTCGAGTACCAGCCGGCGCGCATCTTCAAGCCCAGCGGTCCGTCGCTCGATCGCTTTGATCCTCCCCACGTCGCCGACGCCCCCATCACGCACTTCGACGACCACGGTCTGGGTGCAGAAGGGAACAACCTCACCGCCATTCACAGCTTGAGAGGCTATCGTGCGCTCCGTTACGGTCGCAACGTGGAACTCATCGTCACCGACCAGCGCAGTTATCGCTCGGAGGAGCCGCTGGATCGACCCGAAGCGAAGCCCCTTTCGAGCGATGACTTTCCGGAATTCGTCCCCGAAGAGGCAATGGAGGTGCTGGACGCGGGCCGCTCCTATCAGGACGGGCACCCGCCAGAGTCGATTAGGTATGGCGCTCTGGACGTCGCTAATTTTCAAAAGGATGCGCCACCGCAAACCATTCTCGGCGTGGAGCAAAAGGCATGGTTTCTCGAACGATTGCGTACCTCTCGGGCGACGTGGAAGATTTGGGGAAACACCACCGCAACCCTGGAAATGCGTGCCGACCCGCAGAACTTGCCGCCGGGGCTCACCAAACCCTGGCCCGGCGCGGCCTACGCGGGTTTTGCCAACGGCGACCACAGCACGGCGTTTGTCGAGCGAGGTGAAATCTATGACTTCGTACAAGAGCATGGCATCACCGGCTTCGCGACCATCGCCGGAGATCGGCACAGCTTCTGGGCAGGGCTCGCCGCAAAGTCGTTGCCGCCGAAACCCTTTCAGCCAGTCGGAATCGCGTTCGTTGTCGGATCCATTTCAGCACCCGGATTCGTCGAGGCATATGAGCATGTATTGCCTAAAGAACATCCCCTGCGCCCGCTCTATCTCGGGCAGGCCGCTCGCGACCTGAAGCCGCAGCCCACCGTGAATCTACTGCTGCGCCATGGCGTGCGCTCGTGTCTCGAGTACCAGCGAACCGGCGATCTCGACCAGGCGCATGCGGCTTCCAATCCTGATCTGTCGCCACACCTATCGTTCGTGGATATGGGCGGCCACGGATACGCCGTCGTGCGGGCAAGCTCAGGTGAGTTTGAGACAGAGTTCGTCTGCATACCTCGACCGCTTGAGCGCAGCGACAATACGAACGGCGGGACCGTCCTCTATCGTGCTCGCTTTCGTACGCCGTTGTGGAACAGCGGCGACTCGCCCAAAATAAACGGGGAAGTAACAGAAGGAAACCCGCGGTTCTCGATCTAGAGAGAGTCTGGAACAATTATCGATACACTCATTCGAAACGCAAAACAGATGTATCTGTCCACGAGGCCAAGCGGTGAAGCATAGTCTCTTTGAACTGTTCAAGATTGGCATTGGGCCATCGAGCTCGCACACGATGGGGCCGATGCGTGCCGCGCTTCGCTTTGTGAACGAGCTTGCGTCCTTTGAACTCACGTCTCAGACTGTATCCGTCCAGGTTGATCTTTATGGCTCGCTGGCACTGACCGGTCTTGGCCATGGCACCGATCGCGCCATCCTGCTCGGTCTCTCGGGACAGACACCGGAAGGGACCGATCCCACACAAATTGAAACCAGGCTATCCGCAATTCGTACTGCGGGAGCACTGGAGTTGCCAGGCCGGCACACCATCGCCTTCGAAGAGGCGAAGCACTTGCTTTTCCATCGCGATCAAATGTATCCCGTTGCTGGTGTTTCTTCGCACCCCAACGGCATGCGTTTCTCCGCCAGGGACAACGGCGGTCGCGTGCTGTTGGAACGAATCTTCTTTTCCGTCGGCGGCGGCTTCATTGTCTCCGAAGAAGAGCGCGCGGCAGCGGTCCCAGCCGCCCATCAGTCAATGGGCGTTCCTTATCCCTTTCACAGCGCCGCGGAATTGCTGGAACGAGCATCCGCTGCCAACATCACCATCTCCCAACTGATGTTGGCCAACGAGTGTGCGCTGGCGGAGAGTGGCCGCAAACCCGATGCCGTGTACTCGCTCTCTGTCGAGGAAGAAGTGCGGCGCGGCATCTTGCATATCTGGCAGGTTATGCGCGAGTGTACGCAGCGGGGGATGGAAGCCCAGGGCATTCTTCCTGGGGGTCTCAAGGTCAGGCGCCGTGCTTCGAAGCTTGCGGCGAAGCTGCGCTCAGGGGCGGCGAAAGACCCGCTCGCCGCACTCGATTGGATAACCGTATACGCTATGGCCGTCAACGAAGAAAACGCGGCAGGAGGGCGTGTCGTTACCGCGCCCACGAACGGGGCTGCCGGCGTGGTGCCCGCGGTAGCGCACTACTTTCTGGAGTTTATCGACGGAGCAAACGAAGAGGGTATCCTGCGCTACTTCCTGACCGCCGCGGCGATTGGCATTCTCTACAAAGAAAACGCCTCCATCTCCGGTGCAGAAGTAGGCTGTCAGGGAGAAGTGGGTGTGGCCTGTTCCATGGCCGCGGCCGGACTGGTTTCTGCGATCAACGGTCCGCAGGAAACATCGCTGCCCCTGGCGGATCTCAATGAGCGCATCGAGCATGCCGCCGAAATAGGAATGGAACACCACCTGGGCATGACCTGCGATCCCATCGGAGGCCTGGTCCAGGTGCCATGCATCGAGCGCAATGCAGTAGGAGCCATCAAGGCCGTCAACGCGAGCCGCATGGCCATGAATGAATCAGAAGGGCACAAAGTCTCGCTCGATCAGGTGATCAAGACGATGTATCAAACAGGGCTTGATATGCAGGCGCGCTACAAGGAGACTTCGCTGGCCGGCTTAGCCCTGAACGTGATCGAATGCTGAACCGCAGGACGCCACCGCCTCAAGAGGAAGGCAGCTTCGAAGTATCCCAACCCCCGCCAAGAGCCTTGATCAGCAACACGCTCGCGTCCAACCGGCGCTGAAGGATGTCGAGATCGTTACGCTGGTTGTTCAACGCTGCCGTCTGCCATGTAACCACCTGGAGATAGGTGTCGACTCCCCCCTCGTAGCGCGTCTCAAATAGGTCGAGAGACTGCTTGGCAGATGCTGTAGCCTGCTCCTGTTGCTGCGCTTCGTGCGACAAGACGCGGAGCGCAGCAAGATTGTCCTCCACCTGCTGGAACGCCGACAGTACGGACTGGCGATAATCCGCAACCGTCATGTCGTATTGTGCGACCGTCATTCTCTTGGTTGCCTTGCGTCGGCCACCATCAAAGATGGTTTCCGACAGCGATGGGCCAACCGCCCAGAACCGGCTCGGCCACGTGAACCAGTTCAGCGCGGACGTCCCTTCAAACCCGCCACTCGCGCTGATGGACAGGGTGGGATAAAAGGCGGCCTGCGCGATGCCGATCTGTTCATTCGCAGAAGCCATTCTCCGCTCATTGCCGGCGATGTCAGGCCTCCGCTCGAGTAACGCCGCTGGCATCATTCCAGGTATTTGTGGAAGCTCGAGCGCCTGAGAGGTAAAGGATACCGGCTGCAGGGTAAGCGCGGCCGGCGGCTTGCCAATCAGCACAGCAATAGCATGCTCATACTGCGTCCTCTGCACCTCGAGATCAGTCCTCTGCACCCGCGCCTGATCGAGTTGCGTCTGCGCCTGGCTCACGTCCGACTGCGGTGAGACTCCGCCTTCGAACCGGTCCTTCGTCAATTGCAGTGCGCTCTCGTAGGCTTTGACTGTGTCGTCGAGCAGGTTGGTCTGCGCATCGTCCACGCGCAAACCGAAGTAGTCCATCGCCAGTTCGGCATGCAGGCTCAACCGGGCATTTTCAAGATCGGTATTACTGGCTTGCGCCTGCTCCCGGGCTGAGGTGACGCCGCGCCGGATGCGGCCCCATAGATCGACCTCGTAGTTCAAGTCAACGGGCAAACTGAAGTTACCCAGGCCATTGTTGTCAAGCGCACGCGAAAAGTATGGCTGGTTTGCAGAATTCCGCACCGAGCTGATGCCGGGGCCTACCGCGATCGTCGGCGCCTCATAGGAGCGCGCTACACCAATCTGGGCGCGCGCCGCGCGAAAATTTGCCTCCGCGGACTTGATCGTCTGGTTCGCGCCATCGACTTGCGTTTCCAGTTCATTGAGCTTCGCGTCTCCGAACATGGTCCACCAGTCGCCCTTGAGTTGGGTATCGCTCGGCTGGCCCGGCCTCCATCCGCTCCGTTCAGAAAATGACGCCGGGGGTGCCTCCTTGAAACCAGGCGCCATGATTGCAGCAGGTGTCTTGTAGGTCGGTCCTACCATGCAGCCCGCAAGCGCCACCAACATGAATGACGTGGGCAAAAAGAACTTCGTTGTCTTGCTCATTCGCCTTCTCCTTTCTCGATGCGCACACGCTGCCCCTGCGCGAGCGAATCCGAAGGATTGAGAATCACCTGGTCCTGCGGCGTCAGTCCTGACGTAATTTCTACCTTTGCACCGTAGTCGTGCCCGATGTTCACCGGCGCCAGTTGCACCTGGTTGTTCCTCACGACACCCACCCGCAAACCTTCGGATCGGAACAGCAGTACGTTCGAAGGCAGGGTCATCGAAGCGTCCGACGGAGGAAGAGGAAGATGGACAAAGGCATACTGCCCCGGCCTCAACGTGTGGTCGGCATTGTTCACGTCGACTTCCACATTGAGCGTGCGGCTCGAGATGTCGATCGCGTCCGAATTGCGAACGATGGTCCCATAGAACTTCTCGTTGGGCGT